>Ga0172367_10006117_pt1 | contig 14286 bp, 15 predicted proteins | sample Lak10m_FD_114542 | JGI IMG/M metagenome (GOLD analysis project Ga0172367, IMG submission 114542) | Freshwater microbial communities from Kabuno Bay, South-Kivu, Congo - kab_022012_10m | ecosystem: Environmental > Aquatic > Freshwater > Lake | place: Democratic Republic of the Congo: South-Kivu... | reverse complement strand
TCCACCATTCAGGAGCAAATTCAAATTAGGAAAAGCGACATCTCCCAGTACAAGGTCCAATACGCCTGAATTGTCAAAGTCCATAGCGAGAACGGTCGATCCGGAATGTTTCGGCATTCCGTTTCCTACTTTTTTTTCTTGGGCTGTGATTGTTCCAAGTTCTGCTCCCGGAATATTTCCCGTGGTGCATTCCAGGGTATTGTCATTGAGGTAAACGGTACTGGTATTTAAATCTTCACGAAAGCCTCCCCAACATTCATTCTTCAGAACAAAAATGAGTGAGTCCGGAATACCATACAATTCCATACTTTGATTCTGATGGTACTGAAGGTGCTCTCCACTAATATGGAAGGTTAGCACATCGATATCGCCATCCCCTTCCACATCTACAAAGGAGGGGATATCTGCTGAACTCACATACAAATTCAAATGGGTGCCCCAGTTGTCTGTATACAGCAGGTTACTCGCCACTGTCCATTGTAAGCCATTGACAGCATCGCCCACATTCCGGTACACTTTTACACCACCAATGCCATAGGTAAACAGGTCTTTTCTGCCATCATTGTCATAATCCACTGCTGTTGCCCGGTAGCGCATGTCTGCAGGAAATTTTGATCTTGAATTGTATTCTAAACGGTAATAATGACGACCATTTTCCACCTCTTGAATAAAGATGCGTATGTTGTCGCTGCTTCGATCGAAAACGAACAGGTCCATGTCACCGTCAAAATCGTAGTCCAGATCAGAAAACTGGGCATAACTCAATCCTCCTGAAAATGCGAGTGAAAGCGTATCGGATCCCTTTTTAACAAGTATGGAATCCTTGAATTCAAATCCGAATTGTGCGACGGAACTTTTCGCAATAATCAAACAGATTAGAATCAGCAGAAGGGATTTCATGTGAATTATGTTAATTTAGGAATCCAATTAGTTACTAATTTCAATTGAACTGCAGGGCAACCCCTGAGCGCCAAATTAGTCATTTAGCTAACAATTAAACGACGTACAAATGAAAAAGTTGGTAACCCTAGTAATGACGATCACCAGTTTATCTTTTCAACTGAAAGCGCAAGACAGTATTTCAGTGCTTTTTATAGGAAATAGTTACACGTATGTAAACGATCTTCCCACTGTTTTTACGAATCTTACCTCATCTCTTGCCGATATTGCAACGGTTGATTCTAAAACCAATGGCGGGTATACTTTCCAAAATCATTTGAGTGATCCCATTACACATACCAAGGTCCATTCTAAACCGTGGGACTATGTAGTTCTACAAGGACAGAGTCAGGAGCCTTCTTTTCCAACCTCACAGGTGAACCAGCAAACCTTACCTCCAGCAGTATCGCTCGCCGATAGCGTTTATGCCAATTGGTACTGTTCCCAAGCCATCTATTTTATGACCTGGGGCAGACAGAACGGAGATCCGCAGTGGGATTCGATCAGTACGTTTGATGGCATGAATGTGCGTTTACGAAATGCCTATATGCGTATTGCTGATTCTGCGAAAGCTTCTGTAAGTCCGGTGGGAATTGCCTGGAAATACATTCGGGATACGTATCCTACGATCAATTTGTACAATGCCGATGGATCGCATCCAAGTGTGGAGGGGACCTATCTGGCCGCATGTACATTCTATGCGTCGTTATTCCGTAAAACACCTGTAGGAGCAAGCTATACGGCGGGATTGGATCCTATAATCGCCGGACAATTGCAGGGTGCAGCAGCTTTGGTGGTGCTCGATAGTCTTACGAACTGGAATTTGCGAGGTAAAGAAGATCTCACTGTCGCAGGTTTTACAATGAGCAATTCAGGGAATTCTGTTCAGTTCAACAATGGTAGTGAACATGCGACTTCCTATGTCTGGGATTTTGGAGATGGTACGACATCCGTTGAAGTAGATCCAATTCATGTTTATTTGACTGACGGACAGTTTAATGTACAATTGGTAGCCATGAGTGATTGTGGCAATGATACACTTACGTCACCGGTTCAAATTTCGTATTGGGGGCTGAATGAATTGGTACGTTCAATCAAGGTCCGGACTTTGGAGAATGGGGTATTTTCTTTTGAAGATTTGGAAGGTGTGATCAATGCGATCGAGTTGACAGACGCGCAAGGGAAAGTCATTTATAAAGCAACATTGTTACAAAGCAAACAGGTGGAGGTTGATCTTTCCGGCAAAATGCCTGGAATTTATTTTGTTCGTTTGAATGAGAAAGATACGTTCAAATTGACCTGGCAGGCATATTAACGATAGCGTTCCACAACATCTTCCAACGCCTTTCTCACTTTCGGCAAATGTTGCTGCGCATCGTTCTCTGATCGGTAACCGATGGGACAAGCCACCACGGAATGCAGGTTTCGATTTGTTAAACCAAGGAGTTCATCGTAGGCTTCCTTTTGAAACCCTTCCATCGGTGTGGAGTCGATGCGTAATTGAGCACAAGTGTGCAGTATATGACCCAGTGCGATGTATGCCTGACGGGCATTCCATTGCTTCATTTCCACCGGATCCATTGTGAGAATCGTGCGCTTCATGAAATTGCCATAGCGCTCCAGGGATTCCAGTTCTTTGTCGTGAGCAGTTGACGTTAATGTGATCAAGTCTTCAATGAGCGGTTCGGTGATCTCATTGTACGCACAAATAACGAGTAAATGCGAACAATCGACTACCTGTCGCTGGTTGAAAGAAACAGCTAAAAGATCTGAACGAAGTGCCTGATCTTCGATGACGAGTAATTTCAAAGGCTGAAGTCCATAGGACGATGGAACAAGTCGGAAGGCTTCCAGAATGATATTCAGATCGGCTTCCGCTATTTTTTTGTCCGGATCAAATTGATCTACGGCATATCGCCAGTTTAAATCCTCGATAATTTTACTCATGTCACTTTAACAAATGCCAATATTTTCTGTTCAAATGTCGATTAAGCATGTGATCGATCCCAATTCGCTAGTGGTACTGCAAAAAAAAATACACACTGCCAATCACCAATCACGAATTCCGAATCGAAGTTACAAAAGTATGATTTCCGTCCTGTTTTTAGGACTCTAAACCAATTACCTTTGAACCATGAGAAAACTATTTTTCGGGAATTTTGTCGCGATCACCATTCTTTTTCTGCCCAAGCTTTAAACGAATGTATCCAGAAATCGGGTCAATGAAGGACCACCACCTGCTGTACATGGCTCGAACCTGAAAGTTTTACAAGGTACAATCCAGGTTTCCAGTTACCGGTTTCGATCATCGTTTCGCCATCAAATGTTGACTGGAGTATTTTTTTGCCATACAGGTCAAATATGGCGACCTCTTGAGGATCAGAAGAACTGGTTTTCAGGGTGAATGAACCGTCTGATGGATTGGGGTACAACGCAACGGTATTCCAATCAGTTTCTTCCAGATTTAGTGTGCAGAAGGAAGCGACCTGCGGTGCCAAACTGTTACGGCGGTCATTGATAAATGATTTCAGTCCGGCGATATTGCTACCTCCCGGTGTGCCCGGAACATTGATATCCATGGTAAGGTTGTCTTCAAAATTCTGGTTCGTAAAGAACTTGTTTGGATCTGCATAAACGGAAGGACGAATGAGGTTAGAAAGGGAATCAATGCGGTCTGACATTCCATTCAAACTAAACCAGTATTCCAGGTAATCACAAATCACCTGCTCATAAAGTGCATGGTATTCAGGATTCGCAACCAGCTTTTCGATGAGTGGACGATTTCCTGCAGGAGGACCAGACCAATCGATGCTCATTTGCTCGAGCTGAGCAACGTTCATCCCCATATTAAAATTACCGAAAGCCTCATTGCAATCCCAGGTAATAAAATGAAATTTAGTCTGAAGGGAATCGTAATACAAGTAGTAGTTATGACCACTTCCGATGTAGGAATCCAAATTAGCAAAGAGGTTGTGTGCAGCCCAGGTTTTGATGAAATTCTCACTGTCGAAGATGGTATCCAGATCTGAATTGAGTGTTCCTGAAGGGGCATTGTTCAGGGTATTGATGAAGTTGATCAGATCGGTCCAATCGTTCACACCTTCGTTGAGTTTGAGTTCGTACTTTGGTTCATACAAGGCTTGCGATGCACCAAGCCATTTTAGATCGCCTGAGGGGTCTCCTTTGAACAGATTTCCTTTATCGTCGTTGAAGGTGCTGGTTAGGAATGTTTTGTCGATTTCCTCAACGGTAGTGTACAAGCCCCACAATTGGTTGTTGAGGTAGACATTCGCGAAATGTGCACGAGGCGCATAACAGCCATTGATGTTCAGAAAATCATACATGACCTTCTCGCGAAGCATGGTGGGATCCTTGAAATTGTTGTTCAGATTCAGTTTTTTTAATCCATCGTATTCCTGACCGTTTACAAATTCATTGAAATCAAGTTTGAAGGATTTTTTAATACTCGGGTTGTTGTAAGAGGAGTTTCCCTTCATCTTGATGCCGCAATCCGTGAGTACCGTACCATCGATATTGATATCCCCTTTGATGTAATAATCGCCGACGTAGCCATCAACCAGTGAATCCCAGTAATTCGTTTGATGAAACGTCAGACGGATCTCATGGATCGTTGAAACATTGTGAAATGCATCTCCCGGCTGCTGGCACCAAGTAAGGAAGGGGCTGGCAAGAAGAAAAATGGAACAGAGCAGATGATTCATAAGAGCGATTTTAATCTAAATTAAGAATTATTTTTCGAAAGTCATTCCTTGAAGGATTTTAACAACCGTCAAATCTGCTTCCGCCCATTCGAGTGATTCGAGTTCCTTTGAAAATAACCATCTCAGAGAAACATGTTCTTTCAAAACAGGTTCATTCTTGTCGTCTTTACAGAGGAAAACGTGCAAGGTAACTGACAGATCCGGATAGTGATGTGTTAAAGTCCCCAAGTCTTGTAGTATTTCTACATTTAGATCAAGTTCTTCTTTTAGTTCGCGCTGCAACGCTTCTTCAAATGTTTCAGTAGCATGTACCTTCCCTCCGGGAAACTCGAATTTAAAAGAAGTGTATTCGAACTTTGTCTGTCCTTTTTGTACACACAGAATCCTCCCGTTTCTGATAACAACTCCCGCAACTACCTTGATCGGTTCTGTCATTACTTAATCCAATAGGTCTTCAGCGTCAGAAAGGGTCAGTTTGTCATCTTCAGATAAAAGCAGAAGCGGTTCCACTTTGGAATAATCGCGGATTACCTTTATTGTTATCAGTGCCAGAGGAATGGAGATTAGGTTAACAACTATATTCATTTGTGTATTGAAGACCATTCCTCCTATATCGTTTGCCTCCCTTGAACTTCTGAAAATAAACTGGCCTAACAGGTTATTGACGATCCAAAGCGTCCACCAGATGCCAACATACAGCGTAGGTAAGCTGATACGTTCATTACCCGCGCGCTTAGAGACCAGGATTTCCGTTTACTCATAAAGTTCCTTCATGATCTGGTAAGGACGAAAAAGATTCACAATAGGAACGAACCAGGCTCCGGCAGCCCATCCTTCACTGTGTGTTAGCACTCGCGCCACCTGATGTAAATTGAAATAAGCCCTTCGGAACCAGCGAATGAACATCACGGCAGAAGTGATATACGCCACCATGTAGATGAGCGCAAGAATCGTGACACGCATATCATTTGCGGTGGCCTCACTCACAGAAACAGTTATTCCAGACTGAAAACGTTGAAGTAAGCGCAATTGAAAATAGTCAGAAACGCAATCGATCAATTCGATGCCTAATACGATGTAGATAAGGATGATGGCTGTTTTAGCGCGTTCCTGATTTGGGCGAAGTTTTTCCATGTGTGGTTTTTGTTTTTTTCGTTTTTCTGAATGAAGGACTCACCGGATCTTCCATTTTGCGTAATTCAGAAGTGACAGAAGAACTGTTCAATCGCAAAAATTCCTTTAGGATGAATTGGTAATAGTGTTCCTTATCTTTGAGAAATTCGGTGAGTTCAAAATCGGAATCATCGCGATTCAGTACGATGAGGTTAATGAAATCTTCCGCCACAGCCAAACGCATGGAATTCAGTAAAACAGCATTGTATTTTTCAATGAGTTCCGAAATTTTATGTTGTTGATCAGGGGTCATGATGTACGTTCAAAGGTAAAATTTACCTTCGAGTGAGTGGAAAATTGTTTTCAACAAGATCGTTTTTTCTTGAAACGCTAGTTCAAGTGTTATTTTTTATCGATCAAGCTGTTCTATTGAAAATCTCCAGCCATGAAAACCTTCTTTGTTCAACTCGCTCTTCTTACTTTCGTCGTATTGTTTTTGATTTGTTCATGCCATCAGGTGTGACATGATCATGCAGTTCTAGCAAATGTTGATTTATTGCTATTGTTGAAGTAATAAAATAACCGATATTTGAGGGCGTTTTTCCAATGTCCGAATCGTCTAATATCGAAATCAGTACTTCTAAAAGTAAATTCCGCAAGGTGCTTAAGATCGCCTATTGGACGGTTATACATGGTCTTGCACTGTTTGCATTGTTTCTCATTTTTACGGCACTTGCTGTGCAATTCAAATGGACCAATTCCGGAGGAACGAATGATGTGAATAATCGCTATTTCGATGAGCTCGCCGATAAATACGGAAAAGACCAGCAGCTTGACAGCAAAGCGCTCATGTACAAGCAAGATTTGTTCTTTCAGCAGCTTGGAATTTTAGCCAAGTACAAACCGATCGATGCACGAAAGATCTATGCGGCATACGTTTCAACGAAAGATATTCTGATTGCGCTACGAATGTTCGATGCCACTGCGCTTCTAATCAAGGATCACCAAGAATTCCAGCAAGACTTGAAGCAGCTGACAAAACAACGTAAAGGGAAGGATCGCTCGGTGTTTGAATGGTCCAATTACAAGGTATGGGATGAGTTTTGTCAGGCAGTACTTAAGGACAAAGCGGCAATCGATTCTGCCTCGCGCATAACGGGGGTTGAATCCCGATTGATTGTCATGTGTCTGGTAGGGGAGCAAGTACGCATGTTCAATTCAGGGAGAGAGAAATTCAAACAGTATGTTTATCCGTTCAGTCGTGTGATGCTTCCCAACAACAGGGGGTACGGGGTAACAAGCATTCTGGAGCATACGGCCTTAAAGATCGAACGCAACCTTCAGGATCCCCGAAGTCCGTTCTATCCCGGTGAATATTTCTCAAAGTGTCTGAATTATAACGATTCCTTCCCCGATCGTATTGTAGATTCCATTGCGGCGCATAAGCACAAGACTATTCAGCGTTTGATTCAGGGAGGAGACCATTTTTACTGTTATTTGTACACGGCCTTTTTACTGAGACAATATTATACGCAATGGACAAGTGCGGGATATGACATTTCCTACCGCCCCGAGGTGTTGGGAACACTCTTTAATATCGGTTTTCATAAAAGTATTCCTAAAGCGCACCCTGAAGCCGGTGGTTCTTCGTTCAAGGTGGCTGGAAAAGATTATACCTTCGGTGGACTCTGTTTTGAATTCTACTACAGCGGAGAGCTTATGGATGAATTTCCGATCTCTCGAAAAACGTTCTTATCTGTTGAGGAACTTCAAAAAAAGAATGAACTCTACTTGAAAACGATTGAAACACTCATGAGTGGCGATTCTCTGGAAGTAGTATCAGAATAATGGCTGTTTTCCGGGTTAATCCACCCAATGCACAAACTCCCGATCCAGCGCAATGCGTTTTTCTCCGCCGTGAGTTCCGTCAATCATGTAATAAGGAAGAAGATCTTCACCGACAGCATCTTTCAGTTTTCGTTTGATGCGCGATAATATGACATGGATGTCGTTATCCAGAGGATGTAAGAGCCTGTCAACGGAACGTGCAATTTCATCGGGTTCATATTGATTCGTAAAGCGCTCGTAGAGTGTGCTGATTTCCTCCCGGTGGTCTTGAAGCATAGCGAGATGAATTCCTTCGGGATGTCTAAGAAAGAATAAGTAGATCGTTTTTTCCTTGGGATTCAGCCGAAGCTCCAGGTCTCCGAAGTCCTTGAAAAAAATGCGTTTCTGGTGACCTCTCAATTCGAGTGAGCTGGGGCGGTGCATGACTTTGATACGTTCCCTGAAGGAAAGGTTTCTTCGAATACCGTCCATAGTATCGAAGAGTTGCGTAAGAATTAGGGGCGAGATATCCATTCGCTGCAGTTTGTCCATACAATCAGGACAAAGATCTGCCGTTCGCATTTTGAGAATGATGTCTTTTTTATTCCTGCAAAAATCATTGCCACATCCCCGTGTGTCCTGATGCACATGCTGTACATATGTTCTCCGGTCCTGGAACATCAAATGCCTCATCAGCCACATGATGATTTCGTAGGCGATCGGAAAACGGATATCGACCTGATTCCCGAAATAATGCTGCCAATCCGCGGTATGAATGAAATAATCATTCCCACCTGGACCCATGGCGCCAAACCAGTTTCGTTCGTTTGCCAGATTGGTGAGAAGAAATACATGATCCGAAGAAGAAATGGTATGTGATCTCCGAAAATCAGCGCATTTTCCAAAGAAATAATCCCAGTTATGGTAATTCTCCTCTCGCGGAAATGAAAGATAGGATCGTTTTTCTGACATACTGAATACTGGAAATTCTCTTTTCTTCTGGAAATCTTCCTCAGTATCCCAGGTTCGGGTCAGCAACGCGTTCAATTCAGCCTCTGATTCTCCGGAAAGAAATTCGATCGGGCCTGTGTACTGATGCAGCAAGTTGAGCACATTCGAAAATGTTTCAACATTAAGCTCGCTTGATCTGACCAGATGAACCTTCATTACTCAATGATAACAAATGATTTCCAATTATCCTACCATTCACCTGCGTTTCATAAGTGATTTCCGTCTGAAGAAGGATGCTTGCCGCTCGTTGCAGATCAGTTGCATGTAGACTCAGAACACTTTCATAATCATCTTTCCGGTATCCGCCAAAAAGAGACAGTGTCACAGGAATACAACGTTTGAGTTCGTTCTCCAGCGAATGGATACACTGGTAGAAAAGCTCGGAACACGTAATCCATTCCTGCGTCGTACATTGATTTCCAAGATCGTCCCATTCGTGAGAATCGGCTCCGTGACACCAAACCACGTAATCAACTTTACCTTCACGGATGAGATTGGCAAGTTTCTCCAGTTCAAGCTTAAAGTCTGCCAGATATTCCTCGTGTCTGAATCTTGGGTTGATGTTGCACGCGATGGCCTTTTCGAGATCCGGAAAATAAGAGATCGAATTTGGAATACTGTTTCCGTAATGACCATCCAGATCGAGGTAAGCGCCCACCAACCCTTTCTCCTGATAGAGTTTTCTGGAGGCAATAACTTGTCCCGAAAATGTGCAGTAGCCCCTGCCTGCCTCGGGTGTTGCATGATGAAATCCGGAAGTTGGACTGAACGTCAGCGTTTCGGGATGTTCACAAGCATACTTAATGGCATGGTACAGCGAACTGTTCGTGTAGCAAACAGAATCCACAAGTTCGCGGCTCCAGGGCAGACCGTTGGTTTCGCTCAGGCAACCTCCTTCGAAGAAGTCATTGACATAAGTACGGGTATGTCCGAGAAGAAAATCCCGCTTGTTGAAAGCGGGAAAATCCTCACAGAGTTCCAGAACCTGATCAAAGTTGTGTTTTTTCAGGTAATTCATCAATAACAACGGTTTGAGTGGAGATTTGGAGAAGCTTTTTTTCTCGATGTCTTTTTTACATACCTGTTTATCCGTATAAAATGTTTTGATCTTTTTCTGTCTCATAATGTGGTGGGTTTTGAATTGATTAGCGTAGTTTGATTACTTCTTGTGGAAAAAATCTTTCGGAACCGTTCCTGAGGACTTCTGGTCTGCATAGTGTCGTAAGGAATCTTCCATATCGGCCGCCATGTTCCTGAATTGTGCTTTGCTGTAATTGAGCGAAGCATTTGCCCGGAAGTTCAGATCGGCAGATACTTTCGTGATGTCGAAGTCTGCACCAAGGATGGTGAACGTCCAGTTATCAGAAGCTTCCAGTTCTTTAATGATTTTTGCAATCGTCGCAGCATCGTAGCGCTTACTTGCGTTTTCATGTCCGTCTGTCAGGATGATGACCACCACTGACATTTCTCCTTCGTTGATCTGGCTACCAAATTTATCCTGGATGCGTTTGGTTGATTCTCCGATAGCATCATAGAGCGCGGTGAGTCCATCCGGTATGTAGACCTCATGTTTGAGATCGAGTAGTTTGTTTGCCGGCGTTTCTTGCAGGAGGTGTTGTGCCGTATCGTTGAAGATGGTCAGTCCTGCCAAAAATTCTTGCTGCGGGTATTCAGCAGCAAGTGATCGCACTGTAGCAACCTGACGGTTAAAAAGAGCCACCGTATTCTCACGGTCGGAAGCCATTGATCCACTACTGTCGAGGATGAAATGGTAAAGTGTTGTTTTGTTTTTCATGGTGTATGAATTTTAAAGTACACCACAAAGTTCCCGCGATTAGAAAGGAATATGAAATCTCTGCAACCTTGCAGAGGGGGATATAAAGAAGCGAAGAGGAAATTTATAAATAAAAAAAGTCCCGATAATTCGGGACTTTGCTTTTAACAATTGCGGTCTGGACGGCTCTGACGAAGTGTTTGTCTCCTATTTGAAAATCAATGTATTACACGTCTAAAAACACCATTTGTTCGCTGGCTTGTTCGCTGGAAATTTGGTGATTCTTGTGTAGAAATGAAAGAACGAATTCTGAGTTCAAAGTAAAGAATTTCGTCAATTGAATGCAAATTGAATGCAAATTGAATCGAAAATATCGCAAATCGCGATATGCGATAGGTGTGGCTATGGGATGAGATTTCCTTGGATTAACTGGAAGTTTGTCAGTGCTTTCATTATATTGCTTAAAGTTTGATAACATTAAATAGTATTTACAAAAAAGCTTATATTTGAAAAAAGTATTTAGCATTATGGGTAGAGAGAAGCCGGTTTTATTGCCGAAACACAGGAAAATACTGGAAGAATTGGGTGAAAACATAAAGCTTGCGCGGCTAAGGAGGAAATTTAGTGCGGAGCAAGTAGCTGAACGTGCCAACATCAGTAGGCCCACATTAACAGCTATTGAAAAAGGATCTGAAAGTGTAAGTATTGGTTTGTATCTCCAAGCTTTGATTGTTCTTGGGTTGGAAAAGGATTTTCTACTTCTTGCCAAAGACGATGAGTTAGGTAGAAAATTACAGGATGCGAACTTAAGTACAAGGGAACGAGCTCCAAAAAAACGATAAGCCATGGCAAAAAAAAATATTAAAAGAGAAGTTTATGTTTATGCAGATTGGTATGAATTAAATGGACCTGTGTTCATGGGGGTTTTACATGCTGAACTATTGAGGGGAAAAGAGATCTTTTCATTTGAATATGAAAAGAGGTGGTTGCAATCAGGAAAAGCTCAATTGCTGGATCCGGATTTACAATTATTCTCAGGACTACAGTATTTGACCGATCAGCAAAAGCATAATTTCGGTATGTTTCTCGATTCTTCACCTGATCGCTGGGGACGTATTTTGATGCGGCGAAGAGAAGCGGCAATAGCGAGACAAGAGCAAAGAACTCCAAATAATTTATTTGAAACAGATTATCTGTTGGGAGTGTATGATGGTCACCGAATGGGTGGATTGCGCTTCAAATTGGAACCAAATGGACCTTTTCTAAATGATAACAAGGCAATGGCAAGTCCTCCATGGACATCCATTCGTGAATTGGAACAAATCAGCTTAAGATTAGAAGATGATGATGTTGTCAATGATCCCGAATACATGAAATGGTTAAGTATGTTGGTTGCTCCCGGATCATCTTTAGGAGGTGCGAGACCAAAGGCAAGCGTGCTTGATCATGATGATCATTTATGGATTGCTAAATTCCCTAGTAGGAATGATTCATCTGATATTGGTGGCTGGGAAATTGTGACACATGAATTAGCTATTTCAGCCGGAGTGAATATGGCTGAGGCCCAGGCGAAGAAATTTAACACCAACAATCATACATTTCTAACAAAGCGATTTGATCGATCTGAAAATGGAGAACGTATTCATTTTGCTTCAGCGATGACGTTATTGGGACATGTGGACGGAGAAGATCATAGTGAAGGAAGAAGTTATCTTGAATTGGTTGAATTCATTATTACACACGGGGCCAATGTAAATGAAGACTTGGAGCAACTCTGGAGACGCATAGTTTTTAGTATTTGTGTATCAAATACTGATGACCATTTACGCAATCACGGATTTATTCTGACCTCGGGAGGATGGAGACTATCACCTGCCTATGACATTAATCCAGTGGAAACAGGTGTAGGATTGAAGTTAAATATCACAGAGGATGATAACACCTTAGATCTTGATCTTGCTTTGGAGGTTTGTGCTTACTTCCGATTGAAAACGGAACGAGCAATTGAAATCATTGAGGAGGTTAAATCTTCGGTTCGCAATTGGCGAACGATTGCCAGAAAATACGGCTTATCAAATCTTGAATGTGATTTAAAATCGTCTGCTTTTTACAGGAGTGAATAATCGATAGTAATTAGCTTTTAGAAAATAGATCCTGACACCTCATCGGCATTCAGCCCCATGTATTGAGAGAACTCAGCAACTGAAAGCACCTGATGATCCTCTTTACCGAAATGTTTCTTGATGCGCTTGTGGAGGTAACGTGCATAACGCTCACTTTTGCCGGTGATCAGCATGATGTCTTTGGGATAAATGATGAGGCGCTTTAACTTCATTTGATACTCTATCTATACTTTACCTGTACTTGAAATTGGAGTTTGTTATACTGTCAAATTTACGACCAACGTAACGGTTTTCAGGGGGTAAAAACGGCACAAACCTGCACAAATATTCCTGTGCGGAAGTGGTCCGTTGTATGGTGTTTTAATTAGTTGGATGTTTGTCTCGCTAGCACGCCTTCGCGAATGTTTTTACTCGAGTAAGCTTGGGTGTGCAAGCAGGTGAAATGGCCGACCTGACAACGGGCCGAAAGACAAATACGATACAACATGGCAAGACAATCTGGCCTAATAAAATTGAAGGGTACGTTGGATAACGTAAACTTTTACAAAACGAAAGACGGGGATCTGGCACGAATGAAGACTTCCGTTGATGCGACGCGCATTGCTAACGATCTTGAAGTTGAATAGCGTTGAATTGAAGCTAGGTATATGCTTACATCAAGTTAGCTTTAAGTTAAATGATATCAGGTTGAAAGCCTATTTTTTCATGATTTTATTGGGAAATACGTCAAATAGGCTCTAAACCCAACTCCATCAACAGCTCCACCCGTTCATCGAGATCCAAACAAAGCAGATCTTCAATGACTGCATTCGAACTCATGAACTCACGATAGAGATGTACCTTTTCTTCTCGGGTTTGAGAGACCAGAAAGAGTGCATTCTCACTATGAATCAATGCAGGATCCTCTGTTTCTGTAAACCCGAAATCAGAAAAGTTTTCACGAAGAAAATCATGCAAGAATTCTTCATTTCCAATCAGACTTTGCTGTTGTTTCGCAAATGGGACAAAGTAAATGGCCGTACAAACCAATTCATACTCGTCCACCTGTTGTAGAAGATCCTGAAAATGATCATTGTTAGAAAGATGATTCATCTGTTGAATTTTAAAAAAATCACCCCGACCACCGAAAGTGATAAAACTTCAAATCGTGCGAGTCAGGGTGCTGCTATCAAAACAGACAGCATAGGGAACGCATTAATCAGAACTATTGTTACTTATCAGGCATTCACCTTCGACAAAGTAAAACCAACAGACCGTAGTGTATGTGCGGGGTAAAAAAAGTTTAGAAAATCAAAATCTAGCGTTCTATGCTCCATGCTCTATAAGCAACGCGATCCCTCAACCCAACACTTCCATACCTTCTCCCACCTTCAACACAATCCCATAATAATTAAAATCATTCGGCGTCGGTTTTTCCGCTTCGATCATGTGGAGGGTACAATCCTTTTTAGGAATCGGTTCGAAATACAGGGAAAAGAATTGCCAGTCTTCGGTAGATTCAAAATTGATCCGCCTCGGAGCAATGGGAATGCCCACCGCATCCTTCAGGGCGTATTTCTCCGGTGCTCCATCCACTTGCAGATAGGTTTTTGAAGAAATCTTGATCCAGCCCCCTTTATCGTAATACCAGGGCGTGGTGTAACCAAAATCGATCCGCGTAAATTCTTTCGTCAATAACACACGGAGTACCTTGGGATTTTTCTTCGGCGTATCCAGTTCCGGGATCTCAAAAAGTAAGGAGTCATTTTTTACAGCCATCTTATTTCAGTTTATCGGT
>Ga0172367_10006116_pt1 | contig 14286 bp, 12 predicted proteins | sample Lak10m_FD_114542 | JGI IMG/M metagenome (GOLD analysis project Ga0172367, IMG submission 114542) | Freshwater microbial communities from Kabuno Bay, South-Kivu, Congo - kab_022012_10m | ecosystem: Environmental > Aquatic > Freshwater > Lake | place: Democratic Republic of the Congo: South-Kivu... | reverse complement strand
ATAAAAGGGCTCGAAAATGCGCTCACGCAAATGCGCTGGTACGCCGGGTCCGTGGTCCGAAACCCGGATCACCACATGGCTGTCCGTCTGGCCCAGGTTCAGGCGGATGTCGCCGGCGCCATAGCGGCGCGCGTTTTCCAGCAGGTTGCGTACGGCCCGGCGCAGCAGTTTGCCGATGCCTGGCACGGCGAGTTCCAGCTCGGCTGGGCCGGACTTCAAATCTGGCGGCAGGTCGAGCTCGGCATTGACCCGGGCGCATTCCTCGGCGGCCAGCCCGATCAGGTCCACCGACTCGATGGTGCCCAGGTCGGCCTCGCGCGCGTCGAGGCGGCTGGCCAGCAAGATCTCTTCGATCAGCTGGTCGAGCTCGTTGATATTGCGCGAAATCTCTGCTTTGGATGCCGGTGAGGTGCCTGCGCCCATCAGTTCGAGCCCCATGCGGATGCGCGTCAGCGGTGAGCGCAATTCGTGCGAGGCGTTGGCCAGCAACGATTTTTGCGAGGCCAGCAAGGCCTCGTGCGACTGCACCAGCGTTTGCACGCGCTCGGCGGCCTGGTTGAAGCGCCTGGCCAGAAAAGCCACTTCGTCCTGGCCGGTTTCGGGAACGCGCGCCGACAAGTCGCCTTCGCCCCATTGCTGCACACCGTCTTGCAGGCGTTCCAGCCGGCGTGTGAGCGTGCGCACGATGGGGTAGGTGGCGAGCGCCACCGCCAGCCCGACCCACACCAGCATCCAGGCAAAGCCGAAGGGCGGGCGGCTCCAGAACGTGGCCGGCGCGCGCATCAGGTGCATGCGCATGGTCTGGCCGTCGTGCATGCGTACCACAAACTCGGGCCCGGGGGTGGCTTCGCCGCCGTCTGCAGCGGCTTCGGAGCTTGCGGGGTCGGGCGCTGGCGCTGGCATCATGCCGCGCTCCAGGCGGCGCATGCCCGGGCCTTGCGGATCACGCCGACGCGGCCCGGCTTCGTCGCCAGAGAAAGCGCGTGAACGCCCCTGGCCGATGATCTGGCCAGCCTGGTTGCGAATCTCGACATCGCGCAGCGGCGGCTCGGCCGCGAGCCGCCAGGCCCAGCCCACCAGCAGGATCAGCACCGCCACCGTCAGCACCACGGCCAGCCAGATGCGTACGTAGAGTTTGTTGAACATGGTTTGCCCTGCCGGGTCTCAATCCTGTTGCCTGGCAAACACATAACCCACGCCGCGCACGGTCAGGATGCGCTTGGGGTTCTTGGCGTCTTGCTCGATGGCGGCGCGGATGCGGCCCATGTGCACGTCGATGGAGCGGTCAAAAGCGTCGAGCTCGCGCCCGCGCACGGCTTCCATGATCTGGTCGCGCGTGAGCACGCGCCCGGCGCGCTCGCCCAGAGCTACCAGCAGGTCGAACTGGTAGGAGGTGAGCTCGCAGACCTGACCGGCCACGCTGACCACGCGCGCATCGCGGTCGATCTCCAGGCTGCCAAAGCGCATGACATGGCCGTTGCCCAAGACTGGGTGGTCACCCTGGCGGCGCAGAACGGCGCGGATGCGCGCCAGCAACTCGCGCGGCTCGAAGGGCTTGGGCAGGTAGTCGTCGGCGCCCATTTCCAGTCCGATGATGCGGTCCATCGGGTCGCCCTTGGCGGTGAGCATCAAAATGGGTGTTTGCGCCAATGCGCCGGGTAATGCGCGGATGCGGCGGCAGACTTCGAGACCGTCGATGTCGGGCAACATCAGGTCGAGGATCACCAGCGCAAGCGTCTGTGCCCGCAAGGCGGCCAGGCCGCTCTCGCCGTCACCGGCATGCGTGACCTGGTAGCCGGATTGGCCCAGATACTCGCTGACCATGTTGGCCAGGCGTGCATCGTCCTCGATCATCAGCAGGTGTTGGTTCATTGGCATGAGTCTAGTGTCGTGTCGCATCCAGGGTTTGAAGGCTGCGTAAAGTTGGGTAAATCAGGCTTGTTTGACACGCGCTGCCAGCCACACCAGCAGCAGCACCGGCGCGCCCAGCATCGCCGTGGCCGTGAAGAAATTCTGGTAACCAAAGGCATCGACATACAGCCCTGAATAGCCAGCGATGAATTTGGGCAACAACAGCATCATGGAGCTGAACAGCGCGTACTGGGTGGCCGAGTAGTTCACGTTGGTCAGGCTCGACAGGTAGGCGATGAAGGCGGCCGAGGCAATGCCGCCAGCCAGATTGTCGGCCGAGATCACGAAAATGAGCCCGGTCAGGTCATGGCCGCGCGTGCTCAGGGCGGCAAACAGCAGGTTGGTGGCGGCACTCAGCAGCGCGCCCAGCATCAGCACGCGCATCACGCCCAGACGCATGGCCAGCGCGCCGCCAATGAATGCACCGGCCAGCGTCATGATGACGCCGTAAACCTTGGTGACGGTGGCGACTTCGGCCTTGGTGTAACCCATGTCGACATAAAACGGATTGGCCATGATGCCCATCACCACGTCGCTGATGCGGTAGCTGGCGATCAGCGCCAGAATGAGTACGGCCTGCCATTTGTAGCGGCGCAAAAAGTCAGCAAAGGGTTCTACCAGTGCGCCGTGCAGCCAGTCCAGGGCATTCCTGGCAACCGGCATGGGGCGGCGCAACGGCTCGGGCGACAGCAGCACGGTGAAAATGCCTAAACCCATGCTGGCCGCCATCACCAGGTAAGCGGTGTGCCAGGCGCTGTGCTGGTAGCCGCTGGTGCCTGCTGTCTGCGCACCCGCGGCAATCCACAACACGCCGGCGCCGGCCCAGATCATGGCCAGCCGGTAGCCGGTCTGGTAAGACGCCGCCAGCGCGGCCTGCCGGCTGATGTCGGCTGACTCGATGCGGAAGGCATCCAGCGCAATGTCCTGCGTGGCCGAGCCGAAGGCCACCGCCAGCGCGCCCCACACCACCGGCGTGAGCGCCACCTGCGGGTCGTTGAACGACATCGCGATCAGTCCCCACGCGATGGCCAGTTGCGACAGCAGCAGCCAGCTGCGCCGCCGCCCCAGCCAACGCGTGAGCAGCGGAATCGGCAGCCGGTCCACCAGAGGCGCCCACAGCCACTTGAAGGCATAAGCCAGACCGACCCAGCTCAGGTAGCCGATGGTGGTGCGGTCGATGCCGGCCTCGCGCAGCCAGAAGCTCAAAGTGCCCAGCACCAGCAGCAATGGCAGGCCGGCCGAAAAACCCAGCATGAGCATGCGCAGGCTGGCGGGCTCCAGGTACACCCGCAACGTGCTGATCCAGGAAGGTTTGGCGGCGGGGTCGGAGGCGGCAGAGGTCATTCCGGAATAATACGCGCAGCCGTCAAATCATTTGGCCCCGTTATCGGTCGCCCAGCGGCGTCGCAGTTGTTGCCAATAGCGACGGCTGTTGGCGGCAAAACTGCGCCTTGCAGCGCATCCCGATCCGCGCTACCCCAATCTCGCCAGAGTGATGCAGAGTGTCCTCAGTGCATCGCTTTGTTTGCCATGCGCAGAATGTCATCCAGCGCATTGCCGTCGCCGTTCATGTCGAGCATTGAGGCAAGTCCTGCCCCGCCGCCCGCATTGCTTGTCTGGCCACCGAACAGTCCACCCAGCAGGCCGCCAAGCCCGGCATCCGGCTCGCTGCCCGCAGGGGCGACGGGAGCCTGGTTGCCGCCGCCTTGCTGTTTCGCCATGTAGCCGGCAACCAGCATGGCCAGCATGGGCAACATCTTTTTGAGCAGGGAAGGGTCGAGTCCCGACGATGAAGCGGCATTCTGCGCCACTGCACGGCTGACGTCCCTGGAGCCGAAAATCTGGCCGAGAATGTCATTGCCCTGGCTGACATCGGTGGGTTGCGGCGCCAGCACCTGGTCGAGCAGACCGCCACCGCCGAGTTGCCCGAGCAGTCCGCCGAGACTCTCGAGTCCGCCGGCTTGCGACTGTGCCTGTTTCTTGAAGCCGCCCAGGATTGCTGGCGCAAGTGACTCGGCACCGCTCGCCGCCTGGCGCTCGTTGATGCCCAGCTCTTGCGCCATGGACTGCAGGCCGCCCATCTGGGCCAGGATGTCTGTGATTTGCATATCAGTCGAGCAGGGCCTGGGGAATATTGCCACCATTGGCCGCAATGTGCGCCAGCACGTTCTTGTGCAGCCAGATGTTCATTTTGGCCGAGTCGCCCATCAGTTCATCCGGGCAGCCCAGCTCAACGGCCAGCTCCTTGCGCGCTACAAAGCTGCTGTCGAGGTCGAGCAACTTGAGCAGATCGACGATGGAGGTTTTCCAGTTGAGCTTTTGTGGGTTCTTGGCGGCACGCTGCTCCATTTGTGCAACGACATCGACCATGGCGATTGGATTGACCGGCGCTGGCGCGGTCGGCGCTGTGGCTGCGCTGGGAGCCACAGGAGCGGGTGTGGCCGGGGCAGGGGCCGGCGCAGCGGGTGCGGCGCTGGCACCGCCCATGCCCAGCTTTTCCAGTATCTTGCTGAAGAATCCCATGGTGTACTCCTTGATTGATAAAAAATGACGAGCCGTGATTTTGCCTGACAACGATGCCATCGCGTCCGGCGCGCCGCCGTGCAGGGGCGATTTCTGTTGCAGTACCAGCGCTTTGCCTGAGCTGATGGTGCCGGGCAGGAGGTTTCACCGTATCGGCTTGCCGTCAGGGACTCCATCTCGGCATAGCCTATAGCGAGTGCTGCCCTCACGAGCAACGCAGTTGAGTCGAATAGTTCACAAAGGCCATCCCAAAACAGACCCGCCAGCCGATTCAGGGGCTGGCGGTGGTGGCGGGAACCCCGGGTCAGTTCGTCGGGCTGACGCGTCTGGGGACGTTCCCATCCGTCTTGATGTCTCTCACCAAGACTCGGCCCAGTGACCTGGACCCCCCAGTTCCGTGCATCCTTGGTTGGCTTGCGCCTAACTCGTGAAGCACAGCGCCACTTTACCGGTCGGCTTGTATCCTGCGTTGCGAATTCTCAAGTCTGCAGGAGTTCGTGACGACAGCGATCAAGCCGCCTCCCTGTAAAACACATTGCGTTGCAGCACGCGTCCGGGCAAGGGCGCCACCTTGTCGTGAATGGCGCCGATGTGCTCTGGCGTGGTGCCGCAGCAACCGCCGACGATGTTGACCAGGCCATCCAAGGCAAATTCGCCCAGCAGGCGGCTGGTATCCGCCGGGGTTTCGTCAAAGCCGGTTTCGCTCATCGGGTTGGGCAGGCCGGCGTTGGGGTAACAACTGATGAAGGTGTCGGGCGCGGCCTTGGCCAGCTCCTGCAGGTACGGACGCATCAGCGCAGCGCCCAGTGCGCAGTTCAGTCCCACGGCCAGCGGCTGCGCGTGGCGAACGCTGTGCCAGAAGGCGGTCACGGTCTGGCCGCTCAGGATGCGCCCGGAGGCATCGGTCACCGTGCCGCTGATGATGATGGGCAGGCGCTCGCCGCTGGCCTCGAAGTATTCGTCGATGGCAAACAGCGCCGCCTTGGCATTGAGCGTGTCGAAAATGGTTTCCACCAGCAGCACGTCAGCGCCGCCCTGCACCAGCGCTCCCACCTGCTCGAAATAGGCGGCGCGCAGTTGCTCGAACGTGACGTTGCGCGCGCCGGGGTCGTTCACATTGGGGCTGATGCTGGCGGTTTTGGGCGTGGGGCCCATCGCGCCGAGCACAAAGCGCGGTTTGTCAGGCGTGGAAAATTTGTCGCAGGCGGCGCGCGCCAGTTTCGCCGAGGCAAGGTTCATCTCGAAGGCCAGGTCAGCCATGTCGTAGTCGGTCTGCGCGATGCGGGTTGCACCGAAGGTGTTGGTCTCGATCAGGTCGGCGCCAGCGGCTAGGTAGCGCTCGTGGATATCGCGGATGATGTCGGGGCGTGTCAGGCTGAGCAGCTCGTTGTTGCCCTTGACATCCTTGTGGAAGTCCTTGAAGCGCTCGCCACGGTACTGCGCTTCGTCGAGCTTGAAGCGCTGGATCATGGTGCCCATGGCGCCGTCGAGCACCATGATGCGTTGTTGCAGAATCTCGGGCAGCTTTTGGCCACGGGTGTAAGTCAAGGTTTTCATCGCCAGCATTGTAGAAAGCCGCCCGCTGAACCCGCGCCCGGCGGGGACTGCGCCCGCCAACCGAGTCCAAGCGAAATTTGGCCACGATCAAGTCCACATAATTTTTTAAGCTTGATGTGGTCAGAACGATAGCCCAGGGAACCTTGCGCCTGAATGTCAGGCTTCGCTGCTCAGGAGCCGATGACCTCAATGCCGCCTTTCAAGGCGATCGGCCTTAAGCGGGCGCTTGCGACGGTCGGGTATGCACCCACGCAAACCGCGTTCGGGCGCGGTCTGCGTGACGACCGTTACTGCTGCGTTTGATGATCACAGACCGTCATACAACCCGTGGTTATGTGAACATGAGAAAACAGTATTTGCCAAGTCGCTCGCCCTACCTTAAATTTGCCTCAAACCGACCCAATAAGGAAGCGACATCATGATGACTCAGACCCACAATCAAGCCGCGCAAACCGTCAGCAACAGCGCTCTTTACAGCCTGCTGGACGCCGACGGCTTTCTCGTCGAGACCGCCAACTGGAACCTGGAGCTTGCCGGGCAACTGGCCAGGCAAGCCGGCATTTCCGAGCTGAGTGCCAAACACCTGGAAGTGATCACCATTGTTCGCAATGCCTTTTTTTCTGTTGGCGCGTTGCCCGTGATGCGCCTCGTTTGCCGTGCGGCCGGCCTGGACCCGAGTCGCGCCCATGAGTTGTTCAGCAGCTGCAGAAGCCTGTGGTCGATCGCCGGTCTGCCCAACCCCGGTGAAGAGGCCAAATCGTACATGCACTGACCACGAACGCCGCGCTGGACGAGCAAGGTTCACGCAGCGCAGGCCGCTGTTCGCCACTCGCGGTCTCGATCGCGGCCAGCGCCAGCACCGCCCGGCTGCCAAGCCATGGCAGGCCGTCAAGATCGGTGACATCAAGCACGCCCCAACGGTGCGCCTGTGGTCTGAACGGGCACCTGCACTTGTGCGTCCGAGCAGTCGATCAAGTGCTTAAGTTGGTGGCGCTCAGCTCCGGCTGCGTACCCGCCGATGCCAAGTACCTTGGTTTTCCCATTCAAATTTCGACAACCCGCGCCCAGTGGGACAATGGGGGTGCATCGCCACGGGCCTTCATAGATTTGGGACGTGAGCGTTTTCAGTCTGTAGCGCCTGCCAACAGATCACACCCAGATAGCGTTTATCTTGTCCATGGAGTTCATTCTTCAAGAGGTTTTTGGCTACCCGAGCTTTCGCGGGCCGCAGCGCGAGATCATCCGCCATGTGGTGGCGGGCGGCGACGCGCTGGTGCTGATGCCGACCGGCGGCGGCAAGAGCCTGTGCTACCAGATTCCTGCCATTGCACGCCAACGTGCCGGGCAGGGCATCACCGTGGTGATTTCACCGCTGATCGCGCTGATGCACGATCAGGTGGGCGCGCTGCACGAGGCCGGTGTGAACGCGGCTTTCTTGAATTCCACGTTGAGTAGCGAAGAAGCCTACCAGACCGAGCAGCGCCTGCTGCGCGGCGAGATCACGCTGCTGTATGCCGCCCCCGAGCGGGTCACCACGCCGCGCTTTCTGGGGCAACTCGATGCGCTGTTCGAGCGCGGCCAGTTGAGCCTGTTTGCCATTGACGAGGCGCATTGCGTGAGCCAGTGGGGGCACGACTTTCGGCCCGAGTACCGGGCGCTCACGGTGCTGCACGAGCGTTATGCGGGCGTGCCGCGCATGGCCCTGACGGCCACGGCCGATGCACTGACGCGCGCCGATATCGTCGAGCGCCTGCAACTGGAAGCGGCAGCGCAGTTTGTCAGCAGTTTCGACCGGCCCAACATCCGCTACACCATCGTCGAGAAAAAGGACGCGAGCACACAACTGCTGCGTTTCATCGAGCGCGAGCATGCGGGCGAGGCCGGCGTGGTGTATTGCCAGTCGCGCAAACGCGTGGAGGAAGTCGCCGACATGCTGGCGCAGGCCGGCATTCATGCCTTGCCCTACCATGCCGGGCTTGATTTCAAGGTCCGCCAGGCCAATCAGAATGCCTTCCTGCGCGGCGACGGCGTGGTGATGGTGGCAACCATCGCCTTCGGCATGGGCATCGACAAGCCCGATGTGCGCTTTGTTGCGCACCTGGACATGCCGAAAAACATCGAGGGCTATTACCAGGAAACCGGCCGCGCCGGGCGTGACGGTCTGCCGGCAGACGCCTGGATGTGCTATGGCCTGCAGGATGTCGTGAACCAGCGCCGCATGATCGACGAGAGCCCGGCCGAGGAAGATTTCAAGCAGGTGATGCGTGGCAAGCTCGACGCGCTGCTGGGTCTGGCTGAGGCCACCGATTGCCGCCGCGTGCGCTTGCTGCGCTACTTTGGCGAGGAAAGCCGGGACTGCCACAATTGCGACAACTGCCTGCAGCCGCCCGAAGTGTGGGATGCCACCGACGCGGCGCGCAAGCTGCTGTCCACCGTGTACCGGTTGCAGCAAAGCAGTGGCGTGTCGTTCGGGGCCGGCCACACCATGGACATCGTGCGCGGCAAGCTGACCGACAAGGTGACGCAGCGCGGTCACCAGAGCGTGAGCACCTTCGGCCTGGGCGCCAACTACAGCGAAAGCCAGTTGCGCGCGGTGATGCGGCAGCTGATCGCGGTCGGGGCCCTGCATGTGCATACCAGTGAAGGCTTCAGCACCCTGCACCTGACCGAAGCGTCGCGCGCCGTGCTGCGCGGTGAGGTGCCGGTGCGCCTGCGTGAGTCCACCCGCTTGCGACCCGAAAAACGCAGCCGCAACCGAACGGCGCCCGCGCCGGCAGCGGCCAGTCTGGGCCAGGACGCCATGGTGCGCTTCATCAACCTCAAGGCGTGGCGCGCCGAGGTGGCCAAGGCGCACAACCTGCCCGCCTATGTGATTTTTCACGATGCCACGCTGGCGGCGATTGCCGAGCGCGCACCGCAATCGCTGGCGGACCTGCAGCACATCAGCGGCCTGGGCACGCGCAAGCTGGAGGCCTACGGCGCCGCGGTGCTGGCGGTGATCACCGGCGAAAGCCATACGGTGGACGCCGATTGACCGCCGGTGGATCGACGCATCTTTGCTACACTGTTTGCATGTTCTTGCATCAAATTCAGATCACAGGTTGCAGCGACCGGGGAGCCTGGCCCTGGCGCGTCTGTCTCGCCCTGCCCGCCTTGGCCTGACCTCGCGCAACGTCTTGTCTGCCGGGGTGTCGAACAGGTCTTTGACAGTTCAACCCCTTGATAGAAAGATGTCACAGTGATTTCCGAACCTGAATTCAACGCCTTGAGCGCCCAGGGCTTCAACCGCATCCCTGTCGTGGCGCAGGCTTTTGCCGACCTCGAAACACCGCTCTCGCTTTATCTCAAACTGGCCAACAGCGCGCCGTTCAGCTTTTTGCTGGAGTCGGTGGTGGGTGGTGAGCGTTTTGGCCGCTATAGCTTCATTGGTTTGCCCGCGCGCACGCTGTTGCGCGCCAGCGGTTTCGGTGAGGCGGCGCGCACCGAGGTGGTGACCGACGGCGTGGTGGTGGAAACCAGCCACGCCAACCCACTCGACTTCATTGCCGGTTACCAGAAGCGCTTCAAGGTCGCGTTGCAAGCCGGCATGCCACGCTTCTGCGGTGGCCTGGCCGGCTACTTCGGCTACGACGCGGTGCGCTACATCGAGAAAAAGTTGCAGGCATCCTGCCCGCCCGACACGCTCGGTTGCCCCGACATCTTGCTGCTGCAGTGCGAGGAGCTGGCCGTCATCGACAACCTGTCGGGCAAGCTGTATCTGATGGTCTATGCCGATCCAAACCAGTCGCAGGCCTACCGCCGCGCCACCGAACGGTTGGCGCAGCTCAAAGCGCTGCTCAATCAGCCGGTGCGCGCGCCGCAGGTGCTGGCCAGCCCGGGGCAGCCCGTCGTGCGCGACTTTGCCAAGGCCGATTACCTCGCTGCCGTGGAACGCGCCAAGGCGCTGATTGCCGGTGGCGATTTCATGCAGGTGCAGGTGGGTCAGCGCATCAAGAAGCCTTACACCCAAAGCCCATTGAGCCTGTACCGCGCGTTGCGCTCGCTCAATCCGAGCCCCTACATGTACTACTACAACTTCAGCGGTGCCACGGCGGACGGCGCCGATGTTCATGTGGTGGGTGCCTCGCCCGAGATTCTGGTGCGCCAGGAGCAGGTGTTGCAGGACGGCCAGCCAGTGCAGAAAATCACCATCCGCCCGCTGGCGGGCACGCGACCGCGCGGCGCCACCCAGGAGGCGGACAAGGCCGCCGAGGTGGAGCTCATCAACGACCCCAAGGAACGCGCAGAACATGTGATGCTGATCGACCTGGCGCGCAACGACATCGGTCGTATTGCCGAAATTGGCAGCGTGAAGGTCACCGATGCCTTTTGCGTGGAACGCTACAGCCATGTGATGCATATCGTGAGTAACGTCGAGGGCACCTTGCTGCCCGGCATGACCAGCATGGACGTGCTCAAGGCCACGTTTCCGGCCGGCACCCTCACCGGAGCGCCCAAGGTGCACGCCATGGAACTGATTGACCAGCTCGAACCCACCAAACGCGGTCTCTACGGGGGCGCCTGCGGCTACCTGAGCTACGCTGGTGACATGGACGTGGCCATTGCCATCCGCACCGGCATCATCAAGGACCGCATGCTTTACGTGCAGGCGGCGGCCGGCATCGTGGCCGACAGCGTGCCAGAAATGGAGTGGCGCGAAACCGAAGCCAAGGCGCGGGCGCTGCTGCGCGCCGCCGAGTTGGTCGAAGAAGGGCTGGAGTAAGACATGAAAAAAATCAAATTGCTCATGATCGACAACTACGACAGCTTTACCTACAACATCGTCCAGTACCTGGGCGAGTTGGGGGCCGAGGTGCGTGTGGCGCGCAACGACGAAATCACGCTGGCCGAGATCGACGAGCGGCTGGCAGCCGGTGATCTGGACCGTCTGGTGATTTCCCCTGGTCCCTGCTCCCCGGCGCAAGCGGGTATTTCGGTGGCCGCCATCCAGCACTTTGCCGGCAAGTTGCCGATTCTGGGCGTGTGTCTGGGTCATCAGGCGATTGGTGCCGCCTTTGGTGGCAAGATCGTCCGGGCGCAGCAGCTGATGCACGGCAAGACCAGTGTCATCACCACCACGCAAGAGGGCGTGTTTGCCGGTCTGCCCAGGCAGTTCACGGTGAACCGCTACCACTCGTTGTCGATCGAGCGCGCCAGCTGCCCGGCCTGTCTGAAAGTGACCGCCTGGACCGACGACGGCGAGATCATGGGCATCAGCCACACCAGCCTCGACATCGAGGGCGTGCAGTTTCACCCCGAGAGCATCCTCACCGAGCATGGCCACGCCATGCTGGCCAACTTCCTGAAACCCCGTGAGACAGACCATGCACAAGCCGGTTGACCTGCGCAGCGACACCGTCACCCAGCCGACACCGGCCATGCGTGCGGCCATGATGGCCGCCCCGGTGGGCGACGACGTGTTCGGCGACGACCCCAGCGTGAACGCTTTGCAGGCGCGCATCGCCGACATCACCGGCAAGGAGGCCGCGCTCTTCATGCCCTCGGGTACACAGAGCAACCTGTGCGCGCTCATGGCGCATTGCGAGCGCGGTGACGAATACATTGTTGGCCAGTCCGCCCACACCTACCGCTATGAAGGTGGTGGCGCGGCAGTGCTGGGCAGCATTCAGCCGCAGCCGCTGGCGCAAGGCCCGGGCGGCGAGATGGCGCTGGCCGACATCTCTGCCGCGATCAAGCCCGACGACATCCACTTTGCCCGCACCCGGCTGCTGTGCCTGGAAAACACCTGGAACGGCCACCCGATGCCGCTGAGTTATGTGGCACAGGCCACTGATTTGGCACGCGAGCGCGGCCTGGCCACGCATCTGGATGGCGCGCGCCTGTTCAATGCCGCGGTCGCAACGCCGCAGGCGGGCGCCAATGCCTACGCGGCGGCGCGTCACATTGCCGGTTATTTCGACAGCGTCTCGGTGTGTTTCAGCAAGGGACTGGGCGCGCCGGTGGGTTCCGCACTGTGCGGCTCGCGCGCGCTGATTGCCCGCGCGCTGCGCTGGCGCAAGGTGCTCGGCGGCGGCATGCGCCAGTCAGGCGTGCTGGCCGCTGCAGCGGCTCATGCGCTCGAGCACCACGTCGAACGGCTGGCGCAAGACCATGCGCTGGCGCAACGGCTGGCCCAAGGGCTGACAGGCATCGCCGGTGTGCGTGTGCGCTCGGCGCAGACCAACATCGTGTTCGTCGATGTGGCCGATGGCCGCGGTCCGGCCTTGCTGACGTATCTGGAACAGCACGGCGTGCTGGCCACGGGCCTGATCGGCTTGCGTTTTGTCACCCACCTGGATGTGGACGCCACCGGCATCGACCACGCCATCGCCAGCGTGCGCCGCTTCTTTGCAGCGGCGCCCGGGCAGTCTGTCAACCCCGGGCGCACTGGCCCCTACTGAGACCCTGAGCCCTGACTGCCGATCCACGCCATGCCCGACACGACGCAACTCCTGATCTTCATCGCCGCCGGTTGGCTGCTCAACCTCACCCCCGGCCCGGACGTGCTGTACATCGTGACCAGCGCCTTGAAAAGTGGCGTGCGTGCGGGTTGCGCGGCGGCGCTGGGCATCGTCAGCGGTTGCTTCGTGCACGTGTTGGCTGCCGCGCTGGGCGTGGGGGCATTGTTGGCCACATCGGCCATGGCATTCACCGTCCTCAAATGGGCGGGCGCGGCTTACCTGATGGGCATGGGCCTGAAAATGCTGCTGGCCAGGGGCGGGACTTCCGTTGTGGCGACGCCATTCGATGCGCACGACGCTCATTCGGCACTAGCAGCCGTGGATTTGTGGCGCGTTTACCGGCAGGGTTTCCTGACCAATGTGCTCAACCCCAAGGTGGCCTTGTTCTTTCTGGCTTTTGTGCCGCAGTTCATTGCGCCCGGAACCGACGACAAGCTTGTCGCCTTCCTATTGCTGGGCCTGCTGTTCAACGTCAATTCACTGCCCATCAACCTCGGCTACGCCTGGCTTGCGGCTTGGGCATCACGCCGTGTCGGTACCGTGCAGCGCCTGATGGGGCGCCTGGAGCGTGTGGCCGGGTTGATGTTCGTCGGCTTTGGCGTGCGCTTGGCATTGACCGACAATCCGGCCGCACTGCCTGCGGGCCGCCGCTGAACCCCAAAAGTAAAGGAGCACCATGACCCATCCGATCACCATCACCCCGCAGGAAGCGCTGCTGCGCACCATCGAACACCGCGAAATTTTCCACGACGAGATGCTGCACATCATGCGCCAGATCATGGCCGGCGAGTGGAGTCCGGTGATGCTGGCGGCGTTCATCACCGGCCTGCGCGTCAAGAAGGAAACCATCGGCGAGATCACGGCGGCGGCGCAGGTGATGCGCGAGGTGTCCACCAAGGTCCAGGTGGCCGATAAAACGCATCTGGTTGACATCGTCGGCACCGGCGGCGACGGCTCGCATACTTTCAATATTTCGACCTGTGCCATGTTCGTGGCGGCGGCGGCTGGCGCCAAAGTCAGCAAGCACGGCGGGCGCAGTGTGTCGAGCAAAAGCGGCAGCGCCGACGTGATGGAGTCGCTCGGCGTCAACATCAACCTGTCGCCCGCGGCCATTGCCAGGTGCATCGAGCAGGTGGGCGTGGGCTTCATGTTCGCCCCCAACCACCACCCGGCCATGAAAAACGTGGCGCCGGTGCGCCGTGAAATGGGCGTCAAAACCATCTTCAATCTGCTCGGGCCGCTGACCAATCCGGCCAGTGCGCCCAACATCCTGATGGGCGTGTTCCACCCCGACCTGGTCGGCATTCAAGTGCGCGCGCTGGAGCGTCTGGGTACCGACCACGCGCTGGTGGTGTATGGCAAGGACGGCATGGACGAGGTGAGCCTGGGCGCGGCCACGCTGGTCGGCGAGCTCAAGAACGGTGTCGTCACCGAGTATGAAATCCACCCGGAAGACTTCGGCCTGGCCATGGCCAGCAACCGCGCTTTCAAGGTCGAAACGCCCGAGCAATCGCGCACCATGCTGCTGGAGGTGCTCGACAACGTGGACGGCTCGCCCAAGGAAGTCGTGCTGCTCAACGCAGGTGTGGCGCTGTATGCAGCCAACGTGGTCGATTCGATGCAGGCCGGCATTGACCGGGCGCGCGCCGCGATCGAATCAGGCGCGGCCAAGGCCAAGCTCGACGCGCTGGTCACCACCGCCCACGCGCTGAGCGCGGTCTGACATGGGTTTGCTCGATACCGACGGGGCCTGGATCGCCATTGGCGTCTCGGTCCTTTTCGTCGTTGCGGGGCT
>Ga0172367_10006114_pt1 | contig 14289 bp, 11 predicted proteins | sample Lak10m_FD_114542 | JGI IMG/M metagenome (GOLD analysis project Ga0172367, IMG submission 114542) | Freshwater microbial communities from Kabuno Bay, South-Kivu, Congo - kab_022012_10m | ecosystem: Environmental > Aquatic > Freshwater > Lake | place: Democratic Republic of the Congo: South-Kivu... | reverse complement strand
GGACCTGACCGGCCCCCCAGCCCCCCCCGTTTTTCAAACTCCCTCCGGGGTTGCCACCTGGGCAGATATAAAAAAGGTTGATTCTTGGAGCCGTTAAGCTTATCGTTTGTACTATGCAAGTGCCATCTCTTGCCGCGCCGATTCCAGTTCCCAAGCCGCCGATCTCTGCGACGGCACAGGCTGCGGTATCCCCCGCCTTCGTCGCCGCTCAGGCGACCGCCTCCTCGGTCCGGACCCAGATGTCGGCGGCACCGCAGGCGGCTGGCCGGAGCGAGGCGCCCCGCCAGACCCAATCCCAGACCAACGCCGGCCACACAAAAGATGCCGCCGCCAACGTCCTGACCGCCACCGCCAACCGGGCCGCCGCAACCCGCGGCCGGGGCACCAGGCTCGACCTCTCGGTTTGAGCTCGGCGAATACCGTCCCCGCCTGAGAAGGCCGTCAAGTTCTGCTGATAACCGGTTTCCAATGGATCAAACTTAAAGCTCGCTGGTATTATGGGCGCGGGGAGGGGGACGGCTTGGCCAATATCCGGCGCAAATCATCCACGAACGGATCGTTGGCGGCCATTTCCTCCGCGCTCGGCGGGCGGAGTCCCTCGTACTTAAGCTGGTCGATCCAGCCCCGCCCTTCCGGCGTCTCATTGGCGAATCGGGCCATCAAGCCGGTCAGCCGGATCCGCTCCGCCGCCGGCAGATCGGGGCTGGCAAGATAGACCACCGGAATCGCCTCGATCCGCTGCTTCTCCCAGGCGGGGTTCGGCGTCAGCTCCCGCATCTGCCAGCGCACCTCCTCCTTCATGTGCCGGAAGCCGCCCTCCGACACCACCGCGGCGTCGGCGCCGCCGTTGAGCACGGCGTGGACAGCGTTTAGATGTCCCCTGGCCACAATCAGGCTCACATCATGCCCCGGCTCCAGCCCATGCAGCCGAAGCTGCCGCCGGCCCATCATTGTCGTCTGAGCCATGGCATCGGGCACCGCAACCGTATGGCCGGCCAATTCCTCCACCCGTTGCAGGGGCGAGGCGAGGGGAACGATCAGCAACTCATGAAAAGTGGTGAGCGGTCGCAGGATCGGCACATAGCCGGTATCAAGCTCGGCCATCCGGGCAAAATGGGACGCGGTCACCAGCAGCGGATAGGCCTTGCGCGCCGTCTCGGCCACTAAATGGGAATAATCGCGCGCAGTCACCACCCGGACCGGCCGCCCCAGCGCCGTTTCCAGATACCCCGCGAGCGGCCCATAGGCCCGCAGCAGGCCCTCAAGATTAATGTAAGGAAGAACGCAGAGCTCCAGCGGCCCTGCGGCCGGTTTCTCCGCCGCCATGGCACCGGCGGTCGCCGCAGCCTCGGCGCCGGAGACGGTGGCGCCGCCCGCAGCCGTAGCCGCAGCAGCAGCTGCAGCCGCAACCGGCCCACAAATGCCGGATGCGGACGCCGAAAGCGCCACCAGTATCAGGCAGATGACCCGAACGGGAACGCCAACGCCAAAGCGCAGGCCGAGGCCGGCGGCACCGCGCTGCCCCCCGCCCTGCCGGGAGATCCAAGCCAGCATTTGCCTCTTCCTCCACGACCCCTAGCGCCCTGTTCGGGTGCCCGGGCCAACCCGCGGAATTCAGATGAGGGGCCCTTGTCGGAGATGTCAGGGGACGAGCGTCCCCTGACCTTCTCACCACCATCGGCACCCGAATAACGGAAAAGGGCGGCCGATGGAAACCCAAAAGCAATGCCGGCAGCATCCCGCCTCGCGTCAGGCCGGTACGGCCATCACATCGTAAGCGGGAGCAGGTTGTTGGCAACCGAGCGGACCGACAGGCGGTCCTTCTCCGGCAGGGGAATCAGGCCCTTATCGGAGAGATACCCATCGGCGCCGAACGCGCGGTCGCTGGTGTATTCGGCGATGAACTCCTTGATGCCGGGGATGACACCGACATGCGCGGTCTTGACATAAACATAGAGGGCCCGCGACACCGGGTACTTGCCCTCGGCGATCGCCTCGAAGGTCGGCGCCACTCCGGCGATTTTGGCCGCCTGCAACTTGTCGCCGTTCTGGTCAAGGAAGCTGTATCCGAAGATGCCAACCGCGGTTTTGTTGGCGGCCAGCTTCTGCACGATCAGATTGTCGTTCTCGCCGGCCTCGACGAAGGCGCCGTCCTCACGGATCTGCTGGCAGGCCTTCTTCTGGTCCTTCTCGGGCAGAGCCTTGATCTCTTTGAATGCCTTGCAGCCTTCGTCCATCACCAACTCGACAAAGGCGTCGCGGGTGCCGGAGGTCGGCGGCGGGCCCAGCACCTCGATCTCGACGGCGGGCAGGCTCTTGTCGATATCGCTCCACTTTTGGTAGGGATTCGCCGCCAGCTTGCCATCCACCGGGACCTGCTCAGCCAGACCGAGCCAGATCTGCTCGCGGGTCAGTGCGAGCGGCTTGCCGCCCTTGGCCGAGGCCAGCACGATGCCGTCGAAGCCGATTTTGAGCTCGGTGATCGCTGTCACGCCATTGGCGCCGCAGGTATCGAACTCGGACTTCTTGATCCGCCGCGAGGCGTTGGTCAGGTCCGGGTGCTGCGGGCCGACGCCCGAGCAGAACAGCTTCATGCCGCCGCCGGTGCCGGTCGACTCGACCACCGGGGTCTTGAAGGCGCTGTTGCGGCCGAAGGTTTCGGCCACCGCGGTGGTAAACGGAAACACCGTCGACGAACCGACGATACGAATCTGGTCGCGCGACTGCGCCTGGGCGGGACCCGTCATGGCAACCCCGGCCGCCAGCACAACCGCGACCACCGCTCCTGTCTTGTAGATCAAGGGACAACTCCTTCGTTCTTCGTGCATGCGTCATTCATGCATGGCAACGCAGCAAGCGCGGCACCGCCCCATGACAAAGGGGAGAGAGGTGCCGGTGTCCCGCTGTCGTCCCAACCCGACCCTAGCGCCGGAAGGCTGCTCGCGTGTGTCGGAATCGTGGCGTTTTTATTGCAGTGCACCAGAAGAGCATCCCCTACCTTAATGGAAAAGAGGGGGTTCCGGGGCCGGCCAGGCCCCGGATCAGGGGGCCTTTCGGGGGGCGGAAGCCCCCCGACACTGGGGCGCGACGATGTGTCAGGGGGCTTTCGCCCCCCGAACCCCCGAACTGGGGGGCCTGACCGGCCCCCCAGTCCCCCCCTTTTTTTCGGAATGCCCGACTGCGGCCGGACTGATCGCTGCGGGCAAGTAGACGGTAAAGGTGCTGCCCTTGCCGGGCTCGCTTTCAATCGCCAGCCGGCCGCGATGACGGTTGACAATGTGCTTGACGATCGCAAGTCCAAGCCCGGTCCCGCCCAGGATCCGCGAGCGCGCGGGGTCGACCCGGTAGAAGCGCTCAGTCAGGCGGGCGAGATGGCGTCGCTCGATTCCCTCGCCGTGATCGCGCACCGAAAGCGCCACCATCGGCGGTCGCCGACGCCCGAACGCCGGCGCGCCCGCAAGCCGGGCCACAAGGCCGGCCGGCAGCGTGGCCAGCCCGGGAACGTCGGTCTCGGCGCAGCGCAAGGCCACCGTCACGTCCGTGTTTTCATATGCGTACTTGATGGCATTGCTGATCAAATTCTGGAACACCTGGGCAAGCTGGTCGCGGTCGCCGAGCACCGGCGGCAGGTGGTCTGCGATCTCCAGACACAGCCTGACCCGGCGGGCCTCCGCCTTCAACTCAAACGCAGCGGCGATGGTCCGCGCCTCCTGGTCCAACGCTACCGGCTCGGTCGGTGGCGTATGCTCGTCCACCTCGATACGCGAGAGCGACATGAGGTCCCGGATCAGCCGGGCCATCCGCGTGGCCTGCTCGTGCATGATACCGAGGAATTTCTCGCGTGCTTCCGCATCGTCACGCGCGGGTCCGCGCAGCGTTTCGATAAACCCGATTACGCTGGTGAGCGGCGTGCGCAACTCGTGACTGGCGTTGGCGACGAAGTCCGCCCGCATCTGGTCGGTCCGCTTGGCAGCGGTCTGATCATGAAATAACAACAACACCGACCGGCCGCCGTTTCCCTTGGACGGAGCGGCGCCGCTGCCGGCTGTCCGGAGCGGCAACGCGACACCCACCGGAAGCGGCGCCGCGGCGCCGGTTACCGGGGGCGGCGCCGCGTTGCCGGACACCTTGGGCGCCGCGCCGGCCTCGTCCGCCGTCGGCCCCGCCAGGGCCCGAACGCGGACCGAATACGTACACTCGATCGGCCCCGCCAGCGTGAACTCGGTATCACGCTCGGCCCCCCCCAACCGGGCGGCGTCCACCGCCTCAAGCACGCCCGGATGGCGCAACAGGGTGGCCAGGTCACGGTCGGCGGTCGCATCGCCCAGGCCTTCCCCCAGCAACCGGCGTGCCGCCGCGTTGGCCCGCAGCACCCGCCGTTGATCGTCAACGGCAATCAAGGGGTCTGGCAGCGCCTCGATAATGCGGTCAACCGCGCCCAGCCGCTCGGCCGCCGTCCGCCGCCAGTCGCGCTCCGCGCGCTCAAGCAGCGCCACCACCGCCATCAGCCCGGCATCGGTCCCGCTCGCGACCATGCCCGCCCCAAACTCAGCCCCCGCCGTGCCCCCCCCCCCGCCATCGGCAAGCCGCCGCAGCCGGCCGGCCGCCTCATGGAGCACGGCGGCCGACCGCCAGACAAGAACCCAGCCGCCGACCAATGGCGCCCAGCCGGCCAGAAAGACCAGAAGCGACCACAGCGTTCCCCCAGGATCGGCGCCGGCGCCAAAATCCAAGCCGCCAAGCCGCGCGATCAGGTGCACGACCAGCGGCGCCGCAAGCAGCGCAATCGCCAGAATGATATCTCTTTCGGAAAGTAGCGATCTGGACATGCCGAATGCAACGGTTGAGAATGGCAGCGGCGCCGGGAGAACGGAATCGGGGGCCGGCATCTGGTGATACCGACCCGCCAGCGGTACCATATCAGATCACTCCCAGTTTCATCCAACGTCACAGAACTTTAATGCTTCTATCAGCGAATGCGCGTCGGCTTGTCGATGATCGCGGATAGGTGATTACCATTGCACCTCAACCCGGCTGCCAGTAGCCAAAGTCCCGGTTTCCAAAGGCCTAACGGCCTTTGGTCGGGGGTGTCGGGGGACGAAGGCCCCTGACCCTTGCGCCGAGCAGGCGCACGCCTCATAAATGGCCCGTGGCGTTGCCGGCTTACGCCGGCCGTCGGGGGACGCTGTCCCCCGACACCCCCAGCCAAAGGCCATAAGGCCTTTGGAAACCGGTTATAAGGGCAAGGGATCAAACAGTAAGCTCTTTGGTATTACTCCTTGGCCATTTCATCCAACCCGGCGATGCGGGCCGCCAGCGCGGCCTGGAGGAAGGAGTCGATGTCGCCGTCCAACACGGCACCGCTGTTGCTGGTCTCGACCCCCGTCCGCAGGTCCTTGACCATTTGATAGGGCTGGAGCACGTACGAACGGATCTGATGGCCCCAGGCGATGTCGGTTTTCTGGGCCTCGACCGCCGCGGCCTCCTCCTCCCGCTTCTTCAACTCGCGTTCGTAAAGCCGGGCCCGCAGCATATCCATTGCCTTCGCCCGGTTCTTGTGCTGGCTTCGCTCCTGCTGGCACTGGACGACGATGTTGGTCGGCATATGCGTGATCCGGATGGCGCTGTCCGTCTTGTTGACATGCTGACCGCCGGCACCGCTTGACCGATAGGTATCGACCCGCAAATCCTTGTCGTTGATCTCGACCTCGATCCGATCGTCGACCACCGGAATCACGGCCACCGAGGCAAAACTGGTGTGCCGGCGGGCTTGGCTGTCGAAGGGGCTGATGCGGACCAGCCGGTGGACCCCTGCCTCAGTCTTGAGCCAGCCATAGGCATTCTGGCCCTTGATCTGGACGGTCGCCGACTTGATCCCGGCCTCTTCCCCCCCGCTCTCGTCCAGCCACTCGGTCTTGTAGCCATGCGCCTCGGCCCAGCGCACGTACATCCGCATCAGCATCTCGGCCCAGTCCTGGGCCTCGGTGCCGCCGGCGCCGGCATTGACCTCCAGATAGCAATCGTTGGCGTCAGCCTCGCCCGAGAGCAGGCTTTCCAACTCGACCTGGGCCGCCCGCTGCCGGAGCGCAAACAACCCGGCCTCGGCCTCGGCGACCAGATCGCCGTCGCCATCCGCTTCGCCCATCTCGATCAGCTCGAGATAGTCCTTCAGGCCCTTGTGGATTTCCCGGTATCCGACCAGCGAATTCTCAAGCCGGGTACGCTCGCGCATCACCGCCTGGGCCTGGGCCGGTACATCCCACAGCTTGGGGTTCTCTGATTGGGCCGTCAGCTCATCGAGCCGTCGTAACGCGTTGTCCCAGTCAAAGATGCCTCCTCAGCAGGGCCAACGACGAATTGATCGCGTCGGCCGCCGCTAGCACTTCAGACCGCATGGTCTTGCTCCAATTGCGACGAAATTGTTTACACGTGACTCAACCGCCGCGATGCCGCCCCTTGAAAAAAACAGGACAGACCATCCGCACATCGGTCGCATGAGACTCCCTGATCGCCCTTCAGCGAAGGTGGATCAACCCTCAGCTAAGGTGACGCCGACGCCCGGATGACGAAACCGCCAGCGCCGCATCATCATCACCACGTCCCCCCGACCCGGTCAAGGCCGGTCGGCGTTCGGTCTTCCGACCCGGTCAAGGCCGGTCGGCATTCGGTATGGGGACGCCGTTGTCCGGAAGGGGAGCCTGTCCGCCCGTGATCGCTGGATCCTGGTACGAGGCGTCGGCCCCGGCGCCGATCGCCTTTCCGCCGCTCGAGGGCACCGTGGTGACCGATGTCTGCGTCATCGGCGCCGGCTACACCGGCCTTAGCGCGGCGCTGGCCCTGGCCGGGCGCGGGCTTGCGGTCACCGTGCTGGAGGCGGCCCGAGTCGGTGCCGGGGCGTCCGGTTGCAACGGCGGCCAGCTCGTGACCGGCTACAACCCGGACATGCTCGCGATCGAGGCGCGCCTGGGGGCCGACCACGCGAGAGCGCTGTGGGAACTGGCAGAGGCCGCCAAAGCGGCGGTGCGCGATCTGGTCGGGCGGCACGCGATCGCCTGCGACCTCACCGATGGCTACGTGTTCGCGGCCAGCCGGCCAAGTCATCTGACCGAGGCTGCGCGCCTGCGCGATCACCTCGCCGGGCGCTATGGTTATCCACACCTGACGCTGTTGGACCGCGACGATATTGCTGCTCATGTCGGCAGCCCGCGCTACCTCGGCGGCCTGCTGGACTCCGGCGGCGGCCATCTCCACCCGCTGGCGTTTGCGCGCGGCCTTGCCGCGGCCGCCGTCCGGGCGGGCGTGCGGCTTTACGAATGCACGCCGGCACATGGAAGCCGTGGCGGGGCGCAGCCGCTGGTCACCACCCCCACCGGCGCCGTTCGCTGCCGCTGGATCGTGGTGGCCGGGGACGCCTATCTCGCCGGTTTTCCGCCGGCAAGGTCGCTCTCCGGCAGCCTGATGCCGGTCGCCACCCACATGATCGCGACCGAGCCGCTGGGCGAGGACCGCTGCCGGCGCCTGCTGCCGGGCCGGGCCGCGGTGTCCGACCTGAGCCTAATATGCGACTATTTCCGGCCGAGTGCCGATCACCGGTTGCTGTTCGGCGGCGGTGCCGACTACACCGGCCGGGCCCCCGCGGGCGCCGCCCAGCGCATGCGGCAGCGGATGCTGACGGTGTTTCCGGAGCTCGCCGACACCCGAATCGCCCATTACTGGTCCGGCCTGGTCGGCATCACCCGCAACCGCCTGCCCCAACTCGGCCGGCTTGGGCCTGAGGTTTTCTATGCCCATGGCTATTCCGGTCACGGCGTCACCCTCGCCGTGATTGCGGGGCAGGTGATTGCCGAGGCGATTGCCGGCGCTGCCGGGCGTTTCGATGTCTTTGCCCGCATTCCCCACCATCGCTTCCCCGGCGGAGCGGCCTTGCGCCGCCCGCTTCTGGTCCTGGCGATGGCTTGGTTCCGGCTGCGCGACCTTTTGAGCTGAGCCAGGGGGCGCTTTTTTTTAAGGGCCAAGGGAAATCCCCGCTCTCTCCGACCCCGCCCCCAGCCCAGCCCCGCCTCCCGCCCGAGCAGGCATGAGGAGGCATGAGGAGGCACTTGGAAATCGGCCCGAAAACGGGTATCGCTGGCGACGGCGGGTCGACCCCCCAAATGGGGATCGGAACTCAAGGCGCGGCCGTTTCGGATACCCGAAGGCGGGAGGATCTCCCTCGAAAGCGGGAGCACCTTAGGCCGAGAACACCCGCAACGAACAACCGACGATGGCCGGCGGCCGTTAACTGGGAAGGCTCTGGGAGAAACTGGGATGTCCGGCAAGAAGTACCGCCTCGTCACCCGCTCCGATTTCGATGGGTTGGTCTGCGCGGTTCTGCTGCGTGCGCTTGACCTGATCGACGATATCAAGTTCGTTCATCCCAAGGACATGCAGGATGGCAAGATCGAGATTGGCAATCGCGACATCACCACCAACCTGCCGTATGTCGAAACCGCGCACCTGGCCTTCGATCACCATTTGAGCGAGATCAGCCGGGTCGGCTCCAACCGGCACAACCACATCATCGATCCTTCCGCCCCCTCGGCGGCGCGGGTGGTATGGCGGCATTTCGGCGGGCGCGGGCGGTTTGCCACCATCTCGGAGGAGATGATGACCGCGGTCGATAAGGCCGACTCGGCCCGCTACGAACGCGACGACATCCTGACGCCGACCGGCTGGACGCTCTTGAATTTCGTCATGGACGCGCGCACCGGCCTTGGCCGCTTCCGCGAGTTCCGGATTTCCAATTATGCCTTGATGATGGAATTGATCGAGGCGTGCCGGACGCTGACGATCGACCAGATTCTGGAGCTGCCGGATGTCAAGGAGCGCACCGACCTCTACTTCGAGCACCAGCCGAAGTTCCTCAACCAGCTTGAGCGCTGCACCGTGATGCGCGGCGGTCTGGCGGTGGTCGATCTGCGCGATGAGGAGACCATCTACGCCGGCAACCGGTTTATGATTTATGTCTCGCGACCCAACACCCGCATCTCGATGCACGTACTGTGGGGCCTCAAGCGCCAAAATACGGTGTTCGCGGTGGGCCGGTCCATCATCGACCGCAGTTCCAGCTTTGATATCGGCGCCTTGATGCTGACATACGGCGGCGGCGGTCACGGTGCCGCCGGAACCTGTCAGGTAACCAATGACAGAGCCGAGACGGTCAAAGCCGAACTTATCACCCGGCTGGCAGATGGCTGACCCCCCGGCTTTTTTTAAGAATAAATGAACAGAGGGGGGGCCTGGGGGGCCGGTCAGGCCCCCCGGTTGGGGGGTTCGGGGGGCAAAAGCCCCCTGATCCGGGGCTTATGGCATTGCCGGCTTTTCGCCGGCCGTCAGGGGACTTTGTCCCCCGACACCCCCAACCAAAGGCCCCCTCCTCTATCGAAGGGGAGCCTTTGGAAACCGTATCATCGGGGGGCAGCCGAAAGAGTTGGAGTATCCTTTTCTGCACGTCGGCTTACCTCGAGCATCCAATCAGGACGAACGAATGAATACCGAAGCCGAGGGCACCGGTCTGGCTGCGCGGGCCGTTGCGCTTGAGCTTCTCGGCGGCGTATTGCGCCGCGGGCTGGCGCTTGACGGACTACTGGAGTCGCATAGCGGCCTCAACCGGCTGTCGACGCGCGACCGCGGATTTGCCCGGATGCTGGTCGGTACGGTTTTGCGGCGGCTTGGTCAGATTGATGCGGTATTGGCGGCGTACCTGACCAACCCCGGCCAACTCGGCGAGCTGGTGATCGATCTGTTGCGCCTGGGCGTGGCGCAGCTTGGATTCTTGGGCGTTTCGCCGCATGCCGCGGTTGATACCACGGTTGAACTGGCGGGCACGCGCAGCGATCCGCGCCGGCGCGGGCTGGTCAATGCGGTGCTCCGCCGGTTTGACCGCGAGGGCCGGCCGCTGCTGGCGGCGGCGGCCGTACACAAAGACGGCCGGCCGGCCAACACGCCCGCGTGGCTCTGGCAAAGCTGGGTGGAGGCGTATGGCGCCGATACGGCGGCCTTGATCGCGACGGCACACCTTCACGAGGCGGCGCTGGACCTCTCGCTTAAAGATGGGTCAGACGCCAACCTCCGAGCCTGGGCCGCCCGGCTGGGAGCGACGGTGCTGGCGACCGGAACGCTCCGGCTGACGCGGGGCGGCACGCCCGCGCCACATTCAACACCGGCGCGAGAAGGCGGCAGGAGCGGGGACGCGACCGAAAGCGCGGACGGCGGACCGCCCGGACCGCCCGGACCCGCAGGACCGGACATGTGCAACCGGGCCGCGGTCGACACCGAAGGCACGGTATCGGGACTGAGCGGCTATGACGAGGGGGCTTGGTGGATTCAAGATGCCGCTGCGGCACTGCCGGTGCGGCTGCTCGGCCCCGTCGCCGGGCGACTGGTCTACGATCTGGCGGCTGCGCCAGGCGGCAAGACCGCCCAGCTCGCGTCTCGCGGCGCAAGGGTGGTGGCGGTCGACCGCTCTGAACCGCGGGTCCGGCGGCTACGGTCCAACCTGGGCCGGCTTGGACTGACGGCAACCACGGTGGTTGCCGACCTCCGGCACTGGACACCGGACGCGCCGGCCGACTCGGTGCTGGTCGATGCTCCGTGCTCGGGCACCGGCACCATTCGGCGCCATCCGGATATTCCGCACCTCAAGACCCCGGCCGATGTCGCCCAACTCGCACGCCTTCAAAGTGAATTATTGTGTCGGGCGGCGACGATGATCCGGCCGGGGGGAACCCTGGTCTACGCCACCTGCTCGTTGCAGCCCGAGGAGGGCGAGCGGCAGGCGACCGCCCTGCTGGCGGCAACCCCCAGCGTGCGCCGACAGGAGATTACCGCGGAGGAGGTCCCCGGCCTTGCCGCGGCGATTACCCAAGAGGGCGACCTGCGCTGCCTGCCCGGCGTGCATTGGGCCGACCAGGGCGGGATCGACGGGTTTTTCGTTGCACGATTCGTCCGGGCCGAGTAACCCACGTCGTCCGGGCGGAGTAACCCGCATCGTCCGAACCGGCCATCCCGCGAAATGGGATCACGCCGGGCGGACAGCCTTCCACGTCGCTCTTTGATTTTTGGTACCACCCCGCCGAGCGGCTCCCATGGTCCTGGGGCTCGGCCGGAGGGGGCCGGAGAGCGAGAGTCCTGACAGGAGCCGTTAGGCCATGACCGGAGCGCGAGAGATACTGGCAGCGATCCGGAACGGGCTGCACTGGCTATCTTTTGATAATTCATTTTACAACCTGAGCCTGGGCGGACCGGCGGTCAAGGAACTGACGGCGGTTCCGCAAGACGCTTGGCCGGGGCGCGCCGAGTATGGAACCCGCATCCTGGAAGGCTGGCTGACCGGCGGCGGACAAACGCTGAAGTTGAGCGGATCGCCGTTGTCGGAGCGCTTCTGGTATCCGGCCGACGCCACTCCCGCATGGTTTCAGGCGCTCCATGGCTTCGAGTGGCTGCGCGATCTGCGCACGCTGGGCGGGGACGACGCGCGGCGGGTGACGCGATTTCTGGTCATCGGCTGGCTGGACTGGCACGCTCAGTGGTCGGATGCCACCTGGGCGCCGGCTATCCTGGCCACCCGGACCGCCAACTGGATCGGCGCCCATGATTTCTTCTGGGCCAGTGCGGACGAGGGGCTGCGCGGCTGCCTGCTCGATAGCCTTGGCCGCCAGACCCGGCACCTGATGCGGGTGGCCGCGGTCGATCCCGGCAGCGATGACGCGCTGACGGTCGCCAAGGGACTGGTGTTCGGCAGCCTGGCGCTGGTTGACGGCCGGCGCTGCCGCGATCTCGGCGTGCGCCTGATGGTCCGCGCCCTAGGGGCACAGTTCGGCGCCGACGGCGGCCACGTTACCCGCAACCCGATGCTCCAACTTAACGGGCTTCGTCATCTGGTCGACATCCGCAACGGCCTGCGCTGCGTCAAGGCCGAGATTCCCGAGCCGCTGACCGCCGCTGTGATCACGGCGGCGCAGATGCTGCGCATGGTCCGCCATGCCGACGGGGGGCTTGCGGTTTTCAACGGCGGGGGCGAGGCGGTGCCGGCCGCGGTGGAGTTGGTGCTGAGCCGCGCCGACGTGCGGGTCAAGCCACTGCGCAGTGCCCCGCACTGGCGCTATGAACGGCTGGTGGGCGGACGCAGTGTGCTGATTGTCGATGGCGGCGCGCCGGCCTCCACCGGCCACGATCAGACCGCTCATGCCGGGACCCTGGCATTCGAGTTCAGCGTCGGCAAGGAGCGTCTGATCGTCAACTGCGGCCCGCCGCCCGCCGCCCAGCCGGCTTTGCGGGCCGCCTTTGCCGCCACCGCCGCTCACTCAACGCTGGTGATCGACGATACCAATTCCTCCGAAGTACGTCCGGAGGGCGGAATCGGCGGGCGCCACCCGAGCGAGGTGACGGTCGACCGCGGCGAGAGCCGCGAAGGCAGCCAGATCATCGCCACCCATGCCGGCTACGCGCTGACCCGCGGTTTCCTGCACCGGCGCACGCTGTGGCTTTCGGACCAGGGTGACGAGGTCCGCGGGGAGGACCGCCTGGAGCCGGCCATGGGCGCCACCCCAACCGCGCGCCCCTTGGCAATCCGCTTCCATCTCCACCCCCTGGTCACCGCCGGCCTGATCGAGGACGGGGACGGGGCTGGGGCCGGGGCCGGGACTGGGACTGGGGCCGGGACTGGGACCGGGACTGGAGTTGGGCTTGGTTCCGGCCCGGAGGCCGGCGCCGCCGGAAAGGCCCGGAACGTCGGCGCGGTGCTGCTCAAGCCCTCGGCCGGACCGGCCTGGCGCTTGGCCGCCGAAAGCGGGACCCTCACGCTCGAGGAAAGCATCTACTCCGGCGGCGACGATGAGCCGGTGCCGACCCGCCAAATCGTCATCAGCGCCGTGGCGCCACCCGCCGGCGCGGCTATCCGCTGGTCACTGCGCCGATTGGTGCCGACGACCGGTTGATGCCGGCCTGACGGGCGACGTGTTCCGGGCGCCCTGACTTGCCGCTTGCCCGCTCCGTGCCCAGATCGGTATAGTCGGTGCAAGATGACAAGGGGGGGGACCACCTTTGAGCGTGCGTCCAGGCCGCTCGCGGGAGAAGATGGCCCCTGTCGTTTCCGTCAGCACGCGTGCCCTCACCCACGAGGTCGCCTTGGGAGCGGTGTGAGACGGTTGCACATCTTCCATTGAATCACCGACCCCGCCGATGGTGTCGTGGGTATAAAGTGCGAGGGCGCGATGCTTTACACCAAGGAAAGGGCTTCAGACAGAGGAGTATTCAGCTTCTGGAAGGGGTTTCAGCTTGGCCTCGGCTCGTTCGCGACCATGTTCGGCGCGCCGCACGGATTCAACCCGCCCCCCCGGTACGGCGTCACCACCCGACAGGCCCTTGCCGCCGACTGGTTGATGGTCGGCGGAAGCATCCGGCAGGCGGCCCGACGGATGAACGGGAAGCCCGATGACGATTGACCCGATGACGTTTGAGAGGACTGCGGATGGCGCGGCGCCGAGCACAGCACTCGACGTGAGTGAGCTTACGGTGGCCGGAGGAGAAGACAGCCATTTCCCCACCGACGGCACCATCCAGCCACACTCCGAGTTGAGGCATCGCCTCCAATCCACACTGGGTATTGTCCCAAGGCACCAGCATGCAGACATCGAGGCATGGCTCGTGTCGGTGGAGGAATACGCGGACCGCGTGGCGCATCCGAGTATTGCACAGGAGTGGGAAGAACTCTGCCCTGGCGCTGCCAATCGTCTGTTGACCATGGCGGAGAATCAAGAGGCTCACCGCATCTGGTGGGAGAGGGGTGTCCTGACCCATAGCGCAGCGCTTCAGTATGCCGGCGTGGCGTGTGCTTTTGTCGCCTGTTTGAGCCTGATCGCTGGGGCCGTGTATTGTTCCGCCATCGGACAGCCGTGGGTCGGCGCAGCCTGTCTGGCGACCAGCGCGGTTGGGATGGTGCAGGCATTTCTTAATTTACGCGCCCAGGAGAATGGCAACCGGCCGGAACCGGGCAAGACAACGCCCCCCCGGTCCAAACCGCCGGCCAGCCGAACCAGCCGGCAGTTCCGTCAGCGCCCTGGGCGCGCGTCCTGAGAGCCTGTCCCGAAAGTCTATCCATGCTTCCAACCGGCTTCGCCTTGGCCCCGGCGGCCATCCATCGGATCAAGCCCCTTGCCCGTAGCGCTGCTACGGGCGGCGGGACTTGATCTCGATGGCTGACTCGCCGGATGCCATTGGAATCATGAATATACTTTCGGGACAGGCTCT
>Ga0172367_10006113_pt1 | contig 14293 bp, 17 predicted proteins | sample Lak10m_FD_114542 | JGI IMG/M metagenome (GOLD analysis project Ga0172367, IMG submission 114542) | Freshwater microbial communities from Kabuno Bay, South-Kivu, Congo - kab_022012_10m | ecosystem: Environmental > Aquatic > Freshwater > Lake | place: Democratic Republic of the Congo: South-Kivu... | reverse complement strand
TGAGTGGTAAATGGTATACAATTGATACAATAATTGGCGATATGATAAGGCTATAACTGTTACGCAGAAAGGATTCAAGCTACTATTAGCTGCGCTTATCCCCATGAACCCAGAAGAGCCATTGTATTCATCTTTAGTTTTATTATGTTCTCCTCCTTCAATAGCTTCTTGAGCATAATCTTCTTCTGTGACAGGCAAATCTAGCCAACCATTCCACATTACCGATAAGTCTAAATAAGGGATTTTCTTACCATAGGGCGGATCGGTGTAAATATAATCTACGCTTTCATTTTTAATAAATCTTAAATTTGTAGCTGAACCTTGTACTATTTTGGCATTGCTAATAGTGTGATTATTTATTTTTGGTTCCATCTCCTTCTTGGCTGCAATTACTTTTTTTAGTCTTGATTCATAGTAAGTAATTACATCAACAAATGCAGGATCTTTGGCAATGCGATAGCGATAATATGCAAATACACTGCTATTTCCTCTACCTTCGCTTCTACCTTCTGAGGCATGGTAAGTTAGATTTACTTTATTCAACAAGCCAGAGAACATCAATAGTAAAGTTTGTCTAACACCCTTATCTTTTTGTTTTACGATTAAACTTTTCAAATAGGCTAATTGTGCTAATTGTCTAGATGTAAAAAGTTGTTCAATGCTTTCAACATCCGATCCTTTTGGTAGGGATAAATTTTGAGGATATGGATATTTTTTTAGAGCTTTAGCAATTTCTGAGTCAGTTTTAGGTTCATTGGCTAAGTATTCTGTTTTAATTTCAGTAAATGCTTGATTTAAATCGTCAATATCCACAGGCGCAATTAGGGAATTCACCATAAATACGGACATCGGATTTAGATCAACATGAATTGCTTTCCGATCAGTGATCAATGCCTCAATCGCTGTAACCCCACTACCACCAAATGGATCTAAAATTACATCTCCCACTTGCGAAAAGTTGCGAATATACTCCTGTACTACATTCCAAACTTGTTTTGTAAAGTAACCATGTACACCAAAATGACGTTTTGCTGATTGTTTATATACTGGCAACTCTTCTAATAAAGGACGATTTGCATAATCAAACTCTTCAGACTTAGTGCGAGCTTTTTTAACAGAAGTATAAGTAAAATTCTTGCCGCTTTGAAATGAGCTAGGCGATAGGTAGCTAACCATTTCATCCCAATAGTTCTCAATATCTTGAAGTTGAAAATACAGAATAGGTTGCTTCTCATCTTGCCTAAATAGAATAAATTCTTTTCCATTGCAAAGGCTAAAAAACTTGGTTCTTACTTCTGGATGAATTGCATAGCTATAGATTTGTTCAAGATTATCGCCTGATGTGATGGTTTCTGTCGGTGATTTTGCATCTAATACCCAAGCATAGCTATCTTCAACTTTGAAAAGATAATCAGGAACTAAATTAACAGGACGTTTTGTAGAACCAGTTTTTAAAAAAGGATGCTGAAGTGTCTTACTACGAACAACTTGTGTATTTTTGTAACCGAGCCTATGAATAATCGGCAAAACCAAAACTTCCCTAACACTATCTTCTTTAAAGTCAGGTGAGTATAATTGCTGAAAATCAAAGTCTTGAAACATTTGGCTGTTTAATTAAATCAGAATATTATTTTAGCTTGATTTTAGTAAACATCGTTAGGTGATCGCCACACGCATCAACCTACCAGCAAGTAATCAAGCGATCGAGGTGTTTTTCGAGTATAAATCCAACCATTAGATATTTAATGAATCATGAAAAAGTTTGCTTTCGTTAACGATCCCGCCGAAAGAGAATACAAAGACTTTCCAAAAGGCATTCAACAACAGTTTGGAACTAGCCTAAGAGCAGTCCAAGACGACAAAAAGCCATTCTTACCAATCCAAACTCTTGAAGGTATCGGCGCTGGTGTAATCGAACTTAAAATTAATGGTAGCCCAGCCTTTAGATGTGTCTACATAGCAAAATTCATAGATACAGTTTTCGTATTACACTCATTTGAGAAGACAACAAACGGCGTAGATCGACAAGCTATGAAAACTATCGAAAAAAGATACAAGGAACTGAAAGCTGAAATCGAAAAAATGAAAAGGCAAAAATAACTAAGCGGCTTTAGCTAAATTCCTTATTTGGATTTTAATAGAAGCACTTTCTAAACTGCTATAAGTAAACTCAGTCCTAAATCCGAGCTTATCAAGCATGGAAAACAGCATATCCAAAGTAAACTTATCAATCTTCCCATTCACAATATCTGACACACGCGGCTGAGTAACTGCCAACCTCTCAGCCGATTCCTTTTGTGTCCAACCTTTGTTTTCAATTATGTCTCTAATCATGATCGTCAAGTCAGCCTTCAAAACCGACTTACTAGCGACTTCAGGCTCCTCGATCGCATGAAAAGGACTCTCGTAAAACTTAATTGCCATAGCTTTATATTTAACTTTATCGAGATTATATAAAATTTTATATAATTAGTCAAATAGGCTAAAGGATTTTGATTGTTAGATTGAAGCGATCTCCTATGCTCATAATCATTAAGCAGTGTCATAATATAAAGCATCGTAATCAATGCGATAACCAAAGGTAAATTTTATGAACGCCAAACTGATTAATGGACAAACTAAGCTATCTATTAACGTCTTAGTCAAAAATGAAAAAGATGGCAGAGTCAGCGCTAGAGTATTAGGACTACCTGAATATAGCGTTATCAGCAGCGATCGCAACTCAGCTATTTCTGAACTAGATCGATTAATTACTGCAAACTTATCAGAGAATGAAGTCGTATCTCTAGAACTAGAAATCCCTAAACGAGAACATCCTTGGCAAAAATTTGCAGGAATTTATAAGAACAGTCTGCTATTTGACTCCGTACTAACCAACATTGAATCTCATCGTCGTGAACTAGATTCACAGACTGCTTAGGCGTGTAGGTACGAGAGATTTAAGGATCGCGGCGATCGCGCTATCCCTCAACGCTACTGTAGTAACCCGCAATGCAAAAGATTTTGGACAAATTCAAAACTTGACAATTGAAGATTGGTCTTCTGATTAAAATTTTTATCAATTGCCATCAAGCGATCGCCCTACTCACAAATCTGTAAAGAATTAGCTAGGAGTGATCACCTTGTCCTTTTTTCTAAATTTTCTAATGGTTAAAAGCCTTTAAACTTTACAGATCTAAAACTTGCTTTACACCGTCAATAATCGGCAAATATTCATTAAGACTTAAGCTGCTCAAATAGCCAATCACCCTCTGGATATCTACCGCCCTTAGTTGATCGCACAGAGCCACCGATTTCTGCGGTAGCCCCGCAGTTCCAGCTTGAATAATTGGATACAGCACAGAATTTTTCTTGACCCAGACACCAAACTGAGTAGTCAATGGAACTACAACCACCACAGGATAACGTACATCTCCCAAAGGTACACCAACAACTACAGCAGGTCTTTTTCCTTCCTGTTCATGCCCTTTAGGATTATGAGACGGCAAGTTAACAAAAACAACATCACCACATTTGAGAAGTTGGTTATTCAAACTATCTATCCTGCCTTAACCACTAAACCAATACCAGAAACATATTCCACAGGTTTCATATTTGGTATACCCCCTTCACCCCAGTCATACTCAGGCAAATCACTAACTAAATCCGCCTCTAACCAAGATTGAGACTCCATATCATTGGCAGCAAAATTTTCTATTTTTGATAATTCAGTCGCCAAAAACTGAATAGCCCTAAGCTTATCAGAAGGGTTTAGTCTTTGGAGATTTGGCAACAACTCGGTGAAGGTCATAACCATAAACCTAGAATAACTAATCTCTTTATTTTACTTGCTTGCGATCGCGCTTTACCTTCACAGAAATTATTTCACCTAGATTATAAAGAGGCGATCGCCCTACTCACAAATCTGTAAAGAATCAGCTAGGAGCGATCTCATTCTGCAACAAGCGTAAAATGATTTCTCCAGCAAATCGGCGATCAATACATTCATCCAAAAGAATCCTCATATTAGGCAGCCGCACTCAACAAACTTCTTCCTAGCTCTTCCAAAAAGTAAATAACTTGTTCTCTCGTTACAGTCGGAAATCCATCCAAAAAATCATCAATCGATTCTCCCGCCTTGAGATAATCCAAGAGTGTCTGCACGGGAACTCTGGTATTTGTAAATACAGTCGTACCACCCATAACATCAGGAGATTTGCTGATAAACTTTGAGTCTCTAAACATAAATTTGTGATATTTAGATATATTTAATATTCTAGCAACTATCGTTGAGCGATCGCTACTCACAAACCCATAAACAAGAAACTAGAGATGATGATCGAATGGTAAGTCTCGTAAGTAGTAAAAGCGATCGCATTTTCTCCCATCCTCTTCTACTCTTCCCAAATATCTTAGGCGAGTGAAAAAACATCAACAGCGATCGCTCTAATTGGTTGAGATTTACTGTGTAACATTACGCGAATCTGCTCTGTTGTCTGGCGGCTAAAGGTTTGCTCACCACATTGGTTACAGACTTTCGAGGGGATATTCTCGACGAATACAGGTTTGCCAGAGATGTAAAAAACTTCGCTAATTAGTTCTTGAGAAAACTCTTTTGAACCGCATACATGACATTTATTCATTTTATTTTCTCCTTGTAAATTGAATCCATTGATTGGGATCTGGTTCATATATTGTAATGATTTTTACGATCGCTGATTCTTGCATTGATACTTGCAAGTGAAGAGGTCTATTGGTTTGAGTAAATCCAAAAATAAGACAACTTGGTGAGTATTTATCATCTGGGTATTCCTCAATAATGATCGCATTTTCAGATATTTGCATAATCTCCTTTTCGCTAATATTCCTTTCAACTGTGCGTTTGAGGGCATGACGGCTGAATTCAAAATCTCCTCTCTGAAGTTGTGAGCGAATCTCAGTTATGTTTTTCATTTTCTAATGGTAAGTTTCGCAAGTAATAAAAACATTTATTTAGAATGGAAATTCATCATAGTTATTTATGTCTGCTTCATCTGGCTTTGATTGTTTGAAGTTATCGAAAGTACAAGTCCAGTTGCAATTATTGGCTAGATATGAAGCTATAACCTCTTCTTGCTCATTACACAAATTCACTTCTATTCCGTTAGCTTGAGAACTCCAATTGCGATCACTTAAATATTGTAATCGGGAGCCATCGGCTAGGAATTTCTGAACTGGCTCAACTTTATCCCAAGATTTTGCAGTGCCATTCCATTTAAATCCATCTGCCTTTAATAATTCTTTAATATTGATTGTTCCACTTGTTCCGCGACCTTGTTGATTGCTGACTTTGGCAGTGATAAAGCGAGTTTCAGTTGTGGGAATTGGATATTTTGTCCAGTCAAGTTCTTGTAGTTGCATTTTGCTAGTCAATCCTGCAACGAATGGCGACATCTTGAAATTGTCCAAGACTATGTATAACTCTTCTTTAGCACGGGTTAGGGCGACATAAAACAGTCGGCGATCGTCTTCAAGTAATTTGTTTTCATCATCGCCAAAAATACGGAAAAAGATAGATTCAGGGTGAATACTAGGATAATTATAAGCATCAAGAATGATTACTGCTTGTCGTTCTTTACCTTTGTATTTATGGGTTGTAGAAATATCGACTAGTTGTTCTAAATCGCCGACTAAGTTGAGTTTTTTGAGGATGTATTTGCGAAATTTGTCTAATTCTTTGATTTTACTATCTACACCTTGCAAAAGATTTTTCTTGCTGAGTAGAGCAACTTGCTTGCCTTCTTGGATGAGTTGACCTGTTAGACGAATGATCGCGGCAGTCAAATCATAGCCATGTTCTTGTTCTTCAATCGCAGTCATCTGAAATTTGGCAATATTAACTAGTTGGATTTTGCCTTGTACTTGGGTTGATGGCTTGGCAGATATGCCTCTATCTGCCATTAATTTGTTACCGATCTCGACAATTTGCGAGCCTGATCGGTAATTGGTGGTGATGGGTAAGGTATGAGATGGTTTGAATATTTCTGTAAAGTTTGTGTAGTAGTACAAGTCTGCACCAGCAAAGCTATTAATAGCTTGCCAATCGTCACCAACACAGAAAAATAATGCTGCGGGATTTTGCTTTCTGATGGCTGTAATGAGGTTATGAAAGAGCAGTGAAAAATCTTGGTATTCATCAATCATGATGTATTTAAGCTCTTTCAAATCTCCTCTAACCTTACTGCTCAAAAATACAGTATTGCCTTCATTTACAACTTTTGTGGCTCTTTGCATTAATCCATCAAAGTCTTCTTCACCTGTTTGTTGGAGACGCTCTAAATAGGAACTATAAAAATTCTGTGCTAGATCTAGAAAATGAAATTCTATCTCAGTTGTTTGAGGGTTAGAGGCAAAATGACGCTCAATTTTTTCACTGAGTTGATCAGGGGGCAAACATTGCTTGCGGCAGCGCCCGATAAAATTAGTCATGGCTTTGGTAAAGCGATCTATGGCACGGTCTTTGATCTTTTCCCAGATTTCTGAAGTGCTGAGACGATTACACTCAAGACCCATATCTGTGAGAATATCGCGCAAATGGTTTTCCATTCCTTCGCGTCTATGTTGTTTTAAAATTTTTGGATTTAATTCAACAAAGAAATAGTCAGATTGCTCTTCTTGCCAATAACGTCGCTTTTGTTCTGCTTGTTCGTCATAGTTTGGATCACCTTCTAGTCCAAAGTATTCAATTACAATACCTTTTTTGCGATTTACTTCTTTTAAGACTGTAAAGTCTGGATGATAATTAATGCCTTTCCACCAAAAATTCTTTTCATACTTAAATGGAATGTCATGTTCAAATAGAAAGTCAGCAATAATTTTCTCGCCACCAGATTTATAGTTATAGCCATCAATACCAATTTGCGGTAATAAACGGCGATATTCGATCATTTCCTCTTGTGACAGATTATATCCACCTTCAGAAATTCTTATCCAAATATCTCTAAATTTATCCGTCATTAGAGATTTGATCTGTTCAAAATAATCTGGATTTCTTATATGTTCATCAATCACACTTTGTAAGCTACGGCTCTTTGTTTGTTGTCCGTCTGGCTCATCAAAAATTAGGGTTTCATCAGGATGTACTAAGTGATAAGCCAGTGCATGAAATGTCATGGCATAGGGTGGCTTATCATTAAGCAAATATTTTTGTAATCTTTCTCTAATTTCTTGAGCAGCTTTTCTGTTAAATGCCAATAGTAAGATCTCAGATGGTTTAATACCGCAGTGCTTTTGTAAAAATATTGCACGATTAACTAATGTGGATGTCTTGCCACTGCCAGCCCTTGCAATAAGTTGCACATGACTATTAACCGAGCCAATAGCTAAGGACTGTTCTAGGTCAGTCGTATTTCTCAGATTATCTCTAATCCATTGTTGTGCAAATTTTTGCTTAATGTCGTTGTATTCTTCTATGCTGATGTAATTTTTATACTGCTCTTGATAAACTCTATCTGAATCCAAAAAATTTTCCTTAATTACAGTCTCTAATCTGGATTTATATAAATTGCAAAATTCACGAAAATACTGATTGTATTCTGTTTTATATTCTACGAGAGTAATAAATTTAGCACATTGATTATGATAAAAACTTTCTGAATCTTCAAATTGATATTGCTCAAGCAAAAGTCTTAGTTCATTTATTAATCTAGATTTTTGGGATTCACGAAATTTAGAATAGTAGATATTATATTCTTTTAAATACTCTTCTGGGGGGATAATGATAAACTTAGCGTATTGATCTTTGTAGAGTTTTTCTGCATCTTCAAATTGATATTGCCCAAGCAAATGTCTTAGTTCTTCTATAAATTTGAGTCTCTCTAACTCACGAAATTTCGTTAAATATGAGTTGTATTCTCTTTTATATTCTCCTTGAGTAATAAAATTAGTACATTCATTTTGATAGAAACTTTCTGCATCTTCAAATTGATATTGCTCAAGCAAATGCCTTAGTTCTATTTTACATTTTGCCCATTGATAGCTTTCAATTAAATAAGCTTTACAATTTGATTCAAGTGAACTAATTAGATTTTTATCTTCAAAATATTTGTAAACTTCTAAAACAGCAACTTCATCAAAATCTATTTCTGTAAAATGTGTAAGTAAGTGTGACCAAGCAGTCCATCTCCTTTCACCTAAATAAATGCGTTCTCCATCACAGTTTGTAACTGTCCACCACTTCCCATCTCTATTTCTTATTAGTCTTCCTATAGCTTTTTTACGTCTATCTAAATCTCCATCTGCATATTTGTAAAAGAGTGTAAGTGAATATCTCATATCTCTAACTTTTTCTACCTTTTTTCTACCTAGTAAATTTTGAAATAGTGATGACTCAAATACTATGTTTCTCATGCTATTCCTCAAAAGAAAATCTAAATACTTTGCCATTCCCTAGCATCCGCAAACAGCGACAAATGCTTAGCATTACTCGTAGCAATAATCACTTCATGCCCATAACTAGCAACCAAAACCGCCTGAGCCGCCAAAATCACATCCCCATCCAACGACTTATTATCGGCTGTAGGCTTGCCAGCATTTCTCGCCCTAGCCCATAACTCCGCAGCCTTTAACATTACCTCTGTCGTAATTGGTAAATATGTCAGCTCAGACTTTAAAAGATCTAGTTTTCTGATGCTCGACAATTTATTAACCCGTAAAAGCTCCCGCCTAACTTCATAATCAATGATTTCCGATAGAACTACATTAACATTTTTGGCTAAGAGGCTATCAAACCATTGCTGGCATTGCAAAGCCAAAGGAGTTGCTTTAGGGTTTGTAATTAATCCAACAGGCGTAGAGTCCAAAAAGATAATCTGAATCATTAGATAGAAACACCTTCAACAGACTCAATAACTTTCAACGCTTCTTTCTGCTCATCTTCACTATCCAACACAGCCCATGTTGTAAATAACTGATTGATTCTTTGTCGTCTGAGACTTTGCCTTTCTGGATTGCTACTATTAATCTCACTCATGGCAGCATCCCAAGCACTTGCCGATGAAGATTTTGTAATTCGCTGTTGATGAAAAAAATGTACAAAATCTAATAACTCAGGAATGTATTCTTCGGGAGTTTGTGCGATCGCATCTAATAGTTCAAGCCTTTGTTTCGTTAGCATACACAGATCCTCCAATCGATACACTGAAATATTGAGGTTATTAGATATTTTAGCAATACTCTCAATGCGATCGCCCTACTCACAAATCTGTAAAGAATCAGCTAGGAACGATCGCTTTTCTAGTTAGTCAAACATCCACAGACTTAAATTCATTCATCTGTCGAGATTTTAGGGGCGATCGCATCCACACTCACTGCAACACCTTGATATTGCCTAAACCATCTCAAAGCCGCATTCGCCAACCGACTGCCCACTAACTGCCCCTCAAACCCAAAATCCGCCGACAGCAAACCCGCCGCCAACTGTTGCGAACCCGCATCCGTCAGCGACAACTTCGGCACTTTCTTATCCATCGTCAAGGCGATCGCCCCACGCTCAGCAAGATCCTGCAAACTCACCTCATATACCGCCTTCTTCTCCTTACCCTTGTAAGGACGCAAAAGATCACTTCTCTTGACTAATCCCTGACCATTCCCCAATCCCCACAAATTTAGGAGCAAACGTATTTCGTTATTAACTGTACTCATTGTTATTTATTAGGTTGCAAACCTGAACTATGTATATTTTCAAAAGCAAAAAATTAGACTGAAATTAAGCAACCACACCCACTATTTTTAGGATAATGCTTTTGTGTCCTGTTTTCTAAGTTTTTTGAGGCAAGTAGCGTCAGCAATAGCGCGATCGCCCAAAATAAAGGTAGGATTTCCGATGGATTATTAACAACACCGCAACAGTCATGGATCACCCCAAAACCTTGGGCTACTCACAGCCAGCCGAATGGCAACCCCACACCGCCTGTTGGCTAGCCTTCCCCAGCCATCGCGACCTGTGGTTAGAATATCTCGATATCGTCCAAGCGGAATTTATAGCCCTTGCCAAAGCGATCGCCACATCCGAGAAGCTAGAAATCTTAGTGCTAGAAGAAACTGCTGCCCTAGCAAAAGAACTACTCGGTGATTTGCCTGTGCGATTTCATCAGATTCCCTTTGGCGACATCTGGATGCGTGATATTACTCCGATTTATATTAAAAATGCAGATGGGAATTTAGGGGCTTTGCATTTTCAATGGAACGGTTGGGGAGGCAAATATATGCTCGAACATGACGATCTCGTAGCTACGAATATTCTTTCAACCCTTGATATTCCTAAATTTGAATTTGATTGGGTACTTGAAGGTGGTGCGATCGAAGTCGATGGACTAGGAACCTGTCTCACCACTAAGCAATGTTTACTCAATCCCAATCGCAATCCTCATATGGATCAGAATGCGATTGAATTGGGATTGAAAAATGCTTTGGGAGTAGAAAAGGTTCTATGGATTGAGGAAGGACTTCTCAATGACCATACCGACGGACATATCGATACGATCGCCCGTTTTATTGCTCCCCATACCGTCATGTGTATGCAACCAGACTCTGAGGATGATCCTAATTACCAAGTTCTCAATGATATTGCCAACCAATTAGAAGCGATGACTGACGCTCAGGGGCATAAATTGAATGTAATTAAAATTCCTTCACCAAGTCTCGTTCTCGATGATGAAGGCGAAATTATGCCCGCTAGTTATCTTAATTTCTACATCTCCAATGACAGTGTGATTATCCCTACCTATGGCGCAGAGAAAGATGAGTCAGCAGTGCAGGAAATCGCCAAGCAATTCCCCAACCGCAAAGCGATCGGGCTTTCAGCAAAGCATATTCTCCTAGGTGGTGGCGCATTCCACTGTATTACCTGTCATCAGCCTCAATAAGTTACTGAGAGGCTGCGCGAAGCGCAGCTTCTCAGTAATGCAGAGAAAATTTTTAAGCGTGGCGAAGCCGCGTTTAAAAATTTTCTCTCTGGTTTTTAAATAAGATCCCAAATAATAATTATGGCATGGATAGAATTGAGTCTTGATACCACCAACGAAGCTGTTGATTGGATATATACATTACTCGCTAAGGCGATCGCTGCCGAAGATATGCATATTCGCGAATATCGCGATCGCTATCCTCAATGGACATTCACCATTCAAATGTACCTACTTGAAGATGACCAAATTCATCAACGCATAGATGCGATCGCCGATCTTCTTAAACCACTCCATCGTACAGGGATGACCAGCGAGTTACAAACCTTTATCGTTGATCAAAAACCTCCTCAAATAGAACGGAATCCTGAACATTCTCTAGTTCGGCGTATAGGCGATCGCTTTGTAATTCTATCGGCTGACTCTGACTATCAAGCTAGTAATTCTCAAGAGATAATTCTTCGTCTCCAAAATAGCCTTGCCTTTGGCAGTGGACTCCATCCCGCCACAATCCTGAGCTTGCAACTAATAGAACGCTATACTCAGCCATCACTTGACGCTCTCGATCTTGGCTCTGGTTCAGGGATTCTTAGTGTAGCTCTAGCCAAACTCGGCGTGACAGTGTTGGCAATTGATAATGATCGCATCGCTGTAGATGCTACTCAGGATGCAGTGGAACGTAACCAAGTCACGCAACAGGTCACAGTCCAATGCGCCAGCCTCGGCAGTGCCAGTCAACTAGGGCATTGGATGGGTGGTGATAGTATTGAGTCTGCTCCTGAAATTCAGGCTAATGGACAATTCGATCTAATTGTTGCGAATATTTTTGCGCGAGTTCATATTTCCCTTGCCTCCGATTTTTATAAGGCTCTACGTAATACTTCTACACATTCAGGAATCTTAATCACCGCAGGCTATACCAGCGATCGCGCCGAAGATGTAACTCAGTCAATGATTGCAGCAGGTTTTGAACCATGTGATCAAGTTCACATGAACGAATGGATCGCGATCGCCTATCATGTTCGCGATCATTAATAAAATTTAATGGTAGAGCCAAAGTTAAAAATAAGCTTTTTAATTAAGAGGCAAAGCAAAAATCAATATTGTAAAATCCCATGAACTACCTAAAACTATTGCCAGTCTTGAGTATTGTTGCTTTTCCTGCTATGGCAGTAGCACAATATCCGATTATTTTTAATCACGCCAAGTATATTTCCATGAGTCAAGATGCCTGTATCAGAAGGGCAGAAATAGCTGCCAAAGATTCTGGATTTGATAGTAACTTTGAGCCATTGGCTAGTGGAGCCTTTGGAGTCAATGGCAACTATAGTCTTTCAATACGCTGTGAAGCAAAAAAAGGAGTTGTGTTCTTTGCTGTAGCAGGCCCCGATAACCAAACATCAAGTAACCTCGTCAGAAGAGTACAAAGGAATTTTTAGAGAATTAAGGGATATGCAGGAAAATAAGGAGCCGATTTTTTATAGCGTGGCGAAGCCACACTATAAAAAATCGGCTCCTTATTAAATCGCAGAACCCTGAGGGGAAATCACAAAATAAAGAACCCTTACTTCTATAGCAATGCAATTTAGAATCCAAAAGATGAGTGGCAGCGCGGAGCGCTGCCACTCATCTTTTGGATTCTAGCTATCTCTTGCACAGATAAGTGGCTGGGCAAAGCCCATCCACTTATCTTTTGGGTTTGTAATTGAACTTAACAATTACACATACTTAGTTAGATACAAAAGATTAATTAAAGTTCGATAATATAGCTGTTTTGATTTTGCCGAAGGCAAAATCAAAACTTAAAACCCTTACTAGGAGTAATTTTTTGTTTTCAAATGAGTACGCACTCATTTGAAAACCGCTATAGTAATCCAATGAGCTAGTAGCGATCGCTACTAATTCAACCTATGCCTTGACTAGACTAAATATAGCAATCCTAAATAGGTTGTGAAAACGCACTCCTTCGGAGTACACTTCCACAACTTTCATAAATCCACAAATGATTTAGGACTGCTATACCAGTTTAGAAATAGTCTAGCTATTTCTAAACTTTATAAATCACAAAGAGGAGTTGGGAAATATATGGTGTATACCCCTTTGATCGGTTTTACTTTATTTATCATCCTATTTTTGGGAGCTGCATTTGCCCTCAGCTATTTCTGGTGGGATGATCGCTACAAAACTCCAGAAGTCATTGCCGCAGAAGTAATGCAGTTTTCCGAACAATTTACCAACGCATTGTCAGTTTTTGCGGTGGGAATGCTTGCCTTTGGCATTATGTTGATATTTCTTAACTTTTCTATCAAATAAAAAAGAGGAGTGCATAGCACTCCTCTTTTTTATAGAAGAAGAGAAGGGCAGCACAAAGTGCTGCCCTTCTCTTCTTCTATAAGGAACTATAAAAAACCTACCGCTCCACCCAGCAAAACCCCCATTCCCGCGATCGCCAAGGGATGAATAACCAATGCCCAAATACGCGGAATTTTAATTCCTTCACAAAGTGGAAATAGTAGACTGGCGATCGCTGCATTAATTATTAAAAAGCAAATTGCCCAAAGAGGAACCAATCGCAGATTTAAGCCTACTAGAGCAATCCATACAAAAATATTGGCGATCGCCACCAGCCCCACACCTTGCACCCAAGCTTTGCCTGACTCAATTGGGTGACTAGGCGACATCCAGACCAGTCCCATCCATGTTAGGGCTGACAATAAACCACAGGCGATCGCATCGAAAACAAAGTGCATATATTATTGCGTCTCGCTAGTAACTTCTCATTTACAAATTGCGCTTTGCACTACACAATTTTGCACTACACAATTTGTGGTAGTCCTAAAAATCTTAGTAAGAATGGGCGGCGCGAAGCGCCACCCATTCTTACCTATTTAGCACCACCCAATTTGTAGACATTTATTCAATTCTGGCAGGAATACCTTGACGACGCAATTGCTCAATTCGTTGCTGAGCAGCATTAGGATCTCGATAAGATCCAATCTGTACTTGCCCGTCATTAGGGCGTACATAAGCATCCCGCTCAATTTGCTGAGCACTAGCTGCATAGCTGTTTTCCACAACTACACGATAACTGCTATTACTTGGGGCAGTAGCCGCTGGAGCGGGAGCCGATGATAACGGAGCAGCATACTTCACAGCAGTATTTGAGCGTGGGGCAACATACACTGTCGTGGGCGCAGCAGAGTTTGTGTTAGCACGACTTGCGGATGATGTGGTCGATGTTGTGGCAGGCGCGGTGGAAGTTGCCCTCGCTGGACTAGGAGCAGGGGCAGCTTTGCTAGTTGCAGGACGTGGAGCAGGTGGTCTATAGGAGCTTGCAGGAGCAGGAGCAGGCTCGTAATTCCTGTTACTCG
>Ga0172367_10006111_pt1 | contig 14294 bp, 15 predicted proteins | sample Lak10m_FD_114542 | JGI IMG/M metagenome (GOLD analysis project Ga0172367, IMG submission 114542) | Freshwater microbial communities from Kabuno Bay, South-Kivu, Congo - kab_022012_10m | ecosystem: Environmental > Aquatic > Freshwater > Lake | place: Democratic Republic of the Congo: South-Kivu... | reverse complement strand
AGATAAAGCTCTTCGGCACTATTAAAATCAAAATCATTTAAATTGTATTCTTTAATATCTATTTCTGCTTGATTAAAATCTTCATCATCTGGATCTAAATTAGCTTCTATAATATAATTATTACTTGAAGCTTTTGCTATATCATTATCCGCTTTTCTGTAAGCATCTTTTACTTTTCCACCTCTTACCATTTTAAGAAACATGTTCACTCTGGCCATGGCCCAAGAAGCTCGTGATTGTCCTGGTCTGTGAGATGAAGAAAATGCACCAGCGCCTCTGCGAAATACTTTTTTTAATTGACCAAGAGTAACTTTCTTTTTGTTTTTACTATTGTGTTCTTTTACTTTATTTTTAAGAGCTTCAATAACTTTCTTTGAAAATTCAATAGCTTTATCACTTTTTGTTCCTGCGCTACCTGGTTTATTTCTAGAAGAACCTTTGCGTTTTTCAGATGGTTTAGCTGGTGTTTGAGCTCCTGATTTTGGACCAGGTCTAGCGGCTTTAATAGGTTCAAAGCCGAAGTTATCGGGATTATTAATGCTCATTTATATAATATACACTAAAGACACAATTAAAACAAATTAAAATTAAGGCTCTAAAGTGCCTCTATTAGCATCTTCTGCGCTGCCCATTGTAGCACTCTCTGAATATTTTGTAGGTAGCTCTCTGCTTTCATAGGTTGACTCAGAACAAGAAATTAATAAAAATAGTGGTAAAAGTAATATAAATTTTTTCACAGAATATATTACACCCTTATTGACTCTTAAATTTATCAGCTATAATTTGGTCTGTTTTAACTATATTATCTATAGGATTAATAATAACATTTGATAATGCTTCCTCTATTATCTTAGCTTCAGCATCTCTTCTTCTGCTCATTCCTTTTTCTATGCTTCCGCCCATCCAAATTCTTTTCATTTTTCTTATTTGGTCGGCAATTTGAGCCAAGCTTTTTTCATCAAAATTTGTTGATCTTGCCATGATATCTCTTATAGTTTTCATCTCTCTTCTTCTATCTCCTTCTAATGCCGAACCTCTGTTAAACACAAGGCTAACTAATCCGCCTTTTGCATCTTCTGGAAGCTTATCAAAATTAGGAAAAGTATTTTTTGTTAAATCATAAAACTTTTTTACAGTTTTATTCATAAATACTTTAACTGCCATATCCCAAGGAATATTTATATCTCTTAATCTTTTTGCTAACTCTTTTGCTTGATATCCTTTTACGCCAACAACTTTATAAAGTCTATCAAAAGATTCTTTAGGTAAATCTTTCCAATCATTACTAAACTCTGTTTTATTTACATATCCAACATCATAGCCTACTCCAATTGTAACTCCACTTTGTTCTCCAGGCCAAACTGGATTCTTCAATAATTTATTATAATAATTTTCTCCTCCGCCAACTTCAAAATCAAATATAAGTTTAAGAGATTTATCGTTTAACATAATTAAATTATTTTACCATATAGCTTAAAATTTTTAAATGAATGAAAATTATTAGCTCCACCTACATAACCCCCAAGACCAAAATTAAAATTAGTTTTATTCCTAATGTTATAGTTGGAATCTGTACAGGTTAATCTAAGGGTATCATTTATGTATATATTAAAAATTCCTTTATTGAACTGAATTTTAATTGTGCGCCATGTATTGTCTGCAAAAGAAAAGCCTAAAGGGGGTGTTCCAAAGGTCACCACTCCTACGGTTCCTATTAAAACGCCTCCAGTTCCTCCAGTTCCTAAGCCACCTGCATCATATCCATTCCAACTAACCGCTAATTGTTCATTTGCAAACCATTCATCAAAATGAACTCTATAAGAATTTGGATCGTAGCCTGATCCTCCTCCTCCCATATATTTACCATTAGGTCCTGTGGTTGGTGTAGAGCCTCCAGCGAAAAAATAAAAATAACCTCCGTCTGCTCCACTAATATTTGGTGCAGCTTTGTAATCAAAAATAGCAGTAAATATTTCTGGCATATAGCCTAAATTATAATTAATTCTATTATTAGATTGCAAGGCTTCATTTCTAACTACTTTATCTAAATTATCTGTTGTAAAAATTGTTCTATAAAAATTTAGAATATCATACTGCAATGAACCTATAGTAGAAAATTGGGAAAATAAGATATCTTCAAGAATTAAATTATTTCCTTTACGAATTAATAATTTGCCTTTGGATGTTTGAGTTTGGTTTTCAATACCGTTACCATTATTATAAAGATTAGATATTTCTTTAATATTTAGAGTTCTATTCCAAAATCCAACAGCATCATAGTTTTGAATTCCTCCATATTCTTTGCCTCCTAATGTAACGCTTCCATTTAATGCGAAGCCATGCCATAAATTATTATTTGGATATAGATTGCCAATAACTGCGCTTCCATTTGTTGCTGAAAGATTTCCATTTATATATAATCTCATTGTTATTGTAGGAAGATCATATGTGCCCACTATATGATACCATGTATTTGTTTGAAACGTTATATTTGCAGTCGCAATATGCCAATCAGAAACTGCTCCAGTAAAGCCTATAGCTTTATTCATTAAAAAGCTTAGACCTGCAGATACTCCTGGAATAGACGTTTGATAGTAATCGAAATGAAAACCCATTGTTCCAAATGCGCTTCCCATTACAGTTTGTGTTGATACTGTACTACCAGCGTTATCAAATTTAACCCAATAACTTACAGAAAAACTAGTTTTTTGATTTATAAAATTCCATAATTGTTGATTTGTCCACATACCTTGAGATGAATTTTGAAAATAAAAACCACTATTAATCTTTCCTGAGACTGAACTATAGCCATTATAAACATTTAAAATATAAGATTGGCTTCCTGTGTCATTTGAGATCGTATTTAATCCATTAGAATTATTTAATCTCCAAAATGCTAAAGGATTAGAAGGAAATTCTGGTAAAGCGCTTGAAGATATTTTTCCTAGAGTTTGAGGAGCTTGAGAATATATGCCGTATTTTGCATTAAGATAATCTTCTACTTTTCTAATTTCTCTTTGAGTTAAAACTCTATTATATATTAATACTTCTGCAATTTCACATCTACATCTTTCATACACTGTTCCTAAATTTTCCCAAGCACCTAAGCTGATTCCATTTAAACTTTCTGCAATATTTACATCGCTAATTAAATTTTGACCATTTTGCCTGAATGAAGATTTGGAATTGATTGAGTCTACCGTACCCACAGTAATTTTCCAATCTAGAAGATCTTGTAATGATGCTCCATGATTTGAACCATTAGGTATGGATGTTCCTTGATATACCCAGCCACCTGCGAACATTCTATCATAATAATTATTCCATGAACCAATTAAAACATTCGTATTCATTGATGAAAAAATTCTTCCTGCACCATCATTATCTTGAAGTAGTCTAGCAACATGTATCACTGTATAAGTATTTAAATTTACAACTGAATTTTTAAAATAATTATTATTATCAAGAAAAATTGCAGATCTATTAGATAACGGGCCTCGCCCTCCATACAAGGAGGGGTAACCAGTTCCTCCTCCGAGAATATAAGTTGGTCCACCTACCACTCTATTTCCCCATTGGATAACTGAATTAGATGCAGGTAAAGTCGTTACATTAAAATCTGCCGATATCCAGCTATTTAAACCAATAAGTTGATCAGGAGTAAAAGGCGATGAACTTTTAGAAACTAATATCTCGCCCATTTTAATTGTTTATTTTATCTATTGTTTTATCTAGTATATTATCTGCTGGAACTTTTTCTTTTAGCCAAGAGTTCATTACTCCAAAATAAACCAGATGCTCATTATCAATTAAAAAAAGATCATTTCCATATCGGTCTTTGTATGGAGTTATTCCAGCGTTCTCAATTAATTCAATAGCTTTTTCTTTTTTAAATTTTACTTTGTACATTTTTATTAAATTATTATAGCGGTCTTTTGCAGAAGCTGTGATAACTGCACCATTATCAAGAATAGCAATCAATCCTCCATTGTCTTTATTGTAATTACTTGGAGTAGAACTATCATAAGATGCAGTAGAATCTTGTATCTTATCTGGCGTGATTGTAGCACAACCAACAAGAAGAAAATTAAGAGCCAATATGCTTGCGAAGTTTTTCAAGATCTTTTTCCTTAACTGCTTTCTCTATATCACTTTGATGATCTACTTCTTTTTGAGCCTGTTGACGCTCTTTCATTTCTTTAGTATTTTTAGCGCCAAATAAATTATTTATTGCTGAAAAAATTCCAGATACTGCACTAAGAAAAGCTTGTATAATTCCTGTTGGCATTTATTCTACGTATTGTTCTGTTGCGTCTTTGCATCCAGCCGCAATTGCATTAAGAACTTTTATAGCTAATGCAGCGTTGCCATCTAACTGAGCAAATTGAGCAGCATAAATATCTTTGATAACAACAACATACTTTGCCCAATGAGTTTTTTCTGCTGGAAGATGATCTGATAAAGCTTTTTGTAATTGATCTGGCGTTGGAGTTTGACCAACTGTTAGAGCTTGAACAACTGTTGCAATATTATTAATCATCTTTGCTTTTTCAACTCTATCTTCTGAAGAAAGAGCTTGTTCAAGAACTACTGTGCAAGCAAGAATAACTGCTGGCTTAATATAAGGCAATGCATTCTCTACTGCGGTTGTGCCACCAACTTGATTGTCTCCACCAGTATTTGTTGTAGAGCAACCAACCATAAAAATTCCCATAAGGGCAATAGCAATTAAGTTTAATTTATTCATAGTTCTTTCTTTCCAGCTTTTTCAGCTAAGTTTTCTTCTATTTTTTGTACTCTTTTCTCTGCTTCTACTGTTTGAGGAACATCTCCTCCTGTTACATGACTATCTTTAACAGTAAGAGCAAAAATCACGCCGCTAACAACAGCTATTAATTTAGATAATCCAACAATAAATTCTTCTATTTTATCTGGAAGAAAAGCTACAATAGAATTATCGCCATGAATAACAAAAGCTGTGGTAACAGCAATTACTGTTACTATGCCTGATGTGCTAGTTCTCCAATTTGGGCCAAATAATTTAGATAGCATAGTTTTCATAGTTATTTACACTCAAATTATACCTTTAAAAAACGCGTAATTCTAATATTAATTATGGCGTTACTTGAGTATGTAAGAAATAGTTTGTATGTGCTGCTGGAATTGGCGCACTTAAATATAAGAAAAATCCTGTTGGATTTATACCTGTAGCTTTAAATAAGAAGAAATTCTCTGTTGGAGTAGTATTTTTATCTTCTAAAGTTAAACTTAAAATAGGAGAATTAACTAAAGAGGTATTTGTAAAAGTTATAAATTGACTAGTTGTTTGTGTTTGTAAATTATTTCTTTGGGCAAAAACTGAACTTCTACTCCCTAGAGCCAAAAAGGATGCACCAGTATTTTCCATAGCCCAATAATTAATTGAATATCCTGTAACAGGTCTAGACAATGCCACTGTAAATCCTGTAGCATTTACATTTTGTATTTGATGAGCGACAATATCATCACTTAACCCTGTAAAATAAAGATTTGAAACAACAATTGGTCTTGTATTAGAGCCATAGGTTTTAAGAAATCTTATATCTTGATTATCTACGCCGTTAGCAATATTAACCCTAGCTGTTTCTATATCTACTGATCCAAAAGTGCCGCTAACTAAAAGTGGGGCTCCATTTAAAGTTGGTTGAACTTGAAAATTTTTCAAGCCAGTAATGTTTTGATTTCCTGTGTTGTAGACTAGATTGGGAGAAAATATTCCAGTGGTAAATGTTTTAATTCCGCTAATTGTTTGATTACCAGTTTGAAGTACTAAATTTTTTTGATCTCCTATGTTATCTGCTGTCACAATATTTAAACCATTAATTGTAGGAGCATCTAAGAAGTTTTTAACTCCACGCACCGTTTGAGCGCCTATAACATTAACAAATCCTGTATGAACTAAATTCCATAAATTAATACCAGAAATATTGAGATTTGTTTGAACATTAGAGGTGGCGATTGATAAATTAGACCCACTAAGATTTAAGGTTCCACTTAGTGAATTTATAAACTTTACTATATTTACTCCGCTAGAATTTAAAGAGCCTGTAAGAAGATTTATTCTATTAGATAAATTTAATCCTGTAAGATTAAAAGTTCCGGACATTGAATTATCTCTATTAAATAGATTTAATCCAGTTTGATTAAGATTTGAAATGGTAGTATTTAATGTCTCAATTGGAGCGATACCACTTAAAGATCCCTCTATTCCAAATTCAAATCTTTTTGTTGATTCATTGTATTGCAATATTGCATCTCTAAAAGCTACTCCTGTTCCACGATCTATTTTTAATCCACCAGTTACTAAAGTAATGCCTTGTGCTCCTTGATCACCACTATTAATAATAATAAAATTAGAAGCAACTGTAAGATCATTTGCACTCGCAATACTTTGAGTTCCTGTAACTGTAAGATTTTGAATTGTGACGTCACCTAAAAATATCTTATTACCAGCAATTAATTGATTAGTACTATCTAATCTAACAAATGTATCAACGCTATTCCTTAAATTTGTTGTGTCTGTTCTTAGATTAATCCCTGTGGTATTAAATGCTCCGCTTAAACTGTTGATTGTATTTACTATGTTAGATCCAGATGTATTTAAAGTATTTAAAGTTGCTAAAACCTGACCTGTAGTTCTAATATCTCCTTCTATATTAACATTGCCTGTAACAACTAATTTAAATCCAGGTGATGGGACTCTGCCTATGCCCATAGAATTTCCACTAATGACTAAATCATTTGTTCCAAATCCTCCTGCTACTACAGTATTATCATCAAAAACTTCTAAGATTGGTAAGCCACCAATATCATTAACGCTAAATAATGATCCAGATAAGTCGTCTGCTACTGAAAATAATTTACCTCTAGCTCCATCTATAGAAAATCTATCTATGCCAGAAGCTCCAGAAGCATAACTTAATATGTTAATTCCGCCAAAATTATCGTACGTTAATCTTGTTCCACTATTTAAACTGTTAAATCCACTAGCTCCTGCTGAACTAGTATTAAATTCAAGAGCTCCAGACGCTGGTCGAATTAAGACATTTGGCATTTGAATTAATTACACTATACTTAAGATATATTAAACTTAGATTTATAAACATTGTAAAGTTTAGTTATATCTGAATTTGTATAAATTATATCATAAATATAAAATTTAGCAATCTCAACTGGACAATAATTTACTGGTGCGCCTTGGAATAATCCTGCACCGAAAGAAATATATTGATTATAAATATTCCATAAACCCACATAACCTTCAACGACTTCTTCAGAAACGGCAAGTTCTAAATCTCTATAATATAAAAAAGTGTTTCCATTCCTTATGATAGATAAGTTATACCATCGATTAGATTGAAAATTAGTTGGAAAAAAAATTCTTCTATTTAAGCTTTTATTCTCTGTGCAAATAGTAAAATAGTTTAAATTTGGAGCAGTATATATAAAAATCATTCTTCCGCTCGCGTCTGAAACCCAAAAAGGTATACAATTAGAAGCATTAGGATCAACATAATTAAATTTTAACCAAATATTAATGGTTGACTGATTAATACTTGCTAAGGTATGTGTTCCATAAGCTGATTGATTTGTTCCATTAAATTTTAAAGAATCTCCTGTATATGATGGAGCATTATAAATTGGTATACTCGTATTAACCACGCTATTAATCAAAGGCAGATTTGGATTAAAACTTTTTTTATTAGATATATCTATATAAAATCTTAAATTCTTTGTAATAACTTTTGGAGAGTGATGTAGGGCCATTTTTAAAGATTACACTCCTGCCAATGGATCAAATTTCGATCTTAATACTTTAAAATTTTGATTAACTTCATCTTGTGATAAAGCTCGATTATAAACCATAACATTTGCAATATCTACATTTCCTGGATTGGCTGAGCTTCCAATAAAAATAGTCCTATTAACATCTAAATTAAGATTTGCAGGAGAACCTGATATTGCATTTGTGTTTCTTACTGCATTAACATATAAAACAGGTACAACGCCATTATAGACTCCTACTAAATTAATCCATTGATTTCTTAAGTCGTTATGAGAAATTGATGCGTTAAATTGAGTTCCGTTTCTAGCACATCCAAATATCCAATCGGTTGAGCTAGCATATAATAACCATCCACTATTGACCCAATTATTTCTTACAAAATTATTCCAATTTCCATGTGTATAAACTCTTACCCAAGCCGATACTGTAATATTTTTTGATCCTAAATTTAAAAGTGATTGGGAAGAAGCTTGTCCATTAGCATTTCCTTGAGGAAGAAAAAAATAACCTCTTCTATTAAAATTTGTTACCATACCACTTGGAATATCAAAATTTCTATTAAAACCACTTAGATCTCTCCAAACCGTACCTGTTCCTGAGTAGCTTTTAAAATTTCCTGCATCTAGCATTAATTGCATTTTATCTTGCACTAGATCTGGTCCAGAAGAAGCGCTCATTAAATAAACCTACTTTTAATTGCATTATAGTTTTGTTGGATTTCTACTGCTGTGAGTGCTCTGTTGTATATTGAGACTTGTGGAGTATTGCCAGACCAATAATAATTTGATCCACCACCTCTACCAATTTCTAAATTTGTAGATGAATTAGAAATATTTGTCGTGTATGAAGAACCAGTTTGAATTAAATTTCCATTTTCATATAATTTTATGTTGGAACCATCATATGTGCCAACCCAGTTAGTAATTGGGAATGAGGTTCTACTTACACTAACCTTGCTAGGACCGGCAACTCCCGATGGAGCGCCATTCCATTCATTTATAAAAAATGCAAATGTTCCAGAAAATTGCCAGTATCCAAATCCATTATTCCAACTACTACTTGTCGTTTTCATTAAAGGACTTCTGTATCCAGCAGCATTATTTGATGAGCACCATATACTTATTGTGAGATTATTTGTAAATGATAAACTGGAGTTATTTCCACAATTAACATAATCATCCACCCCATCAAAAACCAAAGAACCCCCATTACCACTATTATACCCAACACCATTCACAAGAGTTCCATTATTACCTCTACCACTCAAATCAGTCCAAGTGGTTCCACTACCAGGATAGCTTTTTCTGTTTCCTGCATCAAGCGCTAATACAAGACCATTTGTAATCGTTCTTGGGCTATAATGAACACTCATTTTAAATTTCGGTAATTAATTTTGGAACATCTTTTCTTTCTGCGCTGATCATGTAAAAGTACTTTTGATTATTATTTCCACTTACTTTAATTGTTTTAGCATCATAACTTAAAACACATATTTGATTTAAATGTCCAAGTGGCGTTAAATTTACCGTAATAGAAGCTTCTTCTACTAAATCTTTCCAATAATCAGGTAGGTCTATTTGATCTGTTGAATTTAACCCTCTGATGTAAATTCCATTTTCTGGCCCTTCAAGGCAAGCATATTGTAATTTTTTATTTTCTTTTGTTGGATGGTCAATTAAAAATGATTTCGTTATAGCAGAAAAATGATTGTCAACTCGAACTGCTCCGCTAACATTTAAATTTCCACTTAGATTTAAGTTATTAAAAAATCCTGTTGAAGAAGAATGTATGTTTCTATATTGATTTCCTGTTGATCCTATATCATATCTATTTGATATATTTGGTATGACATCTGTATCTACTCTACCACTTAATCGTATAAAATCATTTGATGCATTACCTAAAGTAGTATTACCACTTACAATAAGATCTTTTCCTATGTAAAAATCATCGTCTGTTCGAAGAATTCCTGAAGTACTCCTATATAAATTAACATCTGGAGAAAAAATAATTTTATCTCCTTCTAAAAGAACAGTTCCGGACACGGTTATATTTCCACTAACGTCTAAATCATTATTAATATCAACATTTTGCAAGAAATAAGTATGAGGAGCTTTGAATGTGGCAGTAGAATTAATTTCTAAATTATCATTAGAAATATCTCCCAATTTAATTCCTCCAGAAATTTCTAAATCATTTTGAATATATACTTTTGGCGCTGTAAATGTTGTGATTCCATTTACTCTCAATGTATCATTCGAATCTTTTCCTATAGTTGTACGGCCTGTTATGCTTGTGTCTCCAGAAACTCCTAAAACTCCGCTTAAATATACAGAATGATGAAATACTCCTTTACCGGCGTAAACATGTCTCCATCTTGCTACTGGATTGCCTAAGTCATAAAATATATCGTCTGCTTCATTCAACCAATCACTTGCAGGTTTAATATCACCAATCCAGCCGCCATTTAATCTGACCGTATTGCTTTGGTCTGCTCCAAGAACAATGTTTCCATAAAAATTTATCTGATTTCCAGTAACAGAAAAATTATCTCTAATTATTACTGGATCTTCTGCTGTAATTGGTCCTCTAAAATAAATTGGTGAAGTAAAGCCTAAAGTATCATTTGCTCCAGTTACATAGACTAATACTCCAGAAGCGAATTCTAAAGAATTTGAACGACTACTTTGTAAAAATTTTAAGTTCTGATTGATATCAATTTGTCCAGATACATTAACTTTACTTCCTGTTATGTTTAAAGATGATACATTTCCACTAACATTTAAATTTTGTATATCTACATGTTTTAAAGTATTCATTTCTGTATTTAACTCGTATATATCAGCGTGTTTTCCTGATACATAATCATTAAATATTCCAGTATTGTCTACTCTAAAAACTCCTGTGCTAATTCTCACCATATCAGAACCACTAATTAAGAAGTTCCCACTAATATTTTTAAATTGATTATAACTATAATTTAAATTATCTGTAACCGCTGGACTTTTGCCACTTTTAAAATAACTTTTATCTACATATGTAAAAAAATTATCTAAATTTACTTTTCTGGTTGCTCCTTGATGTGCAACGGCTAAAAGAGTTGCGCCAGTTGGAGTAATTAATTCTACTAAGTCTGATATACGTTTATTTGCCATACCTTGTACCTATTATAATTTTACACTTAATATAAGGGCACAAGATTAAGGAATATCTGTTCGTTATTCTCTGTATTTAAAAATCCAGAATCATCTTCTAGTAGTAATAAATCTGCATTATATATATTAGTTAGTTGACCGCTAACAAAAAATCCTTCAGATAAATCGTCTGGAGCTGCATTAACTCTAAAATTCATATTTAATCTTCTATCTTGCTCTATAGAAGATGAATAATCGTAGCTTTGCAATGCTGCATTTCTAAAATCATATCTAACTAAATAATTATTTGAAAACCTATCTTTCATTTTCAATGTAATATTGTATTTGTCATCTTGTTTAATTTGATCAGATAATTTTGCTACAGATTCATCCCCAACCATTGCAGAAACATTTAAATTGATTTGTACTGGTAAATTAATTCTTCTGCTTGCTGGAGCTTTATAACCTATGGAATTCATATTTTCTCTATCAAATTTCATTCCTATTGTATAACTTTGTATTTTAATATCTTTAAATTTAACTCCAAAATCTATAATATCATTCATCTCAATAGAATAAGGTATATTTGTACTTAATATGCCTGTTTGTTGGATATCTAAGGTAATCTCACTAGGTAAAACAATAGATAGATCATTAACGACAGGTTCTTCTGGTAAAACAAATTTTATATTCTCAAGATTTTCTCTTGTTTTTGGATTAACCGCAGGAATTCCTTGTCCGCTACTTGAAGTATAAAAAATAATATTATCGCATACAAATCCAACTCTTGCTTTTGGCGTCTCTCCTACTGAACAGGACGTATCATACGAAGTCATATATCCATCTCCAAAACAAACAACATTCGCTTTTCTATTAAAGATTTCGTTCACAGATAATCTTTTTGTAACTTCGTCTTCGTTCTCTCCATAAGTCACACTCAAAAAAAGATTTTTACTTGATCTATTAGATCCAGGCCAAAAAGGACTTGAAGTTGGCTGTTCATTATTGTCATATGTATTTAATCCAGAAAAAACAAAAGCTGAAAAATTATCTGGATATACTAGTTCGCCACTTCTTACATCTTCTGTATATTCATGATTAACATTCCATCCCATTCTTGCCTCATTTGTTATTCCATTTAAATAATATTCAAAATCAACTTCTACTGTAGGACTATTTAAAATTGGATTACTAGCTATTTTACTTTTACCTAATTGTTTATACTCTTCTCTTGGAATTGTTATATTATAATTAAAATCTGTAACCCTGTTGATTTTTTTAATTAAATTAAAATTGCTATACTCATAATCTGTTATATTATTTAATACTCCAGCCTCATTTATAAAATGAAAACCTGTTGATGGACTTGGCCCAATATAAAGCGCTTGACTATTGTATAATACTCTATTCTTAAGCATAATATATAAATAATTTACACAAGATAAGTGTATATTATATTAAGGTTATGCCAAAAATACTTAAAGCACAAAATATCCAAACTGATCTTATTGGTTCTAATGGAAATAATGCGTTTTCTTTGCAAAGAAATAATAGTTCTTTGCTTACTTTAAGCACTAATGAACGTGTAGGAATTGGAACTACTTCACCAGGATATAGATTAACAGTTCAAAGTACTTCTGGTACAGATTCTCAACTTGGTTTAGTTACAACATCTCAAGCTATAAATACTGGAGCAGAATTACAAATGGATTTAACTAATGCTAGCAACCAGCAATTTGAAGGAGGATCAATTCTTGTTAGACATAGTACTGGCAATCAAACTGCAAATGCAGAGAATGCTTATATGGTTTTTCAAACCAGACTTAATGGTACTGTTGCTGAGCGCCTCAGAATTAATCCGAATGGAGATGTTGGGATTGGTGAAACATCTCCAGCATCCAAATTGCACATAAAGGGAGCATCTGGAACGGCAAGTGAAATAAGAATAACCTGCACAACAGCCAACGCTGGTGGTAAGATTACTTTTTACGAAAACGCAAGCGCGGCTCACGAAATTGGCTCTACTGGTGGAAATAACGTCTTTTATATCAAGGATGCCTACAACAACGCCGAACGCCTTCGCATTACGAGTGGGGGGTTTCTAAAGGCCAGCGACAGTGGAACCTATGTAAATTCGACAGCTAGTTTCCACGAATTTAGAAACAGCACATCTAACGAGGCAATCGTTGTTTCTAACTCAAACGCTGTTCCGTATGGAATCCAAATAAGATTTACGCAAGCTCCAAACGATGCAACAAGTTACTTTTTAAATTGTAATGACGGAAACGGAGCTACCAGTAGGGCAATTATAAGATCTAATGGTGGGTTTGTAAACTATCAATCAAATGACGGCAATCTTTCCGATGAAAGGCTAAAGACAGACATCCAGCCATCGCCTTCTTACCTTGATAAAATTTGCTCTATTCCTGTTGTAAACTTTAAGTACAAGGATCAGACGCATGACGACTATAACCTTGGCGTAATTGCCCAGCAGGTTGAGGCAGTTTGCCCTGAGCTTGTAGATTCAGATGGGGTTGGCGAAATACCAGAGGACGGGGTTCCGCTTAAATCTATATACCAAACTGATCTTCAGTATGCGCTGATGAAGGCCATCCAAGAATTAAAAACCGAAAACGATTCCCTTAAATCCCGCATCGCCGCCCTTGAAAATCAATAATATGAATATCACTTATAAAATTAATAGACTAGAAGTTATTCCATCTTATAATCAATTTATCAATATAGTAAAAATTGTGCATTATTCTATTATTATGAAAGATGGAGATTATTCAGCAGAAATCATTGATTATATAAAGCTAAGCGAACCCGAACCTTTTGAATTTATAGCTTATGATAGTTTAACCGAAGACACTGTTATTAACTGGATTAAATCTAATGTAGATATTTTAAGAATAGAAAACGCTTTAAAACAAAAACTTGAATCAATAAAAAACCCTACTGAACTAAAAAATCCTCCTTGGGAGAGTTAATCTAAATTTGGATCTGCAATATCAGGATTGTGCTTTTTCTTTGTTCCTCTTTTATATTGATGATATATTTCTTTAATAACTGCAACAGGCTTCTCTACTATCTTTTCTACGATCTTTTCTACAGGCTTCTCTATAGTAATAACAGATTCTCCTCTTCTTGATGTTATACTATTATAAGCTATAACAAGAGCTACTGCAAGAGGATCAAATACAATAACAATTAAAATAATAAATAATCTAACTGCGTTCTCTATTTTCATGCCAAAAGCGTCTGCTACGAACTTAAATGTACCAATTTCTCCTTTAGTATTATCTGCTTCAAGAACCATAATTTCTTGAGCTGTT
>Ga0172367_10006110_pt1 | contig 14296 bp, 14 predicted proteins | sample Lak10m_FD_114542 | JGI IMG/M metagenome (GOLD analysis project Ga0172367, IMG submission 114542) | Freshwater microbial communities from Kabuno Bay, South-Kivu, Congo - kab_022012_10m | ecosystem: Environmental > Aquatic > Freshwater > Lake | place: Democratic Republic of the Congo: South-Kivu... | reverse complement strand
GGCATCGGCATTTGCGTGGGCTGCGCCGTGCCCATGGCCGACGGAACCATGGCCCTGGCCTGTCAGGCGGGCCCCGTGTTCAGCGCGGAACTGGTGGTGGCCAGCAGGCCCACCACCCAGACCTGCTCCTGCGTGGGGGCAAAACCATGAGCGATCTGCGTGTGGCATTCGCCGGGCTGGAACTGCGCAATCCCCTCACCCTGGCCAGCGGCACTTGCGGTTTTGGACGCGAGGTGGCGGATTTGCTGCCCTTGCACGAACTGGGTGGACTGTTCACCAAGGCGGTCACGCCGGAAGCCCGGCAGGGCAACGCCATGCCCCGGCTGGCGGAAACGGCCCACGGCCTGCTCAACAGCATCGGACTGGCCAATCCGGGCCTGGACGCCTTTGTGGCCGACAAGCTGCCCTGGCTGCGCGGCTGCGGCTGCCCGGTCTTCGTGAATGTGGCCGGCCGCACGGCGGAGGACTATGAGCGGGTGTGCCGGCGTCTGCAGGAGGAAGAGTCCAGGGCCGGCTCTGCCACGCGGCTGGCAGGCATAGAACTCAATGTGAGTTGCCCCAATGTGAAGGAGGGCGGCATCAGCTTCGGCGCCCGCCCCGGCCCACTAACGGCCCTGGTGGAGCGCGTGCGCGGCTGCTGGAGCGGCCCGCTCTTCGTCAAATTGACCCCCCAGGTGGCGGATGTGGCGGAAATGGCCCGTGCCGCCGAGGCCGCCGGGGCCGACGGCCTCACCCTCATCAACACCATTCCCGGCATGGCCATCGACTTGAAAACCCGTCGTCCGCGCACCATAACCAACACCAGCGGCTACAGCGGCCCGGCAATCAAGCCCGTGGCCCTGGCCCAGGTGTGGCAGGCGGCGCGAGCGGTGAAGGTGCCGGTGATCGGCATTGGCGGCATTCAGCACGGGCGGGATGTGGCGGAGTTTCTGTTGGCCGGTGCCAGCGCCGTGCAGGTGGGCACGGCTTCTTTCGCCGAACCCGCCAGGGCGCGGCACATGGTGGACGAATTGCAGGCCTGGATGGAGGAGGAGGGAGTGGCGAGCGCCGCCGAACTGGTGGGCGCCGTGCGCCCCTGGTAGCCGCGCAGAGGGTTGCCTACAACCTTCAAGGAAGGCTGAGCACGCGCACTTCCACCTGGGCGGTGCCATCGCGCAGGAAGCCCAGCTGGCGGGCGGCCTCCTTGCTCAAGTCCAGCGTGCGGCCGCGCTTGAAAGGGCCGCGATCGTTCACGCGCACATTGACGCTCTTGCCGTTGTTCAGGTTGGTCACCTGCAGCCAGGTGCCGAAGGGCAGTCTGCGGTGGGCCGCGCTCAGCTCGCTCAAGTCGAAGATCTCGCCCGAAGCCGTGCGCCGGCCGTGCCAGCCCTCGCCATACCAGCTCACCCGCGTGCGCCAGCGATCCCCCGCCTCAAGATCGTCATCTCCCTGGCGCAGGGGAGCATCCGCAGAAGCCAGCTTGGGGTCCGCCTCCGCCACCGGCCGCGCCGGCGACACCTCCCGCGTGGCCAGGTGGGGCACATCGGCCCGGCCATAGCGCGGAGCGGAACTGCAGGTGGACAGAGAGAGGGCCAGGAGCAAAAGCGCAGCCAAAGGTGCGGGTCTCCGGATCAGGCCGGCCATCCTCACAGGCAATCTCCCATTGAACGCAGGCGGCCAAGCCGCCACCCCCACCGCGCCGGGACCTCGTCCGGGGGACGGGCCGTGGGCCGGGATTCCCATTCCAGGGGAAAGGGGGACTTGTGGAACCGGCAGTCAACATACCATTTGAGATGTGGACGCAACAAGCTGTTCGCACCTGCCGGAAATTGCCTCAGGTGGAGGCCTTTCCTCGCATGTGGGACTCCATCTCCTGAAAGTCCCTCGCAGGCAGAGGACCCAGTTGGCGGGCCAGCCAGGTGATGCGCGCCACCTGCTCCACCTGTTCCACCAGGTACACCGCGTCCATGACGGATCGGGTGGAGGTGGCCACCACCCCGTGGCGGGCAAGCAGGATCACAGGGTTGGCTTCCACCAGCGCGCGAACGCTCGCGAAGAGCTCCGGCGATCCCGGCGGCGCATAGGGCGCCAGGGGCGGAACCCCGCCCAGCAGCAGCACGAGTTCCGGTTGCAACAGCGGGTGCAGACCTTCCGCCGTGCAGGCGAAGGCGGTGGTGTAGGGGGGGTGGGCATGCACCACGGCCCGCACATTGGGCAGTTGGTGATAGATGCCCAGGTGCAGGTGGCTTTCTGTGGAAGCCGTTCCTGGCCCCAGCGGGCGGCCCTGGGCGTCCAGAGTCAGCAGGTCCGCGGGTTGCAGGTCCCCCTTGCAACAGCGGGAGGGCGTCACCAGCAAAAGGGCGCCGTCGTCCACCCTTTCATTGGCATGCAAACGGGCGCTCACATTGCCTTCATAGGCCACCACCAGGCCGCGCTGGTAGAGATGGCGGGAGGCCTGGCACACCTCTTCACGCAGGGCGGATTCAGTCACCATGGCGTGGGCTCCAGGTCAGGGCCAGTCCGAACTGGCGCGGGGCGTCTGGCACTGCCACCGTGCGTCCCCTGCTGAGATCCGCCTGCCAGGTGTAGGGCTGCGCCTGGGTCTCGCTCCCCACGCCCCTGTCCAGGGCCCACACGCGCCACTCCAGCGCCGAGGTGGCGGAAGGACGCAGCCGAAGGTCGGCGGACCACGCCCACTGTGCCGCCTGTGCCTCCCCAAGGCCGGGTGCCCACTCGTTGGGGCGCGCCCCCGTCCAGCTGCCACTCATTTCCAACGCCAACCGACAGGCTCCCACGCGCACATCCGTCCATCCGGCGCTCAGGGTGGCCGCCGCCGGTGGAGTTCCCGGCAGCGTGCGCTGGGAGCTGGCGCTCCAGGACCAAAGGGTGGTGTCCGCCACGGGTCGCCACAGCCAGCCCTCCAGTTTCGCCCGGCTGAGGCTCGCCGCCACCTGGGCGAAGAGAACCCCGCGTTGCAGGCGCAGTTGCAGATCAAGCCCCGCCTCCTGGGCTTGCAACGCCTGCACGGGGCGCGAAGGCAACCATGCCTGGCCCACACTGGTCCACCAGGGCAGGGCCATGCCTTCCCATTGGCGCCACCACGCGGCAAGGAGCCACTGTGCGCCGTTCGCACGAGTAGCTGGGGTGTTGCTCACTTGGAAGCGCAGCTGATCCACCTGGGGCGAGGGCAGGTAGCCCTCCAGTTCGCCGGTGGCATCCGCCACCGCCACCAGGGCTTCGTCCCGGGCAGCCTCGGGGCTGCGGCCGGGCGCCCACCAGGCGGCGGGATCCGCCATCCAGTGGCGCCGCTGGGCGCTCAGTTCCCACGGCGTGCCCTCCCCGCCACCCAGGGAAAGACGGGGATTCAGCGCCAGCAGGTCGCTGTTGAACGCACGGTCCGGGACGCCCACGCGGGCGTCCCGCCGCAGATCGTAGTAGAAATAGCGCAAGTCCAGCGCGGCCTCCAGACGCAGGCCTTCCCCCATGCGCCAGTGGTCCCGCAGGGTGGCGGCAAAGTGGCTCACTTCCTCGTTCAGGGCGAACCAGGAAAGGTCGGCGGGTGCCACAAGGGAATCCTCCCCCAAGCGCCCCAGGGAGTGGCGCTGGTGATTCTCCAATTCCAGGCCGGCCTGCAGCAGTCCCTGGTCGTGTTCCTGCTCCAGCGCGAAGCGCAGCCCCCACCCGTCCCGATCATCTTCCCGGTGGGTGAGAAAGGTGTGGCGATCTCCGCTCGGGGCCGCAGCGGATGGCAGACGATCCAGGACGCGGTCCGACTCCATGCCGCGGGCGCGCAGGCTGCGCTTGCGCGTCCACACCAAGGCCTCGCTGCGGTGACGGCTGGAGGGCGTCCACACGGCGCGCCCCTGCCACGAGAGGTTGCGCTGCGTGCGCGTGCCGTCCTCCCAGGACTCCGCCGAAGACAAGGGCAGCCACAGGCCCGGTGCCTGGCTTTGCACATCCAACACTTCCGATTGATTCAGGCGGACAAGCTGGTGCCAGCTGAGGTGTGGAGCCGCCAGCCAGCGGTGGCTAATCTCCACCAGACCGGCCTGCGCTTCGGCTCCGGTGAGAAGGGCGGCGTCGGCGTGCTGCCTGCCACCCAGGCGCAGGTCCAAACGGTGCCAGGATCCCAACTCGCGCCCAAGCCTCAGGTCTGCGCTGCGCGCTCCGGATGTGGAGATTCCCAGACGAGCCTGCGGCACCAGCGCTTGGTCCGTCACCCGTGTCCACGCCCCCGGCGCTCCGCGCACGGCGAAAAAAGGCGCGGCGATGGAGGTGGTGGACGGCAAAGGCAGGCCGGGGCCAATTTCCCACCAAGGGTCCCGCCAGGGATCCAGCGCGGGCAGGCTATTGGACACTTCCACCTGCCCCTGGGTCAAGGGCAGCCACCCCAGCAAATCCACCTGGCCATCGCCGTCCACATCCACAGCGCCCACGGGCAGGGACAGGTCCATGGTCTTCAGTGTTGGTGAAAAGCGCTCCACCAGCAGGCGCGGCTTCTGCAAGGCGAGAGGAAGGAAGGCCTCTTTGCGCAGGTAGACAAAATCCCGCGCGTCCTCGTAGCCAGGTGCCGATAGACGCAGGGCGCAGGGACCGGCTTTCACCTGAGGAAGGCTGTAGTTTCCCGAAGCATCGGCGCGGCTGGAGTCGCTGCCTGCCACAACCAGGGCACCGGCGACGCCTTGCTCGCCGTGACGCACCTGACCCCACAGCTTGAAACTGCCCGGAGCAGCGGCGAGGCAGGAACTCAGCAGCAAGAGGGCGGAAAGGGAGGAAGGAAGTGTGTGCATGGCGCGAATATACCTTCGCGCCAGCCAGCGGTCATGCTAAGTTGGTGTCATGAAGATGGACAAACCACGCCCCATGGCCCTGGTGGTTGGTGCCCTCAGTGGCGCCGGCCGGGACCTATCCCGCGAACTGGCCCGCCGCCACTTTGATCTCCTGCTCATGGACACGGATGGCAGTGGGCTCTTCCAGCTAAGACAGGAACTCCAGAAGGCCGCCAAGGTCCATGTGCAACTCTTCCAGGGGCATGTGGAGCGGCACGGGCACCGCCAGGAGCTGTTGCGCGTGCTGCGCACCGTGGGCGCCAAACTGGATGCGCTGGTTTTTATTCCGCACTTGCTGGATCACAGGGAGGAGGAGCCTGGAGAAGGGGCGCGGCCCGCGGTGGAGAAGGGGCATCTGGCCCTGGACGAGCTTCTGATGGAAGGCATTCTGCCTGCCATGGCCAACGAAGGAAATGGCTTTGTGCTCGCCCTGTTGCCCGCTCACTTGCTGGACAAGGACTGCCCGCAGGCGGGTGCGGCGGCGGCGGCGGGAGCCGTGTTGCATTACCAGGGCGCGCTGGGAAAAGCCTGGGCCAGGCAGGGCCTGGGCTTCAGCACGGGTGTGATTGGGGCCGAGCTGAGCCACTGGCTGGAAGTACCGGAAGCGGGAAAACCCTGCGCCCAGAACCCCGCAGCAGCCCGCAGCCTCGTGGCGGGGCTCTTCGCCCGCAAGGAGCACATCAAAGTACCCAGGTGGCGCAACTTGCTACTGCCCAAATCCGGTCAATAGTGACGGTCATAAAAAAAGGGTTCGCTTGGCGAACCCTTTCTCATGCCACCTCCCGGAATCGAACCGGGGACACACGGATTTTCAGTCCGTTGCTCTACCAGCTGAGCTAAAGTGGCAGCTCCGACAGGCCACGAATGTAGCGCCGGGAAAGAGCCATGTCAAGCTTTGCTCATCAATTGCCCGGCGCACGACGGAATCCAATGCGGTCGAAAGGCTTCACCAAGCTGGTTAGCATGTTCAACCAGTGGGAGTTGATGCGCTTCACAAAGCGCACATAAAGGGCCAGGGCCACCTGATCGTGGGCCTCCATGGCCAGGGGCTGCGCACCGCTGGTCAGCAAATGGGTGATGCGGTCGCAGGCCGGGTTCACCCACGCGGCATCCCTCAGCAGTTGGCCCGCCCGGGGCGCATCCTGGGCCAGGAAACACTCCCGCCCCTGCGGCAGCAAAGCGTCGAGAAAGGTCTCCAGCCGCTTGATTTCCTCTTCAAAGGGACCGGTGGACAAGGGATGTCCCAGCTCGCGGCCCAGTTCGGCAATGTTCTTGGCGTAGTCGCCCACGCGCTCCACATCGATGACAATGCTGATGAGCACCAGGGACGGATAGATCTTGTCGTTGCCAGTCATGGACAAATGACCATAGACCTTGCGCCGGATCTCCGATTCGTAACGGTTCACCAATTGGTCCATGGCGGAAATGTCCACAGCGGCTGGAGCCGCGTCCTGCGCCCGTAGAAACTGCCGCGACTCCCGCACCATGATCTCCACCTGTTGCAGCATGGCGGCCGTGTCCTGCAGGGCTTGGTCCAGCAGGTTCTCGCGCTGGAAGAGGCTGATGAAGCCGCGGAGCAGAGTCATGGAAGTGCGTGGCCTTTGTTTTCTGTGGGCGATGAACTTACCAAGCCGGGAGCGGGCCCCAAAATCCAGGCGGGAATTTTACCATTTGTTTACATAATACATCTTATGCGACATTCCATGTACACACCCAGGGGCCATTGAAAAGGCGCCCCGAGGCGCCCTTCATGTGGGACAATGCCCAGCCTGCTAAGGTTGCTGAACGGGAGCCACCGGCAGACGGCGCAGGAAAAGATCCCATTGCCCTTGCACGCGGCCGGCGAATGCAAGTGCGGTGCCGTCCTGGGAAAATGCCGGCGTCCACTCCGCATCGCGATCATCCAGCGGCCATTCCTGCCACGCGGATGCCCCGTCGCCTTTCACGCGCAGGCGACCATCGGATTCCCTGGACAGGCGACTGACCACCCAGCCCTGGCTTGCGGAGTAATCCGCCTGGCCAAAAATGAAGGACGAATCCATCACAGCTTCCGACCAGCTGGCATCTCCCAGGAGCCACTTGATCTCGTGGTCCCCCGACCGCAGCGCCACTCCTTGGGCACCGGGAATGGGCGTGCTCCACATGCCGCCCTCGGTCAGCTGTTCCACCTGCTCGTTTTCCAGGGAAAAGCGGAAGAGCGCCGTTTGACGCGCACTGTCGTCCACATCCTTGCGGCTGTCCACGCGGTCGCTGATGAAGTAAATGTGGCGGCCATCCGGGCTGAAACGGGGACAGAAGTCATCGGCGCCGTGGCCGGAGATGATGCGGCGGTTGCGGCCGTCGGCGTCCATCACCAGCACATCGCGGGGGGCGTCCGTGTCCAGTGTGGGAGCGTGCACCGTGCACAGCACCAGGCGCCCATCCGGGGACCAGCTGGGATCCTCCTCCAGTTCGGGCGTGTCCGTCAGCCGCTGGGCGCGGCCATCGCCCAGACTCAGCGTGTACAACTCCCAGTTGCCGTCGCTGTTGCTCTGGTAGATGAGGCGAGTGCCATCCGCTGAAAAGGAGGGAGCCAATTGGTCCGCGCTGGAATCCGTCACGCGACGGGCCTGCGCCTCCAGGGCGGGCGCGGAGCGCTGGCTCTCGGCCGCCGTATCGGTCTTGCGCATGGCCGTGCACTGCCAGGTGCCAAGGGCCAAGGCCCCCAGCAGGAGACGGTGGCTTAGGTTGCTGGGCAGGCCCATGGTGCTCCTTAGAAATTCTGGCGCAGGATGTTTTGGAACTGACGCAGGCTAAGCAGGGCATCGGCCCCGTTCACCGTGCCGGCGGCGTCAAAGCGGCCGCTCTGCAGATCCGCCTGCAGAATGCCGCGTGCCGTGCACACAGCGGCCGCGTTGTAGGCCGGGTGGCTGCTGTTCATGTCAGGAAAGACGCTGGTTTCGCCAAAGTGCTCACTGGCCAGCTTGGTGTCCCCGCTCACGGCCACCAGGATTTCCACCACCGTCATGGCGAATTCGCCGCGGCTCAGCATTTCCTCAGGCTGGAAGGCGCCACCCGGGCCTGTTGCCATGCCTCCCGCCTTGAGCACATCCTCGATCCAACTCTTGGCCCAGTGCTGCTGGATGTCGGCGGGGCTCAGGCGCTGCACGCCATCGTCCTTCTGACCGGGAGCGCTGAAGGTGGGGGCTTCCACCTTTTTACGCTTGGCCATGATTTCCGGCAGCTTCAATTCCTCCACCAGCAGCACCGCCATGTCGGCGCGATCGATCTTGGCCTGCAGGGCGATCTTGCTGCTCACGCGGGTTCCCGGGCGGGCGCGCAGGATTTTGTTGCACTGATCCATGGCCTTGTCGGCGGGAGCCGACCAGTCCCCCCGCTGGGCCACCACCTGGCCAAAAGAGACCACGGCGGCGGCGAAGTCCAGGTTTTGCATGGCGGCCTGCCCGCGCCAGTAGTGCACCTGCTCGGCGGGAGCTTTCAATTCGGCGGCCTTGTCCAAGCTCTTTTGCGCGTCCTTGTACCAGTCCTCAGGCTGCACGGATGTCAACACGCGCGCCTGGATCATCCAGGCCTGCCAGCGGTTGTCGGCCATGTCCACGGCTTCCTTGGCGCTCTTCAGCGCCGCCTTGCCGCTTTCCGGGGAAGTGGCCAGGAGCAGAGCCTTGGCCGCGTGGGCCATGTAGAATTTGGGATCCATGGCCAGTGCGCGGTCGAACTCCGCCCCCGCGGCCACCTCTTCTCCACGATCCAGCAGGCGCAGGCCCTGATCCACATGGGTCTGCGGCGTGTCCAGCACGGACTCCGACTTGAGCGGCGCCTTGGCGCATCCGCCCACCAGCAGCAGCATGGTGAACGCGAGACCCAGCGCACGCAGCAATGGGCGATTCATCGGCTTCATGGGCAACTCCCGCTGCATTAGTTCACCACCACCAGCACACGGCACTCGGACAGGAAACTCAGGCTTTCGCTCATGGCGTGCAGCGAACGCCCATCGGCGGCCGGAATGACCATGTCGGCCTTTTGCTCGCCCTTCACCGCCGTTGCTTTCACCAGCAGGGGCTTGTCACCCACGCGATCCTTCTGGGCCGTGGCCTGCTCCACGCTCTTCACATAGCCCACCATGCCATTCTTCAGGGCCCAGTCCCGGCTGACCCAGGCGCTGCCGTAGACCTCCTCCCCGGCGTCGGACACGATGCGCGGCGCCATGGCCGGCTTCAACCCCAGGCCGGAACAATCCACGATGAGACCCGTGTACACGCCGCCCAGGGCTTCCGCGGCCTGCACCGGCACGGGCGTTCCCTTCTGCCAGGGCAGGTCGCCGGTGAGCACCTCGTTCAACTCGGGGCCGATGTACATTTCCACCGTCAATTCCAGGCTGCCGTCGCTCATGTAGACGGGATCCCCCACCTCGCGGAAGTTGCGGCACACGCCGCGCACTTCCGTCACGATGCGGTCGTTCTCCAGCATGAAATCCTGCACGGTGGTCTCGCTGGTAAGGTTCATGCCCTCCACGGTCTCCAGGATCTTGCGCAAGGCGTCGGCGCGGGCCACGCGGATCTGTCCCGGGCGACCGCCCACGGCGCTGGGCATGCCCATGCCCTTGGCACGGATGATGCGGGACTGCCAGTCCACCGAGCCGCTGGCACTCTCCTGCATCACCTGGGCGGGTACCGAGATGGCGCAGGCCAACACAAGGGGCAGCGCGAATCGCAGATTGAATCTCATCAGAATCTCCTTCCTGAAGCGGAGCCTGCGCCCCGCCCGACTTGCGTGCGGGGCTACTGGCCCCGGTGGTTTTGCTGCAGGTTCCAGCGGCGCCAGGCCTCATCGCGAAGCGCCGCCGGGCCGGCTTCCAACACGCGGCCACCCGCGCCGATGCGCAGCCGCTGATGTTCCTTCACAATGACCAGCCACTCGTCCAGACTGACGGGGTGCGGGCCAGCCACGGCGGTGGGGCCCTGCACGGGCACCGGCGCGCCCTTCACCGGACGGGGCGCCGTGGGCGTTTTGAGCAGGTGGCCAAGGGAATCGATGCCGATGGCCCGGTCGGTCCGGTTCAGGGCCTGGGCATTGGCCGCCACGCGCACCTCTCCGTGCAGCACCTCCAGAATGCTCTCGCCTCCATCATCCACATCCAGGCTGAAGCCCGTGCCGGTGATGGCGGCACCCAGCACGGGAGTGCGCACGGTGAAGCTGTCCTCCGCGTCCAGATCGTCCAGTTCCGCCCAGATGCGGCCGCTCTCCACCACCAGTTCCACCTCCAGGGCGGCATCCTCTTCCTCCTGGGACAACTTGGCCAGAGAGAGGGTGGTGGCGGGGGCCAGGCGCAGCACATTCTGCGGGGTGAAGACAATCTCGGCTCGGCCGTCGGCCCCCGTGCGCACGCGATCCGCCGAGCGCACGCGGCTGCGCAGGGGCGCGTCCTCCCACACCTGGGCATCCAGGGCCTGACGGGCCAAATCCCCCTCACGCAGGGTGATCAATCCCAGGCCGGGCGCGGCGGATGGGGAGAGGACGATGGCGGAGGTGCTGTCCGCAAGGGAAGCCGCCACGGGGGCTGCGCGCACACGGTCGAAGTCCTGGGCCTTGGTGGCCAGGACGCACAGGGCGGACAGCAGAATGCAGGGCAGGAGTTTCATGTGTGGCGCTTTCAAATCACGCAGCGTTCAGTGTAGCGATTCACCCTGCCGGGCACAAGCCGCAAGACCTGCGCGGCCCAGTGGGCAGGGCCGCTCTCACAGGACGGACGCCTCTTCGCAGCAGCCCTGCAAGTGGCGAATGGCCTGGGCCAGGTCGGCTTCCTTGAAGAGGTGCGAGCCTGCCACCAGCACACTGGCGCCCGCCTTGGCGCAGGCCGGTCCCCAGGTGCCATCAATGCCCCCATCCACCTGGATGGGCAGGTCCACGCCCAGCTCCCGCCACAGCTCGCGCAAGCGTTGGATTTTGCGCAGCACGGGCTGGTGGAAGCGCTGACCGCCGAAACCCGGATTGACACTCATGAGCAGCACGAAGTCCAGGTGGGGCGTCAGCCAGCGCAGGCTCTCCACATCCGTGCCGGGATTGAGCGCCAGACCAGCGCGACAGCCCGCGGCACGGATCTGCTGCAGGAGACGGTCCGGATGGGGGCCTGCTTCCAGGTGCACGGATATCCAGGCGGCACCGGCGCCGGCAAAGGCATCAATGAAGTGCGCGGGATTGTCCAACATGAGGTGCACATCCAGGGGCAGCTCGCTGCGCGAGCGCACGGCTTTCACGAAGGAGGGCCCGTAGCTCAGGTTGGGCACGAAGTGGCCGTCCATCACATCCAGGTGCAGGAGATCGGCTCCTCCCACACGGCAGGCTTCAAGTTGATCCTCCAGGCGGAAGAGGTCCGCCGACAAGAGGGAAGGGGCAATGCTGATCATTCCAGGCTCCTTTCCGCCAGCCGCACATCCACCGCCGAACCCGGCACCAGGGGGGTGCCCGGCGCGGGATCCTGCTCCGCCACAAGCGCTTCATCCCGGGCGGCTCCGCCCACCACCAGAGCTTCCAGCCCCGCCCGCTCCAATGTTCGCCGGGCCTGGGCAAGGGTCAAACCGCTTAGCTGGGGTGTGGATATCCAATCCGGGGCTGGCCCCAGGCTAAGCACCAATTGCACCCGCTCTCCAGGCTCCAGACTGTCGCCGGCCGCGGGAATTTGAGCAAGCACCGAGCCCTGGCCCACGCGGTCGTCGTGGCGCCAATGGATGTCCAGCGTGTCCGCCACGAGGCGAGCCTCCGCCAAAAGGCCACTTGCCTGGCGCAGAGAACTGCCACGAACATCGGGCACGCGACTCTGTCCCACGCCCAGGCTTAAGGTGAGGTGCACGCGGCGTCCCGCCTTGGCCACCCGTCCGGGACGGGGCTGCTGGTCCATCACCGCGCCCGCCGGCACCCGGCCTGCGGGATCCGCCCGACGGGCCTCCAGCACGGGTTCAAAGCCCGCCTGCCGCAAGCGGACTTCCGCCTCCGCCAAAGGCAGGCCCACCACGCCGGGGCACGGGGCCTCCTCGCCGTGGCGGGCAATGCGCGGCATGATGAGACGATCCACCAGGAAAAAGAGCGCCAAGCCCAGTCCCACGAGCCAGGCCAGACGAATGCCCAGGCGCACATGCCAGGGGCGGGTGGGGGGCCCGTCCTGCGGGCGGTTGCGCATCAAGATCCGCGCTCCAGCGCCACGGCCCAGGCTCCTCCGGCTCCGGGGCGACCCTCCTTGGCCACACCGCGCCAGGGGCGCCAGAACCACCCGCCTTGCATTTTCTCTGCCCCGGACCAGGGCAAGGGCATGGCGCGAAAGCCCAGCTGCCGAGCCACCGGCAAGGCCAGTTCGCCATTCTCGCGACGATCCAGACTGCAGGTGCTGTACACCAGACGGCCGCCGGGAGCCAAAAGCTCCAGCGCGTGCCGCAAGAGGGCTCCCTGCAGGGCCAGACTGCCCGCCGTGACAGCTTCCTCTTTGCGCAGGATGTCGGGCCGATGACCCACCGTGCCCGAACCGGAGCAAGGCACATCCAGCAGGATGCGGTCCCAGCCTCCTTCGTGGAAGCGCAAGGCGTCCATGTTCAAAAGCCTGGCCTTGCCTTCCAGGCGGCGCCCCAGGGCACGGGCGCGGCCCGCGTCCGCTTCCACGGCACACAGGTGCAGCGTGGGACAGGAGTCCAGCAACGCCAGGCTCTTGCCGCCGGGAGCGGCGCACACATCGAGCACGCGCATGCCGGACTGGCAATCCAGCAGGCGCAGGGCACCCGCCGTGCTCAGGTCCTGCACCCGCAGACGGCCATCCTGCAGGGGCTTCAACTTGTGCAGCCCGCCGGCAGGGGGCGCGGCCAGCAAGAGGAAGGAATCGTGTTCCGGCGCCACATCCACCTGCAGGCCCTGTTGACGCAGGTGATCCAGCGCCTCCGCCGTCGACCAACGGGACGGATTCACCCGCAGCCACAGCCCACGACCGTGAAAAAGTTGTGTCTTCATGCCGTGCAGCCAGGCCGGCGAAAGTGCGGCGGGGCCCTCCAGCTCCTCCACCAGATCCAGGAACCACGGGGGCAGGCTGAGCGCCGCGGACAGGCTGGCGCGCCACGCGTTGGATGAAGGGGGTTGATCCTGCGGCAGGGGGGCCAGGGGCAGATCCTGGCGCACCACATTGCGCAGCACGGCATTGACAAGGCCCCGCTCCTGGGGCGGCGTGGCGTGCAGTTCCCGCAGGATGCCATCCACCACGGCGTGGGCGGGCTGGCCTGTTTCCAAGAGCAGGAGACCCAGACGCAGGGCGGCCTTCACCCGGGCGCGAGGCGGGCGCTTGAGCAGGTCGGCCAGCACCCAATCGTGGCGGCGCCACTCCTCCAGGGCGAGGCGCAAGAGGGCCGTGTGTCGTGCGGCACCTCCCTCGGCCGAGTGGCCCTGGCGATGGGAAGCCTGCAGCAGTCGGTCGCTCCACGCTCCGCCCTCAAGGCGCTCCAGATCATCCAGCAGGGCGCGCAATTCCACTCGTCAGTCCTCCACCGCATCCAGCCGCACGGCGCCGTGAGCGGGCTGGAAGGCCTGGCGCCACAGCTCCACCTTGGCTGCCTCGGCGGGCAGAAGGACATCCTCCGTCAATTCCACCTGGAAGCCCTCCTCCACGCCGCGCCGCAGCGCCTGGGCGATGAGCGCGAACTCCGGGCGCCGCCCCAGGGCCTCCTCCAGCGTGGTGGTCTCCCGGCGCAGCTTGGCGGTGGCCGCCTCCTGCAGACGCGCCTCCGTGAAGAAGAGCTGGCTGATGCGCAGGTGCCCAGGCCCCACGATCAAGCTGCCGTGTTGCAGCAGCCCCTGTCGCAGCTGGCGCTGGGCGCTGCCCACCAACTTGCGCCCGTCCCACAAGACCTCGCTCTGGGCGGTGGCTGCAAAGCACAGGCCGCCCATTTCCCGGCGATAGGCGGCCGCCAGATCCACCTTGCGGCTCTCCTGGCTGGGTTCAACGCCCAGGTGGCGCAACCCCTCGGCCAGGGCCGCGTTGATGCGGTTGTAGGCGTCCGGCAGGCTGCTGGTGTACAAGGGGGATCCCGTGGGAATGCACACACAGTAGGTGAGTTCCTCGTCGTGCAGCACGGCACGGCCACCCGTCTCCCGGCGCACCACGGGCAGATCCAGGGCTTGGGCGCGCTGCGCAAGGGCCTCGGTCCACACCTGGCTGTGTCCAAGGGAAAGAGTTGCGGGTTGCCAGGCGTAGCAGCGCAGGGTGATGTCTGGCGGAGGAGCGCCGATGCCCCGGGCCAGCACGGCGTCCACGGCCATGTTCCACAGGCCTTCGCCCGCGGGATGAAGCAGGAAGCGTCCCCTCATCCGCCGATGATGCCCCGTTCGGCCTCCTCCATGAAGCGGATGATGCGTGCGGCGTCCTCGTCGCCCGCCGGAGCCACTGCCCGCAGGCGTTCCAGGGCCTGGCCGGCGTTCAGGCTGCCGTGGCCGAAGAAGAGCCGGTAGTGGTCGCGGAT
>Ga0172367_10006108_pt1 | contig 14306 bp, 15 predicted proteins | sample Lak10m_FD_114542 | JGI IMG/M metagenome (GOLD analysis project Ga0172367, IMG submission 114542) | Freshwater microbial communities from Kabuno Bay, South-Kivu, Congo - kab_022012_10m | ecosystem: Environmental > Aquatic > Freshwater > Lake | place: Democratic Republic of the Congo: South-Kivu... | reverse complement strand
GCATAAACATCGGTCTGATCGAAGAAGTCTTTACGATATAAATGCGGGAAAGTTGCACAGTCGTGTGGACGTAATTCATACACACCACACAGGCCCTTCTTCGCATCGAAGAACTGACAAGGCGTAGTGCGGTTGCAGATATCGCCCGTTTCTTCATCTACAAATAACCATTTATCGAAAAACTCTTGGTAAGTCATTCCCAGATGCGCTGCAAGCTTTTTAATCTCAGACTTCTTCCAAGTCGGAGTCATGGTCTTGCAACAATTGCCGCAAGCCGTACAATCGATTTGCTTCCAGGCTTCCTGCTCGGCCTGCTTCATGAGCGGCTTGGCATAGGCAGGTTGTTTCTTCGCTAATTTCTTAAGGAAAGCCGTTAGAACTTTCTTCTTTCGATAGGCACGTAGGCGGTATTTTTTCGCGAAATCTGGATGAGGCATAGGGGTAAAAAAAAGAAGGCAAGCCCCTTATATCGCACCGCTACAACTTTCTACCTTTGCTGCCTTCCGGCCCTGGAGGATTTGAAAGGAGCTGGTCGTATAAGACTTGCCTTTGTGCAAATGTAAGACTTGAATCGCCTTCGTGCAAAAACCTTCGTTACTTTTGTTTTAGAAATAACCGCAATGACTACAGAAACAACCACCTTCAATCAACCTACCCCCAAACAGGTATTGGGATTACTTTTCAAATTTGGAATAGGCATAGCCCTCGGTGATTTATTCTGCGAACAACTGCAGTCGTGGTTCCCAACCCTTGCATTTCTATTCGACTTACTGAGCTTGTTTATCATCGTATTCGGATTAACCATAGCCATAGTGAGATATAAGGCCTTCTTCCCTTCATTCAGTTACGGAAAAGCATTGTGGTTTTGCTTGCGCATGGGGATGATCATTGGATTGGTGAAAATGATTTTCATTATCCTACAGCTCAACATAGACCCAACCATGCTACAGTTAATGCGTGAGGAAGGAATAAAAGCGGTTAAATCTGCTGAAGGTCTGAACAAAGAACAAATCAACGAAGTGCTGAATAGCGGCATGCTTGAAGTGATCATTTCTATTCCTTCAGTGGCCATCATCATTTGGATTTCCACCTTCATTCAATACTTATTCATTGGACTTTTGATTTCAATTTTCCATAGAAAACAAAGTACTCCTTTCGCTTAACTTCGTTACATGAATTGCTCTATTGTCATTCCTCTTTTAAACGAAGCCGAGTCGCTTCCCGAGTTGCATCGTTGGATTGTTGAAGTGGCTACCCGCGAACAACTTTCGTACGAAGTGATCTTCGTTGATGATGGATCAACCGACGATTCCTGGGCGGTTATTGAAGGGCTGCGCGAAAAAGATGCGAACGTGAAAGGCATTCGCTTCTCACGTAACTACGGTAAATCTGCCGCGTTGCATGTTGGATTTCAAAAAGCAGAAGGCGACGTGGTAATTACCATGGATGCCGATTTACAAGATTCACCCGAAGAAATTCCGGATTTAATTCGACTGATTGTTGAAGAAAAATACGATGTGATTAGCGGTTGGAAAAAAGAACGTTTCGATCCAATCACCAAAACCATTCCTACCAAACTATTCAATTGGGCCACGCGCCGAATGACCGGAATTTATTTGCACGATTTCAACTGCGGACTTAAAGCCTATCGGTTGAAAGTAGTGAAATGCATTGAAGTCTATGGCGAAATGCACCGCTACATTCCTGTGCTTGCTAAGCAACAAGGTTTTAAGAAAATCGGAGAGAAAGTAGTGAAGCACCAAGCGCGTAAATTCGGAACAACCAAGTTTGGAATGGACCGCTTCATCAATGGTTTTCTCGATTTGATGACCATCACCTTCATGTCGAAATTCGGAAAGCGCCCCATGCACTTCTTCGGTTTAATGGGCACCCTGGTTTTTATGATTGGCTTCTTAGCCTTCGCCTATATCGGTGGTATGAAATTGTACTCGTTGTACCTCGGTGAACCCGCTAAAAACATCGCCGATCAAAGCGCCTTCTTCATTGCTCTTACCTGCATGATCATTGGCTCGCAATTATTCTTAGCCGGATTTATTGGTGAATTGGTAAGTAGAAATTCAACACACCGCAATGACTATTCGGTGGCGGAAGAATTGAATTAACGACTTCCGAAAATAGCCGAGCCAATTCGCACGAGCGTGCTGCCTTCTTCCATGGCCAGTTCATAATCGGAACTCATTCCCATGCTGATCTCACAAAATTCTTGGTTGAAAAACGGTTTCAGTTTTTCGAAAATGCGCTTTACTTCTTTGAACTCGCTGCGAATTAAATCTTGGTTCTCTGTGAACGAAGCCATACCCATGACTCCTTTAAACGCCACATTCGGAAAGGCTTGCTGGTCTTGAGCTACAGCCAATACCTCTTCCTCTGAAAATCCGAACTTCGATTCTTCAGTAGCCACATGCAATTGCAATAAAATGGCTATCGACTTATTCAATTTCGCGGCTTGCTTTTGAATTTCCTTTAAGGTAGAAACTGAATTGACTCCGTGAATGAGATAGACAAACGGAGCAATGTATTTCACTTTGTTCGATTGCAAATTTCCAATGAAATGCCAGCGAATATCACTGGGTAACACCGAAACTTTATCTACCAATTCTTGCACATAGTTCTCTCCGAAATCGCGCTGCCCTGCTTCATACGCTTCTTGCAAATCAGCCACTGGCTTGGTTTTCGAAACGGCAACCAGGTGAACGCCTGATTTCAAGTGCGACTGATAATACTGAATTTGTTCTTGAATTTTACTTGGCATCGCGCATCGGATATATGACCAAACCGCTGCGCAGTTTTGGTAAGATATACGTTGATTTAGGAGGAAGACTGCGGCCCTCTTCAGACACTTTCATAAGGGTCTCGGCAGATATTGGATGCAGCAAAAACGCTACGTGGGCTTTCCCGCTATCTACTTGTTCTACTATGCTGTCTGCATTGGTACTTCCTTCGGCATACGAAAGCTGTTTGTCGTGGCGCTCATCTACCACACCAAAGACACCACGTAAGATTTCGGTGGAAAGCCATTCTGCATCCAACACATCGTCTGACTTCTTGAATGACAAAGTATAGTTCTTTCCTTCTACATAAATCCCAATTTGGGAAGGTGCAGTTTCTGCAATAGTCGAAACTTCGGTTAATGTTCCCAATTTCGAAATTTTCGAAAGGAAGTCGGAAGTATCAAATTCTTCATCTGATTTAAACAAGCGATGAAATCCGAAGATGCGCAATTGCGAAGACGATAGCACCATGGCCATGAATCCGTTATAGCGCTCATCGGTATCCCCTGCTGCGGTTTTGCGCTGTTTCAACGCCACGCTACTTGCGCTTCGGTGATGACCGTCGGCAATGTATAAGGCATTTTGTTCTTCAATGACTGCTTGAATTCGTGCCGCATCTGCTGCGTTTGAAACTTTCCACAAGCTGTGCTTAGCGCGATCAGTAGTAGAAAAACAAAAGGTAGGTGTTGCGTTGCACAAGTCAGCCAATACCGTGTCGAGCTGATTCGCCGCAGTAACCAAAAGTACTGGCTCGGCGTTGATACCCGTTACATCGAGGTAATCGGTAAATCGTTCTTCGCGACTGTGAAGGGTTTGTTCGTGGACTTTAATTTTTCCGCTTTCGTAATCTTCCACGCCAACGGCACCAATAACTCCGGTGAATGAGAAGCGAGGTGTTTCTTGTCTATAAATGAAGAACGCTTCGCGGTCTTCTTCCACCAATATTTCTTCTTGAATAAAATTCAAATAAGCACGACGAACTTCGTTGAAATAAGCCAGTCGGCGTCCGCGGTAATCGCCTTCTACATCTGGATGAATAATATGTAAGAAGGTGTACGGATTACCATTCAGTTTCTCTACCAAATCTTCTTTTGAATAGGAAACATACGAGCGTGAAGCCACTAAGTGCACCTTATCGGGTGCAGGCATGACTGCGCGAAACGGTTTGAATTGCATCGTTGAATTACGAATTCATGATACGTTGCACATTCTCTGCAATCTCAAGTCCAATGCGCTCTTGCGCTTCAGCAGTTGCAGCACCAATGTGCGGAGTAGTAATAATTTTCGGATGAGCAAGTAAGGCAGGAAGTGGCTTGGGTTCGTTTTCGAAAACATCTAAACATGCACCACCAATGAAACCTGCGTCTAAGGCTTCAATCAATTCCGCTTCATTCACCGAACCCCCACGCGAGGTATTGATGATTACCGCGTTCGATTTCATTTGACGCATTTCTTGCAATCCGATAACCGCGCGACCATCGGCCTGCTTAGGTACGTGCAATGAAATGAAATCACTGTTTTTCAGAATATCCTCAAACGAAGAAACACGCAACGTAACTTTTACTTCTTGACCTTGAATTTTCAAAGAAAGTTCGCGGTCGTGGGTTTTGTGGTCGTTGAATAAAACAATCATTCCGCAACCCAAAGCGTATTCCGCAAGGGCTTGTCCAATTCTTCCGAAGCCAACAATTCCAATGGTTTTGCCTTTCACTTCGGTTCCCTTTCCATACGCCTTCTTCAGCGCTTCGAATTGGGTAGCACCCGTTTCAGGCATTGCCTTACCGGCGTTGTATAAAAAGCGATTCGACGCGAACATGAAAGCCATGGCTAACTCGGCTACGCTTGCAGAACTTGAAGCAGGTGTATTGAAAACATCTACTCCTTTTTCTCTTGCATAAACAGCGTCGATGTTGTCGATACCCACACCACCACGTCCAATGAATTTTAAATTCGGACAAGCGTCAATCAAGGCTGCGCGTGCTGTTGTTGCACTGCGCACCAATAATCCGTCAATAGTATTCTCGTTGATGAATGCGGCTAACGCATCTTGGGCAACCTTTTCAGTAAGTACGGTGCAACCCATACTTTCTAACGCTGCTTTCCCTTTTCCGTCAATTCCGTCGTTGGCTAAAATTTTCATATTATCCTTTAATGCGTTCAAATTCTTTCATAACATCTACCAACACTTGCACACTCTCTAATGGCAACGCGTTGTACATACTTGCGCGGTAGCCGCCTACACTGCGGTGTCCGGCAATTCCACTGATTCCTGCATCTTTCCACATTTTATCGAATTCAGCAGTGTGCGCTTCGTCGTTTAAGCGGAAAGTTGGATTCATCCACGAGCGATCTTTTGCAACGCTATGACCGTGGAATAAACTGTTGCGATCGAGTTCAGCATAGAACGCCTCTTTCTTTGCGCGATTACGCACTTCCATGCCTGCTAGTCCGCCGTTGTCTTTGATCCATTGCAACATTAACATAGAAGCGTACACCGAAAACACGGGTGGTGTGTTCGACATGCTATCTTTTGCAATGTGGTTTGCAAGGTCTAAATATGAAGGAAGTTTTCTTCCGGTTTTACCTAATTTCTCTTTATCAATGATGTAAAGGGTAGCACCAGCAGGCCCCATGTTCTTCTGAGCCCCTGCATAGATGAGAGCGAAATCATTCGCGTTAAATTCTTTCGAGAAAATATCTGAACTCATGTCACACACCAACGGCACATTCACCTTTGGCATTTCTTGGTATTGCGTACCGTAAATGGTATTGTTTGAAGTGAAGTGGAAGAAGTCATAGCCTTCCATCGCTGGCAATTCCGGGATGTAACTGTGATTCTTGTCTGAAGAATCGGTAACCACATCGATGTTTCCTACCAACTTAGCTTCTTTAATAGCTCCTGATGCCCAAACACCGGTGTTGGCATAGGCGGCCTTTCCGTTTTCGGTTAATAGGTTCAATGGAACAGTATAGAATCCGAGGGTGGCACCACCTTGTAGGAACAACACTTCGTAACGGTCTTCGAGGCGAAGAATGTCTTTCACCAACTGACGGGCGTCGTCCATTACTTTTTCGAAATTCTTACTGCGGTGAGAGATTTCAATCAACGACAATCCCATGTTGTCGAATTCACGGATGGCCTCTGCTGATTGCTCAATAACTGACTGAGGAAGAATGCAAGGACCTGCACTGAAGTTATGTACCTTTTTCATGACCGCAAAGGTAAACTTCTATTTGACTTATTGTCCCGTTTCTGACTTTAATTTATTGGAAAGTAATTCTTGGTTTCTAGGAAGAAAGAGCAAGGTCAATAATTGGTTGGCGTTCTTCTGGTCGTAGATGTGTGACACCGCATTGGATAAGCAATCGAGGCGATTCTCTTCCATTTCAACCAAGGTGGTAAGGGTTACTATATCTTTCACCCAAAAACATCCGAGATTCAATACCTGGTTCACTAAATCGCGCTTCTGTGAATCGAAATGCAAATTCTTGATTTGTGTTAGCACCACTTGCAAGGAATCGGAACTAAAAGGTGCAGGGCATTTCGCGCTAGCCAAATCATCTACCGCTGCAGGTACAGCAGCTGGTACTGTAACGATCGCTGGAGCCGCAAGTTTAAATTGCGACGCTGTAAGTTTGGTGTCACCGGTATTCACCAATTCAAGCACGCCTGCTGTGTTGTAGGTGAATCGAAGTGAATGTAAAATGAGATTTTTGGCGGTAAGAGAATAGGTAGCTTCACCGGTTTTCGCTTTAGCAACAACAGTGTGTTTGCCTGGATTGAGGAAGGCCATTTGCAGGCTATTGACTTCAACAATGTTCAGCAACTGTCCGTCAACACTTAAAGAAAACGGTATGGAATCCGGAGCCGACACCGCCAATTTCGATTGAGCTTGTGCACCAAGTGTGGTAGTAAACAGTGCCAGTGCACACCAGAATTTATTCATTTTCGAACGCCACATAAATCTTTCGCAAAAAAGGAAGTTTTCTAAATCGTTCGGGGACTACGAAAAGTGGATTCACTTCTCTGTCGCCCAGCCAACGTGGTTTGAAGTAAACCAAAACCGCGCCACCAAAAACGATGAGTAATGTTCCTAACAACAGCATCCATTTTCCTGAAAAATGCAATCGGAAGGCCATGTACTTCGATAGAATACCCAGCAAAAATACAATGAATCCAATGCGTGTTCCGGGAATGAGTGACTTTAATTGTTCGCCAACGGTAATGCCTGAAATACGCTGCGCAAATGTGACCATCATGATGTAGTGAATAGCCGTGGTTACCGCAATGGAAGCCGCTACAGCTGTTGCCGAGTAACGCGCGGTGATCATGACACCTACAATCATCAACACCAAGTAAATGCCTTTCACATAACTACCTCTAAACACTTGTCCCTTCGCGCGCAGCAAGGCGTCGTTCGGACGGGTAAGTGTTCTGAAGATAACCGCTACAAACAACCATTGCATCAGCGGTGCGGCTCCGGCATAGACATCGCCTAGGTAGATGCGAAGCAATTCTTCGCTGAAGACGATGACAAAACACGAGGTTCCGAAAATGAGAATGCTTAGGGTATTGGTGGAAGCCAAGACGATGCGCTTGAGTCGGGCCTGTTCGTCTTGCAATTTAGCCATGCCGCTGAACAGCACACTGTCGCTGAGTTTGGCCATAATGGTAATGGGAAGCGATGCCACATAGGCGCCGCGTTCGTACTTACCTGCTTCGGTTAATGAAATGGTATTTGGAAATAGGAAGGTTCCTTTCGAGAACAAAGGAAGAACGGTGACGTCCACCTTGGTAGCTGCGTAATTCAGGGCGTTAAAGAGCGATGAACCAGCGCCGTAATTCAATAATTCGAGGGTGGCTTTTTTGGCCCATTTGAATTGCACTTTGATGGGTTGCAACGCCCAAAAGGCAATGGTCATAAGTGCGTTCTGTGCAAAGAGTGCCCAGACATAGGCCCAAATTTCATAACCCGCATAGGCCAGCCACAATCCAACAATGAGGTTACCCGCAACAATGCTTATCATGCTCGCCGTGAAGAACGACTTGAAACGCATTTCCTTCATCATCATGTTGCGCGGCACCACCGACAACGCAGATATGGTGAAGCTGGTACACACCACAGGAATAATGAGTTCAAGAGAAGGAATGTTATACGCCTTTGCTAGAAAAGGCGAAGCAAAAACAAAGAGTAAGGTAAACGAAACACCCAAGGCCAACGAGGTGGTGAAGGCAGAATTGAGGTGGTCTTGCGTTACTTCCTTGCGTTGAATTAAGGCAGGCCCCAACCCTATTTGTGAAAATATTTCAGCAAAGCCCATGATGCTAAGCACCACACCCATGATGGCGAAATTCGACGGAGCAATTAAGCGCGCTAACAAGGCGGTATAGCCCAACTGAATGGCTATTTGTAACACCACTGTTGCGGTATTCCACGAAAAACTGGATATGAAATGTTTACCGTCGGCCTTCACTGATTTGAAATCTAATGCAATATTCAAAAATGTAACGAATGGAAAAATCTTGTAAGAAAGAAAGAACGAACACCTTACTTTTGATAGCTCAATCGTTTTTTATGTCGTTAAAACAACTCGTCGTTCCTGTTATTGCTTTCGTTTTGATTGGATTTGCCTCTGCAAGTCTTCAATCATGCACCAATTCTTCTAACCAAGTAGAAGCCAATGGCGATTCTACCTTGATTGCGTTGAATAAAAAAATTGCCGACAATCCGAACGATTTCAAACTTTATTTAGAACGCGCTAGCTATTTAGCCACCTTGAATAAATTCAAAGAAGCTCACGACGACATTGCCCGGGCTAAATCTATCGATTCTACCCAAGCGCCTATTTACGCCACCGAAGGAGATTTGCATTTCAAACAAAACAGAATCAAAGAAGCCTACAACGACTATTCGAAGTGTGTTGCGAAAGACCCAAACAACAAAGAAGGTTTATTGGGAAAAGCAGGAATAGACATTGAAATGAACAAAGTGAGCGATGCGCTGAATGAAATCAATGCGGTATTAAAACAAGACGAGCGTGTGGCTTATGCGTATTTCTTAAAAGGACGATTGTACAAAAACGTGGGCGACACCGCCAAGGCATTGAGTTCGTTTCAGACGGCTATTGAAGTGGATCCGCAATACTACGATGCGTATATCAGTGCCGGATTGTATTGTTCTGAAATAGGAAACTTACTTGCTCGTGATTATTTCAATTCAGCGATTGAACTTCGTCCGAACGTAATTGAACCGTATTACAACAAAGCCATGTTCTTGCAGAATTACGGGGTTGTTGACAAAGCGTTTTATCAAGAAGCACTGACCACCTATCAACAGATTACGAAAATAGATCCGAACTTCTCCCCTGCTTATTTCAACCGCGGATTTATCTACTTGGTTTATCTAAAAGACTACGCCAATGGTGTTACTGAATTCACGAAAGCCATTGAAAAAAATAACCAGTATTTTCAAGCGTATTTCAATCGCGCCCTGTGTTACGAAGGCCTCAAGAAAAATGATTTAGCAGAAGCCGATTTACGCGAAGCCTTGCGCATAGCACCGCAGTATGACGCAGCTGCAAAAGAGCTGAGTCATGTATTGGGCGAAGATTAATTCGGACGAACAAAAACGTTGTATTCCATTTCTTGTTCTGGTAAACTTCCTGGAATTAATTCGTAGTTAAACACCACAAAAACTTTCTTTTCAATGGTGACATTCGGATTGTCGTTCGGATGAAGTAAAAGTTGCAAAGCGAATTGAATGAATCCGTATTCATTACCTGAAACCGGATGAATGGTAAACTCAACCGCATTGTCTTTTACTGTTTCTCCTACAGGTGTGATCCCCGAATTCTCATCGGTAATGAATAGGTTCGGTTCGGTATTTCGAATGGTATATCCGTCGCAGGTAATTTTAAATTTCACTTTGGTTGTCCCTTTGTCAATGGGCAAACTCTCGAAAGCCACGGCTTCTCCGGCATTCGGACTAACACCCGAGGTCATAGATGCTTCGGTAGGTTTAGCGTAAAAACTTTTCACTTCGTTCTGCACCATTTTCCATTTACGAATCACTCCGAATCCGCCTTCGCAGACAAAAATTTCATTGCCTATTTTATTCAATGAAGTCGGACGAATAAACGCACAGGTATCAGCAGCGCCGTCCTTAGACATGACATTGCCATTGCCCGCCGTGATTGGTTTTGCTCCTTTCCAAATGAGTTTGTTTTGAAACGGTAAGCTATACACCAAGTCTTTGTTGTAAAATTCAAATCCACCTATGCGTTCGCTATTGGTAGCAGGCGTGTAAGCCGGTGATTCTTTCTTCTTCCACTGGGTAAGACTGCCATCGCTTTTAAGCATGTACCAATGCTTGTTGTAATACTTCATGGCCAGTGCACTAATGGCATTGCCTTGCGCGTCTTTGTTGTTGCTACGCCAAACCAGTTTCAAACTTCTATCGCCTAACATGACTTTCCAGATGCTACAGTCAGAGCCACTGAGGACATAGATGTCGTTCTTGACTACAGCCACATCGGTTGGATAAGGGATGCCGTCTTTAGCGGATTTCGCGCTAGCAAATTCTAATAAGTTTGGACAAGCACCCGTTCCTACCACGGTAAACAAAAAGCCTTGATTGGCGTCGTACATGCGCAGGCTGTGGTTGTAGGTGTCGGCAATGTAAAGTGTTCCCTCGCCATAACTGCTAGCAGAACCAAACGGAAATTTCATTTGTGCACCCGACTCTTCCCCATCGGCAAATCCGCGTACACCGCCAACAATATGGTGCACAGCACCTGATTCAGCGAGTGAAACAACGCGATATTGTCCAGGTTCAGAAGCTAATAATTCGCCCGAATAATAGGTTAAATCAATGGGCAGTTCTACGACAGGATTGGCCCAGTCTTTTGGCTCTGGCGTGCGCGTGGTTTGCCAAAGCGAATACATGCCTTTGTTCTCTTTAAGTAACACATCGCAACTGGCCATGAAGGCGGGCAGTTGATCGAATCGGGTAATGATGTTGGAAGGAACCGACAAATCGCGGTTGTAAAAAAGCAACTGCGGAAGCGCAAGTTTTGGGTCGATAGGAATTCCTTCCCACGAAGGCACTACCGCAACCGGATGATGAATAGCGAAGCGTTGAATGTAATCGAAAATTTCTTGTCTGCTATAGGCAGGGTCTCGCGCTGGAATAAGCGTCAGCAGCTCTACTTCGGGCATGCCTACAAAGTGATCTTGCAAATCAAGCATGGCTCCGATGCCGGTAAGTTCTTCTAAATGCACGCAGCCCACGACCACCATTTTGTTGTTGTACATGTTGCCATTGAGGGGGTAGTCGGTATTGAACCAAACGGTTCCATTTGGAAATGAAATAGCAAACGCGTTCAACTGAACGAAACCAAGCGTAAGAAAAACAAGAAATCTAAGGTTCGAAATCATGTTCCAAAGTAACGAATGGAATTCACTTTCACAAAACTTGAATGAGTGAACGGCGATTAATGATTAAGTTTGAACGTTGAAAGACCTATGATTATCCGTCTATTTTTATTTCTCACCCTACTTTTTTCCGTCTTGACTTCACAAGCACAGACAGAATTTGGCGTCTTTGCAGGCAATACCACCTTGGGCAAAGAGAGTTTTGTTCAAGGAGGAATTCAGTGGTACGTCCCATTGGGCGATTCGCGTTGGACTTTGAATTACACCTTTTCAGTAGGAAAGAGCAATACGAATGCCTGGTACATCCATTGTCCGGCCAGCATTATTGGGGCTGGATTGGTGGCGTTTAACAGTTATTTAGATAAAGCCAGTTTAGAAACGGCCTTGGTGTTGTTGCTTATTCCGGAAGGTGTGGGCGTGTATTTAGACGACAAACGCAACACCCATTTATCGTTTAATGTGCTGGCCATTGATTATAAATTTCGCAGAGATCCGTACGACGAGTTTGTCAACTTGGGCTTGAACACCACGCTGAACACGCGTTTCAAGACGGTCTATGGATTTCCATCGTATGTAAGTCCATTCATAGGTGTTTCGTATTATTACTACGCACCCTCGCAAATTAGAACCAGCGTAAACTTCGGATTAAGCTTCGAGATTAATCCAAAAGATCCGAACGGTTCTACCCACAACGTTTATGACCCCTTATTCAATTAACCATGAGAAGTAAGTTTGAAGATAAGTTTTTGAAGACCACGTTTCAATTAATGTTAACGACGGTGGCCTTGTTCATTGGCGATTATTTATTAGACGGGTTGGCGATTGAATCGTCTTGGACGGTGGTGTGGAGTGCCATTGTCATTACGCTATTGAATAAGTTCGTGAAACCCTTGCTGGTGGCTTTAACCATCCCGGCAACACTGTTTACCTTCGGATTGTTTCTCTTGGTCATCAACGCAGCCATGCTGATGTTAGCCGGCGAATTGGTGGACGGATTTCACATTGACGGCTTTTGGACGGCCTTGTGGTTGTCGTTGGTTATTTCGTTAACCAATGTGATTTTCGGAAGAACTGAAGTACGAGTTGATCGGCATAACCCGTAAAGAGGTGTTGGTCTTCCATAGAGGTTGTCACTTGATCGCCCTGTAGGCGATTGATGAAGGTGGCGCAAACGATGGCTGCTGGAATCCCTGCTCTATGGCAGAAGGCAGAGAAAGCGGTTGATTCCATTTCAATATTTCGCACTCCCTTTTCATAAGCCAGGTGTAGGAAGGCTGTGCGTTCTTCTTCTGTATAGGGCGGTTGCACGGCACCATCGAGACGACCTTGTCCCTCGTAGAAATCGTCGGTACCCAGTGTAATTCCAAATTCTGCATGAATATCTCCTTTGGCATCCATAAGCGCTTGGGCTAGCGGTTGGTGTATGTGGGTAGGATAGCATACGGATTTTCCCAGACCAATTTGTTCGAGTTGCGGTTCAAATTTTCCATTGAGGACGGCAGAGGAAATGATGACGGTTCCGGGGGTTAGTCCGAGTGTACCTGAGGTTCCAATACGAATGAACGAGACGTTGGTCGCTTGGGCGTGACCGAGGAGTTTAACCAGTTCATGCAGGAAGATGAGGATGGAAGGCGCGCCCATGCCGTGAGAGACGCAGAGGACGGGCCCCACTTTGAAAATAGAGCAGCGTTCGGTTTTACCAATCGGTTCTACCTCGTCGATAGCTAGGTGCAGGGAAACTTTTTTAGCGAACTCGGCGATTCGCATCGCGCTTCCCATCATGCAAACGAATTTCACATCACCGAATTTCCCTTTTAAATCCTGAGAAGAATCGAGACCCAGGTGGTAGAGGTAGTCGATAGGCAGGGTGTTCAAATGGGGATTTTTCATGGGGCAGAAATTGGGAGGTGAAGGTAAGGAGTTTTTGGAACTACGTTGTGGGAACGGAGTTATGGGAACTGTGTTATGGGAACTGCGTTGTGGGAACTGTGTTGTGGGAACTGTGTTGTGGGAACTGCGTTATGGGAACTGCGTTGTGGGAACTTTGTTATGGGAACTGCGTTGTGGGAACTTTGTTATGGGAACTGCGTTGTGGGAACTGCGTTGTGGGAACTACGTTGTGGGAACTGCGTTGTGGGAACTGCGTTGTGGGAACTTTTTTATGGGAACTTTTTTATGGGAACTGTGTTAGGGGAACTGCGTTATGGGAACTGCGTTGTGGGAACTGTGTTGTGGGAACTGTGTTATGGGAACTGTGTTGTGGGAACACCATTATTATATTAATCACTGTATTGATTGAAGAGCTACAATAAAACCATAATTCTAACCAACTGCAATAGAGCTTTAATTCTCGTACTAAGTTGGAATGTATTCGGTAGGTTTGTAAAGAAAAATTGTGAGTTACTGGGCCTATTGTGAAAATCCAAAATGAAAAACAAATTGAAATACCTACTACTTATTCTTACACTGAACGGTTCTTGCATTGGTAAGAATTCTAGCGAAAAAGAAACTAACAAGTCTGAATTGGAAGCTACTTCAAAAACAGACACCCTAAAATTCACCTCAGGAATTCGTGCTATATTTCAGGACAGCAAAGGAAATTATTGGTTTGGAAGTGTTCAAGAAGGTATAGCGGTGTACAATGGTAATTCATTCACCTACTTTAATAGTAATGACGGATTGCCAGACAACCAAATTCACAATATACAAGAAGACAAAGATGGGATTATTTGGTTTAATACTCAACAAGGAGTGAGTAGTTATGATGGCACAAAAATCATAAATTACACCAATTCAAGCAAAGAGAAACCACAAAGTAATTTCCTAATTCAGAGTAATGAATCATTGCAAGGAAAATGGATGAAATCAGATAACGACCTTTGGTTTGAGGCAGCAACCAAAGAAGGGGTTTACAGATACGATGGACAAAAATTAAATTATTTGGCATTTCCTCCCCACAAAGTTCCTGAAAAAAAATGACAAAGTCAAATTTTGCTATGGAACGTAACAGAACATAAATTAGGCTAAGGTATTTTAATTTTTACCAGACATCAAAAAGACTGGCGCCAATCAACTAATTG
>Ga0172367_10006106_pt1 | contig 14315 bp, 9 predicted proteins | sample Lak10m_FD_114542 | JGI IMG/M metagenome (GOLD analysis project Ga0172367, IMG submission 114542) | Freshwater microbial communities from Kabuno Bay, South-Kivu, Congo - kab_022012_10m | ecosystem: Environmental > Aquatic > Freshwater > Lake | place: Democratic Republic of the Congo: South-Kivu... | reverse complement strand
GGGTTGAGCTTTATTATAAAGAGCTTGGTATATATCCAAAAAATGATAGTGGTATAATAGAATTTGCGGATGAAAAATATAAGAGTATTACTTGGGCTCATGTCAATGATTCGCTTACACGGGGATTTCGTGGTTTACCAAAGGGTTCATCTCTTCCTAAATTGCTCGAAGAAAAGTTTGGTGTTAAAAATAAAATGAATTTACCCCCCCTTACTATTGAGTTAATACTCGAATGGCTTGAGCTTTATTATAAAGAGCATGGTATATATCCAAAAAGAACTAGTGGTATAATAAAATTTGCGGATGAAAAATATAAGAGTATTACTTGGACTCATGTCAATAATTCGCTTATACGGGGATTTCGTGGTTTACCAGAGGGTTCATCTCTCTCTAAATTGCTCAAAGAAAAGTTTGGTGTTAAAAATAAAATGAATTTACCCCCCCTTACTATTGAGTTAATACTCGAATGGCTTGAGCTTTATTATAAAGAGCATGGCATATATCCAAAAAGAACTAGTGGAATTATTGAATTTGCAAAAGGTAATCATGAAGGGACAACTTGGGCTCATGTGGATACTGCGCTCAAGACTGGAGGTAGAGGCATGTTAAAAGGTTCTTCTTTAGCAAAATACATAAAAAATTTAAGATTGAATCGGCCCATTGAACCTTGAAGTGCACGAAAAGAGGCATAAAATTATTACAAATCACTTATGTGTTCCCAAGTTTAACATGCCCGTTTATAATCTTTCAAATGCTTCCAGTGGTGTTTCAAAATCAAGAATCTTTCTAGGTCTATTATTAAGAAGTGCCCCCACCCTTAAAATGTCAGCATCCTTAACCTCACTAAGGTTTTGTGACTTTGGAAAGCACTGTCTAATTAAACCATTTGTATGTTCATTAAGCCCTCTTTCCCAGGAGTGATATGGATTAGCAAAGTAGAAATCAGCTTCTAAGTTGAGGCTAACCAATTGATTATATGCGAATTCTTTGCCATTATCAGCTGTAAGAGTATAAGCAAATTTTTTAATAGGATTTAATTTTTCAATAATAGTAGCCTCTAATACATCTGTGAGTTTTGTACTAGGCTTAGTGTTTTTTCTGGAAGCTGCTTTTTCATGAGCTTGCTCATAACGATACCCCTTTAGACCCCTATTTCTTCTTATCTCTCGGCATGTTGTACTGGGGTCATCATGCAAAGCTCTTGAGATAGGGGCATATGAATCTCCTCTGTTTTTTAAAGCATACCCCTAGCATCGTTGATCATAGGTCAGGTGATGATAACTTCTCATTATGAGGTTTCCTTGTGTTTTGGTTGTTCAAATCCACAATAGAGATTTTTTCATCACCTGTCTACTTTTTTTAAATTGGAATCGTGCTCTTCAAATTACAATCGGCGATCTGAAAAATAGTTAAAATTTTCAAGAAGTTAAATCTTGATTTGCCTTGATTACTAATAATTGAATCTTGATATCTATTGGGGTTTCTGTATTTTTTTTACTTGAATTGATCCAAAAATAAAAATTATACAAGTATTTCAGACAAATTTCTTCACTAAATTCTCCGATTGTACGCGTTAATAAAATTATAATCATAATAAGGTTAATTTGGATATCTAGAGTATAAGAGTTAATTGGCTTTAAATGAGAAATCAAACCATTTCTTGTAACCATTTGCATTGCTATTAATTCTATATCCACATGATGTGAAACTTTGGATAATTCTCCATATAAACTAAAGATCTGATCATTGGGTCTAATCTTTCTAGCATAGCCAATTGAAGCAGATGCTTGGTGCTTTCCATTTTTAAATTTCTTGTATGCTTCATCATCATGATAAATATGAATAACAAGCGATAAATCTTCTAAAACCATTCTAAGATTATTTAAAATAGTTCGATCATAACCTTTTTCTACCCCATCTAGGCAGTAGTATATAGATGATATGCAATTTCGAAGTATTAATAAAAGATTAGTTTTCTTTATATCATCTGCAATTTGTTGAGTCATTAAGCATTTATAAATGATCTCATCCCCTATAGACATCAAATTCCATGCTACTTCATAGTAGTCTCCAAGAAGTTTATGTGAAGTCAAGATATTTTCTTCTTGCTGTTTTTTTAATTCAGCTCTCATTTTTTATTAATATAAACCTTTAATTGTTAGAATTATAGCGGCTACCGGACTTGAACCAGTGACCTGCGGATTATGATTCCGTTGCTCTACCGACTGAGCTAAGCCGCCATAGTAAACTATTTTTTATCACCACTTTCTGGTAATAAAAAGAGCTAGCGTTAAGCAAGCTCTTAGTAAAAAATAGCGGGAGACGGACTCGAACCGCCGACCTTTGGGTTATGAGCCCAACGAGCTTCCAACTGCTCTATCCCGCGTTAAATTATGGTGATGATCATAGCAGAAAACGTTTTTTTATAACAAGCTATTTATTACATTTAATGCTTTTTCTGTTGCGCCTTCGGTTTTTGTTTTAATTTCAGCCACCTTTTCTTCAGAAATCTTCCCTTTATTTAGTCTAGATTGTACTTTAGATAAGATTTGATCTGGCCGTATTTTTTCCCCCACTCCAAACTCTTCCACAATTGATGTAAGTGAATGTTGATTAAATGTATACGGACCATACAGCACTGGGACACCTTGTCGTACAGGTTCATATACATTATGTCCACCTGCGTTTTCCACAAAGCTTCCACCAACAATTGCAAGATCGCTTTTACTGTAACATTCTTCCAATACCCCTAACTTGTTTACAAACACAGCCCTTTCATCCCCTCTTCCCTGCTCATCAACAAAGCGCCAGGAAATGTTTGACTCTTCTAAGATTTTTTGTACCTCGTCAAAACGGTCAGGTCTTCTTGGCGCAATTAAAAAGCTTATATCCTCACTTAATGAAGAAAGTTCTTTGAGAAGAAGGGCCTCTTCTCCTTTGTGAGTGGAGCCAAAGGTGATATATCTTCGGTTTTTTGAAAGAAGAACCTGCTCTTGCTTCTTCGGCTGCTTCTTTGTTGTGTCAAGTTTTAAGTTCCCCACTACCGAAATTTTTTCCTTAGCTACATGAAGGCCCAGAAACTTTTCCTCCATAGAGGAATCTTGGAGAAGTAGATGATCAAATAGATTAAATAGGTACGTAGAGAAAAATGGGATCTTTCTAAATCTTTTATAAGATCTATCTGAGATCCTACCACCAACTAGTACCATTTTACATCCGTATCTTTTAACTTCATTTAAAAGATTAGGCCAATAGTCACTTTCTGTAAGGATAAATAGATCAGGTTTTATTTGATTTACCAATGCTTTCATCGAAATTTTTACATCGATAGGCAAAATAATGACTTGATCAACCTCTTTCATCTTTAAAGCGGCACTATAACCAACAGAGGTAAATGTAGAAAAAATGATATGCACATCCTTTTGCATTTTTAATTCTTCAACTAGCACCTTCACAGAAAGAGTTTCCCCTAAAGAGGTGGCATGAATCCATACGCATTTTTTACCATTTGCGCTTTTAATGATCTGGCTTTTTATCCCTAATTTATAGAGAAGCAACCCTAAAAACTTACCATGTCTAAATCTATCATAAGTGTATTTAATAGAAATGAATACACACCAACATGCTACAAATATACTATAGAAAAACTTCATACTCAGTCTTATGCATCACTTACGACAAAATTAACTAATTTATTTGGCACATAAATCTCTTTTACAACGGTTGTTTGAAGATACTTCATCACTTTTGGATCAGATTTTGCTTTTGCAATGATTTGTTCCTTAGTAGCTTTTCGATCAAAGGTAGCTGAACTTCTTAATTTTCCCATTACTTGAAAGACAATTGTAATTTGATCATCCTCTAGATACTTGTCCTCGTAGGTAGGAAATAATCCATAGACAATATCCTCTGATTCTCCAAGTAGAGCAAAACACTCAGCTCCAAAGTGGGGAGCAAATGGGTAGATCAATTGCACTAAGCTTACCAATGATTTTCTAGGAAAATGCTCTAACTCAGAAAATTTATTAATAAATTCCATCATTTTTGCTATAGCGGTATTAAAACTTAATACTTCTAAATCCTCTTCTACCGCCTTAATCAATCGATGGGTTAACTTATTTGCTTCTAACGTCTCTTGTTCTACAATCTTGCTTGAACTGCACATTTCATATACGCGGTTTAAAAACCTTCTACAACCAGATACCGCCTCACTTTGCCAAACTTTTTCTTTGTCAAATGGGGTCATAAATAATTCATACAATCGCAATGAATCAGCACCAAACTCCTCAATGATCTCATCTGGAGATACACCATTGAGTTTAGACTTAGACATTTTCTCTATGGATTGGTGAACAGGGGCATGACTTTGCTTTTCCCTAAATTCTCCATCTATTTCTTCTACATCATCAAAAAGAACATAGCCGCCGCTATCTTTTTTATAAGCCATAGAGGTCACAAGACCCTGATTTCTTAGAGATTGAAAAGGTTCTTTTGTAGAAACATAACCTAAGTCAAACAACACCTTATGCCAGAATCTTGCATAAAGTAGGTGTAGCACTGCATGCTCAACGCCCCCAACATATAAATCAACAGGCATCCAGTATTTTTCTTCCTTTTTTCCCCATGCTTCCTTCGTATTATGTGGATCACAAAATCGTAAGTAATACCAACATGATCCTGCCCATTGTGGCATGGTGTTTGTCTCTCTATAACCCTTTTTTCCAGTTTTTGGATCGGTGATTTCCACCCATCCACGCATTTTTGAAAGGGGGCTGTTTCCATCAGGTGAAGGTAAAAAATCCTCCATAACAGGTGGGGTAAGAGGGAGCTCATCTAATCCAAGTACACGTTTTGTGCCATCTTCTTCATGAACAATAGGAAAAGGCTCACCCCAATACCTTTGTCTAGAAAAAAGCCAATCCCTTAACTTATAGTTAGTACAAGGAGTGCCGAGCCCTTCCTTTGATAAGTATGCAATAGCGACATTTTTTGCCTCATCCAAAGACAATCCCGCAAGCTGCAATTTTTCATTGGTGCAATTGATGTAATTTTCTTTTTCATCAAAGACAGAAGGGATGGCAAGGTGATACTTTTCTGCAAACTCCCTATCTCGATCATCATCTGAGGGAACTCCCATCACAGCTCCAGTTCCATAAGAAATAAGGACGTAATCTGCCATCCACACCGGGATTTTTTCTCCCGTTACAGGATGGATGACATATGTTCCTGTAAATACACCGGTTTTTTCTTTCGCAAGCTCTGTTCTTTGCATATCATTTTTCAAAGAGGCTGCCTTTTGGTATTCAGCACATGTAGATTTATACTTCTTCTGCACAATGGACTTTGCCATTGGATGTTCAGGAGCAATCACTATAAAAGAAACCCCATACAAAGTATCTGCACGTGTGGTAAAGCAAGAGATAACTTCATCGCTATCGTCTATTTTAAAATGGATCTTAACCCCCGAACTTTTCCCAATCCAGTTACGCTGAAGTTTCTTTAAATGATCTGGCCAATCTAAATCATCTAGATCGTTTAAAAGCTGTTCTGCATAATCAGTGATCTTTAAAATCCACTGCTTTAAAGGCTTTTGAATTACTTCGTACCCCCCTTCGATAGACTTCCCATCCTCCACTTCTTCATTAGCAAGAACAGTACCAAGGACCTCACAAAAATTTACCGTGACCTCAGCTTGATAGGCAAGCCCCTTTTCATATAATTTAGTAAAAATCCACTGCGTCCATTTGTAATACTTTGGATCAGAAGAAGCAATTTCTCTATCCCAATCATAACTTAACCCTAGGGCTTTCAACTGTTTTTTATACGTCTTAATATTTTTTTCAGTCGTAATTTGTGGATGAGTACCTGTTCGGATAGCATATTGTTCGGCAGGAAGACCAAAACTATCCCAACCCATAGGATGAAGGACGTTAAACCCTTTTTGTCTCTTATATCTTGCAATCACATCGGTTCCAGTGTAACCCACCACGTGACCTACATGAAGCCCTGCACCACTTGGGTAAGGAAACATATCTAAAATATAATATTTAGGCTTTTGTTCATCAATCTCTACCTTATAGGTTTTTTTTTCATCCCAAATTTTTTGCCATTTTTTTTCAACCATTTGAGGATTGTATTTCTGGTTCATAATCTTTCCTGCCTATTTACTTTTAAGGTAAGTATAATATCGAAACAAGAATCTCTATTCAATCTAAATTTTCTATTGTTTCTTATCTTTAGTCCTTTTATGATAGAGGGAAATTCTACTAAAAAAAAGGCAATATGCAAGATATCCTCATAATTAACCCCTGTAAAGTTATCTTAGAAGACTTTGACTATAAGAGGGATTTGAATTTACGACTGTATCTTGAGACACTTGAAAAAGAAGATATCTCTGTATTAGAAGAAATTTTATATAGTCCCCTTAAGGTATCTATCGAAGAACTCTCTGAAAATACAGACAAAAGCATAGGGGAAATAGAAAAAACGTTAGAAAAGCTAGCCTCTCTTAATTTATTTGAACTTATTGGTAATACCCTCTTTATAAACAAAGAGATGAGAAAATATTTTGAAGTATTTATTCAAAAATTTACTGAAGATTTTATTCCAAACTTAGATTATTTTAGAGAAATTCTAAAATTAGTACCCATTCATTGTATTGTTGCTTGGTATCATATTCCAAGGACATCAAACAATATATTTAACTCTATCTTGGAAAAGCATTTAAAAACACCAAAAGTGTATCTAGGATACATTAAAGAGACTCTTTTAGCTGATGAGACATTGAAATCTCTTGTTGACTGTGTGATGCAAAGCCCTACAGGCGCTTTGGAAGCCTCCAAAATCATGAGTAAATTTGGTCTTTCAAGAGAAGAACTTGAAGAGAAAGTTTTATTTTTAGAATACCACTACATCCTTTCAAGCGCCTATCACTTAGAAAATGGGTTATTTAAAAAATACCTCACCTTATTTGATGAGTGGAAAAATTGGAAGCAGCTTGAAGCAAAAGACCCCTCTAAATCCACCTATATTAATGAAGCTGAAGTTAAAAATAATATGGAAAGTGAGTTTTCATTTATTCAAGATATGTCTTTAATGTTAGAACTTTCTGATAGACTTCCCTTAAAAGTTGCCTTCAACCAAAAAGAAGAGCTCTTTTATCTAGTGAACGCCAGCTTAGAAAATGAAGGATTCCACGATTCATCCCCTCGCTACTTAGCACGAGTGATTAATAAGAATTTACTGCTTGGTTTAATTGTTATTGAAGATGATGAATTAAGACAGACTCCACCTGCAGAAAAATGGCTTGCCACACCATTAAAAAACAGAACCCTAATTACGTTTAAACATCCACATAACTCTTTATCACATAAATGTGATTTCTCGTTTGAAAGACACGATAGAAATATTATTGAAGTTCAAAAAGCACTATCGAGAATTAAGCAAGGATCTTGGATGATGTTTGAAGAGTTTATCGACCATCATTTATCTACCTCTAACACGTTAAAGCAGGCAGAGCTAGTAAAAGTGGGGCGTGTATGGCGATATGAATCTGCCGGATACGATAGAGATGAGATCGCCTTTATAAAGACTGTGATCCTTGATTGGCTCTTTGAGTCTGGAATGATTGTCTCTGGCACTTATAAAGGTAAAGACTGCTTTAAAGTCACATCTTTAGGCTACGAGCTTTATTCTTAACGCCCTAAAAAGTTTGCAATTTCATTCATCCAATATCAACCCTTTATACAGAAGTTCGATTTGGGGGATATATTGCATAGAATAGAAAACAAGAAGCTACCGAGGCTACCATCTCTGCTAGATCAAAATATTTCATATCGTTAGAAATTCTAAATAGCTGATCAATTTTGCGCTCGAAAAAACTTGCTGCTATGACTATCATCGATGATTTGAGCAGAAATAGTGTCAGATTTTCCTTTTTGTTAGAATATAGGTAGGTAATTGTTTGTAACGTTAAAAATGTATATGCAAAGCATGCTATTGCTGCTATCGCAGTATATTTTATTATTTCAGGATTTTTTCTATATCTGTTTTCTATAAGAACATTTGAGTTTCTAGTCCACTCTGGTAAGGCCCTGAGCTGATTATCTTTTAGATCAAGTCTTTTAAGATTTGTTAGATTACGCATCGACTCTGGTAAGGCCGTGAGATAATTATCCGATAAGTCAAGGATTTTAAGATTTTCTAGACTACCAATCCACTCTGGTAATACTATGAGATGATTTTTATGCAAATCGAGGTATTGAAGATTTCTTAGGTTACGTATTTCTCCGGGTAACCATCTTAATCCCTGTTCCCGTAAAAATAAGTGGTTAATCGCAAGAAGCTGCTCTTGATTCTGCTCATTATTAAACCATGTTTCTCTTTCCAAACGGCCCTGCGGAATCAAAAGATTGTGTGGCTCTCGACGTAAAACATTGGTAACTTTTATTAAACCATTTTCCTCTAATATTTTTTTGACTTCTCCAAAATTCTTAAGTATTCTACATAAATCTCTACTTACTAATAAATTGTGAAATTTATCCATAGAAAAAGGTTTATAAGAAGAAGGTTCAGGTGCATTCGCCCTGACAATCAGGTTTAAATCTCCAACAATTTTCTTAAAAACCTCGCTAATCAAAGTAGATCTATATGGCGCTTTCTCGACACCAAAATCACTAAAACCTTTTAAAAAGGGAAATAGATGGAGATTTTCTCTCTCAATCTTTCGAATCAAATTAATTAAACAAGATTGCCTTGCCAATTCCAGTGGTTTTGAAACATTTGAAACAGATGTAAACCCCTCAGGACAAAATGCAACAATGTCTGCAAGAATCTCTGGATGTATTCGATCAATTTTCATAAAAACCCCTAAAATTACTACATTAAAATATCATTAAAAAGTTAATTATAAATTAATTATATCATTTTATCATTTAAATTATATAAAAAATAAACATGTGATGAAAAGATGAAATATGCAACTGATTATGTGTGGGTTAGGTGTAATATTGATTTACAATAGTTTTTATAATAATTTGTAAGTTGTTGATATTTAGAGTTATAAATATCTTTGGCTTGCTATAAAAATGCAGTGGCTTTTATGCTTTTGATGTTAACTTAATAAGAATAGAGTTTAATCCACTATTTTTAAATATCTCATCTAATCCATTTTTAAACTTACGCCCTGCTTTGTCCCCTTTTTTGAGCCTATAGTGGGAAATATGACCATCCATTTGAGATCTTAGTTGCTTGATTTTATTTTTGATCTTTGTCGGATCCGCACCTTTTTTCATTGATTGTTCTTTTAAAAGAGCACAAGCATATTTATATAAATTATTTATTTCGCTTCTTTTATATATCACTACAGCGCTTCTTCCTTTTCGCACAGCCTTTATAGCCTCTTCGATAGAAAGATTTTGATATTTATGTAGGTAGCTTGCAATAACTTTTGCAGAACGCCCAACCCCTGATTTACAATGTACAGCTACATTTCCTACTTCTAGCCCAGATTTAACTAGTTCTACAGCATTATCTAAATTGTTAAAACTTACTTCACGACGATCTGGTGTTGAAATTAAATATTGGGTTGTAGGTAAATCCTTTCTTACATTTTTAGGGTCTTTGAATTTACCATATCTAATATTTTTATTTTCATCATATCTAACCTTATAAGGGCAAGCTGATTGAAATTTGATAGATGGATTTTGCTGCTCCCAGTCTTCTTGCATCGAAACAATTGTTTTATAGCCTTTTTCTGAAAGGAAGTAAACTCTATCCTTAGTTGGGGTAGCCATCAATGTCAAAGAATTATTATTTGGTGCAACAAAGATCGTGTTAGCAATTTGCAAAGGTGCACTTTTGTCTTCTTGCTGTAACCCAGGTACGTGACCTAGCAAGTTACAATGATCTAATCTTTTCTCACGAAATTTAAAACGATCGGCTGTAATGCCTATTACATGAAGAAATAGATTGGACAAGTTTTTATTTGTTTTTATTACAGTTATTGCAACAATTCCAATAACTAATAATGAAACGCTAACGGCAATAAAAGGAATAATCATCGTAGCCAGTGCAGCAATGGTTAAAACCAATCCAATTATAGCAAGTATAAATGCAGTGAAACCTATTCCAGAAATAATATTTTTTTTATTATTAGTGAGTGGGTTATGATCTTTAAATCCTTTATTATCAGTGCTTGGAATAACACAGACTCTTCGATTCTCTAAAAGCCCTCCATCCATATCTTGCTTATGAGCTTCTGAATAAGGACTTAAAGGACCTTTTACTAAACAACTTGAGACTTGTGTCATATAAATTCCTACTTATAACTTAACGTTTATTATTATAAATTAATTATAAAATAAAAAAAATAATAACAATAATTTTATTGTATAACTAATTAAAGATTAGCTAGTTAAATAAAAATTAAGGTTTTAACTACTACGTTTTTGCCTTACGAAGGAAATTAAACTTCCATCAATTAAAGCTTCAAGCTCCCGTTCAGAATAGGCGTGAATCAAAGCGATTTCTTTCCCTGTAGTCTTGTTTTTCATGATTAAAGGCTCTTTAGTTTTTAAATGAGCCCTTAAGTTGGTCATGATAAGTTCATCATACATCGATATTTTGTCGTAATCAGATGGATCTTTGAAAGTTAGAGGTAATACGCCAAAATTAATCAGGTTTTTTCTATGAATCCGTGCAAAGCTTTTTGCAATCACAGCCCTTACCCCCATAAATCTTGGGGAAATGGCTGCATGCTCACGGGAAGATCCTTGGCCATAGTTGCTTCCCCCAATGATAAAAGAGCCTGTTTCTCTAGACTTCATAGCCCGCTCATAATAATCTGGATCAAGTCTAGAATAGGTATAGGTGCTGATTTTTGGAATATTACTTCTGTACGGCAACACCTCTGCCCCAGCTGGAGAAATTGCATCTGTAGAGATGTTATCCCCCACTTTTAAGAGTACTAAAGAATCTATACTATCAGGCATTTCTAAAAATTCAGGGAAATCCCCAATATTTGGTCCTTTAATTACTTTTGTAAGATGCCCATCTAGAGTAGGGGCTATTAGATCTGAAACAATGGTTATCTTCTTAGGTTCGATATATTTTGGATAATCCATCTTCAGATCTCTTGGATCTGTGATCACGCCGGTAATAGCTGATGCTGTTGCCGTTTCTGGACTGCAAAGATAGACCTGATCTTCTTTTGTACCCGATCTTCCAGGAAAATTTCTCGGGGTAGTACGTAAACTTATGGTATTGGTAGCAGGGGCTTGTCCCATACCTATACATCCGTTACAACCTGCTTGGTGAACGCGCGCGCCTGCTTTTGTAAGATCTTCTAAATAACCAGCTTCTATTAAGTAAGTTAATGACTGTCTAGAAGATGGGTTTACATCATAGGATACATTTGGGTGGGCAGTTTTTCCTTTCATCATCATCGCAGAGATAGCAAAATCTCTTGGACTAGGGTTTGCCGATGACCCAATATAGGCTTGTGAAATAGGCTTCCCTGCTACATCTTTTACCCTTACCACATTTCCAGGGCTAGAAGGCATAGCAATTAATGGCTCCACCTTTGATAGATCAATTTCGTCATGAAGATCATAAGTGGCGTCATGATCGGCCAAAAGTTCCACCCAGTCCTTTTCTCTACCCATGAGTTTAAAAAACTCTTTAGTCAATTCATCCGATGGAAATACAGTAGTTGTAGCCCCTAGTTCTGCACCCATATTGGCAATTACATGCCGATCCATGGCAGAAAGGTGCTGTAAACCAGGTCCGTAATATTCTATGATTTTTCCCACACCACCTGATACATCATGGCGGCGTAAAAGTTCTAAAATCACATCTTTAGCTGAGACCCAATCAGAAAGCTTTCCAGTTAATTTTACACCCATAATTTTCGGCATGATGGTATAAAATGGCTCACCGGCAATGGCAAGGGCCACCTCAAGACCACCGGCACCAATGGCAAGCATTCCTAAAGATCCTGTTGCAGGGGTATGACTATCTGAACCAAGTAACGTTTTTCCAGGTACGGCAAATTTCTCACAATGGATCATGTGGGAAATTCCATTTCCTGGCTTAGAAAACCAAATGCCAAACTTTTTAGCCGCTGTTTGTAAAAATATATGATCGTCAGGATTTTTATTATCACCCTGGATCTGATTATGATCCACATACTGACAAGAGATGTCAGTTTTTGCATGTTTTAACCCAAGAGCTTCAAGCTCAAGCATCACCATTGTTCCGGTTGCATCCTGGGTAAGAGTTTGGTCAATTTTTAACCCAATTTCCTCACCTGCAACCATTTTGCCGGATACTAAGTGACTCTTTATCAATTTTTGTGATACGTTCATTCCCATATTTTATAGATATAGTGAAATCAATTAGATTTTACAATCAAAAACTGAACTTTTTATAATTCTTGTGGATAAGGTCTTTTATTCCAATAGGTAGGACCATAATCATAGGTAAGCTGATCGCCCGCTTTAATAGCTTTATTGGCAAAAAAGATCACATGATACATGCCGTCAACCACAAATCCCCTGGAGCTTACATTTGGATGAAAGCTGTGATTTAAAAACCTGGTAAAATTTCCTTTTTTCTCTGCATCTATAATCCACGGAGTGCCAAAAAATCCAACCATGTAGCCAAATATATAGTTATTTTGAAGGTCTTTTCTTCCTCGCCTTGCCCTAAGCTCTCCAGCATATTCCCCTATGTAACCAAGATAAGGGATAGCCTTTTTTGCAAAGACCCCATAGCCAACAAGTGGGTTTACCTCCTTTAAATAAAATGAAATCGATTGCTGAGCACGAACATTTTTTGCATATAAGCTTGATACCCAATGGTTATGTTTTTTATCGAAAAGGGGGAACCTTTTTCTTGCCGCACGCTTTTTTACTTTTTCAAGGACATCAGAAGATGCTGGCTCGAGTGTGGAAATATAGGTAATGCCAAACTTTTTCTCAATTTCTTCCTTTGTCTCAAAAACCTGCCCTATATTACTACCCTCCAACAGTTGTCAGTCCTAAAAAATGCCACCAGGCAAACCCTACTGTAAACCAAATAGTCAGATTGACCACGCTCATAATAAATCCAAGAGAGAACCACTCTTTTGTAGTCACATACCCAGACCCAAAATAAATTGGCGCCGGACCGCATCCATAGGTAGTTAAACTTCCAAATAAACAGCTGAAGGCACCAAGTACCAAAGTTGCCAGCATTGGAGGTGTCCCCACTGCAAGGCACAATACTAAAAATGGAACAAACATTGATGTGATATGGGCGATGTTACTTGCAAATAGATAGTGAGAATAGTAATAAATCGTAGCTATCATCACAAATGAAAGCTGCCAATGGCTTGAATGAACATAGCCTCCTAAAAACTCACTAAATACCCCTGTCACTCCAAATTTCTTTAAAAATGAGGCAAGGGTGATTAACGAGGCAAACCAAATCAATGTATCCCAAGCACCCTTTTCCCCCATAAGCTCATCCCAGGATAAAATATTCATAGCCACAAGTGTTAATACACCGATGATAGCCACAACAGTTGCATCTATCCCAAACATAGCGCCAAAAGACCAAAATACAATCATAGCGATAAATACTGCTGTTAATCCCACTTCTTTTTTTGAAATAGGCCCAAGCTCTAAAAGTTTTGCTTTTGCAAGCTTTTCCATCCCCTTTGTTTTTTTAATCTCAGGTGGGTAAATTTTATATAGGATGTAAGGTATGGCAATTAAAGATGCAATACCTGGAACAATGGCCGCTAAAAACCACATCGACCAGCTAATATCGACCCCAAAACCAAGCGCTAAGCTTTTAAGCATCGGATTACCTGACATTCCTGTAAGAGAAATCCCACTGATCACAGCGCTACACTGAAAGACCGTTTGCATTAAATAGGCTCCAATTTTTTTTCTCGACTGACCAGGATGACTATCAAAAGCCTTAGATAAAGATTCAACAATTGGGTAAAAAATACCCCCACTTCTTGCAGTCACAGAAGGAATTGCAGGTCCTAAAATAAATTCTGTAAACACCAAACTATACGCAAGACCAAGGGTACTTTCCCCCGCCATACTCATTAATTTATAAGAAAGCCTTAATCCAAGACCTGTTTTGATAAATCCACGGGCAATAAAAAAGGCTGCTGCAATAAGCCATACAACAGGTTGGGAAAAGCCAGAAAACGCCTCCTCAAAAGATAACACTTTTGTTACAACCAAGATAACTAAACTAAGCATAGTAACAGCTCCAAGTGCAATAGGCTTAAGTATCATCCCTGCAAGGGTGAAAAT
>Ga0172367_10006105_pt1 | contig 14316 bp, 20 predicted proteins | sample Lak10m_FD_114542 | JGI IMG/M metagenome (GOLD analysis project Ga0172367, IMG submission 114542) | Freshwater microbial communities from Kabuno Bay, South-Kivu, Congo - kab_022012_10m | ecosystem: Environmental > Aquatic > Freshwater > Lake | place: Democratic Republic of the Congo: South-Kivu... | reverse complement strand
TTAATACTAACTTATCATCTACTGATAGAGTTAAACTAATAAATATTTTGACTGGTGCTATTGTACCAATTGTATTGAAAAATTTAAATAAAAATCACAATCATTTTGACCATTTAGGATAATTATTTGCTCACTATGAGTAAAAAAGAGGTAAAATTACCAACAAGTTTAGATGAAACTTATAACCCATCTGATGAACCTCGTATGAGTTCTTATGATAGGTTACAGTCCATTTTTGCTGAGAAAGATGCTGCTAAAGGTAAACTAACTAAGGAAGGATCTGAAAAGTTAGATTTTCTTTTAGGTGAACAATCCAAACCTTCGAGACTATCTGAAATATTTCAGAAGATTAAATCTTTCTTTTGCAAGATTGATAATTTAATCTTTGCTAAAAGAAGCCGGCAATTTAACACTTCCTATTCAAAAAGAAAGAAAAATCCTCATTCAGTTAAAGAATTTCTTGAAAATTTTATCAAAGAATCTTTAAAAAAATAAAATTTCATTATATTTGTATTATGTTAACGGATAAACAAATAGAGGAACTATTCACTTGTGACTACGATGTATTCGTAGATAATCTTCTTAAAGAAATGGCTTCTTACTCAATAGATAAAAATCTACTAGATGATATTATTGACGTTAGTAGTGAACCAATTAGAAGTGATTTGCTTGAATCAATTTCAAGAATTAGAGATGAAAAGATTATTACAATCTTAAAAGATAAAAATGAAGAATGTTAAAGATTTTATTAAGTTATTTGATTTGAATGTTCCAAACACGAAACATTTTGACTATTATATTGCTCAGCTCGCAAAAACTTCAAAGTTTTCAAACATCTATGATTTAATGAAAATGTTTGAAGAAGTTGATATTTCAATTGATGATTTTTATGAATATAAATTATCAAAATCAAAAGAGATTATTGATTTTATCAAAACCACAAATGCTTATACCGATTTGTGTTATGATAACAATTTAGCTGATTTACCAACTAATAAGTCATTTACTTATGAAGAAAGAGTAAAGTATCTTTCTATCGATATTCGAAGTGCCAACTGGATTAGTCTAAAAAAGTATGACCAAGAAAATCAATTAGGAGATTCTTATTCTGATTTTCTTAAAAGATTTGATTTACCAGAAGTTTTCATTTATTCTAAATATCTTCGTCAGTTTATCTTTGGTAATGTCAATCCAAAAAAACAACAAAAGATACAGAGAAACATCATTCAAGAAATTGTTAGACAATTTTCTAATGATTTGACTGTTGAGTGTGTTAAGAATGATGAAGTTATTTTTTCTTTTAAAGATTTTTCTGAAATTGAAGAAGTAGTTTCAACTCTAGATTTAAGTAAATATAAATCTAAAATATTTACTGTTGAACGAGTTGAGGATTTTAGAGTTGATACACATTATGATTTAAGTGGTAATCCTCTTTCTAAAGAGATGGTAAGTGTTAATGGCCAACAATTTTACTTAAAGTTGAAACAGTATATTACTGGTGAGCCTCTTGATATAAGAGATTTATATTTCAAACAAGATGGAAAATTAGCGATTTGGATGGTTGAAGGTTTAGAAGTAAAGGTATGAGAAAAGTATTTGTTAGAGTTCATAATTTTGGTGATGTTAAGATTACCACAACCTCAAAATACTTTCCTATTGATGAATGTCACTCAATATTTAATAAATTTTGTGCTGAAAATAAATTTACTGCAAACTTCGTTAAAGGCACTCACACTTTTACTGGTGATGTGATTATTCATTGTCGTTTGAACGTTGAAGATTTAAGAGATTTAAAAATTAAAAGTATTATACTATGATAGATTTATTTGAGAATATTATTGATTTGAAAAATATCACTTGTCATTCTGGAGGTGCTACTGGATCTGACCAAGAATTTGAAAATGTTGGTAAGGAATTTGGAATTAAAACCAATGCTTATTCTTACAAAACATCATATCACACATCACCAAATAAGATTGAAATTTCAGAAGAGGATTTCAAAGAGGGTGTAAATGAAATTAATAAAGCCAATAAACACATTGGTAGATTTGGTATATCAAAATATATGAATTTACTTGCTAGAAATTGGGCTCAAGTAAAATATTCTACTCAGGTTTTTGCAATTGGTGTGATTGTCGATCCAGGTGGTAAAACCCCAGAGGGATTCTATTCTAAATCAAAAATTCAAACTGTATCAGGTGGGACTGGATACTCTGTTATGATGGGTATCATACACTTAAAAGATGTTTTTGTTTTTGACCAAAATAAGGAAAAGTGGTTTAGATGGTCATATCCTGCCAATTCTTTTATAGAGTTGAGAGAAACACCAAAAATAAAAACTCAAAATTTTGCAGGTATAGGAACTCGTAAATTAAATGAGAGTGGTAAAAAGGCTATTAGAAATCTCTATGAGAAAACTTTCTTATAAAATCTTCTTCTATAAAAATTTCAAATTTTTTCTGGTTTCAGACTTGACTAAATTTTCGTATAAAATATATTCACTTCTATTCTCATTAAACCATCTTCTTCTTTTATCATTTTTTCTCGCACTTTTATCTTTAAAGTTTCTGAACGACTTGGATGTTCAACACCAAAGTTTTTAAGAGAAGTGTTTATTTTTTTATTTTTAATTTCCGGTAATTTTGAAATATTATCAACACCATATCTATCAATAATTACCTCTTTCAGTTTATCAACGATCAACTCAAAATTCTGTCCATATTTTTCCCTCTTTATTTTATCAGAATGTATTTTAAATTCTTCTTTTTTGAAGATGTTATCAACTCCATATTTTTCCAAACAAGTATTTTTGTATTTTTCGAGATTGTGATAATTTGAATCTCCATATTTTTCTTTTTTAGTTTCTTTATTTTTGAATTGTGAGCATTTTGATGAACAGGTATAGATGTTATATTTCTTAAAACTATTCAAATATTCTCTGTAAGGTAAAGTTTTTTCTAATCCACAAACATCACATTTTACCATGATTTTCTCATGTGAGCTAGCACTCCATTTTTCAATCGGAACTATTGCTTCATCTCCTATTTTGAATCCAAAATTTTTAAATAACCTTACGTTATATTGAGTCACCACTTTTCTTATTTCTTTTGTTATTATCATAAACTTATTTTTTTATTTTATTATAAGTATATATTAAAAACATTTCTTCCCCTATAATGGAAAATAAGAAAAAATCTAAAAAAGATTATCAATCTACAAAAGAATACTCTAAGAAGTATAATAAAGAGAATATAAATATTCAACTCAACAGAGATTTGATTACAAACTTGAGGGGAAAATTAGAAAATGTATCTCTAAAAGATTACCTTGAAAATTTAATTAAGGAAAAATTAAATTACTAAAACTTTAATTCAAATATTTATATAACACTTTTAAAAAAGTAATTATAATTTAACATGAGTAAAACATATGTAACCAAAGGTGGTTATCAAAAATTAACAGATGAACTTCATCATTTAATGACCGTTGAAAACAAACAAGCATTAGAAATGCTAAAAGAAGCAAGAGATAAAGGAGATATTTCTGAAAATGCTGAATATGAAACAGCTAAAGAATATCATGAGCAACTAACTAATAAAATATCAGCTCTTCAAAATAAAGTTAAAAATTGTGAAATTATTTATCCTGATACAAAATCTGATAAAGTCAGTATGTTATCAAGTGTTCAAATCAAAAACCATAATACTAATAAAATTATCAATTGGACTCTTGTTCCTGAGAATGAAATTGACATCAAAAATGGTAAAATATCTTTTAATTCACCAATAGGAGCAGCTCTTTTAGGTAAAAAGAAAGGTGAGTTAGTTAGTGTAAAAGTGCCTTCGGGTGATATGAAATTAGAAATATTAGATATAATTTTAGATTATAAATTCTAATTTACTTCTTCTTAACTAAATCTATAATTTGTTGAATCTGGTCAATCACAACTTGTTGATTACCAGGTTTAACTTTTATATCTGGTGGTAATGGTTTTATATCAGGACTTACATTTGCATTCGATACAATTGCAACACTATCGTTGATGAAAATTGGTTCAGTTATTGACGCTACATTTCTTTCAAGTGGTCTTAATATTTTTGTAGTGTTTACATAAACTGTATCATGAGTTACTTGTCCGAGTAAACCTTCTATCTTTAGATATCCTTGAACTAACTCAGAGTTTTTTTTCAGGACTTCCGTATTTTGTTCCATCAGAATCTTATTTTGTTCAATTAGTGGTTTACAATCATCAGTTGAATAATAAACTTTTATAAAAGTCACAACTCCTAAGAAGATTAGCACTAAAATTAGTGCAATGAGCCTAAACTTATTATTAGAAAATAGTTTTATAATTCCAGTAGTATCGAATCCTGCCATTTTGTTTTTTCAATTTTACTCTATATATTTATATGATAAATCGATTCTCAAATATGAATAAAAAAATAAAAATTTCAATTGATATACACGGTGTCATAGATGCTTTACCTGATTTTTTTTCAGTAATGAGTAATTTATTTGTTGATGGTGGACATGAAGTTCACATTTTAACTGGTGGCACTTGGGATAAGAAATTAGAATTACAATTAAAATCTTTTGGTATCAATTGGACACATTCTTTTTCTGTTTATGATGAATTAATTCGTAGAGGCACTAAAATTGTTGGTGAGATTCAATTTACAGATGGTACAATTCAAAAAAAGTTTGAGGATGGTGTTTGGGAACAGGTAAAGGGTGAATATTGTAAAGAACATAATATATCACTTCATATTGATGATACCTTAATCTATAACGAACATTTTACAACTCCTTTTTGTCGCCTTTGGTCTCACAACGGTAAGCCTAAATCTTCCAAGAAGAATTTGAGACATTTAGATTAATAATTCTTTGGAATCGGCATATCTGAAACAACACTAACTTTGAAAGTATATCCACTATCTGTTTCAGTTCCATATTGTTCATTTGAGTAATAATTACCACTAAAAGTGACTGGTTTCGGACCCATCATTTGTTGATATTTTCTCGCTCTTTCATCAGCTAATCTTTGTTCTTCTCTTAAACACATTTCTTCAAATGATAATCCATTATCCTGTTGTTGTGATTGTGGTTCTGTATAAGTAGGTTGAGGTTTAAATCCATATTTAGCTAATAACATATCTCTTTCATTTTGAGATATATCAGCTGGTTTGATTTCTTCTTGTTGATCTTGAATAATTGTTACAGTAGGTTTAATCATAACTTATATATTATATTTTGTAAAGATATATTTCATTTTCATATCTATCTAATTCCCAACCCGAAATTGGATTTCTAGTCAGATACCTCCAGTATAGTTTAGTTCTTTGTGTTATAGCTTCTTTTTCAGTGGTTTTACCTAATCCTACAATCTTAACAATCTCAACCCATTCATTCTTAGATAAGAAGTCATTAAGAATTTTACCAATAATGGTTTCAGTCAATCTCCAAATATTTGTCTTAACTTCTTTATAAGTCCAATTATCACCATCTTTGACTAAATAAATTAACTCAATTTCATTTTCTGGGTGTCTGGATATTTCAACTTTAAATTGATTTCCAAATTCATCATTCAGAAGATAAATCCAATAAATACCATCTTGTCCTTCATAGGTAAAGTCATAGGATTGAATTGATTCAAATAACTTGAAAGATTGAATGAACTTCATTCATTATATATTAGAATTTGATAAGAAACTTACGCTCAATTGGATGTAAAGATTCCATACCACTGACACATATTTTATCAAGTATTTTATCTAAATCTAAATTATGTATTATGAATTTTTCTATTATTTCTCGATTGTCTCTATGATCTGCTAAAATCATTTTAACTTCTTGACAAAAATCTAAATTAATCACACTTTCAGTTATATCTTCTGATTTTATTAAGACATTATTTTCGGCTAAAACCTTTTCCATGATTTTGATTTTGTCTAATTCAAAACAAGCCACAAAAGTATCAGTATCATCAACAGTAAGATTTGCTAAATAACCAAAATCATGTGGTTCTAATAAATTTTGGAAAAATCTTTCTATCTTAGCAGTATCTCTTTTATCAAGTAGGTTTTTAATAATAAAGAGGTAACAGTGTTTATTTTTCATAACTTTATTATGAAATTTTTCTATAAAAGTTTGACAATTAAAAAATAATCCGTAATTAGAGGAATTATAATTGAAAAATTTTCAACCTTTTTACATTTTTTTTTGAATTATCAAAACAAAGGACTATATTTGTGATATATAAATAGCGGGTGAGTGAAATGGATAATCATTCAAGGCTCATAACCTTCGAGATACTGGGTTCGATTCCCAGACCCGCAACAAAATATATTTTAAAAATATTTAGTGATTTAAAATAATCATCTTCTATTTGTAAAACAATTAGAAAACAAAGTAAAACTTAAATAAAATGTCTAACACTACAAACATAACAATCGCTTCTTATTATGAAGGTTATGAATATGAGCAAAATTTCGTAGTTGATAAGGCTATGTGTTTAAGTTAAGTATAAAATAACTCAAATCATAAAACCCAATCAACTAATACTTGATTGGGTTTTTTGTTTTTAGAGTTATCTCTCTCTGTCAACAAAATGGTCGGTTCGTCTAGCCAGGTCTAGGACATCTCCCTTTCACGGAGAAGACACGGGTTCGAATCCCGTACCGACTACTAAATGATACCATCGTCTAATGGTTGAGGACTGCACCCTCTCAAGGTGCAGATACGGGTTCAAATCCCGTTGGTATTACTAACTGGGTAGTTAGCAAAGCGGCAAAGTCGGGGGACTGTAAATCCCCTCCCTTCGGGGTTCGTAGGTTCGAGTCCTACACTACCCACAAAAATTATTTTAAAATAATTTTGTTTTTTCGGAATTGTTTAGTATATTTGTATTATCAAACAACAACAAATATGAAAAATCTAATTACATCTTTTATCAAAAACAATTACAGAGGAATTCTTCACACAATCATGATTGTATGGTTTTTTTTCCTTGTTTGGTTATTTGTTCCGTCTTTTCTAAAACAAATTCCTTTTGATATAATCCTTTTGATTGGTTGTTACTTCACTACTAATTTTGCTATCAAGTATCTCGAACTTGATAAAGATTTTGAAAAATAAAAAAGAGTGTCAAATATATTTGACACTCTTTTTTTTATTATTTATCAAAATGTGATTAAACTATCTTAGTAATTATGCACCCGAACCAAATGTGTGTGTGCGTGGTGTTTCTATCCCTGCCGAAACCCATTTCTTCTCATTTTCATCCCACTTCCAGTATTTTACATCTGGTTTTTTAATAAAAAATTGAATATACTTTTCAGCCTTTTCTTCCTCACCATTCTTTATCATAGAATCATATTGTTTCTTTTTGGTAGGATGTCCATATATCTTTTTTAGAACATCAATTGCTTTGTCAATCGGATCGAATTTCAGCAAACCACTTTGTTCGAGGCGTTTGACCTCCGTCTCCGCTTTAGCCTTTGCTTCTGCCTCTGCTTTTTTCTCTGCTTCTGATAATTTTTTACCGAAAATATTTGGGAAAAATTCCTCGTTAGTTGAGCTGTTAAAATTTTCAAACGTCTTTAAGTGTTTCATATTGATATATTTATTTTTTACACTGTATATATTAATAAAAAAAATACATTTTTTTTCTTTTTTGAAATATTTTTTATTATATTTGTCCTATGAAAATTTTAAAACAAATTATAAATCTACCCGCTCTTATTCTACATGAAATTTCCCATGTTGTGGTAGCTTTTATTCTTGGTGGTAAGTTAAAGTCCGTAAAAATTAAAGAGCATAGTAAAGGACATCTTGTATGTCTTCTCAATATAACCGGTCTAAAAGAAAATTATGTTAAATATGTTGCTTTCTCTCCACTTTTAATACCATTAATTTTCCTATTTTCTGGAATTGCTTTTCCAACAATTGGAATTGTTTATCTAATTTATTCATTAATTACTTTAAAGACAACTCTGCCAAGTCCAACTGATTTCAAAACTTGTGGATTAAATCCTCCAAAATTTTTATCTATTTAATCAAAATTATTTTTGGCAATTTGAATATATAGGGCTAAAATGACAACATTTACAAACATAGCGATTATAGGAGGCGGCGCGGGAGCGTCAGTCGATGGCTGTGTTATGTAGATGAACGAGATAAAGTTTTCATTTAAAAAGATATAACCCAGTCAAATTAAAAAATGACTGGGTTTTTTGTTTTATTGGCGAGTAGCAGTGGTGTCTTATAAACACTATATATGTAGTGGTATCTTGAGATAAGTTCAAACATTGTTCAAATCACATCTCACTAACAAGTCGATCGAGAGATGGGTTATTGATGAAGTTAAACTTCCACTGATTTCTACCATAGAAAATAGAGTAGATGTGTTAATTTTTGGTAAAAATCTACTTACTTGTTAAGAGGTGGATTTTTTATCAATATATAAACGTTCAAAAAATAATTCAAAATTATGAGATTAAAAAAGATTATATTATTTCTAACTTTGATGTTATTGATTTGTTTTGACATCAATGTTGCTAGCATACCAACTAGAAGTGTAGATAATTATAGAATTGAAAGTATTCACAAGGAATTAATGAGTGAGTGTCATTTTATTCATAAAGATAACTTTCGACATATCAATCGTCAAATTTTTTCACTTATGGTTAGTGAATGTGATAAGTATGATTTGCCTTATTCACTTTTCTTTTCAGTAGTTGATAGGGAATCTGGATTTCAGTTTATACCAAACTCAGAAGGTTCTGGTGCTATGGGTTATATGCAATTAATGCCAAAAACATTCTCAAGTAATGCACGAAAGTTAGGTCTAAAAAAACACACACCAGAGAATAATATTAAAGTTGGGGCTTATCATCTTCATGATTTATTTTCTTATTGGAAAAAGAAATATCATGATGATGAAACTGCTTGGACTTGGGCTTTAGCTCAGTATGCTGTTGGTCTTGGTGGCATGCAAATAAAAGATTCTACTGGTATATCTTATCAAATACCGGAATCCACAAAGCCTGGTATAGATAAAGTTCTTAGAAATTACAATCAAAATTTGTAATTGTTAATTATTTGTTGTATATTTGTAAAAATTAAAAGATTTGAATAGTTTCGCTTACATAAAATCAACATTCTTAAAACTAACATCTAAAACTTACCCGTATGGTACAGAAGATGAATTAGTTGAAGATATGACACGTCAAGGTATTTTCTCCAATCTTGAAAAAGATGATTGGGGAAATTACTTCTTTAAAATAGGTAAAAGTCGCACCTTATTTACAGCTCACCTTGATACAGCTTGTAGAGATCAATCTGATGTCAAACACTTTATTTCTAAACAACAAATAGTAACTACTGATGGAAAAACTATATTAGGAGCTGATGATAAAGCTGGTGTTACTATCTTACTTTGGTTAATTAAAAACAATATTCCAGGTCTTTATTACTTTTTTATTGGCGAAGAGGTTGGTTGTGTTGGTTCATCTGCTGCTTCTGTTTATGGTCAATTCAAAGGTCTTTATGACCGTGTCATTTCGTTTGATAGAAGAGGTGTTAACTCTGTTATCACTTATCAATCTTCCAGTCGTAGTTGTTCTGATGATTTTGCTAAAGAACTATCAACGCAATTAAATAAATTTTCGAACCTTTATTATAGACCAGATGATACTGGTGTATATACTGATTCAGCAGAGTTTGTTGATGTGATACCTGAATGCACAAATATATCAGTTGGTTATCAATCGGAACATACTTTTCGTGAGTCTCAAGATTTATATCACTTAAATAAATTGGCACTGGCTTGTTTAGATGTTAAATGGGAAGAGTTGCCAACAAAAAGAGTTGCTGGAACCAGAGAATCAAAGTGGGATAGTCGCAAATCTTATACTACAAGTAAAGAAACCTCATATTCAGAATATGATGATTATGGTTATGGGTGGGGTTCAAGAGAACGTAAAAAAACGCGCCGTTCAAACTCTTCTCGAAATAGAAAAGAGGAATTTGAATTCCAAAAAAGTGGAAGAACTTACTATGATAGAGGTGGTGAGTTATTTGAATTCACTCCATCAAATAAAGGAATTTATGATATTCATCGTGATAAATTTCTAACATCTGATTTAACAAAAGAAGAGTTAGATTTAGTCAAGGATCAATATTTAGATATGTCTAATCCTTATGACCGAGCTGAATATCAAAGATTATCTCAATTTTTATAATAATCAATAATATCTGACGATTTTATGTTTTCATCAGGAGCGTTAAAAATTTTGGATTCTGGAATTTTATGTGTAACTTTGAATGTGCGACCAATTATATCTCTAACCATTACGCAGGTTATCATACCATTGTACCAATATTCTATTAAAACCTTGTCTCCTACTTTATAGAATTCTTTACGTTCTAATATGTTTTTTAGTTCTCCATTTTCATTAGATTTAATATTCATATGTTTTGTGAATTCTGATAATAGACCCATATAGTATAGTTTATTATAAGTTCTTTTTTCTTTTTTTATAAATTCGGAATAATCATCATATTTTTTACAAATTAATCTAAGATTATCAATATCTATCAAATTCTCAAATACTTTTTTATTATTTATAATTAAATTTCTTATATCTCTTTCCTCTATATTATTATCTATTTGTTTGATTGTATCAAGATTTGTAATTAATTGATTTTTAATATTTTCAATATACCCTATAAAATTCTTATTTGTTAATGAATTCTCGTCTAATGTTAGTAGGTTTATGCCTTTTGACTCACATAATTGCTTTTTGAATGGTGATGATTTTGGGTGATAGTACATACCATCATACTCTATTCCAATTTTTTGTTCTGGAAAATATATATCTATCTCATAAGGTTTTATAGCATTTCTATCATTGTAATTAAATTTTTTAGATGTTAATTGATTAATTATATATTTTAATATTAGTTGTGGTGTGCTATATGATATATTCATCATGTGTTTGGAAAAGTCAACCATTTTACCATTTTTATATAACCAAGCATATAAATTTGGATCACATAGTTTTAATTCCTGTTTAGTTATATATTTTAAGCACTCTTTTTCTAAATAATCTTTATTGTATTTTCTATCGCGTTTTAATTCCAGTCTATTAATCATGGATAGTATAGAGTTTACACTTCTATTTATAATATTAGACAATTCCTTATTTGTTAGTATATTCAAATTCTTAACTAAGAAGTTTATATCCTCCTTAGTCCAAATTCTATCGGACCATCTATTCTCAACTCTATTTTTGTTTATTTTTCCGATATATATAGGGTCTTTTTTTAAATTTAACCTTCTAGCTTTTGACTGTATTGCTTTAATTGTTTTATTTAGAATATTTGATAACTCTGAATCAGATAGACTTGGAAAATTTTTCACAAGAAATTCTATTTCTTCTTTGGTCCACATTTTTATTTCATTATATTTGTAATCATTATTCATATAGTATATATTATGTCATACAAGCTTAATTTTGAAAGTGAGTTTTACTCTTTTTTACAAGAAACTCGTGGAATTTCCAAAGTCGTTGATTTGATACTTTATCATCGAGGTGAGTTTCTAAAGAAAACTGGTGACTTTATTCGTAGAGAAGAAGGAAATGATACTATTTCATTCATTCCTAAATCTAAATTAGGTTTACCACACACCGGATTTAGTGAAACTAAATATAGAACGCCTCTTAAAATTGGTAGATTTATTTCTAAGTTTATCAGTTCTGAAGGTTTAAAATCTTTTGGAGTTGATCAGTATGATGTAGAAACTTTTGTCAATCTTTATAAAAGTTTTTTTGACCGTGATGAATCTCGCTTAAAAATTGTTGAAGGAGAAGAAATTCTAAAATACTATCTGTTAGATAACTATTATCGTCCAAACTCGGATTGTATTGGTACACTTTGGAATTCGTGTATGCGTTATCGTGAAAAAAACCAATATATGGAGATATATGCCAAAAATCCAGATAAGGTCAAAATGCTTGTTTTGTTAGCTGAAGATGGTAAAGTTAAAACACGAGCTCTTCTTTGGGAATCCTGTCAAGATCGTGAGGGTAATAACTATAGGGTTATGGATAGAATTTATTCTATCTATGATCACGATATGATTTTCTTCAAAAACTGGGCTCACAAAAATGGATATATTCACAAGTTCGAACAATCAGCTCGAAGTGAAAATCTATTTATGAACTTAAATAATGAACCTGAAAGAATCGATTTGACTGTCAAGTTGGATAATCATGTTTGTTATTACTATCCTTATATTGATAGTTTCAAATTCTACTCTCGTAAATTTGGCACTCTTTCTAACTCTGAAATATTCTCATATAAATATGTTCTTGTTCAGAATGATGGTGGATTAGTTCCACCCAAAGAAGAAGAAGAAGAATATCACGATGATGCAGTTGATAATGGTTGGTAATTATGATGTTTTATATCTTTTCATAATTTCTATCAAAAATGGATCTCGAACAATTTCATCTTCGGTAAATTCTATAAATCCTATACCTGGTATATCTTTTAATCTATCAATTGCATCTTCTAAACCACATTTCTCATTTCTATTTAACTTCAAATCTATCTGATCTGTATCACCCAAAATTACTAATTTTGAGTTCTCTCCCATTCTTGAAATGAAAGTTTTCATTTCTGTGACTGTACAATTTTGACTTTCATCAAAAATACAAAAAGAACCTATCGATTTACCATCAGAAGTATATTGACCGAAAGTAGAACCTCTAAGATAATTTAAAACAGTTTCTTTAATGAAACCATTTTCCTTTAGGTATTTAGTTTGATATGTTCCTATCAATTTAGTCAAGTTATCATAAAAATGTGTATAATAAGCTAAAGTTTTTTCGTTTATATCACCGGGTAGTGCACCTAAACCTTTTTGTGAAGTTATTTCAACTATTGGTTTTGTTAGTATTATCTGTCCGATATTTTTTTCTTGGTCTTTGAGACATTCTAATCCAGCCATTAAAGATATTAATGTATTGTGTGTGACTATATATTCATCTGTTATATATAAATGTTCATGGCTATCAATTGAAATACATTGAGCTATATGTTCGCCAATACTACTAACTGACTTTATATATCTTATAGCCTTATATTTTGTCTTATTTAAGTATTTATTTCTTTTTCTTTCTAATTTGAATGGATTGAAATTTAAATTAATACAAAGAGTATAACACTTTTGTCCTTTTTTTATTTGATCTTTATATTTAAAACTTGGATATTTAATTGTTTGTTTACAAGTTCCACCTAAAGAATTTACTAACTCCTTAACTCCCTCCTTTAGAGATTCTGAAATAGTATAATAATAAATTGATTTATTCTTATCTATATATCCATCAGTATCTAGCAATCCTGCTAAAAGATTTTTCCTATCTTCTATGCTTGAAAATAAGTAGTCTTTTGGAATAAATTTATTGTTTGATTTTTTTCCTGACAAATTATAAAATTTTATAGCCTCTAAGATTTTATTCTTATTTTTATTTCCTGTTATATTGCAGTTTATTGTATTTTCTTTATGTGTAAAATTAGATAACTTACAATTATATTGAGTTAAATTTTCACTCAAGTATTCTATCATGTAATTATCACCAGTTGAAAAGCTGACGGCATGTTCAGTTGATATAGAACCATCACCTAATATAATGCCCATAATATATGGTTCTATCATAAGATTTTTTTTCCCAAATTCTATTTCATTTACAATTGGAATACTCCAATTAAATCTATTTCTATTTGGTTTTATAATACTTTTCCTTATTTCATTTAAAGAAAGTATTTTAAAATCAGTTTCCAATTTTTGCCCTTTTTTGTTTCTCTTATTTCTTAAATATTCATCTTTTACTGCCCATAAATGATCATCACAACATCTTGTTTTAGAACCATCTGAAAATTCAACTTCAAAAATTTCCTTTTTTCCTTGTGGGAATATACCATTTATTTTGGATATAGAGTTATCTGGAGTTATTACTGAGTCTCCAATTTTTAAATCACCCATCAATTTCCAGCCTTCTGGTGTAAGTACTTTGGCATTTAGCGGTTGTGCCTTTCCGGTCCCCGCTGATCCTCTTACAAATGTTATACGGTTTTCTAAAATTGTATTAAAAAGATCTTTTTGTTTTTTGTTCTTAAATTTACAATTTATTTTATACTGAAATGTTCTCAGTTGACTTTTTAGAAAATCATCCATTTCTCTCATTTCATTCAATTCCTGTTCAACCGATTTTTTTGACCTTTGTCTTTGCTTACTCATAGAATTTTATT
>Ga0172367_10006104_pt1 | contig 14316 bp, 17 predicted proteins | sample Lak10m_FD_114542 | JGI IMG/M metagenome (GOLD analysis project Ga0172367, IMG submission 114542) | Freshwater microbial communities from Kabuno Bay, South-Kivu, Congo - kab_022012_10m | ecosystem: Environmental > Aquatic > Freshwater > Lake | place: Democratic Republic of the Congo: South-Kivu... | reverse complement strand
TCTATTTTCACAAGCCGGCCTCGGCATTGAACCAGGACGAGGCTCGGGCGCTGGCCTTGATCCCGCAAAATCCCGCTTCTCGCGCCCCGGTGCATGCCTCCGGTCGGCAAAAGTTGCGCCTGGCCTGGCAGACCGCTTATGGCGACGATCCGGGTTTCGACCGGCTGTGGTTCAGGTCACGCAAAGACTTGCCGTTTCGGGCGCCGCATTTCGCCGAGCGCTTGCATAGTTTATTTCCCGATACCGCAAGCCTGGCATCGACCTTGGACGCGACCGTGCAAAGCTTGAGCGAAGAGTTGGTCGCCAGTTTCCTGCGCCAACACCGTCCGCAAGGCGTTGCCAATGCCAGCGTGATGGTGGTGCATGCGCCGTCTATGGAAGTGTTGGCTTAGGTGGGATCGGCGGATTATTTCAACGCCGGCATCCAGGGCTATGTCAACGGCCTGAAGGCGCCGCGCTCGCCAGGCTCGACGCTGAAACCCTTCATTTATGCGCTGGCCATCGCCCAGGGTTTGATTACGCCGGACAGCCGGCTCAAGGATACACCGTTCCGTTTGGGCGATTATCAGCCGGAAAATTTCGAACGCAACTTCTACGGGCCTTTGCCGGCGACCGACGCATTGGTGCGCAGCCGCAACATTCCGGCCATCAGCCTATTGGCGCAGTTGCAAAAGCCGAGCTTTCATCAGTTTCTGCAACAAGCCGGCATTACGATACCCAAGCAGGCGGCCAATTACGGGCTGAGTCTGGCGATCGGCAGTGCGGAAATTTCGATGGAAGATTTGCTGCGGCTCTACGGTTTGCTTGCCAATAACGGCAACTTACAGGATTTGCGCTGGTTGAACGCAAGCGAGCCGTCCGGCGGCAAGCCGCTGCTGATGCCGGAAGCGGCTTTTCTGGTGCGCGACATGTTAAGCAACAATCCGCGCCCGCAACGCAGTTTCGGCGGTCACAGCTTCGGCAACCTACGCCCGGTAGCCTGGAAGACCGGCACCTCGTCCGGCTTGAAAGACGCCTGGGCCATCGGCATGATTGGCGACCTGTTGGTCGGCGTCTGGGCCGGCAATTTCGACGGCAGCCCCAACCGCCATCTGGTTGGCCGGGAACTGGCCGGGCCATTGTTGTTCGACATTCTGGACGCCGTCGCGCTGGAGCGCCCAGCGGTTGCCGATGCCGCACCGCCGCCGGGACTGAAACGCATCGAAGTCTGCCCGCTGTCCGGCCAGCCGGTTTCGCGCTGGTGCCCGCACCGCAAGTTGGGCTGGATCATCCCTGGCGTGTCGCCGATTCAGGCGTGCAACCTGCACAAGCCGATCAGCATAGCGCCGGCCAGCGGCTTACGAAAATGCCCGGAGGATGAGGCCGGCGGCGAAATCCGCGTCGCCGAGTTTTGGGATAGCGACGAATTGGAGGCGTTCCGGCTGGCCGGCGTGCGCCGCGACAGCCCGCCGCCGTTCGAGCGCGTCTGCGATGCCGCCGTCAGCGACGCGACATCGGCCGCGTCGCCGAAAATCTTGTCACCGCAAGCCGGCGTCAGTTATCCGGTCCGCGGCAGCCAGCCCGGCAGCATCGAATTCAGCGCCGTCGCCAGCGGCGGCCAGCGCTTGTTCTGGTTCGTCGACGACGCCTTCATCGGCGAGGGCGCAACCCTGCTCTGGCCGGCCAAACCCGGCCGTTTCGAAGTCGTGGTGGTGGATGAACAGGGAAGAGCGTCGACGACGACATTAGTGGGGGTGGTGGCGGATTAGCGAGAGTCAGGGAAGGCTATTGCGCGCCCTGACCGGGCTATAGCTTATCTTGGCAACTTAAAGGTTTTAAAACCTGCCAAAACCAAGTCAAACAATGCATTATCTTTTGCCTGGTCAGTTGCTGTAGTCGTCAACGTTAACTCATACAAAATACCGTTGCCTTCGTTGCGTCGTCGAACAACGACCTTAATCACTGTATTGCCGGTCCGCAGGACTGCCTGCTCTGCTGGTTTCCCCGCAAGAACGGTTGGCGAACGCGTGATGGTATCGGGATGCTCTGTTGCAAGCCAATGATCAAGTTGAGACTTTGTACTGCCATATTCCGCGGCATCGTAAACAGCCGATACAGAAATCGTGCGTTGATATCCAAGCAGATAGACGACACCGTGATTGGGATTGGGTGGCTCGTTGCCATATGCCTCGACACCCGAGAGCATGGGCACACCGAATCCATATTGCTCATTCCGGTAATCGCGAGTGATGGGGAGCATATGGGCAAATTGTTCCTGCTGCCATTGGCGCTCAATTTCAACGCTAACTTCTGCGTGCGCCGCGAGGCTCCATAATGCGATGATGAATAGTCCAACTAAGCAATGTGTAGCGCGCATATTACTTTGCATTACAAGCAAGTTTGTATTTTAGAACGGATTGATAAACTGCTCGGAAAGTATCGTAATAGCTTTTATTGACTGAGTTATAGCCAATTTTTTTCATGGCGGTGATGAAGTCTTCCAGGGTTCTGATGCCACGCACCTTTGCGCCGTAGTTTCTTTCCCAGAACTCTACACAGGCCTCATAGGTAGGAAACGCAATATTATTTCCACCGGCATGTGTAATACCGAAAATATTGTGCAGAGCTTTGTTGTGTTCATCCTGTCCCCACGAATCTTCAAAGGCTACAAGAGCTAACAATAAATCTTCGTCAACATTAAGACGTGCAGCCATTGGGCGGACAAGTGGGACAATGCTTTCGAAAAAATCTTTTTTATCCGCATGACATGCGGTAATAAATTTGACCATTTTTTAGCCATATCAAATATCCAGTTAGTGCCGTATGCAGATAAGAGTAACGAGACTTGAAAAGCACGATAGGGGAATCCAACATGCTCCGTGGAATAACCAAGTTTTTTCATTCGCAACGGTCAGTTGGAGTGCAAACCATATGGCTTTTAACTAGGCTTTAGTATCATTCAAACTTGGCTGCAGCTGCAAGCCAAACATTGACTTACTATAAATTTTTCATCTTCATCGTTCCCACGCTCCGCGTGGGAACGTAGCCCTGGACACTCCAGCGTCCATCACCAGACGTCAATCACCAAACGTCAATCTCCATCAACCCCGCCAAGCCCTCGTAGTTCGCAGCACTGGAATAGCGCCAATGCTGAGGCAAATTCACATAACCGCGTTTGACCGGATTGGCGTGGATGTAGTCCAGCTTCTGCCGCATCATCGCTTCGTTCAAAATCAGTTCGGCATGCACGCCTTCCTGCCAAAACTGATAGTCTCGATCCTGTTTATGCGCAGCTTTGGCAAAATGCAGCCGTTGTAACAGGCGTTCGGTTTTTTGCTGCTGGAGGTGGTCGATGATTTGGCGAGCGGTATAGGCTTTGAAGCCGGCGACGCATTTATCTAGTTCCGGCGCCTGGGCAATGAAGTGCAGATGGTTTTCAAGAATCACATAGCCGTAGAGTTTCAAGCCGGAATGTTGGCGTTGGTATTGCCAGCTGTCCAGGACGATTTGTACGGTCTCCGGGCGGGTGAATACTGCCAACCATTCCACCACCGTGCAGGTCATGAAATGGGGCTTTTCGGCTTCGGTGATGCTGTAGCGGCTTCTGGCCATGGTTGCCTTGTTTCAGATGGACGCTGGAGCGTCCGGGGCTGCGTTACCACGCGGAGCGTGGGAACGATCAACAGGCTTCGCCTGCAATCGTCAGGCCGACTTATTTCAACAACGGCTGTAAATGCGGCCAAATTGTTTCAACAATAGCCGGCTGCCCCAACGCATTGGGATGCAGGCCGTCAGCTTGCATCCATTCCGGCTTCAAGGCGACATCTTCCAAAATAAACGGCACCAACGGTATTTTCAGTTCCTCGGCCAGTTGCGGATAAATGCTGTAAAACATCTCGATATAGCGCTTGCCGTAATTGGGCGGGATCTTCATCCCCAGCAGCATGACTTTGGCGCCTGCGGCTTGCGAGCGGCGGACGATTTCGGCGAGATTGCGCTTCATCTCTTGCGACGACAGGCCGCGCAAGCCATCGTTGGCACCCAGTTCCAGCAGCAAAATGTCCGGCTTGTGTTGGTCGAGGATAGGCTGCAAGCGCGCCAATCCGCCAGCCGAGGTATCGCCGCTGATGCTGGCGTTGCTGATAACATAAGGCTTGGCTTGCTCGTTGAGCTTTCTTTGCAGCAAAGCGACCCAGCCTTGTTGAACTTGAATGCCGTAACCGGCACTAATGCTGTCTCCCAACACCACAATCGATTTAGCCGCGGCGGTTAGCGGCAACAACCCCAGGACAACGGCAAGGACCACGCTATACATGTCAGATACTCATATTGATTCAGATAATTCCCCACTCATCGTCACCGAACGGCTCGGCAAAGCGGTTCCCACTAGTGAAGGCACGCTGCATATCTTGTCATCGGTGGACTTAATCATCAAGCCGGGCGAAAGCCTTGCCATCGTCGGCGAATCGGGTTCCGGCAAGTCGACGTTGTTAGGTTTGCTGGCGGGTTTGGATACGCCCAGTTCAGGTAGAGTGCTGGTGGCAGGCCGCGACTTGACCCAGTTGGATGAAGACGGCCGCGCCTTATTGCGTAACGAATTGGTGGGCTTCGTGTTTCAGTCGTTCCAACTGTTGCCGGGGTTGACCGCACTGGAAAACGTGATGTTGCCGCTGGAATTAAGCGGCGATCCGCAGGCCGAAAGCGCTGCACGCGCCATGCTGGATCGGGTAGGCCTGGCGCACCGTTTGACGCATACCCCGCGGCAGCTGTCCGGCGGCGAGCAGCAGCGGGTGGCGCTGGCGCGGGCGTTCGTCACCAAGCCGGCGATTTTGTTCGCCGACGAACCGACCGGCAATCTGGACAGCAAGACCGGCGTCCATATCATCGACCTATTATTCGAGCTGAACCAGGAACAACAGACGACGCTGGTGCTGGTCACCCACGACCTTGCGCTGGCCCATCGTTGCCAGCGCAGTATTCGCCTGCAAGCCGGACAACTGGTATGAGACGCTGGCGTTTGGTACTGAAACTGCTGGGCCGCGACAGCCGCTCCGGCGAATTGACCTTGGTGGTACTGGCGCTGTTGATTGCGGTCAGCAACTCCACCGCCATCTCCTTATTCGCCGACCGTCTGCAACGCACGATGGCCGAGCAAGCCGCCGAGTTTCTTGCCGGCGATCTGGTAATGACCGATGCGGCGCCTATCGACGACCGCTGGCTAGCTCAGGCCAATGGCTTGGGACTGCAACATTCGCAGACCAGCGAGTTTCTCAGCATGCTGCTGGAGAACGACGAAATGCTGCTGGCGGCGGTGAAATCGGTCAGCGACGGTTATCCCTTGCGCGGCCAGCTGAAGACCAGCGACGGCGACCTGCTCATTGAAACCAGCGTTAAACAGGGGCCGGAGCCCGGTACGGCCTGGGTGGACAAGTGGCTGCTGACAGCGCTGAAACTAAAGCTAGGCGATGCACTGACTGTTGGCGAAAAACCTCTGACGATTACCCGGGTGCTGAATTACGAACCCGACAAGCGCAGCGACTTTTATAGCTTCTCGCCACGGGTAATGATCAATCAGGCCGACTTGCAGGCCACCGAGGTGATTCAACCCGGCAGCCGGGTGCGCTACGGCGTGCAATTCAAAGGCGAGGAAACGGCGCTGGCCAATCTCAAGCAGGCGCTCAAAGCGCAACTGACGCCGTCGCAAAAGATTCTGGACATTCATAACGACCGCCCGGAATTGGGCTCGGCCTTGCAGCGCGCGGAACGCTATCTGGGGCTGTCCAGCGTGTTGGTGATCTTGATTGCCGGCGTGGCGATTGCGATGGCGACCCGCCGTTACAGCGAACGGCATTTCAGCGCCATCGCGGTGTTGCGCTGCTTGGGCGCCACCCAGCGCGATATTGCCTGGCTGTATGGCGGGCAATTTTTGCTGCTGGGTTTGCTGAGCTGCGCGGCCGGTTGCGGCTTGGGTTGGTTGGCGCAATTCGGTTTGTTTCAACTGTTGAAGACCCTATTGCCGCAACAACTGGCTAATCCAAGCTGGTTGGCCGTATTCTTGGGCTTTATCACCGGCATGGCCATTCTGCTGGCCTTTGCGCTGCCGCCGCTGTTGCGGTTACAGCGCGTGTCGCCGCTGCGGGTGCTGCGCCTCGATCTGGCGCCCTTACCTTCCAGCGCCTGGCTGATTTACGGTTTGGCTGTCGTCATCGTCACGGCGCTGGTCTGGCGCTATACCGACGATGCGCAACTGACCGCCACCATCGTCGGCATCGGTTTGTTGGCTTTGCTGGCGTTGGGTTTATTGATGGCCGGCTTGCTGCGTCTGGCGGCCGGCCTGTTGCCGCGCATGAGTCTACATTGGCGCTTCGGCTTAAAAGGCTTGCTCAGGGATAGCAAGACCACGGTCACGCAAATGCTGGCTTTCACCATCACGCTGACGGCGATGGCGTTGAGCTTCACGGTGCGCAGCGATTTGATCGCCGATTGGCAGCGGCAATTACCGCAATCGGCGCCGAATCATTTTGCACTGAACATTCTGCCCGACCGCCTAGAGGATTTTCAAAACGACTTGCAACAGGCGCAAATAGCCAGCAATCGGTTTTATCCGGTGATCCGGGGCCGGCTGGTGGCGATCAATCAGCAAGATGTGCAACTACGAGTCAGCAAAGACAGTCAGGGCGAAGAAGCCACCCAACGCGAACTGAGCCTGACCTGGAGCGCGCAACTACCGGAGGACAATAAAATCACCGCCGGCGATGCCTGGCAAGGCGATAAGCCCGGCCTGGTTTCGGTCGAGAAAAAACTCGCCGATAACCTGAAGATTCAACCCGGCGATCAATTGCAGTTCAACGTCGGCGGCACCCTGGTCAATGCAACGGTCGGCAATCTGCGCACGGTCGAATGGGACACCATGCAACCCAATTTTTACATGATTTTCTCGCCCGGCAGCCTGGACGGTTTGCCGACGACCTATATGACCAGCTTTCATATGGCTGCGGAGCAAAAACCACTGTTGCTGACGTTATTGAAAAAATACCCGGCGACGACGGTGCTGGAAGTGGAGCAAATCGTCAAACAGCTGCAAACCATCCTCACCCAACTGACCCAAGCCATCAACTTACTGTTTTATTTCGCGCTGGCGGCCGGCTTCACCGTACTGTTTACCGCGGTCTACGCCACACTGGACCAGCGCATTTATGAAGGTGCGGTCATGCGCACCCTGGGCGCGCGGCGAGGACTGTTACGGCTGACACATATCATCGAATTCGGCCTACTGGGCATGCTGGCAGGCACATTGGCGGCCATCGCCGGCGAAGCGATTTTGTACGCCTTATATACCCGGGTTATGCACATCGACTACCACCCCGGCTATCTGCAATGGCTGCTGTTACCGACCCTCGGCGCTTGCAGCATCGGGCTTGCCGGTTATTGGGGCGTGCGCAGGGTGGTGGATCATTCGCCGTTGCGAGTGTTGGGGCGATGAGAGGTTGATTGTCTCGTTCCCCACGCGCTGCGTGGGAATCAGGGATCCAATTCTTTTATTTCAATCGGTAACGCTACGCGAAGCTTTTTTAAATGTCGGTTCTCGGACCGACGACCGAGATACTTTCTGCTACGAAAACCATCCATGGTTTTCGCCCTGCGGGCCAGCCTATCGGCTGTTCAAATTCGTTCCAGACGAATTTGTGCTTGGCCAAAAGAAAGTATCCAAAGAAAAGGCCACCCACATCCCGCTTAATCACTCGGCACATCCGTGTGCCTCGCCCTTCGGGTGCTATCGCATGCAAATCGGCTGTCCTGCCGATTTGTCCTGCGCTTCTCACTTTTGTCGAGGGTTTTCCGAAGGGGCTTCCCAGCCCCTACGTAAAACGCGCGGCATCCCTGCCGCGCCCCTTCGGGCAATTCTCGACAAAAGCTGCGATGCTCGGGCGGTATGTAAGGGATTTAACAGCGTGCCTTCGGCAGACGTGCGCTTCGCGACTTTTAGCTACAACCGATCCGCCAACAACTGCAGCGGATGCAACAGCCTCAACGCCTCCTCCGGCTGATTAGCATTCAAATGCAGCGCGCAGCCGAAATTGCTGCTGACTACCAAATCAGCGCCACAGCCTGCGATGGCTTGGCGTTTCAACACTCTAAGCTTGCCGGCATTTTCTGGATGGCTCAATAGATAGCTGCCGCCGGCGCCACAACACAGCTGATTGTCTGGCAAGGATTCCAAATTCAAACCGGGGATTTTGCGCAGCAAGGCATAGACGCTTTGGCTGTTTTTTAGCACGTTGCGTTGGCTGCAGGGCTCGTGTACGGCGACATTCAGGTTGGAGGCGGCCAGTTGCAGATTGTCCGACCAATGTTGCAGTAAAAAGTCGTTAACATCCTGCAGATGCCGATGGAACCAGCCGGTGGTTTCGGCATCCTGGTTGCCGTACTCGCTCAGCATCGCGCCGCAGCCGCTAGCGCTGTATAGCACCGCTTCGACTTCCAGCGCATAGAACACGGCGATGTTGCTGTCGATTAGCTGTTGCGCACTGCGGCCGTTATGTTGGTGAATCGCGCCGCAACAGCCTTGGCCTTCCGGGACCACGACTTCGTAGCCGATGGCATTGAGCAATTTGATCGCCGCGCGTTGCGTGGCGCGGTCGAAATTTTCCGCCAGGCAGCCGGTAAACAGCGCCACCCGCCCGCGTTGCTTGCGTTGCGAGGTCGGATAAATACCGGACAGCGGCGCCAGCGCCGGTTCGGCGAGCAGACTTTCGACGGTCGCCAATTCGAGTTTATCCAGCAATTTGCTGGCGCGTAGCGGTTTTCGCAGGCCGCTGCGCAGATACAGGGACAGCAGCGGCAACAAGGTATTGCGCCAGCGTTTGTGCTCCACCAACCAGAAGGCCAGCCGGGCCTGCCAGTTTAAGGGGGTCTCGGCTTTGATCTTGGCCTGGGCTTGATCGAACAACTCTCCGTAGGCCATACGGCTGGGACAAACCGTTTCGCAGCTGCGGCATTGCAGGCAATTATCCAGATGGCGCTGTTCATCGGCATCCAACGGCTGATTTTCCAGCAAAACTTTGCCGATGCTGCGTATGCGCCGGCGCGGGGTTTCCTCGTCGATTTCGAACAAGCGAAAGGTCGGGCAACTGCTGACGCACATGCCGCAGCGCATGCATTCCGCGGCATCGGGAATATAGGGGCCGCAGGAAGAAGCGGTTTCGGACGGCGCGCTTTCGAAACTCATGTCTTGCCAATCGAACATCAACCCTCCATCACTTTGACATAGGCGCGGCGCAGCAACTCCATTTCGGCCGGCGGGCGGCCGCGTAATTCCGGCAAGGTGCGCATCCGGCACTCGCGTTTTTGCATCAGTTTGTGCGGCGGGTCCAGCAAAGTGAATCGCGCCATGTGCACGGTCACAATGCCGCCGGGACAATCGACCTGTTCGCTGAAACCGGCTTCGATACGCAGCAAATCGTTATCCAGTTGCAGCACTTGATTGATAGCATTCACCAGCACCGAAGGGTGCAAACTGACTTTAGCGACTTCGCCAGGCTCATCCAAAATTTCCGATAACGCCGGCAAGGCATCGGGGAAACAGACGCTGCCGTTGGCGTGTTGGGCGAACATCACCAAGGCGCTGATGTCGCCTTTGTAAAACAGCAGCAAGCGGTGGTGCTGAAACAGATTTTGGTTAGCCATATCAATGCGTGCCGTAACGGTCCCACAACGGTTTATAACTGCTGTCCAACCGTGACAAACGAGCATTAACCCGCTCCAGCAAGCCATACTGCGGAAAACGCTTGCTGTTACCACCGGCATACCAATCGTCCATCGCCTGCTTCAACTGGTTGCGCTCGTCGGCACATTCGGCGATTTGCTGCTTCAGCCACTGCATGCTCAGCGACGGCGTCAGTTCGGCGATGCGGTAGCGCAGGCCCTGCGAAAAGATTTTGACGCCGCCGCCTTGCGCTGCGGTGTGATATAGCGCCTCGGCATCGACGACTTCCACTCCGGCCAGATAATCGATACCGAATTCGTGCAGTTGCGGCAACCAGGGTACGCTCGGTCCCATCAACACGGTCTTGGCGCTCGCGGCCAATTCGACCAGACGCGGGAAGGTTTTATTGGCAATGGAACTTGCCGTCAAAAACACCCAATCGGCCTGCGGCAGCAAAAATTCGCAGGCCGAATCCGGCAAATCCGCGGCGATTGGCTGTTTCTCCAGCACACTGAGCTGCATCAGGCTTTGATAGCGTTCAATGCCGGGGTAATGACCGATCACCACTACATTTTTACCCAGCAATTGCGGCAGGAAATACTCAAAGACTGCCAGATTGGCGTGTTCATCATCGGGCTCCAGCAACAGCGAATCCGGCAGCGGCCGGCTGTTGATGCAGCTGTTGATGGCGGCCATCGCCACCGTGGATTGGTAAGGGTCCCACTCCAGAATCCAGGCCGCCAGATCGGTAATCGGCTTGCCGGTCAGATTGCCGGACCATTTCAGGGTGCGCGTGGCGACGCCAGGGCTCATGGCCAGACCGGTTGTGGTCTTGTTCCGGCTTTGGCACAAGGTCCAGACCAAACCGATCATCAAATTGTCGACCACGGCGTCGCTGCTGCAGTGATCGAGCAGCAATTCGTAGACATATTTCGGATGGGTCATGGTTCACCTCAGGGCATGGCTAGCAGTTTGGCTTCGGTCTTGATGTTGTCCAGGCTGCCCCAGGCATTGATGGCTTCGACGAAAAACTGCTTTTTGCTCGGGTGCGGCTGGACGATGTCGTATTCGGCATAGACACTGCCGTCGCCATGAAACTGAATCTGGCCGATGCGCTGCCGGCTGCCGTCGTACCAGTAGCCGACCAGATCTTCGGATTGCGTGTAAGGATCGGTCACCAGGCTGAATTGCACGGCATCGTAACTGGGCAAATCGATACGGCTTTGTACCGAAAAACCCAATTTGGCGATGCATTCGCTGATGCGCTGACAAACAGCAGTGCCGAAGGCTCGCTTGGCACGGATCAGATCGTCGATGCTGGTAGTAGTCATGCCATCGCCTCAGGGCCAGTTACCAAACCTCGACCGGCACTTGCAAAGCCGCTACCGGCGTACCGCCTAGCAAATGCTGTTCGATGATGGTTTTGACGTCGTCCTTAGTCACTTTGCCGTACATCACGCCTTCTGGATACACCAGCACGCTCGGCCCCATCATGCAGGGCCCCATGCAGCCTGTGTTGGTCAGAGCGATTTTCTCGAACAGGTTACGGCTCTGGATTTCGTTCATGAATTCATTCATGACCTCAGCGCAACCGCTGGCGGCGCAAGAGCCGCGAGGATGGCCTTGAGGACGGTTTTGGGTACAGACGAAGACGTGTTTTTGGGGACGGGGCATGGTTGGTGATCCTCATTGATAGGTGGTAACAAGGTGTCGCTGTCGCGACGGGTTCATTTAGAAGTCGGGTCTCGGCCCGACAGCCGAGTGACTTTTCTTTGCTTGGCCAAAGAAAAGTCACCAAAAGAAAGGCCACCCCATGCCGCTTGGATCCTGCGCTCCGAAGGCTTTGAACGGGGTTTTTCGAAAGGGCATCCCAGCCCTTGCGAAAAACGCGTGGCATCCCTGCCACGCCCCTGCAGGCAAATCCGTTCAAAGCCTCCGGTGCTCGGCGCGGCAACAGGGGGAAAAAACCACGCTACTTGAAATGCATGAACAATTGTTTAGTTGTGTCGTTTGCATGTGCTGAATTTCTGGTTTTATGGTTCCCATGCTCTGCGAGGAAACCCACTTATGGACGCTCCAGCGTCCCGAACCGCGAAGCGGTTCAGGATGCATTCCCACGCCGGAGCGTGGGAACGATGAAGCATAAAAACCGCGAAGCGGAATAAATGCCGAAGGCATGGTTTTTAAATCCCTTCATACCGACCCGAGCATCGGAGCTTTTGTCGAGATTTGCCCGCAGGGGCGCGGCAGGGATGCCGCGCGTTTTACGTAGGGGCTGGGAAGCCCCTTCGGAAAACCCTAGACAAAAGCGAGAAGCGCAGGAAACTGTCGGTATGCAGGGTGTCCTTTCTTTTGGGTACTTTTCTTTGGACAAGCACAAATTCGTCAGGAACGAATTTGAACAGCCGACAGGCTGGCCCAAAGGGTGAAAACCATGGATAGTTTTCATAGCGAAAGTACCGCGGTTGTCGGTCCGCGAACCGACATTAAAACGGGTTTCGCGAAGCGCTCCTTATCTATTCCCACGTGCTTCCAGGCAGCCGTGAATCACCCGCGGTGCATTGCCGCAGCGCGGCTATTCGGCATTTCCACGCAGCGCGTTGGAACGAGGAAACATAAAAGCCTTACGCCGCAGCCTTATGCTCATGTGTAAAACATTCCTTCGGACAAACCTTGGAACACGCCTCACAACCAATACAATCCGCCGCATTCTTCAAACTCATCACCATCGTATTGTCATCGTCCTCAAAATCGCCATAATCGTCATCGAAGTCTTCGACCTCTTCTCTTTCGATCAAATCGAAAACGTCGCGCGGACAGACTTTGAAGCAACGTCCACAGCCGATACAGTTGCGCTGGTTTAAATCAGTGACATAACTGGGTGTCCAGACGGTGCCGCCAAAAGTCGTGCCGGTTACAAATTCGCTCATGCTTACTCCCTACCCCGCCGCATTGCTGGCGGCTAAAAATTTTTGATTGGCTTCGTCCCAAGCTTTACAGGCGTCGTAGGTGGCCTGAGCTGTGGCCATCAATTGGCCATAGGCGTCTGGTAATTTGTCTTCGATCAGATCATGCAGCTCCATCGCCGCTTCGCCGGCCAGACGCTTAGCTTTTTTGACATCTTTTTCCAGTTTTTTCAGTTCTTCGTCGCTCATGGCTCACCTCAGGCTTCAGCGACTTCTTTGAATTGTTCGATCAACGCCGCGGCCTTGTCGACCACCGCATCGGTCTTGCTGCACATGTCTTCCAGGCTGGGAAAGCCGAAGCGATGCACGTCGCGGAGAATTTTGTCGACCACAATCAGTTTGCCGACCAACACAAAGGCGCGGCCGAAGCCTTCGTGGGTAATGTTGATCACCGGTACCGCCATCATGCCGGTCTTCTTCTCGATCAACGAGGCAATGGAGTTGTAATAGGCTTTGATCCGCGCCAGGGTGATTTCGTCTGGGTCGCCGATGATGGGAATTTCGCGTTTGCGCTCCTTGGTCATGATCAAGGGATCGATGATTTTTTCGTCAGACCAGCCATCGTAACTGTCGTAGGTGTCCAGGGCGCGCAACTGTTTGAGCATTTCAGTCACGACATCGGCTGTCATATTGGGATCGTTATCGGCTATGGCCAGTGCGGGTTGGGACATGGTGGTTCTCCTGTTTGCTTTAAATTCGGGTTTCTGCTCGTAGGTCGGGTTAGGCGTAGCCGTAACCCGACATGTTGGCTTCGCTGTGTCGGGTTACGCGCTAACGAGCTAACCCGACCTACACACTTACTCATCCCAGCCCTCATCCTCCATCGCGTCAAAGCGCGTGGGATCGGGGCCTTTGAATTGGTTGATGGCTTTGGCCAGCCAACTGGAGGGGCCGGACTTCATTTCGGCCTGTAAATCGTCCAGCAAATTCTTGATGGTACTGCCTTCGTGGACCTTGATAGGTTGAATGCCCTGGGCAAGGATTTGCTTGATCGCGCTGGCACCGACCGCCTGGCAATACACCGCCGCGCAGCCGTCCAGCAATTGCAGCTTCACCGACAATTTATCTTCGTTGCCGTCCTGGGCCAGATCGCCGAACTGGGCGGCTTCCAGCATTTCCGATTTTTCCGGGTCAACGGCATACACGGCAAAGGATCTGGCCGAACCGAAATGCTGGTTGACGTGCACCATGTCGGTGGTGGCGAAAGCGACTTTGATGGCGGTTTCCATCGACTTCTCCTCTGAATTGGCTTGCACGACCTGCATGCGGCGGGTTAATGACATGACGGCGAGCAGATCTTGTGTTCGGTTGCGGGTTTTTGAGCGTAGGGCGAGAAATAGGGCTCGATTTCCTCGTGGGCAAAGTTGATCACCAGATTGGCCAGGTCAAACAAAGCCTGCCGGCTGCCGCGATAGCCGATCCAGGTTTTTTGGTAGCCGCCGATGATGTCGTACAACGGAAAGCCGGCGCGCAGAATGGGAATGCCCAGGCGTTCGGCGCTGGCAACGGCGTGAGAATTACCGATCAACAATTGCGCCTTGCGTTCCTTAGCCATTAGTTCCAAGTCTTCGAGATCGCCGATTTTGATGCTAGCGGCCGGTGTCGTCGCCAACAGCGGTGCATTGCTGGCGGCGATGGCAGCCACCACTTCCGCCCCCATGCCGG
>Ga0172367_10006102_pt1 | contig 14318 bp, 10 predicted proteins | sample Lak10m_FD_114542 | JGI IMG/M metagenome (GOLD analysis project Ga0172367, IMG submission 114542) | Freshwater microbial communities from Kabuno Bay, South-Kivu, Congo - kab_022012_10m | ecosystem: Environmental > Aquatic > Freshwater > Lake | place: Democratic Republic of the Congo: South-Kivu... | reverse complement strand
CATGAAGAAGATTTTTCTGCAAAAGCTCAACAGTTTTTTCTCCCTTATGAATACATTATTTCTGGGCAAATACATTCATCAATTACTCCAAAAGTAAGTCAAAAGACTCATTTGCTTGCTGTTACGTATTCAAAAAGTGATCAAACTAAAAAGATGTCTAAGCAATTGCAGGCAATCACTGCTGAAAAGGATCTGCCTTGCTCTCAAGCTTTGGTAGACTTTGCTCCTTCAGAAGATGTAACAATTTCGATGATCCCGGTAGGACTAGAACATTTCACTCCTTTAGCGCCAAGCTTTATCTCTAATAATACGATAGAAAATTCGCCCACTTTATCTACTATCATCTGTGAAAATACCATACGCTTACCAAAGATTGAAAAGATACGCAATGAACGATCGTTTTTTCTTAACCCTATGCTATCTTTACTGGGTTCAGAAAATATAGATATTCATTCTGACCTAATAGATGCAGCTCATACCACAAATAGATCTCATAGAATGACTCAATATGCTCTCTTTAACTGGCCTACTTTAGATGAACTTCAAACAGACTCCTTTTCTGAAGGATTTATCCTCGACACTCGTTTAGTAAGCTCAGAGCAAACTCCTCTAAATGATTTTGCCTGCACATTAAAACCTTATGAAAATGATGTTCTCACCCCATTGCCTTTAGAAATTCTCTATATATTAGACACCTCCACTTCCATTGAACCTCATAGATTTAAGACGTTTAAAGATGCTATCATCGGATCAATGCAATATCTTGATCCTGATTCAAAGTTTAATATTGCATTTTTAGAAAATGGTAAAGTTGAGCTATTACATAAAGAAAGCGTTACCCCATCGGCAGGCTCTCTTGGGCATGCAAAGCGATCTTTACGAAAAAGGGATCAATCTAGTAAAACTCATTTGAAAGATTTAGTGGCCTTTTTAAAAAGTGAAAAGAATAAAGCAAACGATGACATTACCCACCACTCTTGTGTCCTTCTATCCGATGGAAACCTTGCACATAATATTCGGTTAGATCAAGAGTTGCTACAGAGTTTATCTGCTATTGATGCAGGTAATTTTTCTTTATACACTGCATCAGTTAGCGATAAAAACAATAAAGCCATGCTTTCGTTACTTGCAAAAATCAACCACGGGTTTTCTCTCTACACTAAAACCCACTCCTCATTTCCTCGAAAATTTGCAATGATGCTCAAACATATCAAGCGTCCCTTACTTCATGATATCCACATCTCATTTCCTGATAGCGATCAGACCGTTGCGTATTTTAATGAACAAATTTCTCCAATTCTACTTGCCGATAAAACCTTTACTTTTTACGGAAAGAGCAAGTCAAAAGAAAAAGCAAGAGTCTTCATACAAGGAAAATCTGGGGATCGATGGATCAATATTTTAAAGGAACTTCCTGTAAATAGCGCCCGAAAGGCTCGCTTTGCCGCTCACCAAAAGCTTGCAGGTCAAAAAAGTCTTCTTTCCTTGTATTCATTTCTAACCACTAAAGATGAAAAGCATCTGATTGAAGCAACCGACTTTAATGAAGATGAGTAATCATCTTATTCATCAGATGAATCAGACACTGCTGAAGATTTATTTTTCATAGATTGAGATAGTGCGCCACCTGCAATTAATCCTACAAACGCAAAGATGATAGCAGGGATAAAAATACCAATAATCATTAACACTACACCTGTAACAATTAACATTATTCTTTCTCGATAGACAAAATCAAGAGCCTTTGAGAGAAAATCCATCATTGAATTTGGTATCACAGCTCCCATAATAGCAAAAATCATTGCAAGTAAAATTGCCCAAAATTTCATCGATGGTCCCCAGACAAGGGTAAATATCGCTGTAAGAAAAAAAATTACTGCAAGCCCAATTTCTGAGGCATATTTTTTGGCTTTTCCTTCTAATTCTGAAACAGTAAAGCCCTTTTTTCCTTTAGTATCATTATTTTCCATTAAATATCCCCTAGTAAATGCATAATAAACAAAAATAGTTTAATACAACTCTTTAGTTCATTACTTAATTAATTATTATATTAATATCAATCTAAAAGTTATCTTTATAAAGATTTACATTAAAAAAGATCCGTAGTATACTAGGTTCCACTTGAATAATGCATCCGGATCTATATGATCATTAGTGGAATACCTTTTAGATTATGGGAAAAAGCCATTCGATTTGGAATTGTCTTTTTTTTTATTAGCACAATTGTGTCTCCTCTTTTTATCCTTATGCTCTATTTTTTTGACCTAAATTATACTTGTTTGCATGGAAAATCTACTCAAAAAATTTCTGTAGAAAAAGAAGATTTTTACTCTAACAATCAACAAGATGCTTTAGAAACTGTTGTAAAAATCCCCGCTAAGCCTTATATCCCCATTCCTGAAATAACTTCAAATATTACATTTATGGATTATAACTATAGACCTGATAAACAAGTCTCTACCGCAGGTACTATTTTACTTTCGACAGAAAAAGCCAGCTTACTTACTAAAGAGCATAGCCGTATATACTTAAACTGCAGCGATCCATCAACGATTACATTTAGCGACCAAAAAACTCCATTTTGCATAATCCCTACCTCACTAAAGGACAATGATTTAACCCTCACCTTTGAAGTTACCTATGAAAATAAGAAAAATGAGATCATCTATCAAAGCTCTTCAAAAGTGATCCTTCACAAAAACTCTAAATCCGACTCTTCTCTTTCCAAAGAGGCAAAAGCTGCACTAAGTATTTTAGAAACAGCTACATTTGTTAAAGAAGATGCTTTACTATCCTTGATGGGCGCAAAGGGCTATGAAGAGGCAAAACATCGCCCTAGAATACATTTTAGTGGGAAAATTCCCACCCCTTTTGCTTATGTTAAGGATAAAGACACCTTTTGTTTTGAACATGATACATGGGTAAAAAAATCGACGGGAACTATTGGTAAGCCTCTATTTGTTGTAAAATCTATAAAAAATAACCAAATAGAGGGGATGTTTTGGAACGAATCGGGCTTTTATCAAAAATTCATCAAATTATCACCTGGCCCTACGTCAAAGTCTACCCTTTCAAGCTTCACTTTTGAAAAAATTTATAAAAGAAACAATGAATCTGTAATCGTTCAAATCAATGGTAAAACTCTTATTTTAAAAGTTCACGATTGGCTTTCAAAAAAGGATAATTCTTGGAATCATGTGGTGCATCTAGATGATTTTAACGATATTATTACTGGCAAATCTCTAAAGGAATTATTGATTTTTGATAAAATTGAACGGGAAAAAGAAAAAGATTTTTTTATAGGGTATTTATTTGATTCTACCAGAGAAGAGTTTCGAAAACTTCAGATTCCTCTTACTCAAAAAGAATCTCTTGTTTATCGCTGACGGCGTAAAACCCCCGCCTTTGGGTATGGGGATATAAGCCGCTATTTTATCTTTCTTTTTTTTCTTATATTTGCTAAAATACTATCACCTTTTAAGGTCTATCCGTCGGGCTGACGGGAAGTTAAGCCTTTGGAGACTGTATAAGACTGGTGGATTTAGATATAATCTGCATGCAACGGTCTAAGAATTAGGAACCCTAAACGCGAGAATAGGGAATCCCCTGGCTTTAGTCATAGGGAGGAGGTCAAACTAGATGAAGGTTATTTATAGGTAAATTTTGATTAAACAGTTCACTTTCATCGCTTTTTCTCTTGCAGCTTCGATAAAGAGCTTTGCCTATACCATTGATGAAAAAAGGCAAGACCTTATAAACAACCAAACCAATCTTGAGTTTATTGATTATTCTAAAAAAAATGATGAAATAGGAGCTCTTTATAAAGAACTCGAGGACAAATATCAATCATCTGCAAAGGTGCTCCTTTCTAACTCAGATGAAGCAACATTTACTATTCTAACTGCAGAGATTGAAGATCTTAAAAATGAAATTTCTGCTCTTGAAACATCTTGGAAAGAAGCTCAAACGATCGATTATAATAAAGATGACGATAATTTCGGAATTTGGGAGCTTGGGGAAATTACCATATCAAAATTAATGGTAGAATACGGCAGCTCTGAATCTTTATATGTCATTCCCCCTGAAGTTGCCAGTTTAAAACTTTCTTTACACTGTTTGCTGACCATCCCAAAGGAGAGTTGGCCAAAAATGATCGACTTGATCTTAACTCATAACAATATTGGGGTGAAAAAGCTCAATCCTTTTGTTAAACAGCTCTATCTATTGAAGGAAGATTATACAAATGTAGATACCGTCACTTCTGATATTAAACATCTTAATGTAATCAGTGATACCTCAAGGGTGATTTTTATCTACTCACCCCCTGTAGAAAACATTAAAACTGCGTTCTATTTTTTAGATAAATTTAAAAATGTAAAAACTACTTACATTTATCAAGTAGGCTCAAAAATTGCCATAGTGGGCTTAGTTAAAGATGTGCAAACTCTTGTTGCCCTTGCAGAAAATGTGTGGGATGAACATGAGCAAAGAGTTTCAAAAATTATTTCCCCTCAAAAAATTTCCTCAGAAGATGCTGTCAAACTATTAAAATCTTATTTTGGCGGATTGACCGACTATTCAAAGCCGATGATGCCTATGAAAGGGGGAAATGGTCTTTCTGCATTCACTTTAAAAGGGGAAAATTCATTAATATTAATTGGTTCTAAAGAAATTGTTGAGCAGGCCGAAACAGTCTTGCGGCAAACTGAAGCTGGTGTAAACGATCCAAGTGAGGTAACCCTATACTGGCATACTTGCAATCATAGCAAACCTGTAGAAGTGGCCGAAATTTTATCCAAGGTATATGATTCGTTAATTTCCTTTTCTATATCTGATTCTAAGGGAAGCTCGGGAACTCAAATGGGAGAATTTACCCCCTCTTCCCCTGCAAATCCTTACCCTTACCCTCAACCACCTTCCTCTCAAGGGTTTGAAAAAAGCTTGAAGTTAGACAAAAAAGATAGCAAAGAACACTTTTTTCCTTTCCCGGCTTCTTCTTCCATATTAATGGTAGTGAGAAAAGATACTCTTTCTAGAATTAAAGATATTCTTAAAAAACTAGATACGCCGAAAAAGATGGTGGAAATAGAGGTGCTGCTTTGTGAAAGAAAAATTGGAAATACAGCAAATAGCGGAGTAAATCTTTTAAAACTTGCAGATGCAGCAACTGGTTCGACAGCTACTAAAATTGCTTACGATGCACCATCTGCAGCCCATGGTATTTTAAGCTTTCTTTTTAGTAGAGGAAAAGATTCAAATAGACATATTCCTGCAATGGATATCGGGTATAGCTTTCTTCTTTCTCAAGAAGACATTATAGTTACAGCATCGCCTTCAACAACCACCTTAAATCAAATGTCTACAACTATTGCTGTAACTGACCAAATCTCTATAAATAATGGTGCTGTGATTTCAGGTGATCATGACAAAAAGGTAAACTCTTATACACGAGAAGATTATGGTATTACAGTTACCATTACCCCGACTATTCATGATGAAGGAATAGATAATCCAAATGGAGAAATTTTTATAACACTAGAAAACGACATAAGTTTTGATACTATTGGATCTTCAGATAATGATCGCCCATCTGTGCATAAAAAGCATATTACAAACACTGTAAGGATCCCTGATGGTCAAACAGTCATTATCGGGGGATTAAGATCCACTACTAATATTGAAAAAAGCTCAAAAATTCCTTTTCTTGGAGAAATCCCAGGTTTTGCAAAAATTTTTGGAACCAATTCTACCTCAACAAATAATACAGAAATGTTTATCTTCATAAAACCAAAAGTGATTGCCGACCCATCTACTGATTTGCTTCGTATCAGGGAAGCTCGTCTAAAGAAACGACCTGGGGATACAGAGATGCTACTTGGTAAAATTAACGAGTCTAGAAGAAGTGAAGAAAAATTCCGTTTTCAAGATAGCGTGAATTTACTTTTTGGCAGTGGGAATTCTTATGAACAAACCTTATAATCTAACAAATAAAAAAGCTGAAGAATGGGCAAAAGCAATAGGGCTGGACTTTATTAGCAGTTTTTCAACATTTGATTATATTGTTGAAAAAAAGACCCCTCTTCCCTATTCTTTTGTGCAAAAACATCATATCCTTCCACTTTCGTATGAAAACGGCTTTGTGATCTTAGCAGTTGCTGATCCTTACAACTTAGATGCAATCAAAGAAGCTAGGTTTATTTTAAGACAACCTATAAAAGAAGTACTATCGACAAAAGAGCTCATTCAATCTCAGATGGAAGATCTTTATCTTATTGGCGGCTCTTCAGTAAAAGATGATTCAAAAAATGAAGCTTATCTCGATGTAAGCCCTGATCTATCTTCTGATGCTAGCGAGTATGATTTATTAGAAAATACAGAAAATGCTTCTGTAATTTCCATTTTAAATAAAATTTTGATCCAAGCTCTAAAAAGCAACGCCTCTGACATCCATTTTGAACCCTTAGATAAAGTGCTTTGTGTAAAATTTCGTGTAGATGGCATTTTATTTGAAAAGCATACCCTTCCAAAATCAATGGAAAGTCAAATTATCTCGAGGCTTAAAGTACAAGCTGAGCTTGATATTGCTGAATCCAGAATGCCTCAAGATGGTAGAATTAAACTTAAGATGGGTTCTCGCGAAATCGATTTTCGTTTAAGTTCTGTACCCGTTATTTTTGGAGAGCGTATTGTTTTACGTATTTCAGATAACTCTGATGTGTTATTAGGCCTTGATAATCTTGACTTAAGAGACGATTTTCTTACATCTTTCCGCAAAGATATAAGAAAAAAGCAAGGGATAATCTTAGTTACCGGTCCTACAGGAAGTGGAAAGACCAGAACCCTTTATTCAGCGTTATCAGAAATTGCCGGTGGTGAATTAAATATTATGACCATTGAAGACCCGGTTGAAAACAAGCTGAAAAACCTCGCGCAAATTAATGTAAACCAAAAGCGAGGACTTACTTTTGCAAAAGGATTAAAGCATATTCTTCGACAAGATCCTGATGTGATTATGATTGGGGAGATTAGAGATAAAGAGACGGTAAGTATTGCAATAGAGGCTTCCCTTACTGGCCATTTAGTCTTTGCAACTCTTCATACCAACGATGCCCCATCTACCATTGTTAGGCTTACTGATATGGGAGTTGAACCCTACCTTATCTCTTCTTCATTAATTTCTGTCTGTTCCCAAAGATTGGTACGAAAACTATGTCTATCTTGTAGAGGAAAGGAAGGGGCAAAAGAGCATTGTGCAGAATGTAGCGGCTGTGGCTTTAAAGGAAGACGGGGTATTTATGAGTATTTAAAAGTCACCCCTGCCATCAAAAGAGCAATCACCTCGACGTCTGATGCAATGAAGTTAACTACTATTGCCTTAGAAGAAGGGATGCAAACCCTTTATCAAGATGGGATGAGATATGTAAAGGAAGGGATTACGACAGAAGAAGAGATAACACGTGTCACCTCTGCACTAAATGGAGAATAAATGACCTTATTTCGCTATAAAGTACTTAATGATCACACTTCTAGAAGATACCATTATATTGATGCTGAAAATTTGCTCATGGCAAAAAAAAGGCTCAATGAATTAAAAATACTTGCCTCTAGGCTTTCTCCTTACGAATCCTTTAGAGAAAAATTTCAAATTAGCACCAAAACTCTTTTGTATTTTACAAAAGATCTTTACTACCTTTTACACTCAAATCTTCCTTTATATGAAAGTCTACTAACGATAAAAGACAAATATAAGCAAGATAAGATCTACCCTATGCTCTTAGATATCACAGATTGTGTAAAACATGGCAAATCCTTTTCATCCATCCTTTCTGAGTATAAACAGTCCTTTTCCTCCATCTATGTTTCCATGATTAGATCAGCGGAAAAAAGTGGTAAGCTAGATAAAGCCTTTTTAGAGCTATCTATCATGATTGAAACAAATGCAAAATGGCAAAAAAAAATTAAAGATACCCTTCTTTATCCTGCCTTTCTTCTTTGCTTTTCTTTTATCATCTTGCTTGGTCTATTTCTCTTTATTATCCCCTCTATGGCTGAGCTCTTTGAAGATCGAACTCTCCACCCCCTTACTTTTATCGTTCTTACCATTAGCAACTGGATGTGCAGCCATCTGTACTTTCTTGCTGGTTTCATTTTTTTAAACACCTGCGCGATAATAACTTGTATAAGTAATGATAGAATAAAAAAGTATATGCAATCATTTTTTTATACATTTCCTATGATCAAAGATCTTGTTACCAAGATAGCTATCGTTAGATTTAGCACAAGTTTAACCAATTTACTAGAAAGCACAGTACCTATTTTAGAAGCTCTTACCCTTGCAAAAGGGACGTTAAAGCACCCATATTTAGAACAAGATGTGGAAAAAATTATTGAAAAAGTAAGAAGTGGAGAGAAATTTTCAAAAGCAGTAGAAATTTCTACCTATTTTCCTACTATAGTTTCAAAAATGCTATCGACAGGAGAGCATTCAGGTTCTTTAGCCCCTATTTTAAAACATATCAGTGAATTATTTCACGAAGAGGTGAAGACGGCGCTTGAAAAATTTACCGCTTTGTTGCAACCTATACTATTATTACTCATTGGGATCATTGTTGGTGTTGTTTTACTTGCCGTTTTGATCCCCCTAACAGATGTTTCAAGTTTATTATAGGATTAACTAAATATGAAAATAAAAAGAAAAAGCCCACTTACAATTATAGAAGTCATGATTGTAATATTTATTATCTCCATTGTAGGGGGTGTAATGACTCATAATATGAAAGGAAGTCTTGTGAAAGGGCGTGCTTTTAAAACAGAAACAGCTTCAAGAGAAGCTTATGATATTTTGTCACTAGAGCTTGCCTCTGGTACACCTTTGGATGATATTCTTACCAATCCCTCCTCCATATTAATACACTCAGGGCTTGTAAAAAATCCAAAAAAACTTTTACAAGATGGTTGGGGTAAGGACTTTCAATTAGTTAGATTGAATGATGAAGATTTTGTCCTCTATTCAAAAACGTGGATTGATTACCTTTTGGTAGATAAAAAAATGCAGCCCATTGAAATTGAAGAAGCCTACCCTTGGGCATATAACACAACTATTATAGATGAACCTAAAAATCCTTCGTAAACAAAGATTTACCCTTGTTGAAGTGTTTATCTGCTTAGCACTTTTACTAACTCTTACTTCTACCTTTGCTTACTTAGGATATGACACTATAAAAGAATTTCGGAAAAGAAATGGGAGAGCCAGCTTTAGAGACTATCTTGTGCTTCTTCATCATGAAAATGCACTAATAGAAAATAATTTAATGATACTTTGTGTACAAAAGGGGGAAATCATAGAAGTTACCCTTGGGGGAAATACCAAAGGTCTAAATAGTAAGAAAAAGCAAAGAAATTTTTATGTGGGGAATTTGTTCAAAAATGGAGAAGTATACACACTTAAGATCACGCCTCAAGCCCTTCCATCTGATGCTTACCTTACCAATTGGATAGCAAAAAACGACTGTACCTATCAATTTTATGTTGATTGATTAATTATCGTCTCCGCTTAAAGAAAACGCTTTACGTTCTACCTGTTTATCTGCATCGTAGAATTGAAAGAGCTTAGCTCTTCCGTCATCATAATATTTGTTAAATATCCCATGCTTTAACCCTTCTTTATACTGAGCTTCGAAAATAAGCACCCCATTTTCGTTGTAAGATTTTGATGACCCATGCAATTTCCCCTCATGATACTCTTTTCTATGCTGTATTTTTCCATCATTAAAGTAGGATATCTCTTCGCCCTCAGGGAGGCCATTTTTTATGGTGATAATTTTTTGAATGTTACCGTCTTTAAAAAAGTCTTTAAGCTCCCCTTCTAACACACCAGCGTGAAACATTGCCTCTCTTGCAAGATTACCTTCAGGGTCATAATAGGAGGCTTTGCCAACAATCAGGCCTGCATCCATGATATATTCTTCAGAAATTGTTCCATTCATGTGATACTTTTTAACTTCTCCATCAATTACACCATTTTTGCAAACAGCCTCAAGATATAGGGCTTTGCCATGCTTAGGATGGATAGGATAGTAGACTTTACATTTCCCCTCTCTTTGTCCATTAACAAAATTAGATTCTGTATATGACCCATTTTTCCCCTTAAAAATTAGCTCTCCATGAACTCTTCCATCTACATAGGTTGCCTGTTCAAGAATCTCATCATCTTCATTTTTAATCTGCTTAAGCCCATGGATCAGATCATTTTTATAAGTAATTAAACTCTGCACTTCATTATTAGAAAAAAAGATTTTCTGCTCTCCATCTCTTTGACCATGTTCATTATAATTTTCAAGCACCGCAACATTGCCCTCTTCGGAATCAAAATATTGCCTTTGCTCTCCTACAAATTTTCCAAGTACATAATTTTTTTCAAAAGCTTTTCTTTTACTCTTATAAAATCCAATCACCCTGCCATCTATTAACCCATCTTTATAGCTATAAGTTGTACAAAGGGAACCATCGATGTAATTTTGAAGATAAGTCCCACAAGGAACCCCTGCAGTAAAATACTCTTTTGTAAAGATAATGCCCTTTTCATAGTATTTAACAACTTCCCCATCTAACAAACCATTGTCATAATTAGCAAAGTACTGCAGCGATCCATCTTCAAAATACCTAAGACATTCCCCATGAAACTTCCCATCTTTGTACTCGACCTTGCTTTTCATCATACCGTTATCATAATAGGCAGTAACTATACCATCATTTTTGCCATTTAGATGAAAAAGCTTTGAGCAAATCTGTCCATTTTTATTCCAACTAAAAGATTCCCCATCTAATACCCCACTTTTATAAAACTCTTTTCTTTCTGGCTGGCCATTATCAAACCAAGTTTCAAGGGTTCCTGTAATCTTCCCCTCTTGATAGTGGATGCGTACCTTTTGTTGTCCATTAGGATGAAACTCTTCGACAAGACCATGAAGGCTGCCATTTTTAAAATTATAGGATTCACAAAGGGATCCATCATCATAAAATGTTTTGTATTCCTTATCATAGGTTTCCCCTTCCTTAAAGAATTTTGCAATAAGCATCCCTTTATCATTATACTGAGTGATATAGTCTAATAATTTTCCATTTTTATCATACTCTGCTTTATAAAGGCTTTGTCCTGATTCAGAATTTCTAAAATGAATTCCTATAGGTATGCCCTTGATAAACTCCCCACCACCAAGTATCTGCCCATTTTTACCATACTCTTGACATTTTCCATCTAATAACCCATCGACAAAGACTTGATGTGCTTGTTTATTTCCATTATCAAAATATACAATTTGATCTCCATGCTTTCTCCCATTACAATGATGTTGTAAGGAACGTAATAACCCATCCTCGGAGTACTCAATTACAGAAGCTTTCGTCTCTGTATCATGTAATAGGTCATCTTTATAATACGTATACGCCTCAATCACCCCTGATTCATACCATGAGATCCCTTCTCCGTGAAGCTTACCATTTACATAAGGCTTTTTACTTTTCCGTTTACCTGTCGAGTAATAGGTCCAAAGTTCTCCATCTAATTTACCATTAACATAAAACCCTTCAACTTTTTTTTCATGGTTAGGAAAATACTCCACAAACCGACCTGTTAAAATTCCATTTGAATAGCTTGTAACCTTCTCTTCCTTCCCATCATCAAAATATTCAATGCAAAACCCATCAAGCAAACCTTTATTATATTCTTTTACAGAAGAAACTACATTTCTGCTTAAAAATGACACAGATGTTCCATGGGGTACAATCTCTTTGATTCCATCTCTTTCAATTTCAGTTACATCCTCTTCGAGCAATAAGGCAGTTGTCTCTGAAAATACATATCGCTTTACTACCACATCATTACCATCTATAACTTCTGAAAAGTGAACTACCTGATCAAAGCCAGAATCATACCTTTTAACCACTGTTGTTATCCATTCAGGCTGTCTTTCTTTTAAAGGATGCTTTAACTGATACCCGGCAAATATAGATGAAAAACTCAAGGTGATCACTAACAGTATATAATTCTTGATAGACATGGTTATCCTTCTGTATTTTTATTTAGTTAATTTTGCATGTATGGTACGAAGTGTTCTGCTTTTACCAAATTTTGTCTCTTTCATTTGGGTTACATAGTTTACTAGCCTTTCTTTTGTGAGAGTTGCCTTTTCATCATATCCCAAAGCCTCCTCCAAAAGATGCACTCTATAAAGATGATAGATGTAGAGAGTTGGATAGTCCACATCTAATTTTTCCTGCTGCAAAAGCCCAAGGGATGTTAAATAGGCATCTTGCAGTTGGTTTTGTTCAATCTTTAAAGAACCCTGGGTGAAATTTTTTATAACATCATCTTCAAGTGGCAATCGCCGGTAGATATCTTTTAAAATGTTATCCACTTTATCCACATGTGATTCTTCTAAATGAGCTTGTATAAATAGATCATCAAATAGAGGTCTTACATTCTCAAAAGAAAGTAGTTTACCCTCTACTTTCTCTATAGGAACCAAAGTTCCACCGCGCATACTATTTTCTAACGAATACATGTAGTTGTACTCTTTTCCAAAAAGGATCCTTTGAGGGTGAAATTTTGTCATTCCATAGGCAGCTAATACAACAAGTGTTAAAAAAGTTACAATTGGAGTTTTCCACTGAAATAAAATTAATTTCAAAGGGAACTGAAATTTCTCTTGACCTAACGTCATACAAACCTTCTTTCTGAAAGAGAGATTATATGAATTAGAAAATATACAATCAATAGACTTCTTTACCGCTAAAAACTGTTTGGATTACGTCCACATTTTTTAAAAAGTAAAAGTGAAATTTCAGTCGGTATTGGTTGATTTAAAGGTTTAATTAACTGCTTTATCTGCAGTAAATCATGTCCGCGCATAAGGTTGATATAACTTTCACGATTTCTAGTATAAAAAGGAACAACAGTAGTTTCATTATTATTTTGACTAAAAGAATCTGCGATCAACAACCATTTACAGCGCATTCTTCTCAGTAAATCATGTATACTTTCATCATTTAATTCGTTAAATACTCTTGAGGCTAAACAAAGATCTGCAGAATAAACCATCTGCTTTGGTTGTTCAAAGCGGTAGTTAAAATGCTTTGCCCTTGCCCTATCAATAGATCTTTCATCAATATCTAATCCTAAGTAGCCACTTTGTGCAAATAGTTTACAAAGATCTCCCTCCCCACAGCCAAAGTCAATCACGTTGGTAATAGCAAGATCGGAAACAATGTTTTTTATTAGGCCAGAAAACTCATCTACCTTTAAATGATTATGTGAAAAAGGGATAGCTTCTATCCATTCACCTACTCTTCTTATTTCAGTCATATTGCCTCCAAAAGTGGAAAAAACCACAAAATCCAATATCTTGCAAGAAGTATTATAAGCTAAGTAAAATCCTTCGGTGACCTGCTGAAAAAGGATAATTTTTTAATAGCGATTTTTCAATAAGTTGACAGTCTTTAGGAAAACCATCGATTAACGTTACCTTACATTGATAAGGATACAAAGTGGCTTTATATTTTGTAAAATGATGGACAACCAAAGATAAGGCTTTTACATCTTCAATGGTAAGATTATATTCTTTTTCAGCGCTCTTAATTACCTCAACAAGAGCATCTTTTGTTTTATCCCAATAAGGGAATTCATAAAGCCCTTTCATAACCCCCTCTTTCCCCTTTTTAATAAGAATATGGGTAGAGGTTTCTAATATTAATACCACTCTTTCAATGGGTATTGTTTTTTCTCTTTGTCTTCTTATCGGAAGCCCTTCTGTGAGCCCCTCTAAGTAAGCTTTACATCCACCACTTAATGGACATCTCTCACAGTCTGGTTTCTTTCCGCAAATGGTAGCTCCTAGCTCAATTAATCCCTCAAAAATATCGGCGCTATCTGTTTTTGGTAAAAACGTATCCAGCAGCACATGTAAGGGGCCCTCCTTTTCAATCGTTTCCAGATACCCATAAAATCGAGCTAATACCTTTTTAATATTTCCATCTGCACCAATTACTCGTTTTCCGAATGCAAAGTGGGAAATTGCAGCTGCTGTATAAGGACCGATCCCTTTAAAAGATAAAATACTTTCTAAATCTGAAGGGAAGATGCCATTAAATTTTTGTACCACTTCCCTCGCAATTTGCAAAAGTCTCCGTGCTCGACTGTAATACCCTAAACCCTCCCAAAGTTTTATCACCTCTTCTTCTGAAGCGTTTGCTAGACTTTCAAAATCAGGGAAGCGTTTTATCCAAGCATTAAAATAAGGTAAAACAGAAGTAGCTCTTGT
>Ga0172367_10006101_pt1 | contig 14319 bp, 11 predicted proteins | sample Lak10m_FD_114542 | JGI IMG/M metagenome (GOLD analysis project Ga0172367, IMG submission 114542) | Freshwater microbial communities from Kabuno Bay, South-Kivu, Congo - kab_022012_10m | ecosystem: Environmental > Aquatic > Freshwater > Lake | place: Democratic Republic of the Congo: South-Kivu... | reverse complement strand
TTCGCATCGTTGAACCACTTCACCTTCCCCTTCATTTCCGCCTCCTGCGCCCAGTGGATCTCGCGCGTCTCCGCCGGCAGGGCAGCCGGCCCGCCCTTTGGTTCTACGCCTCACTGTAAGCGCTGTCAAGCGAGCATTTGCGCGCCGCGCGAACTGACATAACCACAGAGCGCGCGGAGAAACACCGAGAACGCAGAGAACGGCAAAGACTGGGGTAACAACCGTCCGCTACCCGGAGACCTGGGTGGCGCGCGCTGTTCCTTCAGGAAGCTGTAGTCTCCGTGGCTGCTCCGCGTTCTCCGTGATTGCGACACTTGGCGCATCGCGCAAATACATCAGCGATTCACGGCGCGCTGCCACTGCGACTGAAATTCCATTTCGCTCGAATTCGTAAGCCGCCAGCGACCAAACCCTGTCTGGTCGTAGAACACCAGCTGAATGCTCAGTCGCCGGTATTCCCAGATCTGCGACCGCCCGCGATCACCATAGCCCGCGAGACCCTGATCATAGACTTGGTCTGGCTCGCCCAAGCCCAGGAAAACCTTGCCGCGATCCGTCATCCACCCCGGCACCCCTTCCTCACGAAAGCGAGCGGTCACTTCCATCAATCGTCCGAAGTAACTGATCAGTTCTTCGTTGACGGTCGTTTCGGGGGTGGGATCGGTCGCCGCCACAAAGGCTGACCACGCCGCCGGGCGCGCTTCCTGTGTTGTATCGCGCAGCACCTTGAGGCGCCACGGCGCGGCAAACCACCGAAGGTACTGCAGCATGTCCTCATAGCGCGCGACGGGTAGCCCTTCGCCGAAGCCTACAAAGACCGGCGCACGCACGGTGTCCGGCATACCGGTTGGCCAGGCATCAACAGCCGATGCGCCAATGCCAATTTTCGAAACCGGCACGTAGACAACGCCGCTGAACAAATTGCCGTGCCTCGGCAGGGAGAGACTGTCTCTCCACAACACGCGGCCGGATTCATTGCGCGCTTGCAGTGAGAGCGGGAAGCGGTCGCCTAACCCGTATCCTTCGAGGTACAGCGCCACGATCGTATCGCGCCCGAAAGTCGCCGTGGCGCGCGGATTCGTCACAAGATCGGCAATTGCTGCCGTAGATCGCCGCGGCGTGACCTTGAGGAACGACACCGGAGTTGAGAGTGTGCCGGCGGCGCCGAGTTTTGGCACGGTGATCGGCATCTCCTGTGACGCATTGCGTCCCGTGCCGTCATCGCGCACGGAAACAGCAAGTGTATACTGGCCGGGCGGCAGGGTCATTCCCTGCTGAAAGACGACACTCTCATCAATGCGAGCCACTTCCTTGTATGCCGCCACACGTACCGATTCGTGCGCATTGGCCTCGCGGATGACCGTCCCGCCCTGCCGAACACTGATGCCGACGGTGTAGCCGGCCACAAAGCGATCGTTGTCACGCGCAAACGAGAGCGCGTAGTTCGCCAGCGACACGCCAACGGTCATGTCGGTTGAATCCGGCGTGGCGGTCGCGAGATAGGACACCGCGCCGACAAACGGCATCGGTGCGCCCGTCGCGAGGAACCCCATTTGCGTGTAGAGCCGAGTGGCGTCGAAATCGAGGCCCCCACCCGCTGGGCGCGCTTGTTGCGGCGTTCGCGGCGTCGGCGCTCCGCCCGGCGGAGCGGAGCGTCCACCGCACGCGGCGAGGAGCAAAGCTCCGGCGACCACCGCCAAGCACTCAAAGATCTTCGGAACCCGCGGTCTAAACGTCATAGTCTTTCAAGTACCCCAGGATGAGGCCGAGGATCACAGACTTTCCTTGCCAGCACCGTGCTTCGCCGTTAGGTTCGCCGCGTGGCACGCGATCCCCTCGTCGGCACGACCGTTGCCGGATACTACTTAATCGACCGCGTTGGAGAAGGCGGCACTGCCACCGTCTACCGGGCCGAACATCCCCAACATGGTGCGGTTGCCGTAAAGGTACTGCGCGAACGCTTGCGCCAGGACCGGACCGCGGTCGCCCGCTTTGTTCGCGAAGCAACTTTCGGCACGCGCGTTATTCACCCGAAGGTGGTGCGAACGATCGAAACGGGCCAGTCTCCCGACGGCCTGCACTACCTCGCCATCGAATGGGCGCCCGGGGAAATTCTCGATGGATACGCCAAGCGCACCGCGCCGCTGCCGCCTGACGAAGTCGCGACCATCGTGCAGCAGATCGCCGAAGCGGTCAATGCGGCGCATGCCGCGGGAATCGTGCACCGAGACCTCAAGCCGGAAAACCTGATGTACGATCCGGTTACCCGTAGCGTGAAGCTGCTCGACTTCGGCATCGCGACGGCAACCGATGTTTCACCGGATGAACGCCTGACGCGTGCAGGGTTTTTTGTCGGCACGCTCATGTACGTCGCGCCGGAAGCGCTGTCCGGTGAAATCGTCACACCGGCGGCCGATCAGTACAGCCTCGCCACGATCGCCTACCTACTGATGACAGGCGCCCTGCCGTACACCGCGCGCACACCGCGCGAGATGTTCACGCAACTGCTGTCCCAGCCGCCACTGCCGCTCAACAAGGCGAAGCCGGGTCTTCAGTATTCCGTGGCCGCTGAACAAGTTGTCATGAAGGGGCTCGAGCGCTCTCCGGGAGCGCGATACGCTGACGTCATGGGCTTCTCAAATGCCCTGCAGGAAGTGCTATTGGCCCCTGGTGTGATGGGCGGCCCGGAGAAGGGCGGCCTCTTCGGTAAGGTGAAAGGACTCTTCCGTCGGGACTAGCTGACCTCCGTTTGCACTCCGGTTCTTTTCATGACAGAGGACATGGAGAAGTGCGGATCTCACAGAGAACTACAACAGCAAATACTGGGGCAACGACAGTTCGCCACACAGGCGCCGAAGTGACACGCGTCGTTCCCTTGAGAAGTGGCAATTCTTTGTGCTCTCCGTGATCTCCGTGATCTCCGTACTTCTCTGTGTCCTCTTTGATACGTAGGAATCAGCGCCCTACCTCGAACTAGCCGGGTGCGGCTCGACGAGATCGAGCGGCAGCCACACGGTAAACGTCGCACCAGCGCCGAGTTCGCTTTCGATGGTGATGTCCCCGCCGAGCAGTCGGGCAAGCCGTCGTGAAATCGAAAGACCGAGCCCGGTGCCACGACGCATTGAGTCACCGCGCGGCCCCGCATTCACCTGCTCGAACTCTTCGAAGATGCGCTCGTGATCACGCTCGGCAATTCCGGCCCCCGTGTCGGTCACCTGCAACGCCACGAACGAGCCGCCTTCGGCAAGCAGCGGCCGCCGTCGTGAGCGGCCGGCCACCTGCGCCACTGCGCCATCGGGGACGTGTAGGGCCTTCACTGTGATAGTGCCCGAATCGGTGAACTTGATGGCGTTCCCAAGCAAGTTGACGAGAATTTGGCGCAGGTGCGTGGGGTCAGTCTCCACCTTCGGCAGCGTGGCCGGCACAGCGACACTAAAGGCGAGGCCCTTCTCATTCAACAGCGACTCAACCTCGCTGGCCACATCGATGACGAAGGCGCGCAGGCTGACCATTTCCATGGATGCCTCAAGTCGCCCAGCGGCGAGCTTCGACAAGTCGAGGATCTGGTCAACCAGTTCGCCGAGGTGGTTGGCCGATGATTCAATGCGTTCCACGGGACCGATTTGCCGTGGCGTGAGGTCACCGTATGCGCCCTCACGCAGTAGGTCCACGAACCCGACGACCGCGGCGAGTGGGGTGCGTAATTCGTGAGATACATTGGCTAAGAATTCGCTTTTCGCACGGTTGGCGCGCAGCAGCTCGGCGGACAGGCGTTCGAGTTCGTCCGATCGCTCAGCGATGCGCCGCGCCTGTGACCGCTCATGCACGAGCGTGATCACGAGCGCAGCGAGCGCGCCGAAGGCGCAGGTCCAGAGGATGAGGCGGTCGCGACGCAGCTCAGTTGGTGTGGCCAACGTGTCGTTGAGGCCGCTGGCGTGCCGGGCGAGATGGTCACCAACATAGAGCCCGACCACGACGCACACGACCACAAGGGCTAGCGCCAACAGCGAGAGCCGACGGCCCGAACGCCGCCCAGGCATTGACCGCTCGTTCAAGCTCCGGTAACCTCCGCCCTCATGGATTCGCACGTCACGCTTGTTCAAATGCTGGCTGCGCGCTCGGCGCGCCGCGGCATCTTTACCCTGGCCTCTGGTCGCCAGTCCGACCTCTACATTGACGCTCGGCTCACGACGATGAGTCCGGACGGACTTGCGACGATTGGCCCGCTCGCCCTTGCCAGAATTCGCGCGCGCGGCTGGCACGCCGATGCCGTTGGCGGCCTGACGCTTGGCGCAGACCCCGTATCATACGCGATCGCACACGCGAGCGCGCTTGCCGGGACGCCCATTCGCGCATTTACGGTGCGGAAAGAAGCGAAGACTCACGGAACCGGCAAGGTGATTGAAGGGCCGTTTCAGGCGGGCGATCGCGTCGTCGTGATTGAAGACGTGATCACGACTGGCGGGTCTGCGTTGAAGGCGGCGGAGGCGATTCGCGCGGCGGGTGGCGTGGTTGTTGGCGTCCTCGCTGTTGTCGATCGCGAAGAAGGGGGACGAGAGGTGATCGAGGCGGTTGGCTTCGATGTCGAATCGCTTGCGACCGCGCGTGAGGTTGTTGCGGCGATGAAGTAACTACAGCACAGAGGGCACGGAGAAGCACGGAGATCACAGAAACTGTCGCTTCGTGGGGGAACTTCGCGCGTCACGCTGGCACCGAAACAGCGCACTGTCGTTCCCCTAGCATTTGCAGTTGCCGTTCTCTGTGTTCTCCGTGCTCCTTCGTATCCTCTGTGCTTCGCTGTTCAATCCGTAAGGTCGTTCACTGGACCGCCACTTGCTTCGGACGTCCGATCGCCCCGCCATCGAGCGGCCTTAGCACCCGGAGCCGATCCAGGTGCGGACGCATCAACTCATCACGAAAGCGAATCAGCATCGCGCGTCCATTGTGTGCGCGACGAAATTCGCCAGCGGTGACACCGAGCACCGTTTTCACGTGCCGGCCAAAGCTCTGGGCCGATGAGTAGTTCAGTTGATTCGAGGCGTCTGCAATGCTCAGGCCGGGGTTCTCAAGCAACCGCGCAACACGCACAAGCCGCGCCCATGAGAGATACTTCTTTGGCGCCGGAAGCTCGGCGCGGAAGAACCGACTCATCAGCGTGCTTGGCAATACGCCCAGCGCCCGGGCGAGGAGGCGAACGGTCGTCGCCGGGCGACGCGCATGGAACAGTGCTTCGAAGAACCGCCAGCAGTCGTCCGACGCTCCCTCGAGTTCTTCGCGCAGCATCGCCAATGCCAGCCGATCGATTTCGCCAACAGCTTCACGCGAGACAAAATCGCGCAGCCGATGCCAGCCGTCGGCCTCTCGCACGTCCACGAGATTCTGGATGCCGCAGTTCCCCAGGTTGAGCACAGCCTGAGGCGTTGCCTGGTCCACCCGCGACAAGAGAGCAACCATGGGCACGCGTGGGAACTCGCGCACCAGCTTGGCGACGCCTTGTGTGTGGTCGGACATCGGGCGTCCGACGGACATGAATACCGCAGCTGGCGCGGTGCGTCGAACCTGTTGTCGCAATGTATCCACGGAATCGTGGTGGACAGCGCGGTAGAGGCCGCACCCGGCGGCATCCACCCGTTGCCGATCGCCGGGGTCAACCCACGTGAAGACGGCTGTAGCGGGCGGGGCGGGGAAGCGAACAGTCATGGCGGCTCCGTGAAGAAGTTCGCCGTGCATGTTGTGCCTGCCTGTCACACGCTCGTCACACGCACCCTGCGTCGAGCGGCAGGCGTGTCATCAGAGCCGGACAGAGTTTCCCTGACCCGTTATCTTTGTTGACGGAGATCGGTCGGCCGGACGGTCGCGTCGCGGGCAACCGCGCCGAGGAAAGTCCGGGCTCCATGGACACGCTGCCAGGTAACGCCTGGGCATGCCTCGAGGCATGACGGACAGTGCAACAGAAAAAACACCGCCTTGGCTCGCGCCGGGGTAAGGGTGAAATGGTGGGGTAAGAGCCCACCGCGCGTATGGTGACATGCGTGGCAAGGCAAACCACAGCGGGAGCAAGACCAAATAGGCGGCGAGCAGCAGTCCTCTGCGATGAAAACGCCGCGGGTTGGTTGCTAGAGCGTGCGGGCAATCGTACGCCGAGAGAAATGACCGTCCGGAACTTCGGTTCCGACAGAACCCGGCTTATAGGCCGGCCGATATCCGGCCCCGTCAGCGCACGTCGCTGGCGGGGCATTCTTCTGCATCGCGGACAAACGCCTGATCACGGAGGACACGGAAAAGCACGGAGAACACAGAGAACGACAACTACAAATACAAACACGAGGGGAACTACAGCGCGCCACTGGTGTGCTCGTGTGGCGCACGCGCTTCCTCCGAGAAGTGGTCGTTCTCCGTGCCCTCCGTGCTTGAGTAGTTCCAAGAATGCCACGCCGAGACCATCTTCTGAGCAATGTTTCGCGCCTGGATAAACTCCATCCTGCTCGCTAGCCTGCTGTCGGCCTGCGCCTCGCCTGGCGTTCGGCATGCGCCGGTGACGCCGCCGCCTGCCGTGGCTCAACCGCGACCGAATCTCTCCGGGCCGTGGCAGATCGTTACACCGAGCGGATCCGAGAAGGTCTCTATCGGGACGCACGCCGTGGTTGTGATCTCGGACGACACCGTCGTTCGCACCGACACGTTGCAGGCGTCATTAGACGCATCATTCACCTGGACGAGCGGTGCGGCACGGAAGGTTGATGGGCAGCTCATCGACTATCGGGTGGGGGTGGGCCCTGCGGTGCCGATGACCCCCGCCGGGCTGCAGCTTCCGCGTCAGTATTCGGCGAGTGCGCGCGGCGGGGCCATGCAATTTTCACTCCCGCCTGAAACGTCAGCCTGCACCGATCCGGCGCTCAGCGCATTGCAGGGAATGCAGGATGCGTGGGTCGCCGTGCCGCCGACTGTGACAATTGGCACAACGTGGACCGACACGGCATACACGATCTCTTGCCGCGATGGCGTGCTTCTGCGCGGAGCCACTGTTCGACGATTCGCTGTGCGGCGCTCTGAAGTTGACAGCGTTCGGGGCGTGATCGTGATCGTCGAACGCAGCGCGCGCGGCACGTTGCACGCAGCGGGCGATCAGTTTGGGGAAAAGGTGACGCTTGCCGGGGAATCAAACGGAACGATGCAGTATGCGCTTGATCCAGGCACGGGGCGATTCGTGCGTGCGACCGGAAAATCGATGCTGTCGTTCACGCTGAAGAGCAGCCGCCGCAACCAAACCGTACGTCAGACCAGTGAGATCGCGGTCGTTTGGTAGCGGCACGCCACTCCGATATCCGAGTGGCGCTCGTCGTTCTTTCAAGTGGCGGTGGTTCTCCGTGCCACTCCGAGTTCTCTGTAGTGAAGCGGTTCAGTCCATGAGCCGCAGCGGCATCAGGAGACACAGATATTTTGCGGGATCGCTCCATCCCTCAGGTTCGATCGTCGCGGCGCGCTCGGGCGCCTTGAAGCTCACCTTCACTTCGTCAGTCGGAATGAACCGCAGGATCTCGAGTAGATACGCGGCGTTGAACCCAATATCGAGCGGATCGCCGTTATAGCGGATCACCAGTTCGTCCTGCGCCTCACCAAGATCGGGCGTCGAGACATTGAACTTGAGCATCCCAGCGTTGAACGACAAGCGAATGCGGTGCGTCTGGTCCGACGCCACAACTGACATACGCTTAAGCGCGCTGATGAACTGCGCCTTGTCGATCGTCACCACCTTGTCGTTGTCCTTGGGGATGACCTGATCGTAGCTCGGATACGGCCCTTCGATGAGACGCGTGTACACCGCCGTGAACGGCGACCGGAACCCGAGGTGGTTCTCGCCCTGCGCCACTTCGAGTTCTTCTTCCGCCGGGAACAGTCGCCGAATCTGCTCAAGCGCCTTCGGCGGAATGATCAGATCGGCCTGTTCCTTCGCACCACGCACCGGTACTTCCATCTTTGCCAGGCGATGGCCGTTCGTGGCTACCATCCGCATCGCATCGGCGCGCAACTCCCACAACACGCCGTTGAGAATGGGCCGGCTTTCTTCCGTAGATGCCGCAAAGGCAGTATGCGCAATCAGCTTTTGCAACTCGCCCGACGGAATCCGGATGCTCTTATCGAAGTTGACCGCTGGGAAGCTTGGGAACTCAGACTTCGGGAGTCCAAGCAACTTAAATTTCGAGCGACCACACTCAAGTGAGATTCGCTGATCACCTGACGAAGAGACCTTAACGGGCGCGGCAGGAAGTTCGCGCGCGATTTCAGAAAGTTTCTTTGCAGGAATGGTGATCGCACCGGCTGATTCCACATCGGCCGTCACTTCCGTGGACACCGCGATGTCGAGATCGGTTCCGGAGATGCGAATTCCCTTGTCTGTTGTTTGAACAAGGAGATTCGCGAGAACCGGCAGCGTCGTCTTGGATGGAACCGACGAGGCCACGGCATTCAGCCCTTCCTGCAACTTCTCGCGAGAGATCGTGAACCGCATACCAAGGGGTGTGCTAAGGGTCACGTGGAGATTGGCGGGGGCGTCCTAACCAATCCAAAAGAAATTGAAATTCGTGGCGGTAGTAGTAGTAAGGTGTGGAAAGTGGAAAAGCAATACAAGTGGTTTATTTGCTTGCACTTTCCTGCAGTTTGCGGACGTTGAACAAGTGTGGATTTATATGGATCATCTGGGCAGAACATTTGTGCATAAACGGCGCATCCTCGGCAATTGTTCACCACTGGGTATGGCGCACACTTTCCCTCACCTTATCCACACGTGAGCGGAACGCTGAATCCTCCCTTGCCATTTCCGCAACCCGCTCCAGTGAATGTATTACTGTGGAGTGGTCGCGACCCCCAAAAGCAGCCCCAATCTCGACCAGCTGCAGCCCGTGAATCTCCCGGGTGAGGAACATGCCAACCTGGCGGGGCACCGTGAGCACCTTGGTTCGCGTCTTCGACGTCAGCCCATCCACCGTTACGCCCCACTCAGCGGCAACCGCCTGCTGCACCTGCAGCACCTTGTCCTGGCGCGTCGTCCGCGTCGGCGCTGCCGACTCAGCGGCCCTCAACTTGTCGCGCAAGGCCTCACGGGCCAGTTCAATTGAGACGACACGGTGCCGAAGCGACGAGTAGGCCAGCAACTTGATGATTGACCCCTCGAGCTCCCGGACATTCGCCTGCACGTGGTCGGCGATGAAATGCAACACATCGTCGGGAATCGTGTGCTCCAGATGATCCATCAGCGCCTTCCGGCGCAGGATCGCGATGCGATGCTCGAGGTCAGGGGCCGAGACGTCAGCGACCATTCCCCATTCGAAGCGGCTCTTCAAGCGGTCTTCGAGACGCGGGATCTCAGAGGGGGGGCGGTCGGAAGTGAGCACAATCTGGCGCCCCGCCTCGTAGAGCGCGTTGAATGTGTGAAAGAACTCCTCCTGCGTCTGCTGTTTGCCGGCGAGGACGTGCACGTCGTCGACGAGCAGAAGATCCGACTGTCGATAGCGACGCTTGAACTCGTTCATCGAGCGTGTCTCGATGGAGTTGATAACGTCGTTAAGAAATTGCTCAGCGGTGATATACGTGACACGCACGGTTGGGTCCCGTTCGAGGATCCGATGCGCGATGGCCTGCATTAGGTGGGTTTTGCCGAGCCCTGTGGCACCGTAGATGAAGAGCGGGTTGTATGACTTTCCTGGTGCTTCGGCAACAGCCGCGGCGGCGGCGGCAGCCAGCTCGTTGGACTTTCCGATGACAAAGTGCTCGAACGTGTATCGGTCGTTCAATTGGCTCAGAATAACGGTGTTATCTACCGATACTGGCTCTATTGTGGCCTCATTATGAGGCACAAACAGGTCCATCTGAGAGCGTGTGCGGCGCTCATCCTGGACCTTAAGGAGGAGTTTGACCGGGTGGCCGAGGCAGATCGGAGCTAGGCTTTCGAGGTAAGATGTGTGCTTGGAAGAGACCCAGTCGACTGCGAACTGGTCTGGGGCGGCGAGCGTCAGCTGCTGGCCGTCGAACTCGAGGGCAACCAGCGGAGCGAGCCACTGATCGATTGTGTGTGCTGGCAAGTGATCGCGGGAGCGATCGAGCAGGCGAGACCAGACATCGCCGGGCGACAAAGACATTTTCTGGATCAGGTGCGGCGGCAAACAACAGGGACCACGGAGGACACAACGAACGGCAACGGCTAATCACGGAGTACACGGAGAAGCACGGAAATCACGGAGAAAGACAACTGCAAATACTGGGGGAACGACAGCGCACCACCCAGGCATCTGTGTGGCTCACGCAGTTCCCCCAAGAAGTGGCAGTTGTCGGCGACCTCCGTGACTACTCTGTATCCTCCGTACTGCCGTTCGGTAGTGAAAGGGAGCCGAGGTTACGAATCTGATGTGGAAAAGTCAACGCTCGTGAGTCCAAACCAATTGAACTGTCTTGACCTATCTTCAACGCCCAGCTAAGCTTAGGGTTCTGTCGAAAAGCCGTTTCATGCACTTGGAGTGAATAATGGGTAAGCCGACCTACCGTCCGCGGAACAAGCGCCGCATCAAGACTCACGGGTTCCGCGCCCGGATGGAAACCAAATGGGGGCGGGAAGTGCTGAGCCGCCGTCGCAAGAAGGGGCGGAAGAGCCTCACGGTGAAGCTCCCGTCGAAGTACGCCGGCGCCTAGCCGACTTCGACTTGGTCGTGCGTCGCGTGTGACGCGCGAGCGAGAGCTTGAGGCCGTACGTCTTCAGGGGAAGCGATTTCGCACTGGGCAACTTGAGGTGCGATACATCGCTTCCCCTCTGCATCGCCCTCGTGTTGGTGTGATCGTCCCTCGGTACAGCCACTCGGCGGTGGATCGCAATCGAGTGAAACGGCGTCTGCGCGAACTCGTGCGAACGGAGTTGCTGCCGACGATGTTGGCGCTGGACGTTTCGATCCGCGCACTACCAGGCACCTTCGGACTAACATTCGAGGCGCTGAGGGGAGAGATGGGGCGTGTCAGCGCCAGACTAGCACAGAGTGACACAGAGAAACACGGAGTGGCACAGAAGTGAAACTTGTGCTGATTCTCCTCGTTCGTGGTTACCAGGTGGTCATCTCTCCCATCCTGCCGGCGGCATGCCGTTACTATCCTACCTGTTCGCATTACGCTATCGAGGCGCTTGAGAAGCACGGCGCCTTGCGTGGCGGCTGGATGGCTGTGAAACGAATCGCGCGGTGTCACCCGTTCCATCCGGGCGGGTTCGACCCGGTGCCCTGACGAGACCGATTTTCCAAGATGGATAGGCGTCTTCTTCTCGCGTTTGTGCTGTCTGGGCTGGTGGTGGTCGCCACGCCCTTCCTGTTTCCGCGATCAGCCACTCCACCGGCGCCAGCCACCCCGGCGGTCGTAGTGCCCACCGGAACGAGCCAGCCCGTCTCAGGGGCGCCTCAGGCGGCCGCGCGGGCTTCCACGGCGTCCCCAGCGGGACCGCAGGGCGCCACGGGCACGCCAGGCACCGCCAAAGTCCCGCCGGCCCCAGTTGTTGCCGCCGAGACGATCGCGGTGAACAGCGCGCTGAACCACACGCATTTCTCAACACTCGGCGCTGTCCCTTTGTCTGTGGAGCTTCCGGGCTTCAACAACCTGGGCAAGACGAAGGGCGCGGTGTCCATCTATCAGGCGAACGAACCGCTGCTGCGGTATCACCTGTTGGCCGGGCGCGACACGATTGATCTGGCGAACATCGCGTTTACGACGACGCGTAGCGCGACGGCGAATGGCGGCCAGCAAGTGGTGTTTCGCGGATCGAGCGGGTCAACGGAAATCACGCTCGAGTACACGCTGGCGGCTAACAACTACGAGAGCGAAGTGCGGGCGACGGTGCGCAGCGCAGCGACGCCTGCCTTCTTGCTGGTGGATCTGCCCACGGGGTTCGTGAGCCAGGAAGGGGACACGCTGGGCGACTTAATGTCGCTTGCGTATGCGGTGAAGCCGCAGAAAGGGAGCGCCAAGGGGATTCCGTTCCGCAAACTCGACCCCGGCGAGCAGCGGCTTGAAGCGGGGCCGATGTTCTGGGCGGCGGTGAAGAACAAGTACTTCATTGTGGCCTTGCTGGCTCCTGAAAAGGCGCCGACGATCGCCGAAGTGAAGTTCGAGGGGGGCGCGCGTACACAGAAGACGGCGACGCGGGGGAAGGCGACGGCGGTGCTGCCGATTGGAGCGGACGGCACGACGCACTTTGCGATGTACGCTGGCCCACAAGAATGGGAGCGGATGCGTGCACTAGGGCGCGACTTTGAGAACGCAAACCCGTACGGGGGTTTTCTGCAGAGTGTCGTGCAGCCCTTCGCGACGATTGTCATGCGAGCGCTGCTCTGGATGAAGCGCACCACACAGCTCAATTACGGATGGGTGCTGGTGGTGTTTGGCATCGTCATCCGCCTTGTGCTCTGGCCGCTCAACCAGAAGGCAATGCGAGCGAGCCTCAAGCTGCAGGTGTTGCAACCGGAACTGCAGGCCCTTCAGGCGAAATACAAAAGCGACCCACAAAAGCAGCAGCAGGAAATCATGAAGCTGTACTCGGCGCATGGGATGAGTCCACTGAGTCCATTGATGGGCTGTTTGCCGATGCTGTTGCCGATGCCGGTGCTGTTTGCGCTGTTCTTTGTCTTCCAGAACACGATTGAGTTCCGCGGCGTGCCGTTCATGTGGCTGCCAGATATCTCGCTCAAGGATCCGTTCTACGTACTGCCGCTGCTGATGGGCGCGTCCATGTACGTGCTGAGTTGGATCGGCATGCGGAACACGCCGCCGAACCCGCAGGCGAAGATGATGGCGTACCTCATGCCGGCGATGATGACGTTCTTCCTCATCAACTTTGCGTCGGGCCTGAACCTGTACTACACCGTGCAGAATCTCGCTGCACTGCCGCAGCAGTGGATGATTGCGAACGAGCGGCTGAAGAAGACCAAGGCGACCTAGCACCACCAGCGGCGGATGGGTGACACGCCGTCGCACCCGCCGGTCATAGATTTCGACATGCTTGCTTGCCAGCGGTGCATGTGACAGACTCCCGCGCGGACGACACCATTGTTGCCACGGCGACCGCGCAGGGCCGCGGGGCGATCGCGATCGTACGGCTCAGCGGACGCGCGGCGTTTGATATTGCACGCGAGGTGGCGACGTCCTTCCCGGACGCGCCGCGCATTGCGACGCTGTGCCACCTGCACGCCGCGCACGATCCGTCGCGTGTGATCGATCAGGGATTGGTCACGCGGTTCGATGCGCCGGCCTCGTACACGGGCGAACATCTCGTGGAGTTTGCGGTGCACGGCGGTGTGCTGATTAGCGCGCTGGTGGTTGAAGCGTGTGTCGGTGCCGGCGCACGACCGGCGCTGGCCGGTGAGTTCACCGAGCGCGCCGTGCTGCACGGGAAGCTTGATCTCGTGCAAGCAGAGGCTGTGGCGGATCTCATTGATGCGCGGTCGCGCGCGGCGCATCGCGCCGCGGTGAGGCAGCTCGATGGCGCGCTGTCACGGCGGCTCACTGCGCTGCGCGAGGCGCTGCTTCAGGTGGATGCGCTGATTGCGTACGACATTGATTTTCCCGCCGAGGACGAGGCGCCGCCGAACCGGGGGCGCGCGCTGGCGGCGTGTGATGAGTCCATGGAACAGGTGGATCGTCTGCTTGCGACGCTGCCGGCTGCGGCGCTAGGCCGCGAAGGTGCGCTGGTCGTACTCGCTGGGCCGCCAAATGCAGGCAAAAGCGCCCTGTTGAATGCGCTGATCGGTGAAGCGCGAGTGATTGTGAGTGACGCACCGGGGACCACGCGCGATGCGGTCGAGGTCCTCGTTGATGACACGCCCTTTCCTCTGCGGCTTGTCGACACCGCGGGGCTTCGGGCGCCAGGTGATGCACTCGAGCGCATGGGAATCGAAGTCAGCGAACGCTACGTGGCGCAGGCGCATGTGGTACTCGCGTGCGCGGAAGATCTTCCTTCGCTTGATGCGACCGTGCGAACGGTGACGCCACTCACGCACGGGGCAGTGATTGCGGTGATCACGAAGTGCGACCTCAGGCCTTCTTCACCACGGAGGCACGGAGAAGCACGGAAGTTCACGGAGCACGGCAATTCCTTGGAGAGAGTGGCCGTCAGCTCTGTGACGGGAGAAGGGTTGGATATTCTGCGAGAGCGCATCCGACAGGTACTGCGCGAACAGGCGCCGGAGCCAGTTGGCGACACACCGCTGGTAACGCGCGCGCGACATGACGCCGCGTTACGACGCGCACGCGAGGAGCTTTTCTTGTTCCGCTCGGCGTGGGCCGAAGGCGCAC
>Ga0172367_10006100_pt1 | contig 14321 bp, 11 predicted proteins | sample Lak10m_FD_114542 | JGI IMG/M metagenome (GOLD analysis project Ga0172367, IMG submission 114542) | Freshwater microbial communities from Kabuno Bay, South-Kivu, Congo - kab_022012_10m | ecosystem: Environmental > Aquatic > Freshwater > Lake | place: Democratic Republic of the Congo: South-Kivu... | reverse complement strand
GGCAAGCCCTCAAATTTTATGTTTACCTCATCTTTTATAATTAATTTACAGGATTTCATCTACGCTCGACATTAATGGTTTTACATCTGTATAGTATACAATTAAATCGCAATCATTACAATACACATCTGTCTTATTATTTCTTAAACTACTTGTAAAACTTATTACAGCATCTGGATACCAATCAGTTTTTAGGATAAATTTAGGCATTTTACCATTACTAATACCAACTATTTCAGTAGTAGCATCTAATTTTTTATTAAATTTGTTTTCAGATATGATTTTATTAAAAGTTTCACCTTCACCTTTATTATCAAACCTAAAATAAATTCCAACACTATCTATTCTTAAATCCTCTAGTGAATTTTTGATGGTATGAATATGCGTTAAACATTCACTAATCCTAAAATCATCGAAAATTAGTAAAATTTTTGACCTTTTTAAAGATCTCAAACTTTCAATTAAACTAGTAAAATCTGTAGTTAAACTGCTCAAATAAATTTTATTATTGTTTCTACTGGCTATTTTATATACTAATGTATTTTGTACATTTTTGTCAAATTCTTGGGTAAAAATGTACTGATACCGAATTTTTTGGTCTAAAATTACTAGAGCACTTTCTTGCTCTAAATTACTAAAAGGTTTATCTTTTATAAAACTGTCAAATTCATATTTTTGTAAAGTTGACTCTAATTCAATATTTTTAGTCTTTTCGTGTAGGTCTAAAAATTCCGTAGAAAAGTGAAATTTTAGTGGATTTAGCAAATCATATACAGTAATTAAGTTTTTTTCATTTAGGGTATAATGTTGAGTTTTATTATCTCCACCAAATCCACTAATTCCAATTTTTTTGTTTAAGATTCCCAATACTTTTTTAATTTCCTTATCAAAGGTATATCGTATGACAATGCGAAAATTCGTATTTTTGTCATTTTCTATGAAAACTTCCCTGATTTTTTCCTGTACCCTAAATGGCTTTTTCCACATGGGATTTTGTACATAAAAATGTATATTATCATATACCAAATCTAAATGTATTAAGTTTTCATTAAAAATTTTAAGAAGTAGTCGACCTTGATTTTCGGTAATATATGATGGACTAACCATTAGGTTAGCAATATTTTTCAATATTTTTATATCTCTAGCGGGTATGCTAGGATGTAGGTTATTGAAGCCGATATTGTTGAGTTCATCAATGACGCTATCAATTGTTTTCATACCTTATTATATACTATCAGGTATTGTGTGTCAAGTCCACTTTACTCAATAAACGCTTCAAAGGTATGCCTTCATCTATTTCTTCCAAGGTCCACTCAGTATGTGTAATTCTTTCAAACCATTGCTGTCTGTCTATGATGGTAGGACGATCAAGGTTGGACAGATTCACACTGACCTCACTGGCTAGACTGGATTCGTCACAAATTATAGGCACACCATGTTGAGCAGCCTGTACACTTACTCCACTATTATAGTTAAAAATAGCATGATAGTTAAAATTTAGATCATATTGATCATATGTGTTAATAATTTTAGTAGGAGTTTCAATAATTACGTTTTTTCCAAAATTTTCTCTAAAAAAATTCCTAGGATGCGGTCGTACATGTATAGGCTTACTGGTAAATTTTCTAATTTCCGTAATTTTATCCCTGATCCATTTGGCATTATTTTGACTATATGTCCATTGTAGGCTTTGGTCATGTTGTCCTGCTATGAGTATTGGCATATTTGGCATTATTTTGTAATCATATAAATTAACACCTAATTTTTTTGCTCTGTTGGGTATAAAATTATCATTGTTAGCATAAATTCCATCTTTGGTTATATTATTGATAGAGACTTTCCAAGTTTTCCCACGTATCAAGCTACCAACTTCAATAATGAATACAGGCTTGTTTAATTTTCTGTAATGATGATAAACTTGTTCATTATTTTTCATTCTACCTTGCCATAGCACACTCCAAATTAAAGCGCAATCAGCATCTAATGAATTTTCTAATGGACTTATACCTAGATTTTGACAACTTTCGAGGAATCTAGTCCAGATAGGCTCACTTTGCAGAGCTGTCTGTTTTGTAAAATATGCAATTTTCATATATTAAATATATATTATGATTTTACCTAACATTGAAGGAAATTTTCCTAATTACGATACTATTTTTTTCATATCTGCTGATGATAATTATTTTAATTTATATGGAAAAATCTTAATTAATAGTATTAGACAGCATTTTAGCTATCCTATTCATTTTCATCTATATAATCCTTCAGAAAATACTAAAAAATTTTGTAATACAAATAATATCTCATTCACCTACGAATTTTTTAATCAAAACTTGGTAGACGAAGCTTTTAACATTTATAAAAATCCAATTCAAGATTTAGAATTTTCACGTAGACGCAGTAAAATGATAAAAATTGGTGAAAATATTGAAAAAATACACTATGAATTGGTTCGAACATATTATGCTTGTACAAGATTTATAAGATTAGATCAATTACTTAAAAAACCCACTTATGTTATAATGCTGGATACAGATAGTCTAGTTAGAAAATTTTTTAGCCTACCCAAAAGTAATTACGATATACATATTTTCGAAAAAACTCATAAAAAACACGTTCCTTACAAACAACATTTAGCTAGTACAATTTTTTATACTGGAACTCATGCTAGTCGACAATTAATTCGTGATCATGCCAAATTAATTTTGAAAGAATATGAGAAAAATACTTTTTATTGGTTTTTAGATCAAGAAACTTTAGACTTATCAATACAAAAATATAGAAAAAATCCATTATCTCAAGAATTTGTAGATTTTGACATGAATGTTGACAGTTATATATGGTGTGCTAAAGGAAAACGCAAATTTGAGGAAGAATGGATCAAGGAAAGTGTAAAATATCAAACATTGTAAAAGTTTTTAAATCTTTTCCAGTAAAGTCCGTTTTCTATTTCATTAGTGTTCCAATGTATATTTGCTATTTTTTCTAACCATTCATTTCTTTCTGGCATTGGCGGTGTTTCTAGCAGTTTTAAATTATCAAACCCGACATCTCTAGCCCAACTGTTAAGAGGATTATCTAAATATACTGGAATTCCTTCAATAGCACTAACGCAGGCTGGTGTACTATTGTATCCTACACTACACCAAGCATTTTCAAGGTCAGATCTAATATTTTCATGATTTGATATAGTAATGTTATGTTTTCCAAATATATCTTGTATTCTTTTTCTATTTTCTAAGTTATAAGTTGTGTCACCTGGATGCAACCTAATAACAATTTTTCTATCTGTGTATTGTTTTATCTTAACAATCATACCTATGATCCAATCAGCACCATTTTTGTTAAGCATATTCCAAGATAGCGTTCTTTGACCCAATAATAGTATATGATCGCCAGTTTTTCTCCAAGGTTTAATAGTTATATTATGAAAATTTAAAATCTGTTGTAATTTACTACTATTTCTATCTTTTCCTAAAAAATATTCGCCATCAGTTGGGTAAACACTATCAACACTATATCTATGATAGTTATAAAACTTATTTGAGTAACTAAAAATATTACTGTCTACAAAAATAATCTTTGCTTTCATCAATTTCAGCGTATCGATTATTTTTCTTCTATGATTATTTTCTAAAGTATAACCTAAAATAAATCCCGCGTCTAATTGATCAATTTTTTGATACTTGTTCTTATAATCTTTAACATTATCTCCACAACTTAGCACTCCTTGACGAAATGCGTCCATTAAAAATTGTTTATGTGGGGCCTTTTGTATGTTTGATATAGAACTATAAAAAATTCCAACATTCATTGACTTTTTACCAGTTCATCTATGGCTTTTAGGTCTTTTAATAATTTTCTCATGTCTTTCATATGGATCATATTGGGTCCATCGCTTGGGGCATTGTCTGGATCATCATGGCATTCAATGAATACTGCTGCTAGGCATCCGGTGGCTGTTGCTGCTCGGGCAAGGTAGGGTACCATCCCGCGATCCCCGCCAGAACTCGTACCCAATCCTCCTGGTTGTTGTACACTATGAGTACAATCAAAAACAACAGGATATTCAGTCCTAGCCATAATAGGCAAACTACGCATATCAACCACCAAATTGTTATATCCATGGATATATCCTCTTTCACATAGCATAATTTTATCGTTTCCAGTGCTGGCTATCTTTTCAGCCACATTTTTCATGTCGTGCGGGGCAAGAAATTGACCTTTTTTCACATTTATGGCTAATCCACTCTCACCTGCTGCAATTAGTAGGTCAGTTTGACGACAAAGAAACGCAGGAATTTGTATTACGTCTATTTCATAAGCCTCTGCCAGTTTAGCATGTTCTTTTTCGTGTATATCTGTTAGTACTGGTACACCTAATCTAGTTTTTACTTCGTTAAGTATGCTTAACCCACTATGTAAACCAACTCCACGTAGTCCATGGATGCTTGATCTGTTAGCCTTGTCAAAACTGCTCTTAAAAATTAGATCCATACCCACTTCTCTACAAATGTCTACTAATTCGGCGGCTATTTGGTAGGCATGATCCCTACTTTCTATTTGACAGGGTCCTGCTATTAAACTAATTTTATTATTATTAATTAAAGAAATATTACCTATTTTAACTTCTTTCATTTAGTCTGCTCTCTAGTTCAAGTATACTTACCTTACTATCTACTACTGTATTTTTTTCATTAATTATTTCGTTCACCATAGTTTCAGTAGGATCACCATATAGTGCTCTCAATAATTTAGGAATTTTGCTTCCATAATGAACAGTGCCTAAATTATAAGTATGTAGACCTCCACCATGGTCAATATTTTTTATTTTATAACTAGGATATTGATCAAACAAACTTTCTACAGCATGGCCGTCGTAATACCTATCTAGTTTAAAAATTTTGCCACTTTCCCATACATTTTCATAATCGTAAATGAATTGATCTAGTTGTTTATTACGCATATTAAATACAATATGTCCGGCATCTAACTTCTTTTTTTGACTTTCTCCTGTAGCCCAAATAACTCTCGAGTCTAAAGTATTTTTTAGTATTGTATCAAATTCTTCTTTATTAAAATTTATAACTTCGACATCAGTGTCTAATAAAACTACCCAATCATATCTTTTTAAATTTTTTAGCGCCCATATTTGACTTTGCATTTTACGCCAAAAGTTTACAGGTTTTGTTCTTTTGCACTCTTTAATAAAGTTTGCATCTTTATTATATGCATATTTCCAATCGATAGTGGTAATAAATGAATATTGAATATCGTTTGAATCATGTACAATATATTTGTCTCCTGGTAAATTTTGCCAAGAAGGCAAACAATATTTTGCTATTTGATTATAATATTTAGAGTCTGCGAGTCCAGACCAAGCTATACTCATATCTATATAGATTTGTTAAAAAATAGCCCATAGTTCTGTACAAAAGGCTTTTTCATACTACTATGTTTTCTTAATTGATCTGTCAAATCTTCGTCATGAATAAAATTATATTTTTTAAAAACATCTATCCAATATTCGGCTGGTTTACAGTTAACATGATGATGTCCAGGTTTTCCTGGTGGAGCATAAGTCATTATGACTCGCCTGGCTGAGGCTATAGTTTTCATATAGTTATCAACATAAATTTCTTCAACATGTTCTACAAATTCACAGCTCCAGCATAGGTCAAATTCTTGATCTAGTACTAAGGAACCTTTAGTAAAATCATGTATAATAAATTTAGATGAATCAAATCTTTTTAAAGTGTAATCACCATCAATACCAAGTGAGTATAAATTTTTACTATTTGCTAACTCTACCATACCACCTGGACCACATCCAACATCTAAAAAGCTTTTAATATTAAAAAGATTTATAGACCAATTTAAACTACCCTCATCTACATGAGTTTTATTAAGATGACCGCCTAGGTGCTTAGATAGACTCATTTTTCTGCTCACAATACATAGTTAAGTTTTTTTCATACTGCCAATCATCTGCCATTTCTGTATTAGAAAATTCATTAAAACATGGAGCACCCAGTGTGTAATGTAATAATTTTGCATTAGCATTTGGTCCAAGTTCATCAGGTAACCAGTTCCACTCTATGGGTAATTCACCTATACGTTCATCTTTCAACCATAGAAATCTATGTAAATGACTCCCTGTTGATTTCATAATATATTCAGGAGTTAAACAACGATTAGGAAAATTTTGACAGTTCCATAGTATCACACTACTCCAATTTTTTCTTGGATAGTCTTCATTTTTATTACCTAAGTATTTTATAGGCATCCGTGTTTTATAGTCATGTTTAACTACCTGCACATCTGCTTGATAATTACGTAGATTCCATAATTCTGTTATATCACCTTTTACAATCATGTCACCATCTATATAGATTGCGTGTCCTCGCCAATGCATCAAATATGGCACGAGAAATCTACTATAGATAAATGCGTTGCTTCCATCTTCGTGATTTTCTGTATAATCGTCAAATAAATTTAATGCTAAGGGAATTATACTTACAGGATTAGTCGCTTGTCTTATTATACTATTTGCACAAACATGAAAAACAATACTTTCTCTTGAGTCATACCCAATAAAAATAGGTATAATATCTTTCATTTATAACTTAGTTATCCTGTAGTAGTCCAATTTATTAACGTTGAATAAGTAGGAGTCTCAACATTAACATAGGATCCAGATGGACGTTCCTGATCAACATAAATAGCCATGTTACCATTTACCTCCTCGTCTACAGCAGGTCCTTGTCCAGTTTTATCTCCAGTGTCTAAATCCCAATAAGTATAAATGAAATTTAGTGTACCAGAAGTATTTCTATTGGCAGATATTGTAAAATAATTCTCAGTGTAAGCACCATTACCAGATGCATATTTCCTAAAAATTTCAACATTAGCTGCACCAATACCATAAAATCCTGCAGGTGGAGTAACTGTACTACCACTTGCTGAAATAGAATTATGATTAATAGTTATAGTACCGATATTATTAATTAATGTATTCCAATTCAAGGTTTTTGCACCTGATCCCATACCATGAGCAAATCTTAACTTAATTTTTCCGCCAGCATTAAAAAAATATCTTAAACCTCGTTCGGCGCCATCACCATGTTGATTAGCACCAGTAATTCTATATGAATATTTCAAATATTGTGATCCTGCTCCTGGATATCCCCATACTAGGCTAGTCCCAATTACTATTTTTTCATTTTCACTCGAATATTGTGTGCTGTGTATTGATCTTTTATTTGTTACACACGCATCAGCCATTGTGTTAATTTGGCCTAAATGGTTAGCATAATGAATAACGTCACCTTGATTAATAGTGTTCAATGTAGCACTAGTTCCTATTTGATGAACTCTTGAATTAAGTACATAACTACGTAAATTTTGCCATTCTGTATGATATATAATTATATTATTGCCAACAGGGTTAGCTGCCATGATCTGACCATATCCGTCATCATTTCTTCCATATACATTAAAAATTTTATTATATACAGTAGTATAATCGGTGTCTTCGATTATTTGTCCTGAGCCAAATGCCATATTAAATCCTTTTTTTTTGAATTATTTATTAAAGAATTAACGCTTCTATTAATTTTACATCCATAACATCCGATGATTCTAAAGCAATGGCAAATACATTTGGGCTATTTGAGTAATCATGAATTGCTACTCCATTTTGTCCGGCAACTAGTTTAGCACCTTTTATAATTGGCCCTTGAACCTTCACTGGTACCCTACCTTTTAGAGCAACTACTGTTCCATTCTCTAAATCTTTGTTCATTAAATAAGCAGGGTTAGCACTTACTACACCTATTGCTCTACAAGATAAATTACAAGCAGTTACTTCTTTTTCACCACCAATCATTAGAACAGTACCTACTTCATAATCCTGATCAGCTAAATATTTCTCCGCTAAATCAGCATATTTGGCCCTTGCAGCAGCACCATCAAACAAATCAGTAGTCAATGTTTTAGTACCAGGATTATATGTTAGTGTGGTAGTATGAACTTTAAAATCTTGTGCACCACTACTCCCTTCTACAAAAGTTAGATAATAATTTCCTGGATCTGTCTCATTAGCTACGTTTAGTTGACTAGCTTGAATAGATGGTAGTAGGTCACCTAGATTAGTCCAAGTTAAGAGTCCTGATTGAACTGATAACACTTGATCTTCAGCACCTATGTCTAAAAAATCTGTTACGTTTGGGCTACTTTGATAAACAATTTCTTGAGCGCCGCCACCTACTAAATTATTGGCTCGGCCTGCGATCCCTATAAATGCACTTGCAGTAATAGCTCCATTACCGTCTCTTACAACTATTGTATCGGGATCAGCATCTACAGTGGCATTAACATAGTTTCCATCAGCCAACATTTGTTTAGCTTTATCTGCTTCACCTCTAAATGTTCCAAAAAAACTTGCAGCGTATATTTCTAAAAATCTATTATTTGTTCCAGTTCCTATTTTACTAACTTCATGAGTGCCTGGAAAGATATTATCACCCAATAACTTCAAACTAGTTTTTGGTAGTGTACTCGAACTAATTTTAGTTTTAAATATTATACCTGCATCGTCAGTTTTATTATAAAGTATAGGAATATTGCTATCAATAAAAAAACTTATATCTTCGTCATCACCTAATATAAATCCTTCATCACCAAATTTTACTACACTATTAAATTCTACGTTATCTTTTCTAACAAAATCAGAAGCAGTTAATAAAGTTGTACCGTCAACTAATCCTTTGGCACTACTCGCTGTGCCCCAGTGTTGCCAATCTAGATTACTAATTCCACTAGAGGGATTAGTATTAGATAAGGTTATTCCCTTTTTAATTTCTATAAATTCGTCTCTTAAAGGGCTATCATTGCGTAGAGTAAATTCTGCATTACTGATTATGAAAACAGGTACATTATTAACTAAGGCCTTGACTATGGGTCTACTAATACCATTAGTATCAATAACACTTTCACTTTTTAGCTCTGTTGCTCCAAAGTTTTCAACAGCCTGTGGACCAACTAGTACAAATTCATCACCGTCCCAGGCAAAAAGTTGATTAGTGCTAGTGTTAAACCAAAAGTCCCCTTGACTCAAACCACTTGGCTGTGTAACCCCAACTTCTGCCCCTCCAGTAGTTCTAAACTGTGTTCCATCATAGAATTTAAGTTTTTTACTTAAACTATCATACCAAAGTTGACCAGTTATTTTACGGGGTGGCGGGGCAGTATTGGCAAAATTTTCTAGTAGGTGAACAAAATTTTCATTTTGAATTTCTCCATATCCAGCATAATTTTTACCCACTAGTTTTAGATCTAGTGTGTTATCAACCGTACCATCTTCAACGGTAGTAACCTTTACGCCGTTGAATTTATTAATATTATATGGCATTATCCAACCCCTTTTTCATATTTAGTTTATCGTTTATCATCATAACACCAGCCCCTATCAACCCCTGTATAAACTAATGTAAATGCTGTTCCTGCTGTACTTAGAGTTAAGTCACTATTAATTCCATTAATTTTATTACCATTTCTAATCACTTCTACAACAAAAATTGAAAAGTCCTTCTTATCTACAATCCTTATCTCATCACCTACTGACGGAGCTACTGGATTAGTTAAGTTAGGTGGTAATCGTATTTCTAAATTACCATTAGTTGTATCTACTAGCAGTCTATCACCTGCATAAGCATCGTAACTGGTAATTACTGTTTTCCAAGCTGGTCTAAATCTACCTGGTAATGTCACTGAACTATTTGTTGATCCTAGAGTTAATATACTGTTATTAGCACCACCAATAGTCATAGTGCCTGTTACCCCTGTAAATACGTTTTTATTAACACTGGTACTTGTTAAATTGCCTACTACTTCTAAAACCTGATCTACTCTAGCTGAAGTTAACACAGCAGGATTTGTACCACTAGCACCGGTGATTGACCCGTTGACCCAAATAGAACCACCAACACTTACTGTACCTGCGTCTGTTACAGTAAAATTGCTAGTTCCTCGTACTTCATTATACTGATTTCTAAATAATACACCACCTGTAGCATAATAACTATTATTTGGCAGTAATAGCTGACTTCTTACAAGAAAATTATTTCTAGAGATAACTACAGGAAATTGTGTTCTATATTCCTGTATACCACCTATAATAACTGTAGGAATATCAGATTTTGGACTAGCATTAGGACCTTGTATAGTAGTATCTCGCCACCAATCCTCAGTTTTTAAAGGTAAGTCAAAAGGTTCACCAATTAGGATATCTTGAGTATTATTGGCAAAAAACACTCTTTCTAAATTTTGTGGAGCGAATTCAAATTCTTGGACATTATCACTAGTTTGTACAAATGCTCTAACTCTACCACCAACGTTACCAGTTCTCAGAGTAATATTACCAGTAGATCCAGCCTGTAGTAGACCTGCTTCAACTATGGTATTACTTCCACCTAAAATAATAGCTGCTGAATTACCACCTATAGTTATAGCTGTAACATCAGTAAAAATACTACCACTATTGCTACTAGCTAAAATATTAGCACCCTCAACTGTTAAATTTCCTTCAATAATTGTGGAGGTAGCATTTAAATTTAATGTTCTAGTGCCTTGTCTTGGCCCAAAACTTCCAGCAGTGCCGTCACCAAATATATTAACTGTACTAGCATCTTGTGCCATATTGATTGTTTTCGTGGCAGTAGTATTAAAAAGATTTACAACCTGGCCTGAACTTCTAACTATTCCAGGATTACCAATACTATCACCTATAACTAAATCATCATAAGTTTGTAATTTACTTAGAGCATTTATGTATGCAACATTACTGGCCAAATTACCTAAATTAATATTACGACTTTCAGCTCCAACATTTATAGTTTCTACCGTAGTATTTAAAATATCAAATGACCCTGTAAATGCAGGATCTACTCTAATTTCACCAACATTATCAAAAGTTAGTCCATCTTGTAATATAAAGTTTTCTTGTGCAGTAGTTATATCAATTAATCTTACTTCTTGGTTTGGTTGAAGTGCTCCAATTTCTAAATCAAAAGCACCAATACTAGTAACTAGGTTATTTCTTATACTGACATTATCTATTTGATAGATGCCTTGAATATTAATGTCGCCTATTATGTTAACATCATTTTTAAAGGTTACTTGGCCATTATTAGCACCAATATAAATAGCAGTGGCTTCATCACCTATATTGATAGTCTGTGTAGTATCATTTAAAAGATTGAATACAGTATTACCACTGTTTAAGTTTTGTCCATTAAGAGTTAGTACTTCTTCTACAATTAGGTTGTTATTAATAGTAGTATTACCAGTACTTGCTGCTATATTAATTTCAGTAGCTTCTTCACCAAAATTAATAGTCTCTGTACTAGTATTAAAAATGTTAATTGTATCGTTATTGGTTTGTAAGTTACCTCTAAAATTAACATCACCATTTACATCTAATGTAGCAATAGGTGAATTAGTCATAACACCTAATCTTGAATCACTAGCTTTAACAAATACTGCATCAACAAATGTAGTATCATCTTTTACTGTAATAACAAAATCTTGATCAGCTCGATTATTACGCAGTCTTACAGGAGGTGTTAATGGATTACCATCTTGTAGTTGTTGTGTTTCAAATGTAAGATTAGGCCCCCAACCTAAGCTTAAAGGTTTATTTAAAATGTCACTTAAGTTTGTAGTATTTGCTCCAGTAATAGTTAATCTACCATCAATAGTATTGTTTCCTGAAACTTTTACAAATTCATCTACACTAATTGGTGAGCCAAACGCATCAACTAAGCTTTCTGATCGAGCAGCAGTAACATTAAATTTAAATAAGGTACTTACTGGGGTAAATCCTTTAACAATATTTCCGCTAATAAGTTCAGAGTTTAATTTTAATCCTTCCCCTTCTGAATAGTTTGGGGTAAAATCGTCATTACTAAAAATACCTACTAGGATATTTCCTAATTTAAGTTTAGCTAATATATGGTTATTACCGTTAATATCTTTTACAGTAGCTATTTCAAATCCTGAAATTCCTTGTTGATTAGTATATATAGGACCAGCTAGTCTTAGACCAGCTCCATCATTAAAGTATAATTGTCTAGTTTCATTATTGAACCAAAAGTCCCCTACACTGGTCGCTGGTTCTGTAGTAGAAATAATAGGTCTGGCAAACTCTTTAAAGTCATTGCCATCATAAATTTTTAAGCTATTATCACTGGTATCAAACCATAATTGACCTTGAATAGGACTTCTAGGTGCTTCATCGCTGGCAAAATTCTCTAATAATTTAATAAAATTTTCATTAAAATGTTCACCATAATTTGGTGTATTTTTACCAATTAATGCCAAATCAGTAGTGGTTCTGTCTATACTATTATCTAATATATCAGTTAGTATAGTACCATTAGTTTTGTTTAGGGTATATGGCATTATATTTTCCCAGTATAAATTATGTAATGTAAACCGTCAGTTAATCTAACTGATCCAGATCCTGTACCTGGATGTGTAGCTCCAACCCAAGTGGCTGTAAATACGCTATTAACTTGTGCAGTACCAGTTAGACCTAATGCTACCCAATTTGTATCACCTACATTTGTAATAACATAGCTAAGATTTTTTAGTATTTCATTTGGTTTAAAATTGGGAACCATATTTCTTAAATCAGGCAGACAAAATGTGTTGACTCCACTACCAAAGCTAGGTAATTGTTCTAAAGGTTTGTATCGTAGACCTATTTTATTAAACAATTCTTGATAAAAAGTTTGTGGTAATTCACGACCATCACAAGGCAAGTAACCAACAGGCAGTGCTGATAAGCTACCACTATAAAGTATGATTGTTGCTGTTGGAGTGACCGGTAAACTATCTGCTATACCTTTTTTAGTTGTTTTATAATAATCAGTTCCTCTTTGAACTAGAAAGGTATCTGTGTTTTGAATATAGAATAATTCTGTTTTTGAATTAATTAAATTAGTACTAAGTTCGGTTTTAATTGTAATAGTGTCTGGTGAGTTTTTTATTGAAATCGGCTGTGCTGGATTAGTTGCGTTAACAAAATTTATTTCGCTATCACTACTAGTAACTATAGTTACAGGGTCACCAAATCCTATTGAATATCCATCAATAGTGCCTGTTCCACCGCTAATGCTTAAATTATTTGCTATAATATTTCCATAAATTAAAGGATAATCGTATGATTCACCAATCTGATCTACCCAAAGTCTTGCCCATTTGTTATCAGGTCTTCCTAAAATATGAATTGGTTCAGGATCTCCATTTTGTAAAATGTTTACTCTAGGAATTATATTTCCAACGTTAATAATATTTGCAAAATCAGGATCAAATCCCGTATAATTAACATCAAATGTTATATCGCCTACTAATGATAACGGGCCATCTGTTTCTAATCCCTGTGCGCCAGCTACTACCCTTCCATCTGCTAATAAATTTCCAGATGCTATAATATTTCCAGTAACATCTAACGCTTCTTGCGGAGCAGTTTTATTAATACCTACACGACCGCCACCTTCTCCAGATACTCTAACTACTGAATTAAAATCACTGCTCGTAGGTTTTTTAATTCTTAATTCTATAGCTTGATTTGGATTTTTATTGTATAAAAAACTTACTTGTGAATTTTTACCAATTTGAAAACTTGAATCAGAACCTATGTTTATACCATTATCTGCTCTAATGTTTATTTCATGATTAGTTGTACTAATAATATCCGAACGTAAAAAATTACCAGCACCAATAACATCAGTTCCAACCAATAATGCTTGAGCCTTTTCACTAGTACCCCAAAATTTTGTATTAGCATCAAAACTGCTATTACTTAAATTTAATCCTTGTTTAAAACTCTTAAATCCTTCATAAATTAATTTTGGAGTAAAATCTTTATCACTTAATACTGCTACTCGTCTAGCTTTTATAAAAAAGCTAACAACAGCTACAGGTTGATTATCTAAACTATTAATAACTTCTTCAACTTCGATACCAGTTTTTTCAAAAGCATTAAACAATGGCCCTACTAGGTTATAGCCAGTTCCATTAAAAATATAAAGTTGATTTTTACTAGTATCAACATACAAATCACCCTTCTTTAAATTTGTGCTTTCTAAATTTAAAGTACTAGGTGATACCGCTGCTTTTTTAATTAATCCTATAGGAAGCCAAGTAGTACCATCATAAACCTTTAACCCGTATGTTCCAAGACTTGAGCTTGCGCTGGGACTTGGATCTACTATTTGTAGACTATTGGTATTGAACCAAAGTTGCCCACGTTCTGG
>Ga0172367_10006098_pt1 | contig 14325 bp, 18 predicted proteins | sample Lak10m_FD_114542 | JGI IMG/M metagenome (GOLD analysis project Ga0172367, IMG submission 114542) | Freshwater microbial communities from Kabuno Bay, South-Kivu, Congo - kab_022012_10m | ecosystem: Environmental > Aquatic > Freshwater > Lake | place: Democratic Republic of the Congo: South-Kivu... | reverse complement strand
TTTTCGCAACACTACGACTTATGTTTTGATGAACAAAGACCCGATTACAGGACAAATCACTTCAGGCATGTTACATCTTGACGATAAAACCCAAGTAGTAGCAGTGTCAAGTAATTCAGGACTTTACAATACGCCTAACGCCCCTAGTGCTGAAGCTAATCCTGCTAATAGAGCAGCAGCTTTTGATCTTCATGGTGATGCGGTTTCTGCTAAGCATTTTAATCCTTTAGCTGTTAGCCATGAAGTTAAAGCCGCTGACACTTTAGATCAAAACGGATTAACAGCAATGCTAACTAGGTTTGATACTATAGCTCAAGCTAGCGCGCCTAAACGGATAGTAGGTGAAGAGAAGAACCCTGTTTTAGCTGCTGGAGCTAAGCTGCCTTCTGAGGGATGGGTGGCGAAAATGAAATCGATGTTTGGTAAGAACTAAACTATCTTCGCCCCATCATTAACCGCTCTTAAAAACCTATACTCAGCTTTGATGCCTGCACTCTGTAGCCACGCAGTTTGCATTGCTGCGCCCACCGCTTCGGCTGTCGCTTGATTATCTACTACCGCGATTAGCGTCGAGCCGGCGCCCGATAACATAGTACCGACAGCACCAGCTTCAAGCCCAGTATCCAAGACATATTGCATGCCTGGTACTAGTGTCGCGCGGTTCTCTTGGTGCAAGCGATCCTTGAAGGTCTTCTTCAAGACTTCTGTATTCTTCGAAGCCACTGCTGCTACTAGTAGTGAGCTATAGCCGATATTAAACACAGCATCTTGATAATTTACTTTTGCTGGCAGTATCGCGCGCGCCTTAGCTGTTGGTGTTTTAAAATTCGGCGTCACCGCGACGAAGAAGAGATCTTGATTCCAAGGCAGTTTAATATAGCTCAGTTCTTGATTGGCATAGACGCAGACCACAAAACCGCCGACTATAGCTGGAGTGATATTGTCCGGGTGCCCGTCTAATTGAGTGCCGATCTTGAGGATTTGCTCGCGGCTATAATGCGCGCCACCATTAGCTTCGATGATCTTGGCTGCTGCCATCAGTCCAGCTACTATCGCGGTGCTACTCGAGCCGAAACCACCAGTAACAGGTATCCCCGCTTCGAAATGTATCTTAATGGGCGGAGTTGCGAGCTTTTCTTTTTTGAATAAATAATCAAAAGCTCTATAGACTAAGTTGTCTTTGTTGTATTCGACGTGTTCTTCGGATAGGTTGGACGTGTAGATTAAATCCCCGTCATTGCGAGGCATGTTCCCGTCATTGCGAGGGCTCGCAGAGCCCGAAGCAATCCCCTCAGTGTCGAACGTATAGTTGTTATAAAGACTAAGCGCTAACCCGAGAGTATCAAAACCCGGACCGAGGTTAGAAGTGCTAGCGGGGACTTGGACGGTGAATTGCATCTATATAATTTTAAGCCCAGAAAGCTTTGAAGCCCTATATTATAATAATGTTCTAATTGAAAAGCCTCAGTAGAGCCTTTTAGCTATAATCTTATTTTGATGAGATTTTCGCCTCTATCTGCACCAAGGCAGCCGACAAGAGTCCGTATTCCTGTAGAGAGAGGTGGGCTTACTTTATCGCCAGCATTATTGGAAAAATTATTGAACCCTACGGCGCAACCAACAGCAGCTCAAGATGAAAATCTAATTCTAACTATATTACGCCAAGGCAAACTTCCTCGCGCAGTTTTTGCAAGAACAGAATCTAGATTTCCTTTTGCTTATGATGAAGTTGCGATGGAGACTTGGGAGAAGATTTTTGTTTTAGAAAAAAGACATCATGGTAAGTGTTTTGATTTAGCAAGTCTATTGCAGGCAGAGCTTAAGAACAGGGTTCCAGCAATACCTAGTCCCCTAGTAGATAAATGGGGCAATAATGATTTTTATCGACTTAGAGACAAGGCTTTTGAGCTTAGTGGTGATAATCGAGAGCAGAAGGAAGCCTTTGCAAGACTAGCTCGCATATTAGCTAATGATGAAATCTATGATGGCGAGCAATTAAAAATACGCTGGCAGCAGCAACCTATAGTTATTCCATATCAGGTGTCTATAGCTGATGAGAATGAGCGTGGTGACCTAGATGTTTTTGATTGCAAGCAAGAAATCTCCAGTAAAACCCTGCGCGAGAATACAGTTCTCTTAGCTGCTTTATTAGATGCGGTAACTTACGTGGCTGCTGAGCAGAATAAGCTTGCAAGCCGCAGAGGACTTGTTAATGTCTTGAACACTTTATCCCAATACTCTTTCTGGTCATAAGTTATGCTTAAATCATGGCTGATGATAGCCTCAGTGATTCACGCCTTTTAGCCTTAAATCCGTGAATAACTCCCCAATAACACCATCTATTCACGAATAATCTATGGAAATTCGTGAATAGAATTAAAATTAAGGTATAATATGTATATATGGAAGACCTGTCTTATATCATAAGGCTCAAGCAAGAATACGATCTTCTGAAGCTAGGTAAAGAAAGTTTACTAAGCATGCTCGGCGAAGTAGAAATCGCAGAAGCAGTTTACAACTCTAACGCTATTGAGAACTCTACTCTTACTCTTAAGCAAACAGAACAAATACTTCTCGATTTAGAAATCAGTTCTGATTTGTCTTTAAGAGAAGTTTATGAAGCCAAAAATCTAGCTAGAGTAGTTGAGTATATTCGCTGCAGAAGCCAAGAGCGCGACTTGGATATAGAGATGATTTTATTGTTGCATTGTATGCTTTTAACTGGCATTGATGATTCATTCGCTGGACGTTTTCGCAGTCAAGGTGAATATGTAAAAGTCGCTAATCATATTGCTGCCGCGCCAGAGCAGGTCGCTGAGCTGATTTATAAAGCTTTGGTGGACTACAATTCATCACTTGATAGTAGTTTAATTGAACGTATTGCAAGATTTCATCTTGAGTTTGAATATATTCATCCTTTTTGTGATGGTAATGGCAGAATAGGGCGAGTGATTATTAATTATCAGCTTGAGCGTAATGGTTTCCCGCCTGTAATAATTCGTGATATTGAGAAGGCTGCTTATTATGAAGCTTGTAGGGAATATGATGACTTGGGTAAGACGCGGCGAATGCAGAAGATTTTAATTTTGGCTCTCAAAGAATCTTTGCATAAAAGACTTGCATATCTTAAATCAATGAACATAGTCAAACTTTCTGATTATGCTAAGAGGCAGCAAAAGAGATCGCAAATAGCTCTTACTAATGCAGCTAAAAGGCAAACCATAGCTGCGTTTAGAGAGAAAGGTGTTTGGAAAATAGGCTATATTTAAACTATGCCCGACATCCCTCGCCTGCGCTCCGCTATCAAAACCCGTGACGGCTGGTGGGCTAGCATCTTCGCTGGTCCTGCGGCTAACCGTCTCTTAGAACCTATCGCTGATATTCAGTGGATCACACCGAATATAATCACGATCAGCTCTTTAGTTATCGGTATCATAGCTGCTTATTGTTTTTGCAGCCAAGCATATATCCTAGGTGCAATTCTTGTTCAGCTTTCATTCGTTGTCGATTGTATGGACGGTCAGCTGGCGCGTTACCGCCAGCAGTTCTCTAAGCTTGGTGCTTGGCTAGATCGTATTAGTGATCGCGTGAAAGATTTTCTGTATTTCTTTGCGCTAGCGCTTGGCTTCTATCAAACTCACCCTAATCACTTCAAAACCTTATGGCAAGAGCTGTACCCCGGTTGGTATATTTGGCCGCTGGCGATGATTGCTAGCTTCACTGTGTTCTTGATTGATTACTATGTTAATCAAGACATGAAGCTTGAAACGCGTGCAGCAACTGGTCATTGCGAGGAGCCGCAGGCGACGAAGCAATCCCCCGGCTCCGTCATTGCGAGCGAAGCGAAGCAATCCCCATGGCTTTGCGCAATAAAACCAATATTAGAACTCGGCAAACTAGTCTACAAATACATTCCCATACTGCGCTTCAACATTGGTGAGCAAGCTCTGCTCATCTCATTATTCGCTGCATTCTCTAGAATCCCGGAGCTGCTTCTACTCTTCGCTACGCTAGGCACGCTCTACTCTATCTACTGGCCTGTAGCTAAATACCTAGGCTATACAGAGTCTAAGACCTAAAATAATTAGTATTTGCTGAGATGTATTGTTCAATAAATATTTCTTTGAAATGTTTATAGTTATTTTGCTCATAAAAAACTATCAAGGCTTTTTTATAATCATGTTCATTAACCTCGCGAAATGACAGCGGACAATAATCAGCACCGAAGAGTAGGGCATCAGCTACTAGGCGACTAGTGCGTTTATTACCATCTTCGAAAGCTTGAATATAAGCGATGACCAATGCAGCGATAAGTGCCTTTTCAAAAAAACAGGTCTTCTCGTTAATCACTAGCACAAGCTTTTCCAGTGCTTCTTTAATTTGAAATTCGTTATCAAGAGGCCTATAGTCGGTACCTGTAATGCCTACTGGTGTGCGGCGAATACCGGTGTGTATATTCAAGCCCCCGACGAGGATTTGGTGTAATTCTAAGATCTTGCGCAGACTTAGTTCTTGGAAGTATTCTTGATTAGTAAAAATCCAATCAATAGCTTTTTTGTGATTAAGTATCATTGTCACATCTTCATCACTTTTGCCGATAGCTTTTTCGCGATATAAAATCAGAGCTTCAGTTTCAAGCAAAGTATAAGTATTGCCTTCTATTTTTGATGATTTCCAACTCAGATCTATAGTGAGTCTCTCCCATTCTTTTTTATAGATATTGGGGGAGTCTACGAGCAGCTGGGCTCGACTCATTTGATTTTTTTTACTGATGCGTAAAAGCTCTTTATGTTCAGCTTTAGTGAACAAGGATTTATTTGCAAATTGTTTGAAGACATCATGATTGAATCGCGCAATAATTTTTCTTGCACTTGGTTCAGTCATAAAATATGACTCGAGATCGCTGCTAACCGGCAGGCTATAAGTTGTCGATCTACTACTACCGTGTTCTTGTAGTAGATTATTTGCGACCATTTGATGAAGTGTTCGGCTCAGAGTTCTGCGCGAGATTTTCTCACCGCACTCTAAATAAATTGAGTAAAGCTGAGCGACACCTTGAGCGCCATAGCGGTTGATTATTTCTAAAATCCGATTTGCGCGGTTTTGTGACATATTCATGACAGTTATGCCCGATTCATGGCTTATTTTAGCATTTTGCATGACAAACCTTGCTATTTTCATGACAAAAGCTCCCATCCCAAGCCAATAATGAAACCTTTACGAAATCTCATCTGGGGGGCCTATCTAAATCCACTAGCACCCTGCTAGTATTTAAATCCGCTCGAGAGAAGCACTCTTGAGCCGGGTCTAAACCGCCCGATTAGTAGACTGAAAACTGAATAGTACAGCCCGCAATTTTTTTGTACGTAAACAAATCTAAGTAGGCCAGAAAGAATTTTCTTTTGCATAGTCACATTGTGATTATGATGTCATGGAGAGTTTGATCCTGGCTCAGGACTAACGCTGACGGTATGCCTTATACATGCAAGTCGAACGGCTTCTTCGGAAGCAGTGGCGGACGGGTGAGTAACACGTAGGAATCTGCCCCAGAGTGGGGGACAACTAGGAGAAATCTTAGCTAATACCCCATATGAAGCAATTTGAAAGGAGCAATCCGCTTTGGGAGGAGCCTGCGTTTGATTAGCTAGTTGGTGAGGTAAAAGCTCACCAAGGCGACGATCAATAGCTGGTCTGAGAGGATGATCAGCCACAATGGGACTGAGATACGGCCCATACTCCTACGGGAGGCAGCAGTAGGGAATTTTGCGCAATGGACGAAAGTCTGACGCAGCAATACCGTGTGAGGGAAGACGCTCTGTGGAGTGTAAACCTCTGTCGGAAGGGAAGAATTTTGACGGTACCTTCAAAGGAAGCACCGGCTAACTCCGTGCCAGCAGCCGCGGTAATACGGAGGGTGCTAGCGTTGTCCGGATTTATTGGGCGTAAAGCGTTTGTAGGCGGCTATATAAGTCTGAAGTGAAATAATGGAGCTCAACTCCATCCTCGCTTTGGAAACTGTATGGCTAGAGAGTAATAGGGGTAAGTGGAATTTCCAGTGTAGCGGTGAAATGCGTAGATATTGGAAAGAACACCAGAGGCGAAGGCGGCTTACTGGGTTACTTCTGACGCTGAGAAACGAGAGCCAAGGGAGCGAAAGGGATTAGATACCCCTGTAGTCTTGGCTGTAAACGATGAATACTAGATGTCATGGGAATCGACCCCCGTGGTGTTGAAGCTAACGCGTTAAGTATTCCGCCTGGGAAGTATGCACGCAAGTGTGAAACTCAAAGGAATTGACGGGGACCCGCACAAGCGGTGGAACATGTGGTTTAATTCGATGCAACGCGAAAAACCTTACCTGGACTTGACATCCTTAGAACTTAGCAGAAATGCTTTGGTGCCTTCGGGAGCTAAGAGACAGGTGCTGCATGGCTGTCGTCAGCTCGTGTCGTGAGATGTTGGGTTAAGTCCCGCAACGAGCGCAACCCACGTTGTTAGTTGCCATCATTTAGTTGGGCACTCTAACGAGACCGCCGGTGTTAAACCGGAGGAAGGTGTGGACGACGTCAAGTCATCATGGCCCTTATGTCCAGGGCTACACACGTGTTACAATGGCCGGTACAATGTGTTGCTACCTAGCAATAGGATGCTAATCACTCAAAACCGGTCTCAGTTCGGATTGCAGGCTGCAACTCGCCTGCATGAAGTCGGAATCGCTAGTAAACGCAGATCAGCATGCTGCGTTGAATACGTTCTCGGGTCTTGTACACACCGCCCGTCACACCATGGAAGACCGTGACGCCCGAAGTCCGTGCTCCAACCCGTAAGGGAGGAAGCGGCCGAAGGCAGCGCTGTTGACTGGGGTGAAGTCGTAACAAGGTAGCCGTACCGGAAGGTGTGGCTGGATCACCTCCTTTTAAGGAGTAGGGATTTACATTGTAGATCCCAAAGGTAGATCACGATGAAGTTAACTAGGTAAGCTTACTAAGCCAACTTAGAGCCTAGTTAATCGAGTGTTACGTACAAAGAAAGGTTGTGCTATTCAGTTTTTAGTTTACTCTTCTAGAGTCATTGCGAGCCCGAAGGGCGAAGCAATTCATATTGCACTCGTGGTTTGCAGCGCAAAAACAAGCCGTCGGGCTTGTTTTTGCTAGGTTCTAGCTGGTTCTGATGTTGAAGCTTCAACACCCATATGTAACTCTTCTAAAAACCTTCGCATTAAATTTTCTGGACTCATCATGGCATCATTATCTCTATATAAATCCTGGATACCAGTAAGCCAATTTCTTGCGCTTGTTAAAAGTACATTTGCAAAACCTGAGTCTTTGAGTCTCGCCCATCGCTCCCTGTATAGGGGTGTATTTAAAACGTTTTTAATATTGATTCCTGCCCTTGCTAGCGGCATTGTATTAGTACTCATGGTTAATCCTCCACTAATTATTATATTACAAATAAGCCTCGACACGGCTAATATCTTGTGTTAAACTCAAGACTTCGTATTATTGCTCGGGGGAGCCTATGTCAAGCAGTTTCGGCAAAATAGTTCATCATAATTTCAGAGCTGATCAGCAGCCTGCGGTGGCTAAGCTGACTATGGCAGATGCCGCCATTCTTGAAAGAATCTCATTGAAAGTACAGAATAGAGCACCGCTTGAGGTTCTTGAATATAGCTTTTTAGGGGAAAAAGGTTTTGAAAAGGTAAGTGATGTAAATTTACCTCGTGCAATAGGATTATTCTTGCAAGCAGCGACTATAATTCAGCAAGCTGCGATTCGCCCTGCGGCAAACTCTAGAGTTGCTCGTTTATTTGAAGTTCTGAGGGAGCCAGATTGAGACGAGTTTTTGTGTTAAGGTAATTTTCGTGCTGACTCATTTTTTATCACTAAGAAGATTTCTCCAACTGGGAGCCGCAGCGTTAGCAGTGACAGCAGCTGGCTGCAAGAAGCAGCCTGAGCCTAGACCGGCACTCAGGGTTATACATGTTGCTCCAATAAAGCCAGCAGTTAATCCATTAGCCGGCCTTGAAGCAGAACCATTTTATTTGCTTGATAATAATGGACTAATTAAATCAGAGTCAGAGTTGAATAAAATGCTGAAAGATAGAGCCAAGAGAGCAAGGTTATTGCTTGCTAAATCAGATTCTAAAGCGATAGTAAATTTGGGTAAAACTCTAGAGGCTTATGCGGCAAAGTCAAATACATTTGATTTGGATCTTATAGATGCTTATAAAGAAGCTGGCGCTCATTATGAAGCGTTGATGGTTTATTTTAAAGATTTTGCTGTGGCTGCAGCTAAGTTAGGTGCTAAATCCTTGGATGAAGATGGGTTGCGCACTCAGATTGAGAAGCAGAGAGATTTCATGAAGATTGCTGCATTAGATGAAACTATAAATAAAATTAATGATGTCTTGTACGCGATGTTTCCACCCGGGTTACTTAAGCGCAATGATCAAGAGCTTGCTTTGCGAGCGATACTTGAGCGTAATGGTTTAAGCGAAGTCCATAACCCCTTAGCAGAAGGGAGTTCTGAATTCGATATGATCAAATTTGCCCCTAGTCTTGATGAGTATATTTTTCAGCTGCGCAATAAATTCAGTAGTTTACGTGCATGATTTCACTTTTGCTGACGCGATATTCGGGCTATCGGGATTAACAGTTAGTTTGCCTGAGCTGGGGTGCACAATTAGATCCATGTCTTCCATAGGTACAGCACCAAGCAGTACTTCATCACCTAGTACTAGCGCACCAGCAAAGCAAGTGCGATTAGCGAACTTTAGTTCTATAGGTCCTACATAAGGACAAGATTGTTTTTTGCCATCGGCAATAATTACTTCACGTTCTTCTATAGCCTCTAGTTGAAGTCTGCTAGCAACGCGTGCAGGTATGCAGAGTAATAAGGCCCCAGTATCTATTAGTGCTTTAACTTCTAGAGTGCCAAGATTATTGTTGCGGGGATTCGCTAATGATATTTGTGAATAAACCAAACCCATAGAAACCATTATACCATTATGTATGTAAGGTGTCAAGGGCTAATTTCAGGGCTTTTTGCCATCATATATCAATATTATAAGAATACATAATATGTATATTAAAGTGCTAGAATATATACATACTTATTAATGGTCGCCCCAGTCACCACCGCCAATAGCTCAGCCAATGTTGTTGATAAGGCCATTACGGCCGCTAGGCAGGTAGTACCTGTTGAAGTTCAAGATTTTGCACGAAAAAAAGCTGGTGAATTAGCTCAGCAAGTTAAAGAAGAAGCTAAGCGTTCACTTACTGAAGCTGCCGATACTGGTGCTAATTTTGCGGCTGACGCTATAGTAGGTCCTCTTCATCAGGCCTTGCAACTTGCAAAAGTAATGCCTGGTGCTGATACTCTAATGGTGAATATTGGCTCTTTACTTAGCAAGTGGGTTGAAGCTGCAAAACCTACAGCACTTAATATTAAAATACCTGCAACAATCTTCAAAGATATTTGTTACGAGCCTGAAAAAGTTAATGCTGATGTTATTAAACAACTTAAAGCCATTAAAGATTTACCTGTTATTAAAAAACTTTTGGATGGAGTTAATTCTATACCTGAGTTTGTGCAAAAATGTTTTACGTCGCCTGTTGAAGTCCTCACTCAGATTAAAGCTGCTTTTGGTCTTAGTGATGCAGTAGCAGCCAAACCAGCAGCCACTTCAAAGCCAGCAGCTAAGAGTGATAAAGCCGAGAAACCTGGTTGGATTAAGCGTTGCTTTAATTGGATAGGCAGTTTCGCTGGACCTACTGAAACTAAGGATATTGAAGAAGCCAAGAAGAAGGCAGGTCCACTTAAAGCTAAGTGGCTAGCTTTGCCGCCAATAGCACGTAAGGCAGTAGTGTTTGGTGGTGGTGGGTTTGTCGCGCTTAAGGCTGTTACTCTTGGATTTATTGCAGTGAAGGTAGCTCTTCTTGGTGGAGCTGCTTTAATGGGCAAGCGGATGCTGTTCGGTGGTAATAAATCTGAAGATGCTGAGAAGAAAAAAGGTATGTTTAGTCTCTTAAATCCACTGAATTGGTTTGGTTCTAAGAAGAAGGCGACTGCAAGTCCCGTTGAAGAAGCGGAGCAAGCTGCTACCCCTAGAGCTAATGGTGGTGGCATGATGGATAAACTAAAAAAATATGGCGGACATGCTGCTGATTTGATGAATCGTGTGCAGAATTTTCAAACTAATCCGGGAGCGGCTTTAGCTGGACTGGGGCAGAAGTTTTTAGGCGGCGGCGCTAATGCGGCGGCGCAAAATTAATCGTCCGTCATTGCGAGCGAAGCGAAGCAATCTCAATGCTGTCGCGCAAAGTATGGGGGTCCTTCGCTTCGCTCAGGATGACGCTCTGCGTCAATTGCTTCGGCACTGAGTGCCTCGCAATGACGGCGCTTACATTAACTTAGAATGATAGAATTGTTAATGCATGAGCCAATCAGCAACTAAACCTATGCTTGCACGCGAAGAAATACTCCGCGCTATAGCTAGCGCCAAGAGCGCTGTAGTGGTGGCTCACGTTAATCCTGATGGAGATACTCTCGGTTCTATGCTAGCGCTAGCGCGTATGCTTGAGAAAGCTGGCATCCCGCGCGTAGATAGGGTGATGCACGATAAGGTGCCAGAGATTTATAAGTTTTTCCCAGATCAAGAGCGGGTGCTTTGTTCTTATGACGAAAATGATCGCAAGCAGATACTAGGTAGTTATAAACTTAACGCAGAGCAAAAACTGGAACGCATTGACGCCGCATCCCCAGAGCAAGGCATGGGGATTGCTTCGCCTGCGGCTCGCAATGACAGTCAAGCACCCGTCATTGCGAGGAGTGCTGAAGGCACGACGAAGCAATCCACAAGCTACGACATCAGTTTCAGCTGCGACTGCGGTAGCATAGATAGACTTGCCAGTGCTGGTGTAGTCTGGGCTAATGCGCGTATTAGCTGCAATATAGATCATCATCTTTCTAACACTCTATTTGCTGATCTTAATTGGGTGGAGCCTGAAGCTACAAGCACTGGGCAAGTAGTCTATAACATGATTAATAGCTGGAACGCGACAGTGGATGATTCGCTTAAGAGTGCATGGGCAGCGGCGCGCGGGTCTGCTTGCGGTGATCCGCCACCGACTAGTCATCTGGTGCGCACTAGAGTGGATATAGATAGAGAGCTGGCGAGCTTGATGTATATTACGCTGCTTACCGATACTGCTGGTTTCCGTCACGCGAATACTAATGAGCTAGCACTTAGTTGGGGTGCCGAACTTATTAAACTGGGAGCTAGTCCCAGTGAGCTTTATAACCAACTCTTCAATCAGACGCCGCTGCCTACTATTCAGATTGGTGGTGCGGCACTTGCAGCTTTGGAGATACATGAGCTTAAGCGTGGCGGCAAGACTATACGCGTGGCATACACTGAGACTGATCGTGCTTTGCTCGATAGATATCAAGGTGATGACGAGCATACTGATGAGATAGTAGATCATATTATGCGCGTGCGTGGTTTAGATGCTTGTCTTTATTTGCGTGAAGCGCGCAAGCCCGGTCACTTTAAGGGCAGTCTTAGAAGTGCTAATCCTGATATAGACTGTGCTAAATTAGCTGCGTTGATTAATGGTGGCGGACACGCTCGGGCAGCGGGTTTCAATATAGAAGCTAAAAGTTTTAGTGAGCTTAAGGCGAGGGTTTTTGGGCTGTTGGCTTGTCCTTAGTCTTACCATTTAAAAAATGATCGTTGGCTGCCATTAAGATGAAAAGTAAGATGAAACCAGAAGACCACATCCCAGGTATTATAATGTCGGGGTTTTCATACCAGTTCATGGACGTTTATCACTTTTTTTCAACATATCCGGAGAAAAAGTACCTAGTGCAGCCATTCCAGCAATAAACAAAACAGTGCCAAATACTGAAGCGCACGGGATTAAAATATTGGGGTCCTCATACCAATTCATAATGACTCCTTTTCGTCGATTTTATCATGAATAATTACGCTACATAGTATTAACGTTATGCCACAGATTAGGTGCGCAATTCCAAAAGAACACTTGAAAACCAAATCAAATCCTTGAAGCTTGCCATCATACCAATCTTGAAGTAACCAGCTCATTGGTGTGCTGAGAGCAATCCCTGCAGTAAATAAGGCTAATGCTCTTTGTTGTAATCCATGTGTCCCCGTCTTCATAATTTAGGAATCTTGACACACTGCAATTAGAAACGAAAGGGGTCATTTTTCCTCTGGCTTATCTGACTAAAAACCCAAAAATGGCTTAACTTAGTTAGAAAAAGTGCTTAAAATGGCTTTTAAAGCAGTAAAAAGTCTTGACTTATTCATAGATTGAGGTTAAAATAATAAGCATGTCTTATGTAATGCTTACTTCCCATGCCAAACAGTTATTAGAACAAGTAATAGCTGGACACCAAAGCTCTAAACGCAGAAAACCTGTGATAGCTGATAGAAGTGTAGTGCTTCAATTGCGAGAACATTTTCCTTGTCTAGTTAATGGTGCAAGAGCTGCTATGAATGCAGAGTGCAGATTTCATGGAATTCAAGAAACTAGAGCAGCTGGTCGAAGAAGGACGGCGATGGAAAATGCTCTGCGCGCACAAACTGCAAGTAATTAAGCTATATCGTCAGGATCTACAATTCTAGTTTCATCCTTGAAAGGCTTATTAGTAGCATCTTTCGTCATCATTCTAGTGAAAACAGTTTTAGCGTAGGAATCTTTTATAGCAGGGGTCGCGTGGTCAAGCGCGGCATTGATAGTATGAAGTCCCTCGAACATCGCATGCTCAAGTGGTTGCGTGTTTCTCTCCACGCCATTACTTTTAATAGCGTAAAGTTTAGCTAGGCTTTGATCAATAGGATTAGCCATCTGCTTTATTAGGCCCTAGTTAGGTTAAGATCCAGTTAAGGCAGACCTGCATCTGTATTCGTCATTGCGAGCCCAAAGGGCGAAGCAATCCCCATGCTGCCACCTAATGGATTGCTTCGTCGCTAGCGCTCCTCGCAATGACGGACAATCCACCACCCATATAAGGTACAAGCGCCTCCGGCACAGTAACTGAGCCATCCGGGTTTTGATAGTTCTCGAGTATAGCTGCAACGGTTCTACCGACAGCTAGTCCTGAGCCATTAATAGTGTGTACTAGTTCATTTTTGCCAGCGGCAGTTTTGTAGCGGATCTGCGCGCGCCGTGCTTGAAAATCAGCGAAATTAGAACAGCTACTGATTTCACGGTATTTGTTTTGACTTGGGAACCAGACCTCTAGGTCATAGCATTTAGCCGCACCGAAGCCCATATCACCAGTGCAGAGTAGAACTTTACGGTAAGCGAGTCCCAGTGCTTGCAGCACCGCTTCAGCATCTTGAGTGAGTTTCTCATGCTCGGCAGCGCTAGTCTCTGGCGTGCAAAATTTCACCAGCTCTACTTTATTGAATTGGTGCTGGCGAATAATTCCGCGAGTATCTTTACCTGCAGAACCAGCTTCAGATCTAAAACACGGCGTATAAGCGCAGAAGTAAGCCGGTAGCTGGTCCTCGCGTAGAATCTCATCACGATAGATATTGGTTATCGGCACTTCTGCTGTTGGAATTAAAAACAAATCATCATTTTCAATTTTAAAAACATCTTCGCGGAATTTTGGCAGCTGTCCTGTGCCATAAAGACTAGCAGAATTCACTAGTACTGGCGGCATGGTCTCAGTGTAGCCGCGGCTAGCTGCGCTATCGAGCATTAAATTAATCAGCGCTCTCTCGAGGCGCGCGCCAATACCAGTAAGCAGAGTAAATCTACTTTTGGCGATTTTGACTCCGCGCTCAAAATCAAACATACCGAGTGACTCACCTAGATCTTCATGTGCTGCAGGTTGAAAGCCGCCTTGCCATTGTGGTTTGTTACCCCAGCTAAGTATTTCTTTATTCTCGGTTTCGTCGCGTCCATCTGGCACTGTAGCATCTGGCGGGTTAGGGATAGTCTCTAATATCGTTGTGACTTTAGCGAACAGCTCAGGTTCAGTCTCAGCTATAGTTTGCAGCTCGGCTTTAATAGTATTAAGTCTTGTCAGTTCAGTATCTGCGTTTGCACCTTGGGCTTTGAGCTGACCTACTTGCTTGCTAAGTTTATTGCGCTCAGCTTCTAGTTGTTCTTTAGCAACTAGAGCTTCGCGATACTTCGCATCAAAACCAAGCACTTCATCTATTAGTGAAGCTAATTCTGGTTTGCGCCGGCTTAGTTTAAGCTTCACGCCATCTGGGTCTTTGCGAATTAGTTTGATATCAAGCATAGTGTGTCCGTCATTCTGAGCGGTATATCGTCATCCTGAGCG
>Ga0172367_10006096_pt1 | contig 14327 bp, 9 predicted proteins | sample Lak10m_FD_114542 | JGI IMG/M metagenome (GOLD analysis project Ga0172367, IMG submission 114542) | Freshwater microbial communities from Kabuno Bay, South-Kivu, Congo - kab_022012_10m | ecosystem: Environmental > Aquatic > Freshwater > Lake | place: Democratic Republic of the Congo: South-Kivu... | reverse complement strand
GATTTTTCAGGGGCCTGTTTTCCCCGGTTTTTAAACTCCCATATTCAGCCGGGTTTTAACCCGGCGGACATTTAAATCTTCCTCTTTTTTCATATTGCCCCGGTTTTTAAACCGGGGGAGAGATGACATAGCCCCCCTCTTCCTGGGCTTCAGCCCAACCTCTTTATCGATGTGATCCAGTGCGTTCTATACTCAGGAGGTTGGGCTGAAGCCCGGGATTATCAGGGGGGGGCCTGTTTTCCCCGGACTGAAGTCCGGGGCTATGTGAAGAGGAATAAAGAATCGAGTATCCGTCGGGGTTAAAACCCTCCTGAACTGCCAGGATGAAGTCCGGGGCTATGTGAAGAGGAATAAAGAATCGAGTATCCGTCGGGGTTAAAACCCTCCTGAACTGCCAGGATGAAGTCCGGGACTATGTTTGGAGAGAGTTAATCCGGCAAGCACAGGTGTCGGAGCTTATGCGGCTTACTTAATGGGGCTTGAATTTATAGATGAACAGTCACCTGTTTGAATGCCGGATTAATACTTCATTTCAGTTTTAACACAACGACTTACCCGTTGCCGCATTGCTCATAAAGCCGGGTGTATTGTCAGAGTTCCGGGGATTCATCACTATTTCGCTATCTGTGCACCATTCTGTATATTCAAAAAAATTGCTTCATTGTGTATACGCCCCGGTAAAACACAAAATCAGAGCCTCGCTTTTGCAGATCACATCAACCAACACAAAGAGGTTAACGATGAATAAATACACATTTGCCATTATAACGGCTGCCGTCCTTTCGGCTCCGGCTGTAAACGCTGCTGCCAGCACAGACCCAGCAAAAAAAGCTTCAACAGGACACATTTATGTCAGACTTTCAGGAGGCCTTGGTCTTTTGAATAATAGTGATGCGGAAGCAACGGATTCAGAAACCTCTATAACGACAAAGTGGAACGACGCCGTTAAATACAAGAATGGCTATGCTTTTGAAGGTGCGGTTGGCGAAAACGCAGGTAAGCTCCGTGGAGAAATCGCCGTTGGATACCAGTCTAACGATGTCACCGAGATATATGGTTCAGATATCGAAACCATTGAGAGCTCAGTGAACGATATCCTTCAGCAATGGGGCCTGACTGATAGTTTCGACAACCTTTCAATCAAGTCATCAGCGCTTACGGTCATGTATAATCTTTACGCCGATTATAAAATGAAAGGCCCAATCTCTCCTTACCTGATGGGCGGCCTCGGAGTGGCTTTTACAGATATGAAATTTTCGTTTACGGGTAATGGCGTAAAATTTGACAGTTCTTACAACAAGACCTCATTTGCCTGGCAAGCAGGCGCCGGATTGGGGCTGAAGGTAACTGACAATGTGAGCCTTGACTTAGGCTACCGTTATTTCAAAACAAGTAACATTGATCTGGGAAACGATGCCAAGCTCTCTTTTGGGGGCAGTAAAATCATGCTTGGAATGCAATACTTGTTATAACTGGACATTTGAAAAGCATCTTTTCCGGTTAATTCTTCATCTGAGCCGTGATATTCGTACGATGTGAAAAAACAGATGTGACCTCATGAGCCGTTCATCCGCCTCTGTCCAGACTCGTCAGGAGTCCGTTCCGACCATTTTCTCGGGAGAGGCATCCAGAACTCATCGTAGGTCGGCAGTCAAACATTAATATTACCTGTCACCTGTTGTCGCTGAACGGCAAATAGTCAGAATTTCTTTTATCCGGATAAGATTGACGGCTCCGAAACACACGTCAGTTAAAGTTTGGCGCGGCAGCAGTTATGCCTTTGGCTTGCCATCGCCATCGTTATGAATGCTTCCATCAGCTCATTATGACAACCGGCAGAGGGGCATTCATCCCACAATATTTCACTGAAATGAAAGCAGAGAGAGCTGTTGTGCCGAGCAGGAGCTGAGGACTCCGGGGATTGAAGAAGTTGTTTCGGGGCCTGATTTCTTCCTTACAGTTTTCCGGATTGGAGCCCCGGAATCAGTACCTCTCTGAAATCAGCTCCCGAAGAGCATAAAAAAAAAGAGACAGAGTTTCCTCTGTCTCTTTTGTGCTAAAGTCCTGATAAAGGGACTTATTTTGCTTCACCAGCAGGAGCAGCAGGAGCAGCTTCACCAGCAGGAGCGGCCTGCTCGGCAGCAGGAGCAGCCTGCTCAGCAGCAGGAGCGGCCTGTTCGGCAGCAGGAGCAGCCTGTTCGGCAGGAGCGGCCTGCTCGGCAGGAGCTTCAGCCGGCTGTTCAGCTTTCTGAGCGCAGCCAACAAAAGAAACCGAGCTCAAGAGGAACAGGAACACGAAAAGTTTTTTCATGGTTCGAATGCAGTTTTGGTTCAATTAAATGAATGTTACAGCTTGTTCAGCTCACGAATTATAATCAAAATCACCGATTTTTCAAAAAATCACACTGAACAGTTAATCATAATATAATACTTGTCATTCACCAAGAATATGACCGATATTTTCGTTATAAACTGCACAAAAACGTATTATTAAAGAGTTTTTCAGATACACAAACAAAAGATCCCCTGTATTCCGGTTTTTCCGGCAAACCACAGGGAATCTTTTGTTTCATCGGGATACCCCCTCATCCATTCCCTTTTTTATGTGGAACGGGTCGAGGCGGACGTGTCCGTTCAATCCACAAGCATCTGCAACTCTTCTCTGCCAACCTCGTGGAAGTTGAGGTAACGATAGACTTTGCCACTCTGTTTGGTAAGCGAGGCGACAATTTCCATGTACTGCTCTTTAGCGGGTAACTGACCGAGCAGCGCACAAACAGCCGCAAGCTCAGCCGAGCCAAGATAAACCCTGGCACCTTTACCCATGCGGTCGTCGAAGTTTCTGGTGCTGGTCGAGAAAACCACGGCATTGTCGGCAACGCGTGCCTGGTTGCCCATACAGAGCGAGCACCCCGGAACCTCGGTTCTGGCGCCGGCAGTACCGAACACAGAATAGTATCCCTCCTCGATAAGCTTCTTCATATCCATTTTGGTCGGAGGTACGACCCAGAGTTTGGCCCTGGCCTGACCCTGGCCCCGAAGAACCTCGCCAAGTGCACGGAAGTGACCAATGTTGGTCATGCAGCTACCGACAAAGACTTCATCGATGTTCCTGGGGCGCTTCTCGTCAGCAAGTATCTCGCTGAGAGTTGCCACGTCATCCGGATCATTCGGACATGCCAGAATCGGCTCGGTGATTTCGTTCATGTCGATTTCGATGACTGCTGCATACTCGGCATCTGCATCGGGTTCGAGAAGCTGCGGATTGGCAAGCCACTCCTCCATTTTACCGATACGTCGGCGGAGAGTATCGGCATCGCCATAGCCCTCTTCGATCATCTGGCCAAGCAGCTTGACGTTGGATTCAAGATATTCAATCACCGGCTCCTTGTCGAGACGTACCGTGCAGGCCGCGGCACTGCGCTCGGCAGATGCATCGGAAAGCTCGAACGCCTGTTCAACCTTGAGCTGCGGAAGACCCTCGATTTCAAGCACTTTACCAGCGAAGATGTTCTTCTTTCCTTTTTTCTCGACGGTCAGCATCCCCTGCTTGATGGCGACGTAGGGAATGGCGTTGACCAGATCCCTGAGGGTAATGCCGGGCTGGAGCTCGCCCTTGAAACGCACCAGCACAGATTCGGGCATATTGAGCGGCATGGTGCCGGTCACACCAGCAAAAGCCACCAGGCCGGAACCGGCCGGGAAGGAGCAGCCGATCGGGAAGCGTGTATGCGAGTCGCCTCCTGTTCCGAGGGTGTCAGGCAGTACCATGCGGTTCAGCCAGGTATGAATCACTCCGTCACCCGGTTTGAGCGCCACTCCGCCGCGGCTCATGATGAAGTATGGCAGGCTGCGGTGCATCTTCACGTCGGACGGTTTCGGATAGGCAGCCGTGTGGCAGAAGCTCTGCATGAAGAGATCTGCACTGAAGCTGAGAGCGGCAAGTTCCTTGATTTCATCCCTGGTCATAGGGCCGGTAGTATCCTGCGAACCGACAGTAAGGGTTTCAGCTTCGACATACATACCGGGACGAACGCCAGGCAGACCGCAGGCCTTGCCGACCATCTTCTGTGCCAGGGTGTAGCCTTTACCGGTATCGGCTGGCTGCTCAGGCCGGCTGAAAACAGTCTCTTCACCGAGACCAAGCACCTTGCGGGCTTTACGGGTCAGATTACGACCAATGATAAGCGTAATGCGACCACCAGCACGAACTTCGTCCGCAAGGGTGTTAGGTTCGAGAGCAAAGGTGGTGATCACTTCACCGTTCTTCTCAATAACCCCCTTGTATGGATAAACATCGATCACGTCGCCCATCTCCATCGAGTTCACATCGGCCTGTATCGGAAGAGCACCCGAATCTTCGGCGGTATTGAAAAAGATCGGAGCCACGATACCACCGATCACCACACCGGCAGTACGTTTGTTCGGCACGGCAGGAATATCTTCGCCGAGATGCCACTGAACGGAGTTGATGCCCGATTTACGGCTCGAACCGGTTCCGACCACATCGCCGACATAGGCGAGCGGATGACCCTTCTCTTTCAGGTTCGCTATGGTGCCGATCGGGTCGTCCATCTTGGAGCGAAGCATGCTCAGTGCGTGCATCGGAATATCGCTGCGGGTGAAAGCCTCGCTGGCAGGAGAGAGATCGTCGGTATTGGTTTCGCCTGGAACCTTGAAAACCGTAAGGGTCATCTTTTCAGGCATGGTCGGCTGTGAGGTGAACCATTCCGCGTTGGCCCATGATTCAAGCACCTCTCTGGCATAAGCATTTGTTTTGGCAAGCTCGACCACCGTATCGAATGAATCGTACACAAGCAGGGTTTTCTTGAGAGCTTGCACTGCAGCTTCTGCAACAGAGCTGTCTGGATGTGAAAGCGCATCGACCAGCGGCTTGACGTTGTATCCGCCGAGCATCGTACCAAAAATCCTGACGGCCTCGACCGGATCGATCGCCAGGCACGTTGCTTCGCCACGAATGACAGCGTCCAGGAAGGCAGCCTTTTCAAGGGCAGCATCGTCCACGCCGGGGCTTATGTGGTTCACGAACAGATCGACAAGATACTCCTGATCCTGGATCGGATTCTGCCTGAGAAGAGCGATCAGCTCGACAGCCTGAGCGGCGGTCAGCGGAAGCGGAGGAATACCGAGTTGCGCACGCTCCTCTGTATGGGCGCGATACTCACTGATGAGACTCATTTACTGTGATCTCCCTTGTAAAAGATTATGGATGATGGTTCTGATGGTAATTACGGCGAACGGTAAGTACCGGAAAGGTCTCTGCCCCGAAAAAGGCAAAACATTAAAATAAGCCACCCGGAAATGAAATGCAAAGAGTGAAGAGCATCGGCTTATCGAGACACCGAAGTTTTTCAGGCTGTCTTGCAGGAGGAGCTAAGAATTTGAGAAGCACCGTGAAAGAAAAATGCATAAAGCACTAAAAAATAATAATATAAACGAAATGAAAAGGAAATTACCCCGACCACCAGGATTCCCCGTAGCGTACACATCAAAGCTGTTCCAGAAACAGGACCCTTATGGCTTCCGGATATCGAGGTTGTCTCAAAAGCAGAAAACAAGTTGTTATTTTGTGCTTTTAGGTTTGTTTTCACTGCCCCGGCCTGTCGGTTATCCAATGCAGTCGGGTGAAGAATGAAATCCGAAAAATCCTTTATCAACCAATAATCAGATTACTTTAATGGTCGCAGCAATAAAAAAACATTAAATTTTACCGTGCAGTAACGTGCCCGTAACCACATTTTCCGCTCTCATTTCTCGGTGGCGTATTGCATATACGTCCCTCGCACAGTTTATCGAAGTAAAGCCACACAAAACACAAACGCGGAGGTTTTTGTCATGCTGATTCGTAAATCGGTCTTTGGTTCACTTTTGGCGCTTTCAGCGCTCCTCTGCTCAGGCAACGCCTAGGCTGCGATCAGAACCTACAACATCGACGTTACCGTCACGAACGCCCCACTTGCGCCGGGCAGTTTTCCGACAAATCAGTGGAGCTTCGGATCACTTCCTTATCTTTTTTCAGGAACATTTACTGCTGACGATACGGTGGTTGGGCCAATCAGCAATCTCAATCTCACGATCGGCGGCCTCGATATCGCAATCAGTCATCCGAATAATGATTCTCTTTATAACTACTTCGATCCGGCATCTTTGCTTTTGAACTATGGAGCAGTAGATCCGACGTTCCTCGAATCAATAGTGGTATTTGGTAACCCGTTTGGAGCTGGTATACCATCAAACTATGCCGTGGCGGACGAAAACAGCACAAACGGTTATCTTGATCCGTATTACGGATTAGCACAAAACAGGGTCGAAACATACGATATCAACCCTGTGCCTGAACCCTCCACGATGCTTCTTATCGGCACAGGCTTGGCCGGTCTGGCTATTGGCGGCAGGAAAAAGAAAACCGGCATGGTATGATTGTTCCGGGCTGATCCGATAGTTTACACTCCTTTCAAGGCTTCCCTTTGCAGAAAGCGGCGATTTTTTTGTTTTGTATCGCGGCGACGATGGGCAAAATGCACTTTGTGGACGGGATTGAAAAGCAAGCATTTGGCGGAGCATTCTTTCCAGTTCATCATTCATAACTCATAATTCATCATTCAATCAACATGCTGTCGCCGTAGCTGAGGAAACGGTAGCCATTGTCGAGAGCTTCCTGGTAGGCTCGCATGAGCAGCTCTTTGCCGGCAAAAGCGGCGGTAAGCATGAGCACGGTGGAGCGGGGGGCGTGAAAGTTGGTGAGCAGGGCGTCGATGATTTTGAACCGGTAGCCGGGATAGATGAAGATATCGGCTTCGCCGCATACCTCCTGAGAGAACTCGCTGTCGAACAGTCGTGGCGCGGCGTGTTCGAGCGCCCGTGTGACGGTGGTTCCGACGGCCACCACTCGCCCTCCGGATGTTTTCGTTTCTCCTATCTTTCGGGCGCTCGATTCCGGAATATTGTAGAACTCCCGGTGCATGACATGCTCTTCGAAGGTCTCAGCACGGATCGGCAGAAAGGTACCAAGTCCGACATGCAGGGTGATGTGGGCAATATCGGTTCCCTTGTCCCTAATCCTGTCAAGCAACTCATCGGTAAGGTTCAGCGAGGCTGTCGGTGCTGCAACCGAACCGGGCAGCTCGGCAAACACGGTCTGGTATCGTTCGAGATCAACTTCTTCAGCGTCTCGCCTGAGGTAAGGCGGAATAGGCACGGAGCCGTGTGTTTCGAACAGATCGGTGATATGTGTCTCAACACATGAGAGCCGGGCAATGCCGTCATCAGGCAGCTCCTCGACCTTCAGCTCGACACCGTGTGAAAGAAGCCGGTCACCGACACGGAGACGGCCCCGGTAAAGAGCCAGATTCTGAACCCCCTCATGCTTTTCAAGCAGCATCAGCTCGATGCGACCGCCCGTCGGCTTGTGAGCGATAAGCCGCGCCCGGATCACCTTGCTGTTGTTCAGCACGAGCAAGTCACCCGGTCGAAGCCGCTCATGCAGCGAGGCATAGGCCGAATGGGTGATCGTTCCCGCCGCCCGATCGAGCACGATGAGCCGCGTCGAGCCGCGTTCGGCTGGCGGATACGTTGCGATGCGCTCTTCGGGAAGGGTGTAATCGAACTCTTCGACCCTCATAGTTTCTTCAATCTGACGCGAACTGCCTCGGCATGAGCCTGAAGCCCTTCGTGGTCGGCGAAGCGGGCAATCTTCTCCCCGGCTCGACCAAGTTCACTCTTCGACCACGCGATGACAGAGGTGTGCTTGACGAAGTCACGCACCGAGAGCGGCGAGAAGAAACGCGCCGTACCATTGGTCGGCAGCGTATGGTTCGGCCCGGCGAAGTAGTCGCCGACCGTTTCGCACGACCACGGCCCCATGAAGATAGCACCGGCATGGCGAAGATCGGGCAGAATCTCCCAGGGATTCTCCACGTGCAGTTCGAGATGCTCGGGAGCGATCATGTCTGAAACACGGCAAGCCTCTGCCATGGAATCGGTCACGACGATGGCTCCATTGTCGGTAAGCGCTCTTGCGATCACCTCACCGCGAAGCATGGTTCCAACAAGGCCTGCTGCGGTCTCCTGCACGGCAATTGCAAGCTCGGCTGAAGGCGTGATGAGCACCGCCGATGCATCGGGATCGTGTTCGGCCTGGGCAAACATATCCATCACGATGAACTCAGGCTCGGCGCCTGCATCGGCGATCACCACCACCTCGGATGGCCCGGCAATGCTGTCGATGGAGACGTGGCCAAACACCTGCTTCTTGGCAAGCGCAACATATTTATTACCGGGACCGGTAACAATATCGACCTTGGGAATGGTGGCAGTACCATAGGCAAACGCAGCTACAGCCTGAGCACCACCCAGCATGTAAACGCTTTTCACGCCAGCGACCCTTGCTGCGGCAAGAATATGCGTGTTCACTTTGCCGTCAGCATCACAGGGAGTGGTCATGTAGATCTCATCCACACCGGCAACCTGTGCTGGAGCCGCGTTCATCAGCACCGACGAAGGATAGGCAGCCTTGCCTCCGGGCACATAAAGCAGGGCTCTCTGCATGGGTGTCACCCGCTGTCCGAGAATAACACCACCTTTCTGCTCGTAAAAAAAACTTCGCTCTGCCTCGTTCCGGTGGAACGTGGTGATGTTCGCATAGGCCTCTTCGAGAATGGCAATAAATTCAGGATCGGCCTCGGCATAAGCAGCTTCGATCTTCTCCTCCGGCACCATCATATCGTTGAGCCGTACACCCTGAAAACGCTCGGTATAGTCGAGAACGGCGGCATCACCCTCCGTTCTGACCCGGCGCAGGATTTCATCGACCGTGCGCTGAGCGTCGGGATCGAACGATACCGTCCGGTTGAGCTGTTCTCTGAGGGCTGCTTCCTCCTGGGCGAAATGATAAATCGTTAACACCTGATCGAAATTTAATGTGGCTCCGGCTTACCGGGCAATAACGCTTGTTTGGCAATGTAAGCATTAGCGCCCTGAATCGAAACTCGTTCCATAAGAGAACACTTCCCCGATGCCTCAAAAAGGCGCATTCCGAGCCGATGTTTTCATTTGAAAAAAAGCTTCCATTAAGTACCTTTAGACTTCATTCAAAACCTTGGAATCCAGCCTGATCAAGCTCCTTCCAAGCCACTATGTACCATACCAAGATACTTACTCATCATGGGCTTTTTCAGTGACCTGTTCAGAGACATCGCCATCGATCTCGGAACAGCCAACACCCTCATTTTCATTCGCAACAAGGGCGTCGTCCTCAACGAACCATCGATCGTCGCCCGTGACCGCAATACAGGCAAAGTCGTCGCCATCGGACAGGACGCGCTCCTGATGCACGAAAAGACGCACCCCGGCATCGTTACCATAAAACCGCTGGCCAACGGCGTCATCGCCGACTACGAGGCGACCGAGGAGCTGATCCGCGGCCTCATCAACAAGACCAAGAAACAGTTCTCACTCGGCATCCGCCGCATGGTTATCGGCATCCCCTCCGGCATCACTGAAGTTGAAAAACGCGCCGTGCGTGATTCGGCAGAGCATGTCGGCGCCAAAGAGGTCTATCTGGTAGCCGAACCTATGGCTGCCGCAATCGGCATCGGCATCGACGTCAAGGAGCCGATGGGAAACATGATCGTGGACATCGGCGGCGGCACCACCGAAATCGCCGTCATTTCGCTGGGCGGTATCGCTTCGGGTGAATCGTTGCGCGTCGCCGGCACGGACATCACCAATGCCATCATCCGTCACTTCCGCAAGGCCTATAACCTCGCCATCGGTGAACGCACCGCCGAAGAGGTGAAAATCAGGATCGCCTCGGCCTACAAGCTCGACAAAGAGCTGACAATGAATGTCAGAGGGCGCAACCTGGTGACCGCCCTGCCGGAAGAGCGCGAAATCAACTCGGCTACCATCCAGGAGGCCATCGCCACACCGATCAGCCAGATCATCACCTCGATCAAGAAGAGTCTTGAAGTCACCAAACCTGAGCTTTCCGCTGACATACTTGATCGCGGCCTCTTCCTGGCCGGAGGCGGTGCACTCATCAAAGGGCTCGACAAAAAGATCAACGAGGAGACCAAGCTGATGGTGCACATCAGCGAAGATCCGCTGACGGCCGTGGCGCGAGGCACCGGTGCCGTGCTCGAAGACCTGGAGAACTACCGCTCGGTACTGATTTCCACCAAGCGCTACTGAGAAGAATCGGCTTGTCTGTGCAGGATGATTCGCCTCCTCTGGCTGTCATTCTGAGCTGTCTGTATCCGGTCCGCCACCCGACAAGTCGGGACTCAGCATGACAACCGGATACAGGTTCAGATTATCACTTGATAGCCTCGTCTGAAACCGCCCTTTCGTGAGCTTCGCCAATGAGCTTGCGATAGAAAGCCTCATACTGTTCGACCAGCCGGGCGGTATCGAAATGCCCGGCCCGTGTTACTGCTGCATCTGAAAAACGCTTCCAGACGGCATCATCCCGCAGTATCGACAGAGCACTCCCGCTCATTCCCTCTATATCGCCATGGTTGTGCAGGAAGCCGTCCACACCCTGCCGGACAAACTCCGGAAATCCACCGGCATTGGTCACCACCACCGGCACACCGCTGGCCATCGCCTCAAGCGCAGCCAAACCGAACGACTCGACATTGCTCGGCATCAGCATCAGATCGGCGATGGAAAGCAGTGGCACGATATCGTCGAGCTTGCCAAGAAACCGCACCTTGCCAACAAGCCCGTTTCGCCGCACCCAGGTCTCCGCTTCGCTGCGATCCGGTCCGTCGCCCACCAGAAGCAACGTTGCCTCAAGGTCACGCTGGATGCGCTCGAAAACCGCAAGCACATCCATAATGCGCTTGACCGGCCGGAAATTGGAGATGTGAATCACCAACTTGCCACCATCGAGGCCAAGCATCTCCTTTGAGCAGCTTGCCGGCTGACGCCTGAACAGCGAGGTATCGACAAAATTTTGGATCACCTCGACCGGCTTGAGGGGGTTGAACATTTTGATGGTCTCATCCTTCAGATAACCCGACACCGCAGTGACGCCATCTGACTTGTTTATCGCCAGACGCACCGCATCCTTCATGCTCTTGTCTGCCCCGACAATGGTAATGTCCGTACCATGCAGTGTGGTGGCAATCCGAAAGCATTTCGACTCGGGACACCGCTCCTCAAGCATCTGGCGGGCCAGCACAGCGCTGATGGCATGAGGAATCGCGTAATGGGCGTGCACCACATCCAGCTCTTCGTAATAAGCCACCTCGGCGATTTTTGACGCCAGCGCCAGCGAGTAGAACGGACTCTCGAACAGCGGATAGTGCATCACCTCGACCTCGTGGCAGAAGATGTTCTTTGAATAAAGACCAAGCCTGAACGGAGCCGCTTGGCTGAAAAAGTGCACCGTATGGCCCTTCATGGCCAGCGCCTTCCCCAACTCGGTAGCAACCGCCCCGCTTCCACCGTAAGTATGATGACATGAAATCCCGATTTTCATGATCCTTAAAACAGGTTAGATCAACAGGCTATGCTGAAAAGTACGAAAATCGGGGGAGAGTTGGCGGGTGTGGCAGAATATCCTCTCTGACAGCCTGCTTTATAATGTGCCAGCTTTACCGTATTATGCGGTACAGGTATCACACTCCTCTGGAGCTGATACAGTTCTTGCACTTAACACAAATCCATGGAAATCCTTTTTCTCTTTTTTCTTCTCATTCTCCTGAACGGCCTGTTCGCCATGTCGGAGATGGCTCTGATCACGGCAAGACGCTCCCGGCTGGCCAAACTGGCTGAAGATGGCGACAAGGCTGCTGACGTGGCCATGAAGCTCGGACAGGAGCCAACGCGCTTCCTTTCGACCATACAGATCGGCCTCACCATCATCGGCGTGCTCAACGGCATCATCGGAGAAGCGTCGTTCACCCCTCCATTGACGGCCATATTCGAATCTTACGGCATGAGCCAGGAAACGAGCCACATCATCTCCACTGCTCTCGTCGTGCTTGTCATCACGTATATTACCATCGTTATCGGTGAGCTGGTACCCAAGCGACTCGGACAGTCCGATCCGGAAAGTGTTGCTCGCATCGTCGCCCGTCCGATGCAGATTCTCGCCACAGCGACACGCCCCTTCGTTCGCCTGCTTTCAGCTTCGACCGATACCCTGCTTCGCCTGATGGGCAAGCACGGGCAGACCCAGCCGAGTGTCACCGAGGAAGAGATTCACGCTCTGCTTGAAGAGGGCTCAGAGGCTGGCATCATCGAGCAGCAGGAGCACGAGATGGTGCGAAATGTGTTCAGGCTCGACGACCGTCAGCTCGGATCGCTCATGGTGCCGCGAGCGGACATCATCTATCTCGATACATCGCTCTCCGTCGAAGAGAACATGCAGCGGGTCGGCGAATCGGATCATTCCCGTTTCCCGGTCTGCCATAACGACTTGCAGTCCCTGCTCGGCGTGGTCAATGCCAAGCAGCTGCTCGCCCAGACGATCAAAGGGGGGGTCACCAATCTTGCCGATCACCTTCAGCCCTGCGTCTATGTGCCTGAAACCCTGACCGGCATGGAGTTGCTCGATCATTTCAGGACATCGGGCACCCAGATGGTTTTCGTTGTGGACGAGTACGGCGAAATCCAGGGACTCGTCACATTGCAGGATATGCTTGAAGCGGTTACCGGTGAATTCGTGCCGCGGAACCTCGAAGACTCATGGGCTGTAGAGCGTGAAGACGGTTCATGGCTGCTCGACGGCCTGATTCCCGTTCCCGAACTCAAGGACACACTCGACCTGAGGGCTGTTCCGGAAGAAGAAAAGGGGGTTTATCACACCCTGAGCGGCATGATCATGTGGCTTTTGGGCCGTTTACCGCAGACCGGCGACATCACATACTGGGAAAACTGGAAACTTGAGGTTGTCGATATGGACAGTAAACGCATCGACAAGGTGCTGGCTACCAGAACCGACGAACAACCGACTGAATCGCCCAAAACCCCCTGACCACTCCGGCCCCTTTGTTGCCACGCCTACAGGTTATCCGTATATTGAAGTTATATGCAGATAACCTGTAGCACCCCCAACCCGATCTCACGATTTCACAAGGAAACAGCCATGAGCATTCCGAGAAACATCACCGTTGAACGGGCCAGTGGAGACCCTATGGAAGAGCATCCGGTCGAACTGGTCGAACGCAAGGGGATCGGTCATCCCGATACGATCTGTGATTCGATCATGGAAGCGGTCTGCATCGACCTTTGCCGGGAGTACAACCGGAAATTCGGCCATATCTGCCATCACAACATCGACAAGGGTCTGCTCGTGGCCGGTCGAAGCTTACCGAAAGCGGGCGGTGGACTTATTCTCGAACCGATAAAACTGATCTTCGGCGATAGGGCAACCTACAGCTGCAACGGCCATCTCGTGCCAGTCGGAGAGATCGCTGAATCCGCTGCAAAACGCTGGATCAGAGAAAATCTGCGGTTTGTCGATCCGGACAGGCATCTGCTCTTCCAGAACGAAATCAAACCCGGTTCTCCTGAACTGACCGATGCTTTCGCCAGAAAGGTTATTGGAGCGAACGATACATCAGTTGGCGTCGGCTATGCTCCCCTCACCGCAACCGAGCAGATGGTACTCGCGACTGAACGATTCCTCAACTCACCTGTTCTTAAAAAGAGCTTTCCCGAAACTGGCGAGGATATCAAGGTCATGGGTTACCGAAACGGTAAAAACCTGAAACTGACCGTGGCAATAGCTTTCGTCGATCGTTTTATCCCGAATCCAAACCATTATTTCGAAAGAAAATCAGCCCTCAACGAAGAGCTTCTGAACTTCACAGAAAGTCAGAATCACCCGTTCGATTCCATCGAGGTCGAGATCAATACCCTTGACGATCCATCACGGGGAGAGAGCGGCCTGTACCTTACGGTGCTCGGCACATCGGCTGAGGGAGGAGATGGCGGACAGGTAGGAAGAGGAAACCGGGTCAACGGCATTATCGCCTTCAGTCGTCCGCAGACCACTGAAGCGGCGGCAGGAAAAAACCCGGTCAATCATGTCGGTAAAATTTACAGCATCCTGAGCCATGAAATTGCCGGCAAAATTCACCGTGAAGTGCCCGGAGTACGTTGTGCGGAGATCTTTCTGTGCAGCCAGATCGGACGGCCGGTCGACCGGCCGATGATCGCCTCGGCCCGGCTCACGCCTGAAGCCGGAGCTGACCTGTCAGAGCTGAAACATCATGCGTTCAGCATCATCGACCGGGAACTCGAAAATATCGAAACGTTCTGCCTTCAGCTTGCCGAAGGCAGATACCCTGTAT
>Ga0172367_10006095_pt1 | contig 14327 bp, 14 predicted proteins | sample Lak10m_FD_114542 | JGI IMG/M metagenome (GOLD analysis project Ga0172367, IMG submission 114542) | Freshwater microbial communities from Kabuno Bay, South-Kivu, Congo - kab_022012_10m | ecosystem: Environmental > Aquatic > Freshwater > Lake | place: Democratic Republic of the Congo: South-Kivu... | reverse complement strand
ATCCTGAAAAACAATATATTATTAAAAATAGAGGATTACCTATTATGAATACTGATAAAAAAGGTAATCTTTTTCTCGAATTTCATATCAATTTCCCAAAATTAGATAAAGATGAATTATCTAATTTAACTAATATCTTAAATAAAGCTTTTAAATATTAACTTGGAAAATTTATTTGTTTGTTTTTATAACTTCTACTATTACTTATATCATCTAATAAACCATAATAATAATCTATTAAAAAACTATCTCCATCTAACATCACATTCTCTTTATTTATTTGAGATAAATTCTCATCATATATATTATCTTTATAATTCGTATCACAATAACAATATTTATCCATTTTTGATACCTCCTTATTCATATTATCATAATATGGTATATCCTTAAAAATATTTAATTCATTCCCACTTGGACATACACAATCTATCTTATAATTATGTTTATTCGTATTATCATAATTTATATTTAATACTGATGTATTTGTCGTCTTATCAAATATACGAACATTATATAAATTATCACTATTCTCTAATGATATCTTACAACGACTCGTTTTTATTATTTTTCTATTTATTGTATCCCAATAAAATATTACTATTAATAATACTATTATTAATATAAATGATAAATGAAGTATTATCTCAAATATAGTCTGTTTCTTCATCATTACCATATATATCTCATTAAATATATATTTTATATTTATCATATTTCTATATTATACGTATATATTTACCTATCGAATTCGCTTTACATTTTATATATTCCTGATTATTCTCCATTTCTATTTTTAATCTCTCCATCTCTTTCATACCCATCTTATATGCTCTCCTATTATTCTTATAACATATATTCACCTCCTCTTCTATATTCTTATGTATCTTTCTCGTATTCTCATCTATATTCTCATCTCCTTTATTCTCAAATCTCTCATCTAATATCGTTCTACTTAAATCTATATCTTTAAATATCATCTTTAATATTCTCCTTATATTATCCCTCGAAAACTTAAAAAAACATAAATTAAATTCTATAAATCCTTCCAATGATGATGTCATCCCTATTGATTTTATTATACAATCTATTAATTTAAATATTCCATATCTCTCTAATATTGGTAATGGTGGTATACTTAATAATATCTCCTTTATTGGTATAAAAAATGTTATTATACTCGTATCTGGCACTAATTTCTTTATCGCTTTATATATTATATAAAATATTATATAAAATATTATAAATAATAATAATATTGGTCTCGTTGATGAACAAAATATATTCCTTATTGTATCTATTATTTTCCTTATTATATCTGGAACATATAAAGCATGTTCACTCGCTATCGGTATCTTTATAAAATTATCAAATATTAATATAAAAAAATGTAAAAAATTTATTATTATACTAAATACTGAAAATAATATCGTATATTCTATTCCGTTCATTCTATTTTAATATTTCCTTATTATCTTTATTCTTATTTTCTTTTGTCCTCCAGCTTTTTCACAAATTATATTTAATATTTCTTCATTTTCTTTTAATATTTTTAATATTTCTTTTTTTTTTATTAAAATATTATCACATATAAATACATTTTGTATTATTTCTTTATTTAAATTAAAATAATCATCTATTAAAACATAAGGATTATTTAAAATAAAATAATCCTTATGTTTTATTATAATTTCTAAAATAATTTCTCGTAATTTATCTATTTTATATAATAAAATATCAGATTCATAATTTTCAATAATATGTATAAAACATAATAATTTATAAAAATTATTTAAATCTGTTCCTTGAGAATATTGTTCATAATAATTTATATTCTTTTTATATTGTTCAAAAGGAGGTATTATATCATCTTTTTCAAAAATATCTTTTAACATATTTATATAAAAACATTTTTCATCTTTACTTAATATTAAATTGTTTGATATTAATTTAATATATTCATTAAAATTATTTTTTATTAATACATTATTTATTATATGATTAAATTTCAATTCATAAGATATTTGATTTAATTTATTAAATCCATAAAATTTTCTAAATGTGTTAATTTAATATTTAATATATAACTCATTATAATATAAATATAGATAATTAAATTTTAATTTTTATATAATTTTTTAAATTATCAAAATTACAATCTAATTCATTTTGATTATCATTAATTTTATTTGAATATATATTTGTATCTTTATAATTATTTAAAGATTTTTTTGATTTTACACAAACTAAATATTCATCTATTATTTTATTTTTATTAATATTATTTTTATCATCATTAATAATTTGATTAGATATTTCTTCATTATCAGTATTATCATCTATAGTTTGAGTTTTATATTTATCATCTTGAATACCTTTAGAAATTTTATTATAATTTTTAGGTTCATTAATAATAATAAAATCATTTAAAGTATTTTTAATATTTTCATAAAAAAATGAATTAATATCAAAAAAAGATGATATAAAATGTTTTAATTTATCTTCAGTGAAAAAAAATCCAAAAATTATTCTTCTTAATAATGGTAAAATACCTCTATCAGTAAGTTGTTTAAATGGAGGTAATTCTAATAAAATAGATTTTAAAGGAATAGGTAAAATAAATGGAATAATAGGAATAGGAAAAATCATAATAAAAGGAACAAATATAATAATTATAATCCAAAAAACAAATATATGTAATAATATATATAATTTAGTAAGAATAATAAAAGATAAAATGAAATAAATAAAAGGTGTAAAATAAAAATGTAAAAATCGTTCAAAAGGATGATTAGTAAAAAATTGATGAATTTCAAAAGGATTAATAGTAATAAATTGATAAAAAAAACAATAAATATAATAAATAGTAATTAAAAACCAAATGATAAATAAGAAAATAGATATATGTAAAATTTTATCTAAAAAATCTAATTTTTTAAAATAAGAAGAAATAAAAAAAGTATAAATAGTTAAAATAATTATAATTAAATAAATTAAAAAAATTAACATTTCTATTTTTTTATTATTATATTATATTTATTATTAAATTCAATTACTAAATTATTTGGAATTTCTCTTAAATCTACTAATTTTTTATTTAATAAATACTTTTCCATTAAATTATTTTCAATTAAATATTTATTTCTATCTTCATTATTCATTATTGCTAATTTAAGAGCAAATTCACTCTTCATACCTGATTGAATTTTAGGAATACAATCACTTTTATCACCATAAATAATTTTAAATTCTAATTCAATCATAGGATTATGTTTAATTCTTAAAGAAATATCTCTAAATTGCATATTAATAATTAGAACATTATTATTATACATTTGTAAATAATCATTATCATTTGTAATAATAATAATTTTACAATCATTAATTTCATCTCTTATTTTTTTTTGAAGTAAATAAGTTATATCATCTGCTTCAAGATTATCAAATTCACAATAATTAAAATCATTATTAGATATATAATTTTTAAATAAGATAAATATTTGACTATCAAAATTATTTTTTTTTCCTCGAGCAACTTTATAATTTTCATATAATTCATTTCTCCATATATTACTTCTACTACAATCATTACATAATATAATATTACTTTTAATTGTTTTGAATTTTTTTATAATCTTTTTAATATCATTCTCAAAATGTCTAAAGAATGCTAAAATAAAATCATCATTATTAGTTAAATTATCAAAATCTAAATCAATATTATCAATTTGTCTTTTAAACCAATTTAAAGATGCGAAATAACGATTAAATATATAATAACTTTGGTCAATAAGTATTATAGATTTATTATTATTTAAAATAAAAGATGAAGAAACCATAATAGTTATAATAAAAGATTTATATAAATATATAAGTCATTTTTTTAAATTTAAAAATTGAATTAAATATAATTAAATAAAAAATATTAATGAATAATAAACAACTTGAAGCACTTAATATTGTTAAAAATAGAGAAAATTTATTTTTAACTGGTTCTGCTGGAACTGGTAAATCTTATACTATTAAAGAAATAATTAATTATTTAGAATTTTCTAATATTTCATATGGTTTAACTGCTTTAACTGGTTGTGCTGCTATTTTAATTAATGGTCAAACTATTCATTCATTTTTAGGTTTAGGAATATCAAAAGATTTAAAAGAAATTATTAAAAATTTAGAAAAATTTAAAAAACAATTATCAATTATTAAATCTATTAATACTTTAATTATAGATGAAATTTCTATGATGGATAATCAATTATTTGAATTAATTAATAATCTTCTTCAATATATTAAAAATAATAATAAATTATTTGGTGGTATTCAAATGATTTTAGTTGGTGATTTTTATCAATTACCTCCTATTAATAATGATTATTGTTTTTCATCACCTATTTGGAATCAATTAAATTTAAAATCTATTATTTTAACTGATATTATTCGTCAAAAAGATGATGACCAATTAAAAATTATTTTAGAAGAAATTAGAAATGAAAAATTAAGTGAAAATTCCATTCAAATACTTAAAAATTTAGTTATTACTAATAATATTAAATTTAAATTTAATGATATTAAACCTACTAGATTATATCCTATTAATATTAATGTTGATAAAATTAATAATTTTGAATATAATAAATTATTAAAAATTAATAATTTTAATCAATATCTTTATAAAGCTGTCTCTAATATCCCTTTTAAAGATTTAGATAAATATAATATTAATTTAACTCTTAATGCTCAAATTATGGTTATTAGAAATATTTCTTTTGAAAAAAAATTAATTAATGGAACTCGTGGTATTATTGTTAAATTAAATAATAATAATGTTATTATTAAAGATATTAATAATAATTTATTTGAAATTAATTATTTTACTGATACTAATATTAATGGTAATAAAAAATTAGAAATCTCATTCTTACCCTTAAAATTAGCATATGCTATCTCTATTCATAAATCTCAAGGTGCGTCTATTGATTATTTAGAATTAGATTTAGGTGATGATATATTTATTTCTGGTCAATTATATACTGCTTTATCTCGTTCAACTAATATTAAAAATTTAAGACTTTTAAATTTCTCTGAAAATTCTTTAATTAAAAATTTTAAAATTAAAAATTTTTATGATAAATTATAAAAAAATCTATATATATAATAGAAATAATATATATTAATGAATACTAATAAAGAATATAATGACTTATTTAATTCTTTTGTAAGTGGTGGTGGTTTAAATCGTTATGATAATTTTGATGATAATTTTGATGATAATTTTGATGATGAATATAATGGTGGTGCTAGAGGTCGAAAAAAAGCTGCTGATAAATCTACTAAAAAAGCCGCTAAAAAACCCAAAGAACCCAAAGAACCTAAAGCTAAAAAAGTTTTTGTTGATGGTAATGTTGAATTAGTTGAAGTTGATGTTTTTACTGTTATTGAATCAAGTTTAGGTATTACTGGAGGTAATTATAAATCTCGAACTCCTCGTAGTGCTGCTTTAAAGGCTGCTGGAGCTTTATTTAAAGCTCGTCCTTCTGCTCGTAAATTAACTTTTACCATGCAAAAAATAACTCCTCGTTCAAATAAACGTGTATATGCTTATGAAGCTACTTTAGAAATTTTTGACCGTCCTGAAGTTATTGTTCGTCATGATAAAAATGGTAATGAAGTTCGTATCCCTATCAAACGAAGTGTTTCAATTCAAGCTATTGATGTTAATGATGATATTCGTAAAGCACAAAAAGAACAATTAAAATTAGAACGTAAAGAACGACGTGATAAAGAAAAAGCTAAACAAAAAAAAGAAATGAAAAAACAAATGAAAGAAATGGGTGTTGTTGAAAAAAAACCAAAAAAAGCAAAAAAAACAGCTAATAAAGGTTTAACTAAAGAAGAAAAACAAAACACTAAAGCACTTGAAAAACAAGAAGCTGAAGAGTTAAAATTATTAAAAAAAGCAGATGATCTTATAAGTAGATATACTAAAAAAGTTGCTAATGCTAAAAAACCTAAAGCTGCTAAAAAACCTAAAGTTGATAAAAAACCTAAAGTTGATAAAAAACCTAAAGTTGATAAAAAACCTAAAGTTGATAAAAAACCTAAAGCTGATAAAAAACCTAAAGCTGATAAAAAACCTGCCGCTAAAAAAACTGCCGCTAAAAAAGCAAAACAATTCTGGGGTGGAAACTATGGATGTTCCACTAATGCTTGTAATTGATAAATAAATATAAGAAAATATGATTATTTTTATTTAAGAGTTCTTTAAATCCAAATATGAACCTTAAATATTATTGGATTAATATTGATAGTTCAATAAAAAGAAGAGAATTTATGGAAAATCAATTTAATAATCTTAAAATTTCTAATAAAAGAATTAATGCTATTACTCCCAATGATTTCCCTAATATTCTTGAAGATGAACCTCCCTTTTTTTGTGGCAATAATTGTTGTCTTTTAAATAATTGTAATGATTGTAAATTTGAATATGCTTGTAGTTGTTCTCATTTAACTGCTATTAAAGAAGGTTTACTCTCTGGTGATAAATATTTTATTGTTTGTGAAGATGATATTCTTATCCCTTTTGATATCGATTTTAATCAACTTATTTCTAAACTACCTAATGATTTTGATATCTTTCAAATGATGGTTCTTGATGAAAATGCTAATCAAAATCTTTTTAATCATTTCTTAAATACTAATGATTTTTATATTAAATTTAATCAATTTTATCATTTCTATTCTACTGGTATGTATCTTATTTCTCATAATGGTGCTGCTAAATTAATTGATAAATTATTTAATGAATTCTCTAAAAAATTTGATTTTAGAAATATCTCTACATTAAAACAAGCTGACTTTTTATTATATTTAAATGTTAATACTTATACTACTACTTTCCCTTTATGTATTCCTAATATTAATTTATTAAGTGAAATTCATCCTCAACATTTCTTTCTTCATAAAAAAGCTATTTTAAAAATGTTAGATATTATGAACCATTCTACCTCTCATCCTTTTATTAAAAATATTACTTTCCATAATAAAAAATCTAATATTACTTTTTATTGGATTAATGTTGATAAAGCTATTGAAAGAAAAAATTTTATGGAAAATCAATTTAAATTTAATTTAATTAATAATCAACGTATTCCCGCTATTACTCCTAATGATTTAATATATTGTCTTGAAGATAAACCTCCTTTCTTCTGTGGTTATTGTGAATGTGCTAATAATAAATGTAAAAATTGTCCTATCGAATTCTCCACTTTATGTTCTCATTTTGAAGCTATTAAAAAAGGTTTCCTCTCTGGTGATGATTATTTTGTTGTTTGTGAAGATGATATCATTATCGATTTTAAAATCGATTTTGATAAAATTATCTCTAATTTCCCTAAAGATTTCGAAATTTTACAAATGATGATTATTAGTAAAAGTCATACTGAATTCTTCTTTATTAATTGTTTCCTTAAAAATAATCCTTATATTAAATATACTCCTATTACTCCTTCCGCTGCTTTCTATTTAATCTCACATAAAGGTGCTGAAATTTTATTAAATAAATATTTCAATTTTAATACTAATAAATGGCATTTCTCTAATTTTAATGGTATTAAAGTCGCTGATGTTCTTATTTATCAATCTGTTAATACTTGTGTCTCTACTTTCCCATTATGTTCTTTTAATATTAATTTTAAATCACAAATACACGATAATCATTTTGAAGCTCATAATGATGCTTTTGAAATTATTAAAGAAATTCATAAAAATTATAAAATTAATCCTTTTATTATTGATAAATTTAATTATCCTCCTTTATCCTAATGATGACTTATCCAAATTTTTTAAATCAAATCTATCATTAAAAAAATATATTGCTATTAATCTTTTTCGATTTATTCTTAATTTATCACATATATTTAATAATCTTATCTCATCCTCTTTATATTTTATCCATTCATTAAATAAATTATTATATATCTCTACACTCTCATTTATTAATGGATATTTATTACATTTATTTGTCGCTAACATTTGTGCTTCTTCTGCTAAACCTATTATATGAAGAAAATGTTTCGTTATACAATCTCTACATCTTTTATTCTTATTTGTTATATGTTCTTCCAATAATATTGATTGTTTTACTATCTGTTGCATATTATATGCTGGATTACTTACTGGATCTAATGCTCCACAAGATATTATATCACATCCTCCCTTCTTACCCTTCACATTTTTATTTTGATTTATTATTATTATCACTATTAATGTTAATAATATTATAATCATTATGATAAATAGTATTAATATATTATTATCCATTTTTCTATTTATAATATTTGTTTTATTTTAAAACTATTTTTTTTAAAATTTGATTTTCCCCTTTTATTTTCATTTTATCTCTCCCTGTGAAAGATGACCACTGTTAAGGTCTGCAATTTCTCATGCTCTTGTGTTCGTGATGATTGTTCTTTCAAGCATCGTATTGACGACCTTGAACTCCGTAAGGAATTTAAGTCCATCGTTGATACTAAGTTTGATAAAAACTCTCATAATGAAACTGACCCTGATGGTGTTCGTCATTTGCCTTGTCTTCATGGCTTTCTTTGTGGAAAAGAGGATTGTGGTTTCAAACATCGTTGTTCATTTGTCGGTAGAAAATTGATCATCGCTGAGTGGAACAAAAAACATCCTAAAGAACGCAAAGAAATTTCTCAGGATGGGATTAAAAAGTTGGAAGATTTAGCTAAGGATGAAGGCTTGACTGTTAAACAATTGTTTAATTCTTATCTCCATCAAAAAGAATAAAAAAAAAATTTTTGTTTTTTAATTTTTACGCGTTTTATTAAAAAAAAAAAACTACTTAAGAACTTCACGCACACGCATAAGAGCCTTTCCTAATCGATTTGTTCCTTTCCACTGTTCCATTGGAGTTTGAAGAGTATCGGTGATATTAAGTCCATTCCCCCAAATATTATCATATGGAGCACACTCTACAATCATCTTAGAACCAGTTGCCAGAAGTAAGTTTTTTAACTCTTCATTCTGTGAAAATTTTGCCAAATTTGCGTTAAAAACAACATCATCAGCACAGGCATCCCACTCAGCCTGACAGAAATTCTTCACAAGACGACCAAACTTTTTATGTTCTTTAGGATTATCTTCCTTAAGAATAAGCTCAGCTGTTTCGCTATCACCAAACATAATGGCTTTCTGGTGCATCATACGTTTTTCACAACAATTATAAGTAATTCCATCAATAACGAAATCACTTATAAACCATTGCGAAGGCCAGTTTGACACAAAGAAAACGCCATCATCGTTCTCGTAAAACTTCTCGTCAGTATTCATAGTTGCCTATAAATTTATATATATATTTAATAATCATTTTTTTTCTTTAATATTATAAAATTATTACAAAAATAAAAAATGATTTTTATTTATTTAATAAGTTTTATTAATTATTATGGAACATCTACCTCTTAATCATCGTGCTAAATGGACTAAAACTGAACAAACTCAATTACTCAAAGAAACTAAAATGAAAATTGATATTAATCAAATCGCTCTTAATCATAAAAGAACTATTGGTGCTATCAAATTTAAATTAATTAGAATTGCTGCTAATTTAGTTGATGAACACCCATCTATTAATATTAATAAACTTATTGATATTACTAATTTATCCAAAGACGATTTATTAATTGGTTTTAATAAAATTCATCTTGATTTCAATATTAATGATAATAATAATGATAGTGATAGTGATAATGATAGTGATAATGATAATGATAGTGATTGTGAAAGTATTATCATTGAAAATAATTCTATTCCTTGTAATAATGTTATTTCTCTTAATTATGTTAATGAAGAACTTTATAGAATTAATGGAAAAATTAATTGTTTAATTGTTTCATTTACTACATTCGTCATTACTAATTTACTTGTTGAATTAATTAATGTTTATTATAGATAATTTTTATAATTTACTTATTGATGAACGTGATGGATTTACTGATGCCCAATAATTTTTATTTGCTATCATTCTTGTCGGTTGAACTATTGTAAATGCAAAATATATCATCAATATTGATATTAATACTACACATAATATTATTACAAATATATATAATTGTGGTGCTGTCGAATATATTACAAGACCTAATAATAATATTATTAAAAAACAAGCTATTATAAAAACTATATTAAATAAATAATTAATTTGTTTTTTTATAATTTCTAGCATATTTAATAAATTAGTAAATTTAATTTTATTTTCTTCTATCTGTCTTTTTTTTTCTAAATATAAATTATATATATATATATTAGCATCCTGAGAAAATGTTTTATTATTAATTGTATAAATATTTAAACTCATATTATTTAATATATCATTTATTGAATTCGAATATTCATTAATATTTGGTAATAATAAATTATAAAAATTTGCATGATTAGAAACATTTGCAGAAATAGTAGGACTAAAAGTTATATTATTACTACTACAGGTGGCGGTAGTAATAATTACTTGATTATTAGTTAAACTAGTCGTTTGTTCATTAGTTAAATAAGCATAACCAACTTTCTCACCAATACTAACAGTAAATTTTTCATATAAATTTACATATTTAAAATTAACATAATATAAATAAGTTATAACTATTAATAATATTAAACTAATTATATATAAAGCATTTTTAGTATCATTTGAAAAAAATGGAAATATACTTAATAAAATTGTTAAAATTAAAATTATAATTAATGCTATTATTACAAATGTAGCATAATATTTTATTGTTTTATAATTTTTTAATTGTTGATTATATAATTTAGTTGATATATTAAGTTTATCTTGAATTTTTGAATATTCATCTCTTAAATTATTAAGTGTTAATATTTTATTACGATATTGATTTTTTTCAATTAAAAAATTATTATTACTATTTATAAAGCTAAAATTATTTAATTCCATTATATTTTGTGTATTATTTATTATTGCTCCTGCTGTATTTTTTACATTAGAAGTAGTATTACTGATAGTAGTACTTAAGTTTAAACTAGAATCATTTAAATAATTTCTTCTAATAGAATTTTGAATATTAATATTATATAATACTATATTATAATATATTTTTTTATAAAATAAATGACCTAATATACTTTCTATAGGTTCATTAAAAATTTCTTTTAAAATATAATAAAATTTACTTATTGTACTTTTATTTGTTATATTATTATATAAAAAACTATCTAAATTTTTTTTATTAATTTCATTTGTATTTAATAAAATTGTTGGTGGTGTATTTTCATTTGTTTTAATTAAATTATTTATATATAGAGTTGAACCTTCACTTAAAATTAATGTATTTTGTTTTAAACCAAAATTTATTTTTGAAGTTGTAATAATATCTGAATATCCAGATAAATAAGCAGCAGAACTACTAACACTACCTGCTGTTGTATATAAATGTTCTTGATTACTAGTTTTTGCTTCAAAAGTTTTTACATAAAATGTAAAAGTATTATTTGTAAAATTAGTTAAATTATATGTATTACCACTATTATAAGGAGTACTATTATCAATAATTATTTTTAAATTTTCAATATTTGAAGAAAATTTTGATATACTATATGAATCATCTTTTTCTCGTTGTTTTAATTCAATATATAAACCAGCATAAAAATTAGCAAAAAAAGATGTTTGATAATGAAATTCTTGTAATTTTGAACAATCTATCATATTTAATTTTAAATTTGAAGGAGCAAATCTTCCACTAAAATTTTTATCAGTAAAAAAAGATTTTTTAACAAGTAAGTCATATTCCTGATTATAAATAGACATATTTATTCTATAATAAATAATTATTTATAATTTGCCCATAGTTTTACTAGTAGGATTAACAATAGCCCAATAATTTTTATTAGCAATCATTTTAGTAGGTTGAATAATAGCAAATGCGAAATAAATCATAAGAATAGCAATAAGAATAATACATAAAATAATAATAAATATAAATAATTGAGGAATAGATGAATAAAGAACTAAACCTAATAATAGGATAATACATAAACAAGCAATAACAAAAATAAAATTAAATAAATAAAGAATTTGTTTTTTAATAATTTCGATAGTATTAAAAAGATTAGTTAATTTAACATTATTAATTTCTAATTGTCTTTTTTTTTCTAAATAAACATTATAAATAATAATATTTGAATCACGTGAGAAACTTTTACTACCAATAGTATAAATATTCATACGTAAATCATTTAAAAGATTATCAATAGCATTAGAATAATTATTCATAGTAGGTAATAAATTTCTAAATAATCTAGCATGGTTTTGAATAGTATTATTATTAGTAGAATTAAAAGTTATTAAAGAAGTACAATTTATAAGATTTTTATTAATAGAATAATCACTATCAGCTGTAAAATTTTCATATAAAGCAACATATTTAAAATTATTATAATAAATATAAGTAATAATAGATAAAATAATTAAAGTAATAATATAAATAGCATTTTTAGTATCAGGTTTAAAAATAGGGAAAATAGTTAAAAAAATAGTAAAAACCATAATAAGAATTAAAATAATAATAATATAATTAGCATAATTTTTAATTTTTTTATAATTATTAAGTTGATAATTATATAATTTAACAGATATATTAAGTTTATCTTGAGTTTGAGCGAATTCTTTTCTTAATTTATTAAAAGAATTAATTTTATTTCTATATTGATTTTTTTCTAATAAAAAGTCATTAGAAGGAAAACTTTTATCAGTAATTTGAGTAAGTAAATTAGTATTATATTCAATTTGTTGTTTAATATTAATAAAATTATTATAAGAATTTTTAATTTGAATTATAGAACTATCACTTGGTTGTCTATTAGGGAATAAATCTGCAATTGTTAAATCTATTGAATTATTAATATAATTTCTTCTAATAGAATTTTGAATATTAATGTTAAAAAGTATAATATTATAATTAATTTTTTGATATAATAAATATCCAATAATATTTTCAGGAGTTTGATTAAGAATTTTTTTAAGAATTTCTTTAAATTTTAAATTAATTAAATTAAGATTATCAATATTATTTTTATTAATTATTTCATTATGAATATTACCAGAAGGACTTTTATTAATTAAATTATTAAGTGTAAGTATATTAGGATAATCACCAAAAATAGGTTTATCATTATCTACATTAATATAATATCTTGGATAAATAATATTAAATAAATCATTAGGATTATCAGTAAAAGAATTTAAAGTTTTTATATAAAAAGTAAAATTATAAATATTATTATCAAGGTTTAAAACAGATAATTTATTAGTACTATTACTAACACTAGTATCAGCATTATAATTAGTTACATTATCAAAAATAATATTAAGATTTTTAATAAATTCAGTAAAATTATTAATATTATAATCAAAATCTAATTCTTTTTTTTTAATTTCAATATAAAGACTTGTAAATAAACAAAGAAAGAAATAAGTTTCATAATGAAATTGTTTAATATTATTACAAGGTATCATATTAAGATTTAAAGTTGAAGGAGCAAATCTTCCACTAAAATTTTTATCAGTAAAGAAAGATTTACTTACATAATCATCATAATTATAACTCATTTCTTCTATTTATAATTTAGATTTAATTATATAAGACAATTCTTTAATACCCTCAATTAATAATCCAATTAAATTATTATAAGCAATAGCTTTTGTATTTTGATTAGTATTATAAACGACTTCAGGAATAATATGTTCAACTTCTTGAGCAATCATACCAATATGTCTTTTATCATTATTATTAATAAAATTAAAATAGACACCTCTTAATTTTTCAATTTTATCTAAAGGATTATCGATAATATTAATATTTTGTTTAAAATTAATGTCAGAAAGACCAATAACATTACCAGAAACATAAATATTACCATCAACTTTAATTTTATAATTTTCATCAAAATCGTTAAAACCTAAATTTAAATTACCATTAATTAATAAATTAGAATTAAAGTCATCCCATTTTAAATTACTAGTATGATATAATTGATTATTTTCATTAGCGAAAATTAAATTAGATTTAGAGATTTGATTAAAACCTAAACCACCTTTATTAAAATTAATAATACCAGTAATATTAGAATAATTAAGATTAGAGATATTAAATCCATCAGCAATAATTTTACCATTAATAAAAAGATTAGAATTTAAATCATCCCAATTTAAATTACTAGTATAAGATAATTGATTATCATCGATAGCGAAAATTAAATTAGATTTAGAGATTTGATTAAAACCTAAACCACCT
>Ga0172367_10006094_pt1 | contig 14330 bp, 11 predicted proteins | sample Lak10m_FD_114542 | JGI IMG/M metagenome (GOLD analysis project Ga0172367, IMG submission 114542) | Freshwater microbial communities from Kabuno Bay, South-Kivu, Congo - kab_022012_10m | ecosystem: Environmental > Aquatic > Freshwater > Lake | place: Democratic Republic of the Congo: South-Kivu... | reverse complement strand
TTTAATTATACTGGACGAAAATCCTTGAAAGCTTGCTGCCAATTGTATTTTTCCCCATAATGCCACACCAGATAGGTTAAGTAGGTCTTTACAAGTGTTTTCATCAGGTGGCATTGGCTTAAAAGGAACATAGGTAATACAAAATGCGGGAGCTTCAAAGAAATCCGCTTTGTCTTTGGGATATTCTTCTGTTCCCGGCATTGTAAATCCTTGATGGTCTTGTAAGGGATGTGCACTAAAATCTCCAGCAGTTCCCAAATTACGGTAACGCCAAGCCAGCAATTTCCAACTTTGTCGAATCTGATAGTTAACATGACCTATAGTATTTAATAATTCGGCCTGTTTCATGGCCCCATAATAGGCTGCAAGATCTACAGAACTCTGTAAATTTATTTTATGGTGAACAAGTAACCCTACATTAACGACCATGGCAAAAAAAAGAAATAGCACCTGAAAAATCAGAGCAATAAAGAACGCAACTTGACCTTTGTTATTCTGCCGTAAAATAGACCACCCTCCCCGTTTGACTTTCGGCCAGACCCTATTCATTGCCAGGGCATTTCGAGAATGACATTTCGGCGCCGTGGCTCCCAATTTATATTCTAATTTGGATCATATATAATTCTAGTTTAAATTTTAAATCCACTTTTGGCATTCAAAATTAAATATCAGACCTCTACTTTGGACTGGTAAAATTGTTATTCAGAACAATTTGACAGAACTCAAAAGGAATTGGGATAATGGAAACAATATAAAGGGGAGATATTTTTTATGAGATCGTTCCGCCTAAATTCAATATCTCTTCTCTTTCTTTTTTTCACGGTCTTATTCCCCTTACTTGGAGTAAGTGCATCAACAGTAACGTCGAAACCGAAGAACCCGTACCCCCTTCCGCCTGCAGAAAATAATACCTCTGTCCTCTTTGAGGGATATTCAAAAGTTCTCAGCGGAGAAAATAGAATAGGCTTTATTGTTTATAAATATGAAGTTAATACTAAATTAAAGAAATTTTATTCAACCTACTTTTTAAAAGCAGGCCCACCAGTTGATATCAGCGAAAGTCTCCATGCTGAAGCAGATTTTGAAATGAATCCGATTAGCTACCAATACACTTCACTTACTAAAAATGACTCCAAAATCATTGATGCCAAGTTCTTGAAAGGCAAAATGACAGCAACTGTTCAGAACGGTAAAAAAACTCAAACTATTAAAAAAGAGATACCGCAGGGAGTATTTCTAAGCACATTCCTTTATTACTTAATATTGAAAAGCAAACAGGGTTTACAACCGTCACTGAACTTTTCATTTCAAGCTATTGCAGAAGAAGATGCAACCATTGCTTCTGGTGAGGCCGCAATTGGAAAATTGGAATCCTGGAAGGGATTTGAGGTATATAAGGTTAAACAAAAGTTTAAGGGTCTGGAGTATTTTAGCTATATCGACAAACAAGGAGAAGTTCTTTCTACGTTTACTCCCGCTATAGGAATTTCAACTGAAATTGTTGCAGATGCAAATACTGCTATGGCAGGATTTGGCGGCGAATCTAATTTAAAGGCACTTTTTGGTGAGGTGCCAAAAGGATTGGAAAATGCCATGGCTCGTAAGCTCTCAAGTGGCACTGATATTGAAAATTCAGAAAATTCAAAACTACGCGAATCCAATTCCAATAGTGGTGGAATTGTTTTAAAATCAGAAATTAATGAAAAACAAGAAAAGTAGGAGGCGGTATTATGAATAAGTTAGTTGGGCAACACATGATTATAGGGATTTCGGGTAAAACTCTAACCGCTGATGAAAAAGATTTTATTGTAGACGCAAATATTGGAGGTGTGATCTTGATGGGACGAAATGTTGAGTCTCCTGAACAAGTCCATCAGCTCTGCACAGAAATTCAAGCTCTCCGCCACAAAATGATCGAAAAAACACCGCTATTTATTGCTATTGACATGGAAGGGGGACGAGTTGCCCGACTGAAAGCGCCCTTTACAATTTGGCCCCCCTTAAAGAAAATTGGTGACTTAGATAATTCAACAGCGACTTTTAGTTTTTCCTATCAAATGGGTCAAGAGCTCAGTGCTGTCGGAATTAATTTGGACTTTGCACCCTGTTTGGATGTTCTTACTAATACTAAAAATACGGCAATTGGAGATCGCGCCATTTCTTCAAAAGTCGAAATGGTTGATAAGCACGCTTCCGCCTTGATTCGCGGCTTTATTAAAGCCGGAGTATTTTGTTGCGCAAAACACTTTCCAGGACATGGAAATACCATTATTGATAGTCATGATGACCTGCCTATTGAAGATGCTGATGAGGCTCGTTTGGAAAAAGTGGAATATGTCCCTTTTAAAAAAGCCTTTAAATCCCGAGTTGATATGGTCATGACGTCCCACCTTAAATTTCCTAAAATAGACAAAGATTGGCCCGTTTCCCTTTCACCATTTTTTGTTCAACAAAAAATTCGAACTGATTTCCGCTATCGAGGCCTCATTGTAACGGACGATCTAGATATGAAAGCACTCACCAAGAATTTTGATAAAGAAACGATTGCCGTGCAGGCACTGAAAGCTGGCAATGATTTATTACTTTATTGCAATGATCCAGAATCTCCACAAATTGCCCATGATGCAATATTATCAGCATTGGCTCAGGGAGCTTTCTCGAAAGAATATTTACAAGAGAGCTATCTTCGAATTACAGGGGCCAAAAAAGAACGCATGACTCATCCGGATCCAATGCCATTCGACGAGGCTAAAAAATATATTGGCACAGAACAAAACAAAGCCCTCGCTGAGGGCTTGTTATTGGGCAAAATAGAATTCGACAAATTAACGGGGTAAGAAAATTTTAAAGTGCTTTTTATAATCCGATAGTGGAAGTGTATTAATAAGTTCATAAGTACCGCCAGCTAAAATTCGACTATTTAAAACGTCTAAATTTTGCTAATGCTTTTGGTAAAAAATCGACGAGGTCGCTGGCTAGCAAACTGAGTGAATCTCTTCCACTCCTCACCCAGACGTCAGAAATCCATCCATGCAGTGACGCCCCCGTCAAAGCTGCTTCGCCTGGCCCCAGTCCCTGGGCCCTTAAAGCAACAATAATTCCCGTCAAAACATCTCCCGTTCCTGATTTAGCTAGGGCTGGGTTACCAGTATTAATTACGTAGGTCTTTTTTCCATCGGAAATTACAGTTCGATAACCTTTCAATAAAACCCAACACCCTAAGAATTCAGCAGAGCGCTGGCACCAATAAAACCTATCTGATTCAATCGACTCAGCTGTGGCTTGTCTTTCCGAATATCCTTTGGCCTGTAACAATTTTTCTAACTCGCCGGCATGAGGAGTAAGAATCCATTCCCCTGGCCATTTTTGTTTCGCCGAAAGGCCTCCTAAAATTCTTAAACCATCGGCATCAACGACCACTCTCCGATGCCCGGATTTCAAGAGTTCTTCCATTGCAATTTCACCCCAGGAACTGAATCCCAAGCCGGGCCCAACGGCCACTGCAGATATATATTTCTTCAACTGCTCAGATTTAAGAAACTCTTGAAGACCATCTCCTGAAATTCTTAGGAAATCAGCTGGCCAAAGTGGATTGATATGTTCACTACATAGAGTCACATAGCCAGCTCCTGTTCTCAATGCCGCCATGGAGACAAAATGAGCGGCCCCGGGCATTTTTTGTGAACCCGCAAGGACAATGACCTTTCCTGCCCGAACTTTGTTGTCAAAAGAACTTCTCTGGGGCAGACATTGAACCGCATCCTTCTTAGTAAACAAAAAATAGCCTTTTGCAACTTGATTAACTATACCTCTAGGAAAACCAATATCCATCGAAACAATTTTTCCGCAAATTCTAGGACCTTCATTTACAAAAAAACCGATTTTAGGTTGCCCCACAGTTAACGTAAAATGAGCCTGTATTGCCGTCCCCAAGAGAATTCCACGATTACAATCCAGACCTGTTGGAATATCCACGCAAATTCGAACACAGTTCATAGTATTGATAATTTTTATAATTTTAATTAACTCGTCAGAGATTTCTCGAGTCAGGCCTGTACCAAAAATAGCATCTACAATTATTTTTATTTTATTCTGAAAAACTAATTTTTTATGGTGCTCATCATAATTCATAAAATTCGAGGGTGCTTTTTGAAAATCAATTTCTTCTACTTTATGAAATCCATAATATTTTAACTCTCGGGCAATGACCTTGCCATCACCTCCATTATTGCCTGGACCCACTAAAATCAGGATTTCTTCGTTTTTCCACTGTGAAAAATGCTCTCGAATCCATTCGGCCATTTTTTTTCCGGCTCGCTGCATTAAGGTTGCCTCTGAAATTCCGTAATTTGCAATTGTCTGCTGGTCAATTTCCTTGGCCTGCTCACGAGTTACCAAACGTACCATTTTCCACCTCCCCTGCCGACTTCCTATTTACTACTGCTAGGACATACGCCCTAATTGGGCTCCCTTTTTGCAAATTCTTCCCTAGTCTAATATCGCCCTTCCTCATTTAATTTTCAACTCCTCGATATTAAAGTCATTTCTTGAAACTCCATGAGTCTCTTGGACGGCAAGCTTTTTGAAGCCTTTTTTCCCTGTTAAAAGGAGCTAACCATGTCAAATAATTCGCTGACTCAAAATTCCCAAAATACTGTAAAATCTAGGAATGGAATTCCGGGTTTTATAGTGGGTTCCATAATAATTCATGTTTTAACTCTGGCAGGATTTGCTTATTATAATTTCAAGGACGAAGAAAAAAAGGAATCAACTTCCCCAACAATTGCTAGGGAAAAGCTCGATGTTGTCATGGTGGAGGAGCAGAAAGCAACCCTTCCGGAGAAAGCTCCCGAAAAGATAGAAGTCACACCTATTACACCTTCCGCACCTAGTACACATTCTATATCTTCGACTGAAAAAACAACCGAGAAGCCGACCCAGGCTCCCCCCACTGAGCTGCCAGCAACGCCTATCGAGGAAAAACCATTACCTGCTAAAAAGGGGATGGTTCCGACTTTTCCAACTTCAAAACCAGTAAGCAGAAAAGGTGTAGCAAGCAAGAAGTCATCTAACTCCATTTCACCAAATCCGATTCTAAAGAGTGTTGCGGCAAAATCACTGAGTGAAACTCCGGTGACTCAAAAAACAATTGATCCAGACGACACGGCTAACGACTCAAAACTTCTAAAAGAAAGTAGTGAGTCAGAATCTAAATTGACCTCCTTGCCGATCTCTTCTGACAAATCTGCTTCAGACAGCGTTTCCGATGCATCCTCAGAAACACTCGATGAACAAGTCACAAAAAACGATGAAGCTCATGCCCCGGTCCTACGTCTTAAGCCAGCAGCTGAAAATAGCAATGAGCCCATTAACAAAGAGTCTAAGACAAATGCCAAGACTGAATCTGTTAATTTTGATGATCTGGACAAAGAAGTAGAAAATGAACATTTGACCAGTATTCAAGACTTGAAGGTCCCCTCAAAGAATACTCAAGAAACCTCTGGAGAGGCTGGCCCCATTCGAACATTGTCACAATTTAAGCAAGTACAAAATAATCCTCGTCCCCAATACAGCAAAGAAGAGCGATTGCAAGGACAGCAAGGTGTTGTTATTTTTCATGCCTTTATTGGAGAAGATGGAATTCCCAGGGATTTTAAACTCGTCAAATCCACGGGTTTTCGCAATTTAGATAAAAAATCGTTACAAACCTTAAAAGAATGGAAATTCGAACCCGGTCAGGAAGGATGGGTTGAGCTTCCATTTAGTTGGAACTTAAAAGGAGATCCCCAACCCCTGAGTCGGCCTTTGCGGACAGGAAATAGTTCCATTTCATCAACGCAATAAGACCGAACGTTCTAAAAAAATATTTAATGAAAATAATCAACGACAAAAGGGGACTCAGAATTGAATCCCTTCTTAAGATTGCATTTAAAGCAGAATTCTTAAAAATTAAGTATAATATCCAACTCATTTAATTCGTAGTCCATCGTTGGCACAAGTCGTCACCTTGTGCGACGCAGAGGCACTCCGCCTCCGCGGCTTCCTCCTTGCTGCCTTGGTCTACTTTCAAACTGAGTTCGGTAAAAACACTAGTCTTGGAATAATACCTTAGGAGACTTCGTAGATCCATTGCTTCGTAATTTAGCTTTACGCTTTTTACCGCAGGTACTTCTTTTTCGTTCACGAATATATTCAGTTTTTTTAGTTTTTGAAGCCATTTAATTCCTCACCATGAATTTTTGCCATTCAGAGTCGAACTGAATATCAAAATGGAAATGTTAAGTCAATGGAATGCTTTGAGTAGTCTCCAACCACCATTTCTCTTTGAAATGCATAGTTTAAGACGAATCGGGGCCCTTCAAAGCCCAATCCTGTGGTACCCAATTGTTGTCCAGTATCTTGATTCCCCTGAAATCCGATCCGCCAAATGAGCCATTTCTTCATATAATCCTCAAAACCCAGCATTACCGTAGGCCCCTTCATGGAATTGTGATCTCCAGAAAGCAAATCGGCTCTAAATCTTAAAAAATCCTTGTAAAGAAAATGAGTCCCCACTGCAAAACGGGTTAAAGGCCGAACTTCCGCAGGAAAAACTTCAGATTTATCAATAAACCCTATATTATAAAATACCAAACCAAATCCCAAATTCTGCAGAGGGCTCCATAACAATCCTGCATCTAACAGAGTTCTTGTTACACTTTGATTTTTTTCATCATCAAAAGAAACCGAATATTGATGACCTGTAATTCCAATTGCCATGGATTGGCTTATAAAATCCCCAAGGGCCAAACTCACATCTTTCACTGTCATTGGCTGAACCGCTAATCCCAGATCGCTCTCCCCCTTTTTTAGGTCTCTGTTCCTGAACTCCTGAAAATAGGCCAAGGATGCAGGCATAATGACATCCTTTGAAGCCTCACTAATACCAGCAGCAAATCGAGTTGAGCCCCCGGTCGTATAAAAATAACGACCAAAACTGTGGACAAGCACTGCCGGGTTAAGATAGTTAATATCGGCAGCATTCACGGCACCAATTCCAGCTCCTCCAGCACCATCTGATTGTGAACTATTATTCCGAATTGTGCTCTTTGCCTGAGGAAAGCCAATTTGAAAAACCGAATCAGTAAAATAAAACATTAGTCCTATGATTGCGATAAAAAAATGGAAAGGGGCAAATGTCGATTTCAGTGTTGTCTTCATAGAGAAATAGTATTGATTCAATTCCTCAATTTCAACAAAAATTCTTAAGGAGTTTACTGCCGAACACAGATCGAAGCAAACTCTGCACACCACGGAGTAGGAATAGGATCTGCACCATAATTCATAGGCACAGTTCCTGAATCATCGAATTGTCGAAAACAGGGAGTCGAAATATTGTATGCGACCCCTGGATATTTTTGCCCACCAGATCCATTTGGAATTGTTTTCTCATCATAGCAGGAAACTCCAAGATCCTTAGGATAGGCACAACGCTGGACGGGATTTACCTCCCAATACTCTGCAGGAAAAGTATTGTGAGCAATTTCCAACTCCAACCTCAAGGCGGCATTCAAATCTGAAACTGCAATGGCAGGACAAGTTCCTGGAGCAGCAATAACGTCATCCCGACGAACGATTAAATACTTTCTCGAGCAATCCCAACTAGAAGCGTCCACTGAGTCTGGCCTTTCCAAATTAAATTCCACAATATTCGAAATCACATTAACTGGACTGTATTTATAGGTTTGAAATCCACTTATAAACGGCTTGCTGAAACCAATGCTAAAGCCAGATCCATATGCCACTTTTGCAGGCGCGTTTGCAGGTGCCCGCGCGCCTGCGGGATCTCCAAGGTCAGGAGCATAAGTCATAGATAAAAAGCCGGCCCGATCGATATTTGCGGTTGCGCCGAGTGACGTTCTAATGATTGATGCCGTAGATTCTCCAATTCCCGACCCTGAGCCACTGGGTGCATATTTAAGAACAGCTTCAAAGCTCTTTTGGCCAGGAACTTGAGAATCTACCAAGGGAAAATATCGCAAATATTGTGGAATGCTGGCCCCTTTCGCCTGAAAAAAAGAGTCAGACAAAAGAGTCTCTGCATAAACAGGTGTCGACAAGTCCCCCAGGGTCTGAATAATGTCAGTTCCCACGGTTGCTCCCTGAGTTCCTAAAGCGACCTGAAAATTAAAACGGCTGCGAATGGCGGCCTGTGGAATGGCAGCCCTATTGTTCGAAGATTTCGCCAAAATTTCTTCAACTTGAAAACTCTTAATTTCTGTATTTGGATATACCGGTTTTAACTTACTCTTGGCATATTTAATAAATTCATCTCGAATCTTGATTCCACCTGTATAATAACCTCCCAGGCGAAAAGAATAAAATGCAGGATGGGTATTGAACTGGTCAGAATGGCAAGACATATAGCTGATATGATCTACTTTTGTCGTAAAGGCAAAAGGAGCCTCGGAATATTGTTGGAGGGTTGGGTCCATTGTAGAAAGAGAGGATCCATCAAGACCTGACTTGCCGCAATTCTGAAAAAAAATTCCGATGGCACTAAATGCCACGGCACCCATTATAAACAAGAGTTTTTTCTTCATTGGATCCCCCAAGTCAAATATAACACGATAAGCCCCTACTTGGTTGCCTTTTTTAATTTTTATCCTTGTTTATGGCAAAAAAATTATAACTTGTCTCAGATTAAGGCGGTATGGGATATTGCCTTGATGAAAGATCATTTATCAAAGACATGGAGTATTTGGGTGCAATTCAAGACTTTTTTTAGAAATTTGAAATTCAGTCTAACAAGCATAGCTTCAACCCTCAAAGTCCTTTTAATTTTAAATATTTTTTTCTTAGAATCATCTGCAATTGCTTATATCCCACCCACCAAAATGATTTTACAGAAAGTAACAGAAAACTCAGGTGCAGGTCCCTATGCAATCGAACAACTTGTGGAATTTTACCAGGGGCTTGATACCTCTATCTTGGTTCGCGAAAACTGGATCATTGAAAATGACCATTCCCTTCGTTTAACTGTAACTGGTGAAAAAAATCTCAAAAATACTTTTAAATTAAATTATATCTATACGGGTTCTCAGAGATGGACCATGGAAGGTGGAAATAAGATATCAGTCCCTATTCCCCGAGAACTGATTCAACGCTTTTTTCATTTTAAAAGCACTGAAGCGTTAGCATCCTATTTATTAAAGGAACAGATTTTGCCGAGCAATTATCTGAATCGAAAGTCGCTTCCACCTAAAAGTTCTGAAATTTCCTTTCAACCGGAATCATGGATTCGGTTAGCTCGTCTTGGTGGAGTAGTCAATTGGACCATTGGAACCCCTTCTTCTGAAGGGGAAATATTGCCAGGAATTTGGATTGAACAAGATCAATTTAATATTCGGAAAATTCGACTCGCCTCTTTAGCCGAAATGACAGCCGAAGGTTTTAAAGAATTCAGCAAAGGACTTTTTTATCCCGAAAAGCAAACTATCAAATGGAACACCAGCTCTGCCTCCATCCGCCTTGTGAGCGTCAAAAGCTTGCAAGCCAAATCTTTTCAAGGCATTCAACCTTCCTCTATTGAAAGTTCAAATCATATTGAGGGTTTGGTTCGCAACTCAGCTCAAATAGCAGTGAGTGAGTTTTATTCAAGGTTTCGTTAATGTTAACTCCTGAAGTCGAAGATTCTTTTTTGAGGCAATTTTGGCAAGTTGCTGTGGCAGCTCCTTTACGAGGGCCGTTGACTTATTTGAGTCCCCTCCCTTCTCAATTAGATGGTAAGAAAATAGATCGCGGAATACGAGTTACAGTTCCCTTAGGAAAACGCCTCGCCCAGGGAGTAGTCCTCGGACCTTGCTCTGAAGAAAATATCCCTAATTCCGAAAATATCATACTCAAAAGTATTTCTTCCATTGAAAATCAATTTCCAAATTTGCCTGCAGCTTTTATGAATTGGCTGGAATGGTTGTCCCATTATTACATTTACCCTTTAGGTATGACAATGGACCTTGCCTATCCACCCCTTAAGAAGGCCAAAGAAAAAAAATCAATAAAAATTAAAGTAAATAGAAAAGCTGCCGTGATACCCACTCAGCAGCTTGATAAAATTAAAAAGCCCGATTTAACGACAGAACAAAAAGCATGCATTGATTCCATTACCATTGATGATCAATTTCGAACTCATCTTGTCTTTGGCGTAACCGGTTCTGGCAAAACTGAAATTTATTTGCGTCTCTTGGAAAAAGTTTTATCTCAGGACAAATCTGCCTTGGTTTTAGTTCCTGAAATATCTCTTACACCCCAATTGGTTCGGCGTTTTGTGGATCGATTTGGCGACAAAGTTGCAGCCATTCACTCCCAACTCACTGAGCGCGAAAAAACAGATCAGTGGTGGGATATTGTGACGGGTAAAAAGAAAATTTTAATCGGCGCACGCTCGGCACTCTTCTGCCCGATTGAGAAGTTGGGAATCATCATCATCGACGAAGAGCATGAACCCAGCTATAAGCAAGATGAAAAACTCAAATACCATGGGCGTGATGCGGCCATCGTGTTGGCAAAGTACTCAAGCTGCCCAATTATTTTGGGATCGGCAACTCCCAGCTTAGAATCTTGGAAGAATGCCCTGGATGGGAAATATACTTTGCACACGTTAAAAAATCGGGTTGAAAATCGCACAATGCCTGATTTTCAACTGGTGGATCTTCGCCTAGAAAAAGAAATACAAAAGCAAACTCCAAAAAAAGGAGCCTCCACCTTTTGGCTCAGCCCCAAGTTGGAAGAAAATATGCGCGAAATTTTAGATCAAGAAAATCAAGTTGCCCTTTTTCTCAATCGACGGGGTCTGGCACAAACGATAATTTGCCCTTCGTGCGGTCATACTATGAAGTGTCCCAACTGTGAAATAAATTTGACTCTACATGCAAACTCCCACGTGATTTGTCATTATTGTGATTATCATGAAAACTTCAAATTAAAATGCAGTGATTGCAAAGAGGGCGAAAGAATTCAGATTGGAATTGGAACCGAGCTCCTTGAGCAGGATTTGCGTAAATTATTTCCTGATAAAAAAATAGCCAGGGCAGATCGCGATGAAATTCAAAATCGATCCGACCTTGAACAACTCGTTAAGGAAATGGAAGATGGCACCATTGATATATTAATCGGCACTCAAATGATCGCAAAAGGTTTGGATTTTCCAAAGCTTAAATTGGTTGGTTTGATTTTGGCCGATGTGGGATTCAATCTACCTGACTTTCGAGCCACGGAAAGAAGTTTTCATCTCATCACACAAATGGGAGGAAGAGCAGGGCGCCATATTTTGCCTGGAGAATCCCCCGGAAAAGTTATTATTCAATGCTTTAATAAAGAACATGCAAGTATCACCTTTTCTCAGTCTCATGACTTTATCGGATTTGCTCAAAATGAGTTAGCTACAAGAGAATCCCTGGGATACCCACCGTTTGGAAAATTGATAAGCTTTCGCATTCAGGGACCTGATATTCAGACGGTTAAACAAACTTCATCGATTATTGCTCGCCGTGCAGAAGCATTGAGAACTCAATTCCATACTTTTGGCGAGATTGAAATTCTGGGACCCTGCTCGGCTCCGCTCGCCAAAATAAGAAATTCCTACAGATATCACCTCTTACTTAAAGGTAAACACTCATATTTGATGAATCAGTTTGCTCGGCAACTGCTGGGAAATGAAAACTGGGTCCCGAAACGTGTTAAAGTACTTGTGGATGTAGATCCCCTCAATTTATTATAAAAGGGATGACAAATTGCCCTCAATGCGGAACTCAAGTAGAAAGCCTTGTGCCAGTGGATCAGCCGCTGCAAATGCTTTTACAAGCTCAAGGCACTAAAATAGCCAATGAGGTTTGTTCAAATTGCCTTAATAAATTTCAAAATAAACCTCAACTGACCGGAACTTCGTTAATTGTTGCCCAAGAAAAATCACTGGATGAACGAAAATTGCGACTTTGGCGAAGTCGTATTCAACTTCTAACTTCAGCTCGTAAGCATATGATGAGCAAAAGATATGCCGATGCTGCTGCGACCTACGAAAAATACATTAAAATACTAGAACTGGTCTTTGATATTAAAAAGGGAGGACGCCTCACTCCTGAAATATTTAAAGATTCCGCACGTACCCAAGAACTCACCGTTGTTACCAATGTTTTTTGGGACTTGGTACGGATTTATGATAATCATCCAGCTTGGTCTGAAAAGCAGAAAGTGGCAGCAGAACAATTGGCTTCCTTTCTAGGATTTACACCCGTTTATCTAGAAATTTTGCGCAAGGCTGAAACTTTTTTGAAAAAGAGTAATAATCCGGGAACTGTTAAAATGTTGATACGCAAGGCAACTGCCTCACGCGCCCATTGTTTTATTGCCACCGAAACTTTTGCTTCCCCATTTGCCCCTGAAGTTATCGCCCTTCGTCGTTGGCGAGACAATCGCCTTATTCCCTATTTTTGGGGACGTTTATTAGTAAAATTTTACTATTTAACATCGCCTTCCATCGCTCGCATTTTGCGTCGCTCACCGCAATTGCGCAAGGGAATGAAAAAATTTTTGGGAGAATTTATCAAACGTTTTACGTAGATTCTGCTTGCTCTCTCGAAAATCTTGAAGCAATGATAATTGCAAAATTATGAAAAGACATTCTCAACACATTTATGAATATGCAATAATTGGATCGGGATTGACAGGCCTTATTTTAGGGGCTCATCTCAGTCAATTTTCTGATGACTTCGCTCTTATCGAATCTAATGACTACGTGGGCGGCGTCAACCGGCCCATTCAAATTCCCGGAATCGGTACAGTTAACAATGGAATTCGTTTTCTTCCTTATGCAGAAACTTTGATGCCTTTATTGAAAAGTCTGGAAGCTGTCTTGGGTGAATGTTTAATAGGTCCCGTCAAAGAATGCCCTCCTGTTACTTATGATAATGGATCCCTTAAGCCCTTTTTGGGATTTGGAGACAATCCTCCTGATTTTTACAAAGAGTTGAATTATTTTACAGCTACTCAACAAATTGAATTGTTGATCCCAATCCATCAATGGCCTGAGCTTTTATTTAAGAAAATTCGAGGTGATTTTATGCCTCGATCCTACGTTACCAAATTTCATAAACCTGAAAATATGGAAGATGGGAATTTTCTTTCTCATCTCACCATCAATGGCAGTAAAAATTTGGCCGCCAAAAATTTTATTTTCTGTGGGTCGCTCAAAGATTTGGTCGTTTTATTGCCTAAAGGAATTTTGTCAGCGCGAGCCCAGAGTAAATTGAATAGGGATACCTATTGGACGGCTTTATGTCTGGATCTCGTGCATTCCCAAAAAATCTCCGCTTCAGACGCCATTCATATTCTTAATGGAACCACTCAAGATGAAATAGGCCCCTGTGCCGGTCGCTTTTTGCCTTGTCCCGTGTTGGAATCGCAAATTCTCGCTTTGCCGACTGATTCTGCTTTGGAAGCGGATCCTCTGACCACCACACTAGAACCCATTGCCACAGCCACACCGACCGAGGTTCCGCCTCCATTACAATGTTCGCAGTGGATTACCTATGTGGACGAATTTACTAGTGAAGACAGCGAGGTTGTCGCAAACGCCTTAAAAAAAATAAAAAGGCAAATCAAAAGGGCTTATCCAAACGCACTAGAACAATTGAAGCATGAGCGAATTATGGTTGCACCTGCTGTGGCTGGCAATGGTGATCTTAAACTATCGCATCAAAACACTTTAAGTGGTTTGAACAATCTATTTATAGCTTGCGGAGCCATGTCTGAGTTTGCCAATATCTGGGGTACCTTGGAACATACTCAAAAAATAATTTCAGCCCTGAAACTAGGATCTCCTCAAAAAGAGAGCTCAGAGGTTGAAAAATCTCATTGCTCTCTGTGATAGACCGTGTTAATTCCCCAAAACCATGCTTCGAAAGAAGTAAAAACACACTCTCTAATATCAACTGGTCCTGATCTGTAAGGCCGGAGCAATAGAGCTTCTGCTGTTGATTAAGGCAATTACCTCAATTCGAGGTCCCTGTTAGAGAGGCGGCACAACCAGAAGGAGAGAATACATGGCTCAAGTAACCATGAAAGAAATGTTAGACGCGGGCGTTCACTTTGGACATCAAACTCAGCGTTGGAACCCTAAGATGAAGCCTTATGTTTACACAGCAAGAGGTGGAATCCATATTATCGATCTGCAAAAAACAGTCGTTCGCGCCAATAAAGCTGCTGATTTTGTTAAAGAAATCGCTGCTAATGGCGGACGCTTGATCTTTGTTGGTACCAAAAAGCAAGCGATTGAGCCTGTTCAAGAAGCTGCG
>Ga0172367_10006093_pt1 | contig 14332 bp, 15 predicted proteins | sample Lak10m_FD_114542 | JGI IMG/M metagenome (GOLD analysis project Ga0172367, IMG submission 114542) | Freshwater microbial communities from Kabuno Bay, South-Kivu, Congo - kab_022012_10m | ecosystem: Environmental > Aquatic > Freshwater > Lake | place: Democratic Republic of the Congo: South-Kivu... | reverse complement strand
CAATGCTCAGAGAATATGCCTGGAACAAAGCGACCACGAACGCCAGGCCCGAAGCTGTGGCAGCGATGGCACCCACGCCTTTTTCACCGAGTTTTGCGCCGATGGTCAGGTTTAGAAGCAGGCCGATGACAGGCAGGTAGACGATCCATGGTACGAGATAGAAGAACAGACCAGAAGCATTTTCCATATTTTTTTATCCCTTCAGGCTGTTCAATTGATCGACATCGATACTCTGTTTGCTGCGGAAGATGGCTACGATCAAGGCCAGGCCAACTGCTACTTCTGCCGCGGCCAAAGTCATCACGAAGAAAACAAAGATTTGTCCATTAAACACTGAGGTCGTATTCAGTGTCGAGTACATACGAGCAAAGGTCACAAAGGTCAGGTTGGCGGCATTCAGCATTAATTCCACTGACATAAAAATTACCAGCGCGTTTCGACGGATCAAAACGCCCATCGCGCCCATTGTGAACAGGATTGCGGCAAGTGCGAGGTAATAATTAACTGGGATCATATTTATCCCCGCGCTCCTTTCTTTTCTTGTTTGGTCAGCACAATGGCGCCAATCATTGCGACCAGCAAAAGAATCGAAGTGATTTCAAAAGGCAGCAGGTACACTGTAAAGAGTTTGGTGGCTAATGGTGAAGGAGCTGCTTCCGCGGTAGAGGTGGCAACTTGCAGACCGGTTGTGGAAATTTTTTGGATAACCAGGTAAAGAACCTGTCCAATCAATGCCAGGCCTAGTAGGACGGCTGGTAGCAAGTTTTTCCACTCGAATTCTGCAGGAATATGCTCGACACCCAGCAGCATGATCACGAACAGGAAAAGGACCATGATGGCGCCGCCATAGACTGTTACCTGCGAAAGGGCAATAAAAGGCGACCCTAACAGCAGGTAAAACACCGCAACAGTGCCAAAATTCATCACCAGGTACAGGGCTGAATAAACCGCGTTACGACTCAGAAGCATGCCAGCTCCAGTCAAAATGGCGGTCAGGGCGAGGATAAAAAATAGAATTAAATCACCGGACATTGATCACCTTCGTGTTAGCGGCTAATCTTGAGGATCTGCCATTTCTGGAACAGATCGATTGAATAGACCAGGTTCAGTCACCTGCGGCGTGGGAGCTCCTGTCTGTGGCACAGGAACGATCAGCATATCCTTGGTATAGATGGCATCCCTACGATCGGTGAAGGTCAATTCGTAATTGTCACCCAGCACGATAGCCTCTGTCGGGCAAGCATCTTCACAAAAACCACAGTAGATGCAGCGCAGCATGTTTATTTCATAGGTGCTGGCATACCGGTCGCCAGGCGAATAACGCTTTTCATCTGTATTTTCAGATGCCTCAACGAAAATTGCGTCCGCAGGACAGGCAGCCGCGCAAAGCGCACAGCCAATGCATTTTTCCAATCCATTGTCATACCGCTTTAATTCGTGGCGCCCACGAAAGCGCTTGGATACCTGGCGCTTTTCTTCCGGATATTGTATTGTCACCGGTTTTTCAAACATCATCAATAAGGTGGTCTTCATACCACCTATCATTTCAAGGAAAGGTTCAACGAGCCTCATAAACTTTCCTCCGTAAAGATCGATCTACCAATCCAATTGTCAGGAAACCAAGAAATACTGAAACCACAGGAATGAATAACTTAAAAAGAGGGTTGATTTGTGCAAGCGCAATTCCAACCGCCGAGACCATCACGATCGAAAGGGAGAGCGGCAGCATGGCTTTCCACCCAAATGACATCAGGCGGTCATAGCGAATGCGAGGCAGGGTGGCGCGCGCCCAGATCATGCCGAATAGCAGCACGACAATTTTCAAGAACATGTAAACCGGCCCAAGCAAGGCAAAGCGATCAACGCTCAGGAAGGTGTTCTTCAAGAACCAGAACTCGCGGTACCCGCCAAAGAAAATCGTAGCCGAAATGGCAGATATGGCGATCATCTTGGTGTATTCAGCCATGAAGAACAATGCAAATTTCATACCTGAATATTCAACATGATAGCCTGCGGTTAGTTCCTGTTCAGCTTCAGGCATATCAAACGGAGCGCGGTTCAATTCAGCCAGTGTGGCGATCAAGAAAATGACCGCGCCAGTTGGTTGGATGAGCGCAAACCACATATTCTTCTGCGCTTCAACAATAGCCATCATGTTCATCGAGCCAGCCAGTAAAATTACCGCTGTAAACGACAGACCAAGGGCGAGTTCGTAGCTGACCATCTGGGCTGTGGAACGCAAACCGCCCAACATGGCATATTTATTATTGCTTGACCATCCTGCCAGCACGATCCCATAGACCGCGATGGATGCGATGGCGGTTACATACAAAATACCCACATCAATATTTGCGATGTACAGGTTGATTGTGCGGCCAAACGCTTCAAAACTCGGTCCCCACGGTACTGTCGCGGTAATGACCACGGCTGGGACCACTGTTACGATTGGCGCGAGGATGAAGAGGATCTTCTCGGATTGATCTGGGATCAATTCTTCTTTAAAGATCAACTTTACTGCATCCGCAATTGGCTGGAGCAAACCAAATTTTCCGGCGCGGTTCGGACCATAACGTACCTGCATGCGCGAGAGCGCCTTGCGTTCATACCAGGTCAGGTATGCGAAACCTGTTAATAAAACCATGACCAGGATAAACGACTTGATCACCCATTCAAGGACTAATGCCCAATCCATTTTTTACCTCCTCAGGCCTGCTCAGCGGCCGAAAATGACTTGCTCCGCTGTGCTGACAGGAGCTCCACTGCGGTCGGCTCGGAGATGGGGATACCAAAACTACGGTAGACAAGTACAACATTGGTTGAAATGGTATTGTCAAATCGCACTTTAACTTCCACATCGGAATTATTCAATTTCAGTATTGCCTGTCCGCCATTTGATAGACCAAGTTTGGCAGCCGTCGCCGGGTTGACAGAGACGCTTGCCTGGCCAATGTGGCTTTTTAGCAATGTGGCGGCTGCCAAAGTCGTTCCCTCATCATAAAGCTTTGAAACAGGGACGGCCATTAACTGGGTTGCTTTTAAATTGCCCAGCAAATTGCGTGTGTCGCTTGTCGCCTGGCTTGTTGTCAGCGAATTCCCTGATAGTTCCAGGTGCGCACCCAGGCCTTGAAGATTTTTATAGGAAGTTCCGCCATAATATAGGTCGCCGCGACCAACTTCGGGCCACTGCTCAACCACTTCTGCCAGCTTGTTGTAAGTTGCACCCGCGAAGGATTTCATGATGGTAGCAATTTTATTCATGACCAATAAAGCGGAGCGGCTTTCCAGTTCGATACCGCATTTCCTGGCAATCTCGGCCGTCAGGCTGAAATCAGGTTTTGTGCCTGGTTTGGCTGGCACAGCCGGGTAAAACCGCTGCACGCGCCTTTCAGAGGAAGTATAAGAACCTTCCCGCTCGGTATAAGCTGCCGCAGGGAGTACGATTTCAGCCATCCGGGTGGTTTCGGTAGCCAGAATATCTTGCGCAATGACAGTTTTCGCCGATTTCAACGCCTCGGCCAGCCTGGGATCGTCCCCTGCCGGGTCGGCGCCCACAATGTAAACGACTTTGCCATTAATCGCTGAAGCCAAGTCGGCGACGGGGGTTAAACCCAATTCCCAGGCGCCTTGCGCGTTCGGGGTATTCCAGACACCCACGAGACCATTATTGGCCTTGCCTGCGCGAGCTTTCACATATTCAGCGCAAGCCGCAGCCAGTTCGGATGTTCCCTGTAACCCGAGGCCATCCGAGCCAAAGAACACAACCAGGTTGGCTGCATTACTGATAGCTTGGCCTATCTTCTCTTTTTTGGAAAGGCTTTTGACCGTTTCTACTTCGTCACCGTAGGCATAACGCACAACATAAGTGGCAAATTCATCCAGTTTGGTGGCATGCGCCGTCGCCACAATTACAGTCGTGCCGCGCTGCGCAGCAGCTTTTACACGTAAATGCCAGAGAGGGGCTTCGTTGTACAGGTCACTGGCGACAACCAAAATGGTGTCAGCGCCAGTATCTGCACTCTGGGCTTTGCCAAGGTCTCCAAGGTTGGACCCGGTGCTCAGGCCATAGGCTCTGGTGAATTCTCCACCACCCATTGGAGCATAGAAATGGATCTTTGCGCCTAGACCATCTGACAACTGCTTGAGATTAAACAAATCTTCATTTGCCAGACGTCCGCCGGCCAGGATTATCGATTCAGATTTGGCAGCGGCCAATTTTTCGCCAGCGCGGCTGATGCTGGACTCTAATTCCTTGGTGTCAAGCACCAGGCGTCCGGCATCTTCGCTGAAGTGATGGCTGGCAAAACGGCCTTTATCGCACAGCCAGATTTCGTTAACTCGCTCATTTTGGCGCGGTAATGCTCGTTTGATGACATAACCGCCTCCAGTCTTGGCTTCGCGCCGCACGTTAAAGCTCAGGTTGCAGCCGACAGGACACTGCGAACATATTGATGCCGCATTTTTCATTTCCCACGGGCGGGCGCCAAACCTGAAATCAGCGCTGGTCAGAGCCCCAACCGGACAAATGTCGGTCGTATTCCCCGAAAAAATCGAATCAAAACCTGGGTCTGAGAAGGTGACAATATCAGTGGCGCGACCGCGGCTGTAAAAACCAAGTACGGGCTCGCCCGCAATTTTGTCCTGAAAACGGATGCAGCGAGCGCACTGGATGCAGCGTTCACGGTCCAGGAAGATCAAATCTCCTAACTTGACATGCTTTTCCTGGCGCTGTTTTTCATCGAAGATAAAGCGGCTCTTTTCCGGGCCATGCGCAATTGTCAGATTCTGCAGTGGGCATTCACCACCTTTGTCGCAAATAGGACAATCTAATGGGTGATTGGTTAACAGCAGCTCGAGGATTTCTTTCTGTCCAGCCTTGGCTTTATCTGTGGCAGTCAACACAACCATACCTTCAGAAACAGGATTGGTGCAGGCTGTTTCAAGTTTTGGCATGTACTGAATTTTCGGTTTCCCGTCTGCTTCCAGAACAGGCTGCCCGGTAGCGCGGTCTATCATCGGACGACCGATTTCAACCAGGCATTGGCGGCACATTCCAACCGGTTCCATTTTGGGGTGGTAACAGAAAACCGGAATGTCGATGCCAACTTTTTTAGCAGCATCAACAACCAGGGTTCCCTCTGGAACCGATACTTTTACATTATCGATGGTGAGAGTGACTGTTTTTGCCATAATGCTACGCTTTCACCTTTTCCGTGTCCTGCGCTGGAAGAGTGCCCACCGTGAAATCTTCAGGGAAACGTTCCAATGCCGAGGTTATGGCCATTGTAGAAAAATCGCCCAAGGCGCACAGGCATTTGCCGTTGACTTGATTGGCAACATTTTTTAGCAGTTGCAAATCGGAATCTGTGCCATGGCCGTTGTGGATCCGTTCCACAATGTGAAGCATCCAGTAATTGCCATCACGGCAAGGGGTGCATTTTCCACAGGATTCATGCTTGAAGAAATGAACTGTCTTATTGATCACCCAGTCCATGCTGTGGCTGTCGTCGATGATGATGACAGAAGCAGAACCCAGGAGTGAACCAACACTTTGGACGCTTTCGTAATCCAACTTTGTATCCATTACCTTGTCAAAGCAACTGTCATCCACTCGGATGATCGATGAAGATGCGCCTGCCGGCATGATGGCGCGCACTTTGCGACCATCAGGAATACCGCCACCGTGGGTAAAGATCAATTCTCGGAAGGTGGTGCCCAGAGGAAGTTCATAATTTCCTGGTTTGTTGACATTGCCAGAAAGAGAGAATATCTTAACGCCCGCACTTTTTTCTGTCCCGAACCCCTTGTACCAGCCAGCGCCTTTTTCGATGATGGCCGGAAGATTGGTCAGTGTTTCGACGTTATTGATCACTGTTGGTTTGCCATAAAGACCTACCACCGCCGGGAATGGCGGTCGGACGCGTGGTTGCCCGCGTTTGCCTTCAATTGATTCGAGCAGGGCAGTCTCTTCACCGCAGATATATGCGCCTGCGCCAAGATGCGTCTTGAGCCGCAGGGAATAATTGGTTCCGAACAGGTTATCGCCTAGCATGCCCGCTTTTTCCATCTCAAGGATGCATTGGTCCAGGAATAATTGGACCTGCTGGAATTCACCGCGCAGATATACATAGCCTTCATTAGCCCCAACCGCAAAGCAAGCGATTGCAACACCTTCCAGGAATTGGAATGGATTGTTCTCCATTATCTCCCGGTCTTTAAATGTTCCAGGTTCAGATTCATCGGCATTGCAGACCACATAATGCGGCCAGATATTATTGGGCAGAAATGACCACTTGACCCCGGTTGGAAAACCGGCGCCACCGCGTCCGCGAAGTCCGGATGCTTTTACTTCATCGACCACTTGCTGAGGCTGCATGGAGCTGACAGCTTTTTTCAGGCTTTCGAACCCGCCATTTTTGCGAAATACATCGATGTTCTTAATTTCGGGGATATCACGATGTCGTAGCAGGATGTGAGACATTATTTAAGCTCCTTGCCGCCAATTTTCAGGGCTTCAATTAGCTCCATACTGCGATCCACGGTCATATTCTCATAATAGGTGACCTTGTCCCCGGCTTGTAGTTGGAACATGGGCGCCTTGTCGCAGGCAGCCAGGCACATGACAGCCTCAACCGTCACCAACCCATCCGCAGTAGTTTCTCCGACCTTGATGCCAATGTTTTTGCACAGGGCATCGAGGAACTTATCGGCGCCTCGCAAGGCGCAGGGCAAATCATTGCAGACCTGCATGCGGTACTTGCCAGCTTTCTCATCGTGATAAAGCGTGTAGAAACCGACAATGGAGGCAACCTCGGTCACATCCAGATCAAGCATGGTTGCGATTTCAGCCATACCTTCCTTGGTGATAAAACCGCCTTCACGCTGCGCAAGATAGAGCAGGGGCATGACAGCCGACCGTTTGACCGGATACTTGACGAATATTGCTTTTACTTCCTCTGGATACTTTTCGGCGAGACTCATCTGTCAATATCTCCCAAAACAATGTCAACAGAACCAATGATTGCTACCAGGTCGGCAACCAGGAAACCTTTTGCAAGGACTGGCAGGACCTGTAGGTTGTCAAATGAAGGAGTGCGGAAGTGGACACGGAACGGTTTTGGACCGCCATCGCTTTCCAGGTAGACACCCAATTCACCGCGTGGTGACTCAACTGCTGAATACACAGATCCCTTTGGCGCATTAAAGCCCTCTGTCCAATACTTGAAGTGGTGGATCAGTGCTTCCATGCTGTTGCCAATTTCGGATCGTGGAGGTGGTACGAACTTGTAATTATTCGAGCGTACGGGCCCCATTGGCAATTTATCCAGTGCCTGCTGGATTATGCGAATTGACTGGCGCATTTCGGCTATGCGGACAAGATACCGCGCGCGAACGTCCCCTTCTATGCGCACGGGGACTTCGAAATCATATTGTTCATAACCAGAGTAAGGGGCGAATTTCCGCAGGTCATAATTGACACCCGAACCGCGCAGCGTAGCTCCGGTCAGACCCCAGTTGACGGCGTCCTCTGCGGATATTTTTCCAATCCCGACCGTGCGATCAATAAAAAGCGGGTTTTTGGTGAGCAGAGACTCATATTGGTCGATACGATTGGGTAGAATTTTCAAAAGATTGCGTACTGCGGCTTCAAATTCGACTGGCACATCCCGCCAGACGCCGCCTGGGCGGATATATGTGGTCATCATGCGCTGGCCAGAAACCAGTTCAAGAATATCCAGGATCATTTCGCGTTCGCGGAAGCAGTACATAAAATCTGACATAGCCGCCAGGTCGAGTGCAGAAGTGCCCAACCAGACCATGTGAGAAGAGATACGTTTCAATTCTGCCAGGATTACTCGCAAAGCCTGGGCGCGCAGCGGGACATCCAACCCAATCAACTTTTCAACCGCCAGGCAATAAGCCAGATTGTTGCCAACCGTGTTCATATAATCCAGGCGGTCAGTCATCACTTCGGCCTTCTGGTAGGTCTTGGCCTCCATGTTCTTCTCAACGCCGGTATGCAGAAAACCGATATCGGGAATGGCGGCTAGCACTGTTTCGCCGTCCAGTTCCAGCAACAACCGCAGCACCCCATGTGTGGAAGGATGCTGAGGTCCCATATTCAATAACATCGTCTCGCCCTGTAGTGCGCGGTCCGAGACGAGATGGGTCATGCCATCAAGGGTGACTTCTTCAATCTGAGCCATAACTATTCTCCGCGCCTGTTCTTTGCATATGGTTTGCGGACGTCAATTTCATCAAAGTTGAAGCTGAATTGTGGTTCTTCATAACCTAGAGGATAATCTTTGCGTAATGGGTGCCCTTCCCAGTCATGCGGCATCAGAATCCTGCGCATATCAGAATGGCCTAAAAATTGGATCCCAAACATGTCAAATACTTCGCGTTCTTGCCAGTTTGCATTATGGTAAATCGTTTCCAGCGTGGGGGCAGTTGGCGCATAAGCAGCAATCGGCACGCGCACATTCAAAGATTGGCGGTTTGCAATAGATGTAAAACGGTATACTAAATGAAAGCGTGGATTCTCTTCAGGCCAATAATCCACGGCGGTCATTGAAGACATCAAGTCAAACTTGAATTCATCATGGATAGCCCGGGCAGCGTCCGCAAATTTTTCAACTGCAATCATAACGCTGATTTCTCCGGCAAACTCAGTCGCTTGACCGCCAAATTGTTTGACCAAGTTCTCAGTGACTACGGAGTTGTTTTCGCTCATATTATGCCCAATCCTTCATCTTTTCACGACGTACTTTCTCGTGCAAGGTGATCACACCGTGGATCAGAGCCTCAGGGCGCGGAGGGCAACCCGCTACATAGACATCCACCGGCACCACTTCATCTACTCCTTGTACCACGGCATAATTGTTGAACACACCCCCGCAAGAAGCGCAATCGCCCATGGCAATGACCCATTTTGGATCAGGCATCTGGTCATACAAGCGCCTCAACACAGGCGCCATTTTGCGTGAGACGCGACCGGCAACGATCATCAGGTCACTCTGGCGCGGGCTTGGGCGCATTAATTCCATCCCAAAACGGCTCATATCATAGTTTGCTGCCTGGGCTGACATCATTTCGATTGCGCAACAAGCCAGGCCAAACAACATGGGCCACATAGCATTGGTGCGGCTCCAGTTAACCAAATCTTCCAGCCGCGCGGTTACCACGCCCATGTTACCTAGTTTTTGTTCTAATCCCATTCCAGCGCTCCTTTCTTCCAGGCATATGCATAGCCTACCAGTAAGATGGCGATAAACACCAACATTTCACCCAGCATGAAAAGCCCCTGGCCGTTTTTAACGAAATCGTTAAAAACGAGTGCCCAGGGGATGAAGAACACCACTTCAATGTCGAAAAGGATGAAAAGAACAGCGATGAGGTAAAAACGGACCGGGATACGACGTGTTCCGGGACCGATCGGGTTCATGCCCGATTCATATGGCATAGATTTCTTGCTGGCTGGACGTCTGGGGCCAAATATTGTACCCAACACGATCGCGATTGTACCAACAAGTGTTGTCAGCGCGATAAAGATCGCAATTGAAATATATTCAAGCAACATAAATACGACTCCCAGGGTGGGGTTTGTAATTGTAACTGCGAAGTATAACATATGATAATGTCAGTGGGAATTTTCACAAAGAAATAATTATAAGGAATATTGGTGACGTATGTCACCTTTTACCAATGCATTGAATAACAGGGCTTGCTATCGAATATTCTTGTTTAAAACACCTGTTTTCCCCAAGCGCTACCGGCTTCTTCTTCTTCGCATTCCAGTTCACCCAGGTGAAAAATCGCCCCCTTTCTTATGTTCCGCATATCCTTTTATGGTATTATTTTCCTATCAAATAGGAAACCATATGGAAGATAAAATCACGATCATTGAAGGTCCCACACCTGTTTTCGAACCCGTCCAAGATGGTTGGGCATTGGGATTAAATGAAACGCGCCAATTCTCCATCACTGCACTCACGCGCTTGCGAACATTTAACGGCCCTGCCCTGGTGGAGCGTTGTTACCGCCGGTGGAGCCAGAACCAACCGATTACTTTACATTACCGTGATGAAACTGGCTTGGAAGCGACGGCCCCGATTCTTGCGGCGCGTTCCGTTGTGACCGATGACGGACAGGTTCTGTTGCTTTGGTTGCATATACAACGCGACAATATCGATTTGGAAATCAATATGGGTGATGATGAAGACGATGATGACGATTTAGATCTTCTGGAATAGATCCAGGGCATATTTGACCTTATAGAATCTTATACAAATCAAGTTGCTTTTTACTCAGTCTTCAGTGTCCTGGAAGAAAAAAATGGCTTTCCTTCGCTCTGATCTGAAAAATAATGTTCTTTTACTGACGATAGACCGCCCAAAAGCCAATGCCTTCAACCTGGAGTTGATTGCTGAACTACAGGAAGCATTTAAGCAGGCGGCAAAAGATTCTCAAACGCGGATTATAGTTTTGACGGGCGCCGGTCTGGTCTTTGGCGCTGGCCAGGATATTGAAGAGATGGTCATATTGGCGAATCAAGCCGGGGGTGGTGAACTCTCATTCCGTGAGCATCTGCTAAAAACCTACAACCCGCTGGTACTTCAAATTCGGCAAATCGAAAAGCCGGTGATAGCTGCCGTAAATGGTACTTGCGCGGGAGCCTCATTGGGCATCGCCCTGGCTTGCGACATTCGCATTGCGGCTGACACGGCAAAATTTGTGGTTGGTTTCAGTGGTGTTGGTCTTGTGCCTGATTCGGGAGTATCGCTTCTTCTACCAGCTTTGATTGGCCTGGGGCGTGCGCTTGAATACACCTTCAGTAACAAACCAATCTCTGCCGGTAAGGCTCTGGAATGGGGGTTGGTCAATAAAGTGTTTCCTTATGATGACTTGATGGAAGCTGTGTTTGCCACTGCGCATGAGCTTTCCAAAGGTCCTATTGGTACTTTTGGGTTGGCAAAAAGAGCCTACAACAAGGCTGCTTTGCCCAACCTGCGAGAGGTGCTCGAGTATGAAAGTTACATTCAGGAAGTTGCCGGACATCGCCCTGAGCACAAAGAAGGCGTGGCGGCGTTTATAGAAAAACGACCAGCCAGGCATTTATAAAAACATAAAAGAATTGCTGGCGGATTACCTTGCCGCCAGCGGATTGGAACCAAGTAATGCCCAGCGTCAAGTACGAACCCGTGATTGGCCTAGAAGTCCATGTTGAGATGTTGACTAATTCGAAGATGTTTTGTGCCTGCCCTGTTGTCGATTCCATCAGTGCAGCGCCAAACACCGCTGTCTGTCCCGTTTGCGCGGGACATCCGGGTACATTACCGGTCTTGAACGGTCAGGCTGTGGATTTTGGCTTGCGTGTGGCCGCTGCCCTGGAATGCGAACTTGCCCCGATTAGTATTTTTGCTCGTAAGAATTATTTTTACCCCGATCTGCCCAAAGGTTACCAGATCACTCAATATGAACAACCGCTGGCGGTCAACGGCAAAATAACCCTGTTTACTTCCTTGGGTGAGAAACTGATCAGGATTCGGCGTGTGCATCTGGAAGAAGATACAGGCAAGCTCACCCATGCCGAGAGCGGAGAGAATTCCTATTCTCTCGTGGATTTAAACCGGGCGGGCGTGCCGCTGCTTGAGATTGTTACAGAACCAGATTTTCAATCATCCGAAGAAGTGCGTGCCTATGCTGAAGCCTTGCGCGCGCTGGTGCGTTATCTGGGTGTCAACAGTGGCGATCTTGAAAAAGGTGTCATGCGCATTGAGCCCAATATTTCTGTCCGCCCGGTCGGGCAGCAGGAACTTGGCACCAAGGTGGAGATCAAAAATTTGAATTCTTTTCGCGCCTTGGAACGTGGCGTGGATTATGAGATTAGCCGCCAAATCGAATTGATCAATTCCGGCCAAAAAGTTGAACAGGAAACCGTTGGCTGGGATGAAGTGAAGCAAGTCACATACAGCCAGCGTTCAAAAGAAGATGCCCATGATTACCGGTATTTCCCTGAACCGGACCTGCCGCCGCTTTTAGTGAGCAAGCGCTGGATGGATGATGTCTACGCCTCCATGATTGAATTGCCCTGGACGCGGACCCATCGTTATAAACAGGATTTCGGTTTGAGTCAGGCGGAAGCCTGGCAGCTTGCAGCCGAAAGAGCTCCGGGCGAGTATTTCGAGGCGGTATTGAAAGCCGCCCCTGGATTGGCAATCCGCACAGCTTATGCCTGGGTGACCGGCGAGATGCTTTCCTTGATGAATGCCTCCAATAAAGGTTTTGAGAACCTGGTTGTTACGCCCCAGGCGTTGGCAGATTTGTTAATGATGATAACGAGTGGAAAGATTAATCCCAATACAGGCAAGGCAGTATTAGCAGAAATGTATCAATCAGGAAAATTGGCTGCGGAAATTGTCGAGTCAAAGGGGCTTGCTCAGGTTTCGGACGAGGGTTTTATTGCCGGTCTGGTATCCGAGATTTTGTTAGAATATCCTGGTGAGTTAGCCAGTTATAAAGCGGGTAAGGTCAGTGTTGCAAATTTCCTGTTTGGACAGGTGATGCGCAAGGCTGGCGGGAAAGCCAATCCGCAGGTATTAAGAGCTGAATTGGAAAAACAATTGCAGGATTAAGGTGATAAAAGGGATTTCTTTTTGTTGACAAATCCCAATTTGAGTATTTCAATTAAAATCCAGGAAGCAGATAAAAGGTGACTTGATGGACTCTGTTCAACATGTATTGGATATATTCGAACAAATTTCAGCCATTCCGCGCGCCAGCGGGCACGAGGCTCAGCTTGCAAAATGGTTGCAGGGGCTTGCCAGTGAGCGTGGTTACTCTTCCTCTATAGATGAAGTAGGGAACCTGGTAATTTGCATCCCAGCTTCTGTAGGGCGCGAATCTGCACCGACCATCGTCCTGCAGGGTCACATGGATATGGTCTGTGAGAAAACCCCGGATTCGACCCACAATTTCCTCACTGACCCTATTCGCTGTATTGTAGAAGGTGACTGGTTGCATGCTGATCATACGACTCTTGGGGCAGATAACGGTATCGCTATCGCATTAGCCCTGGCGCTGGTGTCGGATCCGTCAGTGCTGCATCCTGCCCTCGAACTACTTTTTACTGTTGAAGAGGAAGTAAGGTTGGGTGGCGCTAAATACTTAAAGCCTGGTTTCCTGGCGGGCAAGATCCTGATCAATTTGGATTCTGAGGATGAAGGTACCTTTGTTGTTGGGTGCGCGGGCGGCCAGACCACAAATATCAGTTTCCCCCTCGTGTTCAAGAAACCTGCTCATAGTACTGCTTATCACCTGAAAGTAAGTGGTTTGCGTGGCGGACATTCCGGGGTGGATATCCATAAACACTATGCCAGCGCTAATAAGTTGCTTGCGCGGGTTCTGGAACATCTTCAACAAATCACCCCACTGGCTTTAATGAGTCTGCATGGTGGCACAGCGCACAATGCGATTTCCAGAGAAGCAAGTGCTTCATTTGTTGCGGCGGCTGAGAAAGAAGGCTTGCTTTACCAGGCTGTAAAAGACTTTGAGTCTGTTCTAAAGAAAGAATATTCTCCCATCGATAGCGGCATCAACCTTGCCCTTGTTCCACTAAAACCGGAGGATGCCGCCAGTGAAACCGATTCGGCGAGAGCTATCCAACTATTAATGGCTTTACCGCATGGGGTATCAGAGATGTCTGCCAGCGTTGAAGGATTTGTGGAAACTTCTTGCAACCTGGCCAGTGTTGAGATTGACTCATCTGTTCTAAAGGTTATTACCAGCCAGCGTAGTACGGTGATGTCGCGTATGGCGGAACTGACAGGCAGGATTACTGCAATTGGACAGCTTGCCGGGGCGGAAGTGGTTAACGAAACCGCCTACCCGGGCTGGCAGCCGGACATGAAATCACAATTGCTTCAGCGCAGTATTGAGACATACCAGGTTCTTTTTGAACAGAAGCCTGAAGTGCGCATGATCCATGCTGGTTTGGAATGCGGCACGATTGGCTCCATTTATTCTGGTATGGAAATGATATCTCTTGGTGTGACCATTGAGAACCCGCATTCTCCGGTTGAAAGGATGTATATTCCTTCCATTGAGCGAGTTTGGCGTTACCTTGTAACATTTTTACAAGCATATAAATAGAAATTAGAACGTCCACTGGATTTACACCCGGTGGGCGTTCTGCTTTTAAGGTGTAATTACTCACATGCAGGTCTTCCTGATAAAAGAGGTTTTTTTTTTGGTTATTTTCGGGGAGATCACCCGAAAATAACCATGTGCGCAGCAAACCAAGCCGGGTTCGTCGCAAAGGCGGGTAATAATTGCT
>Ga0172367_10006090_pt1 | contig 14337 bp, 8 predicted proteins | sample Lak10m_FD_114542 | JGI IMG/M metagenome (GOLD analysis project Ga0172367, IMG submission 114542) | Freshwater microbial communities from Kabuno Bay, South-Kivu, Congo - kab_022012_10m | ecosystem: Environmental > Aquatic > Freshwater > Lake | place: Democratic Republic of the Congo: South-Kivu... | reverse complement strand
TTACAACTGCTGCCGAATGTGTTTTTAACCATTACATTGATGTTCAGGGAACTGTTGACGGTGACCAGAATATTGCCGTTAGCCCGCAAATGGCCGGAATAGTAACTGCCGTTTACGTGAAAGAAGGAACACCTGTAAAAAAAGGACAGGTTTTGGCAGAACTGGATGCACAGGTTTTGAAACAATCGCTCGAAGAAGTGAATACCCAGCTGGCTTTGGCAAATAGCATTTTCCAGAAACAAAGTGCTTTGTGGGAAAAGAAAATTGGCAGCGAAGTACAATACCTTCAGGCAAAAACAACAAAAGAATCGCTGGAGCAGCGCGCCAATACCATTAAAGAACAGATGCAAATGGCCAAAGTAATTTCCCCTATTAGCGGAACGGTTGAAAGTGTGCCTTTGCGCGTTGGGCAAATGGCTTCTCCCGGAATGCCCACTTCTACCATTCGTGTAATTAATATGGGTGTTGCCAAAATATCAGCCGATGTAGCCGAAACCTATGCCGCAAGGATTAAGAATGGAAACGATGTTATGGTGAGCTTCCCCGATTTAGGAAAAGAAATTGAAAGCAAACTGAATTTTACCAGCCGGTTTATCGATCCAACTAACCGCACTTTTAAAGTTGAATGCCGTATTTCGTCGAAAGATGTTGAATTGCGCGCCAACATGATTGCTTACGTTAAAATTAAAGATTACACCAACGAAAAAGCATTCTGCTTTCCGGTGAACTATGTACAGAGCAATCAGGACGGTAAATTCGTTTACGTGGCCAAGCAAAACGGCAACAATTGGACTGCTGAACGCCAAACTATTAAAACCGGAATGGACTATAACGGAACCATTGAGGTTTTGGAAGGAATTGCTGCCGGCGATAAAATCATTACCTCCGGGTTTCAGAGTTTGAATCCGGGCGAAATGGTAATTTTTTAAACAATCCTGAAACTGACGAATTATGTCGAAAGAAAATAAATTCAAAGAATTCTTTGCCACGAGCTGGGCTATCGATAACCGCACAAGTATTTATGTGCTTGCAATTCTGATTTCGGCTCTTGGCTTGATGAATTATTATTTCATCCCAAAGGAAACATTCCCCCAGGTTATCATTCCATACATTGTTGTAAGTACGCCATATCCGGGAACTTCTCCTGAAGATATGGAAAACCTGGTGACCCGTCCGATCGAAAAACAGCTGAAATCGATCTCGAACGTGAAAAACATCACCAGTAATTCGGTTCCCGATTTTTCTTCCATTATTGTGGAATTTGAGCCCGATTTATCGATTGAAACAGCCAAACAGCGCGTTCGTGATGCGGTTGACAAGGCCAAAAGCGACCTGCCGACCGATTTGCCGGCTCAGCCTCAAATTATGGATATTGATATATCGGCCATGCCGGTTATGTACATCAATATCTCCGGAAATTATGATTTGGTAAAACTGAAACATTATGCCGAACTGGCGCAGGATAAAATTGAAGGACTCAAGGAAATTACCCGTGTTGATATTGTTGGGGCACTCGACCGCGAAATTCAGATTGATGCTGATATTTTCAAAATGCAGGCCGCCAAAGTGACATTTGGTAACATCGAACAGGCTGTTGCCTCTGAAAATCTGACCATTTCGGGTGGTAACCTCACCAGTAATGGTACGCGCAATACGGTTCGAATCAAAGGACAATTTGCCGATGTGGAAACCATCCGGAATATTGTCGTTCAATCTTCGAGCGGGGCATTGGTAAAACTCAGCGACATCGCCGAGGTAACCGACGGATTTGAAGAACAGGCCAGTTTTGCCCGTTTGGATGGGAAAAATGTAATTACCCTGAATGTAATCAAGAAAAATGGTGCAAACCTTTTGGATGCTTCCGATCAGATTAAAGAGATTATTGATGATCTGAAAGACCGGCAGTACCCCAAAGATATGGAGGTTACGCTTACAGGCGACCAGAGCCGTTTTACCCGCAATACACTCGAAGAACTGAATAACACGATCATCATTGGGTTTATACTTGTAACCATCGTTTTAATGTTCTTCATGGGCTTCACCAATGCCTTCTTTGTTGGGTTGTCAGTTCCGTTGTCGATGTTTGTGGCCTATATGATCATTCCGGGGCTGGGCTTTACCATGAATATGATTGTAATGTTTGCATTCATTTTCGCCCTCGGTATTGTGGTTGACGATGCCATTGTGGTTATCGAAAATACGCACCGGCTTCACCGTTATAATCCAGATATAAATGTAGCGGCTAAACGAGCGGCGGGTGAAGTGTTTCTTCCAATTTTATCAGGAACATTAACAACGCTGGCGCCTTTCTTCCCATTGGCTTTCTGGCCGGGTATTGTGGGTCAGTTTATGCACTATTTGCCGGTAACGTTGATCATCACCCTGTTTGCATCGCTTTTTGTGGCCTATGTGTTTAACCCGGTATTTGCTGTTTCTTTCATGAAGCACGAGTACGATAAAGATTATCAACAGGGAAATACCTGGCGGAAACTCAAAATTTCGACCATTATAATGGCTGCTCTGGCCGTATTGTTTTATGCAATTTATTTTGCCGGAAAATCTCAGGGAGCATTCACTTTTGCTAATATTCTGACGTTTGCAGTGATCCTGATTTTACTCTTCCATTTTGTGATTAAAAAAATGATCGCGAAATTTCAGGATGAGGTGTGGCCTTACCTCATGAAGGTTTATGAAAATCAACTCCGTTGGGTACTTAAAGGTGCTCGCCCGATATGGATTCTGGTTGGAATGATCGGACTGTTCTTTGTGACCATCTTCATTACAGGACTGGCCAAGCCTACCGTTCTGTTCTTTCCGAACGGCGACCCAAATATTGTTTATGTGTATATAAAAATGCCGGGAGGAACTCATCAGAATGTAACTGATAGTGTGACCCGGGCGGTCGAAAAACGGGTTTACAATGTTATTGGGCAGGCAAATCCTGATGTTGAATCGGTTATTTCAAACATCACCATTGGCGCCGAAGAGGAAGGATTCACCACTTCAGGAACTCCGTTTAACCGGGGAAAAATAACCGTCAACTTTGTGGAGCATAAGTATAGAAGCACCGGTATTTCGACAACAAAATACCTGGAAATGATCAGAAAAGAAGTTTCCAATTTCGCAGGTGCTGAAATTACTGTTGACAAGGAACAAAACGGTCCGCCAACCGGAAAACCGATTAACATCGAAATTACCAACGAAAACCTGAATACATTGATTGCTGATGCCGCTGCTTTTCGCAATTACATTGATTCGATGAACATTCCCGGGGTGGAGGAATTGAAATCAGATTTCGAGACCAATTCTCCTGAAATTATTATTCAGATTGACCGCGATCGTGCCCGGCATTTAGGTATTTCAACCGGACAAATCGGGATGGAAGTGCGCACAGCGTTGTACGGAAAAGAGATTTCGAAACTGAAGCAGGACGAGGACGAATATCCTATCATGCTGAGGTACGATAAATCGACCCGCGATAATATCAACGCGCTGGTAAATCTGCAAATCACTTACCGCGATATGAATACCGGTATGTTGCGCAGTATCCCGTTGTCAACGGTCGCCCGAATCGATTATACTTCGTCGTATGCCGGAATAAAACGATTAGACCAAAAACGTGTAATCACAGTTTATTCCAATGTTCTTTCAGGGTATTCGGCCAACGACATTGTTCCGATCATTAAGCGCGAAGCCAAAACTTTCCCGCTCAGCGAAGGAACTAACATTGAGTTGACCGGCGAACAGGACGATCAGGCTGAAACAGTAGCTTTCCTGCTGAAAGCAATGATTATTGCCATCGGCGCTATCTTCTTTATCCTGATTACCCAGTTCAGTTCCATTAGCAAATCACTCATTATTCTGAGCGAAGTGATTTTCAGTATCATTGGTGTTTTGTTGGGCGTTATCATCTTCAAAATGGATATCGTAATTATGATGACCGGCCTCGGAATTGTTGCGCTCGGTGGTATTGTGGTTCGAAACGGAATCCTGATTGTGGAGTTTATTGATGTCAAGAAAAAAGAAGGAATGCCAACCCGGCGTGCAATTATTGAAGGTGGTAAAACCCGTATTACTCCGGTAATCCTCACAGCTACAGCTACAATGCTCGGCTTGGTTCCTTTGGCCGTTGGTTTGAACATCAATTTTGCCACTATTTTTACAGAACTTAATCCGCACCTTTATTTTGGTGGCGATAACGTAGCTTTCTGGGGGCCGCTGTCGTGGTCGATTATTTTCGGCTTAAGTTTCGCAACTTTTCTTACCCTGATGTTTGTTCCGGCTCTGTACGAGCTCGACTATGTCATCCGGCTGAAAATTGCCAAACGCCGCAACCTGAAAAGGATTAAAGCGCTGAAGAAGTAAAGTTTAAAGATGAGATAAATGCCGGAAGGGGTTGGTTCCAAGCGAATCAGCCCCTTCTGCTTTTCAGGAATGCCCTGATTTTTCCGGTGTATTTTCTAATCTGGTTCAGGATTTTGGTTTTTGATTTTCTATTTGGGCCGATACAATTCGCGGTGAGTTTCCCAAATGAGTTTTTCAAGCGGAACATCAGCCGGGCATCGGCTCAGATCTATCTTTTTAATGTTTTGTTGTGTGGGGAAGTTTCCGGGAAACCAATGCCCTTTTTCCTGAAACATGTTGTACCGGTAAAGCCCAAAGTCTTTCATGTCATAACATTTCCAAAGTGACCGGAAACGAAGTATCTCCGGAATATTTAATCCGGAAGGATCGTCTTCGAGACAGGAACTATCAAATGTGGAATACGGATCGAGTTTTTTCTGGTCGTCGAGCAGTTGTTTGATTTGTTCATCGTGTGCTGAAAGTGGTGCTGGAGCCGGAAAGATTCCATTGATAGGGTCAAAATGAGTGGGTTCGGTAAGTCCAAACGACAAGGTGTGAATTCCCGAATGTCCCAGACAAAAACGGGCGTTCCATTGAATGGGATGCAGAGGGGCTGTCAAATCTTTCAGTTTTTGCGGGGCTTTAAAAAGCTGACCACCTTTGTCGTTGGGCGAAATGATGAATACGCCCATGTCTTTCGATTCGGCCAAATCGATAGCTGCTTTATTTCGCTGGAAGAAATAGTAATAATGCAGGTTGACAAAGTCAAACAAATCGGTTTCAATGGCTTTCAAAATCACATTTAACGGAGCATGAGTGCTGAATCCGACGTGTTTGATGATCCCTTCTTCTTTCAGTTTTAGCAACTCTTCAACAGGTCCACCTTTTGCACAGGCGAGTTCCATTAATTCTTGATTGTTCATTCCATGCCAGGCATAAAAATCAAAATAATCAGTTTTTAAAGCCTTCAGTTGTCGCTCCACCAGACTTCGGGTTTCATCAGCCGTTTTGGGGCTACCCTTCGTCATCAGGAAATACGATTCGCGCGTGATGGCCAGTTCATCGTTCAATACTCGTCCAAAGGCGTGTTCGCTTTTAGTGTAGCCATAGGCCGTCTCAATCAGATTGATTCCCTGCGCCAGTGCTCTTTGCACCGTTTCCCGACACTGTTGAAGAGTATCTTCAGGAACTACATCGCGTGGTTCATCCCAGCCATGTTTAAAACGCATTCCGCCCAAAGTGATCACGCTGACCATTTTTTCGGTTTTGCCAAAACGGCGGTATTCCATTTTGGGGCGATATAACGATAGATTTTTAAAGTCCATAATTTGTTTTGAAAAACAAGGAATTAAACACGAAATAGACAGGTAAGTTTTCTGTTAAAAGGTTTTTTCTAGTTTGGCAGAGCCGTCATTGTTGCACTATTTCTTCAGGAACGATTCGGCAATAATCAAATCTGTTGGTTGCGTGATTTTGATATTCTCCGGATTTCCTTCCACCAAATGAATTGCGTAACCTGCTTTTTCTGCGACCGAGGCATCATCGGTAAAAGCCGGATCGAAAGGCTGTTTGAAGGCTTGCAGAATTTGTTCGGTGCGAAATGTTTGCGGCGTCTGTACGCTGAAAAACTGGCTGCGATCAACTGAAACGGTGGAGTGGCCTTCCGTTTTGCGCAGCGATTCGGTAACCGGCAGAACCGGTATCGCATTTCCGGAAAGAAGAGCGGTTTCGTAGCATTTTTGCAATGTACTTTTGCTCACCAGCGGCCGAACTCCGTCGTGAATAAAAACGATACCGTCGTCGTCAAGGAGTTTCAAACCGTTTTGCACCGAAAGGAAGCGGGTTTCTCCGCCTGAAACAATTGAGTGAGGAAGCTTAAACGAATGTTTCCGACATAGGTCCTTCCAGAAATTCTGTTGTAATTCAGGTAAAACCAATATTAAACTGCTTTGCGAATCGAAATCGTAGAAAGCTTGCAACGTGTGCATTAAAACAGGTTTCCCGCACAGTTCCAGAAACTGTTTTGGAATTTCGGTCCTCATTCTGCTTCCCGAGCCCCCGGCAACAATAACGACAAACTTTTTCATAGTTCAGATGTTCAGAGCAAAAGTACAATTTCAGGTTAATCAGCGACTGATTTTTTAGCCACGATTTTATAAAAATCAGTGGAATTATGCCTCTTGATCGGGAATTTTGTAACTTGGGCTGAATTGAATGTTTAAATAATAATCATATGCAGGACGTATTGAACTTTCTTTCGGAACTGAAAGAAAATAATAACAAGGAATGGTTTGACCTCCATCGCGATCGTTATGAGCAAAGTCGCAAAAAAGTATTGTTCCTTACCGAACTGATCATTCACGAAATTGCCTCTTTTGATCCTGAAATTGGTGTGCAAAATGCAAAGGATTGTGTATTTCGTATTTTTCGTGATGTACGGTTTTCGACCGATAAAACGCCCTATAAAACCAACATGGGCAGCTTCATTGTAAAAGGAGGGAAAAAGAGCTTTAACGCAGGGTATTATGTGCACATCGAGCCGGGGGCATCGTTTGTGGGCGGCGGTAGTTATTGTCCGCCAGCCGATGCGTTGAAGGCAATTCGTACTGAAATTTTTGATCGTCCGGAAGACTTCAAAAAGCTGGTTTTCAATCCTTCATTTAAAAAAGTTTATCCTGAACTTTGGGACGATAAACTGAAAACTCCGCCCAAGGGTTTCCCGAAAGATTTTCAGGATATCGATTTGCTTAAATACAAGTCATATGCTTTTGGCTCAAGTTTGACCGACGAGGAGGTTAAAAGTGAAAAATTTGTTTCGAAAGTGGTCAGTACCTTAAAAGAATTGCACCCTGTAAACCGGTTTTTGAACGAAGTAATGGACAAGTGGATGTAGAATTTTTTTAGAAAAAATGTCGTTTCATTAGCCAAAATGAGCAATTCATGTAAAATTTTGGCACTTTCATAAAAAAGTAAAAAAAGAAGGGTAACCAAATTCACAGAAGCAGAATTAATTAGTGATGATTAAATTTATTCATCCATCCACCAAATTCTGTAACAGAAAAAAAGCCAGTCGGTTCTCGTCTGGCTTTTTTTATTGCTTTTAGCCGTGCATCTGTTTCGGTTTAGCCGACAATTCTGTACTTTGGCTCAATATTAACTTTGAACATGATTAAATCAGGAACAATAATAAAAATGCGGTCGGAATTTGCTGACCCTGTAAAATATTTTTTGCCATTGGGTGAATCGGAACTGTCAATGAATGAAGTAATTGGTAAGTCTGTTAGCCTCAGATTTGCCGGACAAATAAACTGCATTGCCTGCGGTAAAAAGACCAAAACTTCTTTCGGACAGGGCTTTTGCTACAATTGTTTGCAAACTTCGCCAGAAGCCAGCGAAACCATCATGCGGCCCGAATTATCCAAAGCACATTTGGGAATTGCCCGTGATATGGAGTGGGCCCGCGAGCACGATTTGATTGATCACTTTGTATATCTTGCTGTTTCGGGCGAATTGAAAGTGGGTGTAACGCGCCATCATCAGGTTCCGACGCGCTGGATTGATCAAGGTGCCAGCGAGGCAATTATTCTGGCTAAAACGCCTAACAGGCATATTGCCGGGGTTATTGAAGTCTTCCTGAAAAATTTCTTTTCGGATAAAACCAACTGGCAATCGATGCTGAAAAATAAATCGGTTCAGGAATACAATCTTCCGGAGGAAAAACTGAATGCCCGTCAATTGTTACCTGCCGAACTTCAGCAATATTTTTACTCCGACAATCAAATCTGGCAATTCAATTATCCGGTTTTGTCTTTTCCTGAAAAGGTAATCAGCGTTTCGTTCGATAAGGAACCTGTTATTTCAGGAATACTCAACGGAATTAAAGGACAGTATCTTATTTTTGCTGATGGGAAAGTACTCAACATCAGAAAGCACAGCGGCTATTTCCTCGAAATCAGCGTAAATGACTAAATTGATAATTTTTCATTGGCTGGAAATAAGTCTTTTCTTCTCCGTTATTTTTTTCGTTAATTTAGGTTTTCTTAAAAACCTTGATTGACAAACTACTTTTTTTAAATTATGGAAAATATAGATTGGGCCAACCTGACCTTCGGTTACATGAAAACCGACTATAATATACGCTGTACATACAGCAACGGATCGTGGGGCGAACTGGAAGTTTCGGATAGCGAATATCTGAATATTCATATGGCTGCCACCAGTTTACATTACGGACAGGAATCTTTTGAAGGATTAAAAGCATTTCGCGGTCAGGATGGGAAAATCCGCATTTTCAGGATGGATGAAAACGCCAAACGGATGCAGGATTCAAGTCATGGAACGATGATGGCTGTGTTGCCCATCGAAATTTTTGAAGAGGCGGTAGTAAAGGCGGTGAAGTTGAACGAACGCTTTGTTCCTCCTTACGAATCGGGTGCATCACTTTATATTCGCCCGTTTTTGTTCGGAACTGGTGCACAGGTTGGTGTGAAGCCTGCCAGCGAATACATGTTCATCGTATTTGTAACTCCGGTTGGTCCTTATTTTAAAGGTGGTTTCCAAACAACTCCTTTCGTGATTATGCGCGAATTTGACCGTTCAGCTCCGTTGGGAATGGGGAAATATAAAGTGGGTGGTAACTATGCTGCCAGCTTGGTTGCAGGAGCAAAAGCCCACGAAATGGGCTATTCAAATGTGTTTTATCTCGATGCCCGCGAAAAGAAATACATCGACGAATGCGGTGCTGCCAATTTCTTCGGAATAAAGAACAACACGTACATTACACCAAAATCGAGTTCTATTTTGCCCTCAATCACTAATAAAAGTTTAATGACTTTGGCCAAAGATATGGGGATGGCTGTGGAACAACGTCCGATTCCGGTGGAAGAACTGGCAACCTTTGAAGAAGCTGGAGCTTGCGGAACGGCAGCAGTAATAAGCCCAATTGAACGCATCGACGATTATGATGAAAAAGTTTCGTATGTTTTTTCGAAGGACGGACAACCCGGGCCAATCAGCGAAAAACTGTACAAAAAATTGCGTGGGATTCAATACGGCGATGAGCCGGATACTCACGGATGGGTAACAATAGTTGAATAAATAAAATACCGGCATAAAAGAAAAAGCTGCAAATCGATGAAGGTTTGCAGCTTTCTTATTTGGTGTAAATACGAAACTATTTCGAAATTTCGAGCATCCTTAAGATGGGAAGTCGGGCCTTTTCAATGACTTCGTCGGAAAGTTTTACCTCCGGAAGTTCGTGTTTTAGGCAGATATAAAGTTTTTGCAGGCTATTCAGTTTCATGTACGAGCAGTCGTTGCACCCACAGGTTGAATCGACTGAAGGTGCCGGAATGAATAGTTTGTCCGGACAACCTTTTTTCATCTGATGAAGGATTCCACTTTCGGTGGCCACAATAAATTTTTTGTTTGCGCTTTTAGTCACATAATTGAGCAGCGCGGTGGTCGATCCGATGTATTTTGCCAGTAATAGCACTGGTTTTTCGCACTCGGGATGGGCGATAAATTCGGCATCGGGATGTTGATCCATCAGCTCAATTATTTTTTCTACAGAGTATTTTTCATGAACCATACAGGCGCCATCCCAAAGTACCATATCTCTTCCTGTCAGACTGTTGATGTAATTACCCAGGTTTTTGTCGGGAGCAAAAATCAGTTTTTGTTCCGGAGGAAAACTATTTACAATCTGAAGTGCATTGGCCGAAGTACAAACCACATCGGTCATCGTTTTCAGGTCGGCAGTGCAATTGATATACGAGATAACTTTATGGTCGGGGTATTTTGCTTTAAATGCGGCAAACTGATCGGCAGGAGCCGAATCGGCCAGTGAACATCCGGCTTTCAGGTCGGGCAAAATAACTTTTTTTGAAGGATTGATTATTTTGGCAGTTTCGGCCATAAAATGAACGCCGACGAAAACAATCATATCAGCAGTTGTTTTGGCGGCTTCCTGCGCCAGACCTAAACTGTCGCCCACATAATCAGCAATATCCTGAAGGTCACTCTCGACATAGTAGTGACTTAAAATTACGGCATTCTTTTCTTTTTTCAAGCGGTTGATCTCTTCAACCAGTTTTAATTCCGGGCTAATCGGTTCTTCAATAAATCCCTTCTCTTCCAGCATTTGCCCGATTTCTTTTGATTCCATTGTTTCTTAATCTTTTAAATTCAGCACAAATAAGGACGCAAAAATATTAAATTCATTCGGAAATTTGGAGATGAATCTGTTTTATAGGATCGCTCAAAAATGAAACACAAGGATTATTTAAAAGTTCAGGGCCAATATTTGCGCGAGATTATCTGAAATCCATAGTAATTTAAGTTGATTATTCAAATGATTATAAAAATAAAATAAATGATTTTATCAACAATTTATTAAGACTTCGGCTGTTGATAAGTACCTTTTTCCGGCTCACGAATAAATTGTAATTTTCAACGTGAAAGAGGGTCTGATTGAGCTGTTTAAAAAATACACCATTATTCGAATTAATTGATTTGTTACAAATTGGTAACATATTAGTAAGGAACAAATTATTTTAATCATAAAACAAATAACTTTCTTTGTCCAGAATTTAAAATCAATTTTTCTATGAAAAAGATGCTAAAAATTTATTTAGTGCTAGTTGCATTAGTAATGGTAAGCATTTCCGGTTTTGCACAGGTGACCACATCTGGAATGAACGGAAAAATTACCGGAGCTAATAATGAATCTCTTCCAGGTGCAACCATTGTGGCAGTGCACCAGCCTTCAGGTACTCAGTATGGTACAATTTCAAATACTGAAGGTCGTTTTGCTCTTCCAGGTATGCGTTCGGGGGGACCCTACAAGGTAGAAGTGTCGTTTGTTGGATATAACAAAGCAACTTATACCGACATTAATCTTTTCCTGGGCGAATCGTTTGTATTGAACGTAGCCTTAAAGGAAGAAAGTGTTGATGTCGGTGAAGTTATTGTGGTTGGCTCAAAACCATCAGCCTTTAGTACTGAAAAAACAGGAGCTGCAACCAATATCAGCAGGGAAGCCATTAATACGCTTCCTTCAATTAGCCGTAGCATTAGTGATTTCACCCGTACTTCGCCATTGGCAGGTGGTAACAACAGTTTTGCCGGTCGCGATGGTCGTTTGAATAACATTAACATCGACGGTGCCAACTTTAACAACAATTTTGGTTTAAGTACCAACAATATGCCAGGCGGTGATGCACAGCCAATTTCGCTCGATGCTATTGAAGAAGTTCAGGTAAACATTGCCCCATACGATGTTCGCCAGGCTAACTTTACAGGTGCAGGTATTAATGCGATTACCAAGAGTGGTACAAACACTTTCTCTGGTTCTGTTTATACTTATTATCGTGACCAGACTTTCAACGGCGATAAAGTTGGAAGCGAAACTCTTCCTGAAGCTGCTAAAACTTCAACTAAAATTATTGGTGGTAGAATTGGTGGTCCGATTATTAAAAACAAACTGTTCTTCTTTGTAAACGGCGAGTATGAAGATAGTCCTTCACCAGGTATGTCATGGCTGGCCACCAAAGATGGACGTTCAGGAACTAATATTTCTCGCGTTAAAGCCGAAGATCTGGAAACATTCTCTTCATTCCTGAAAACAAAATTCGGTTACGAAACCGGACCTTATGAAGATTATGGCAGCTTTGGAAGCGAAAATCATAAAATTTTGGCTCGTATCGACTGGAATATCAATCAGAACAATAAGTTCTCAGTTCGCTACAACACTGTTCGTAATACCAACGATCAGTTGGTTAACGGCACAAGTGCTCCAAACCCACGTGCTTCTTCAAACCGCGTGAGCAACAACGCCATGTCGTTTAAGAACTCAAACTATTCATTTCTGAATACAGTTCAATCATTAGCCGCTGAATTAAACAGCGCCTACAATGGCAAATTTGCCAATCAGTTGTTGGCAACTTATACCAAAATTCAGGATTCGCGCTCAACCGGAAGCGATATTTTCCCATTTATCGACATTTGGGACGGTGCTGGTAATGCCTATATGAGTGCTGGTTATGAGTTGTTCTCTTACAAAAATGATGTATTGAATAACGTTTTCACCATTACCGATAACTTTACTTATTATCTTGGTAAACACACTATTACTGCAGGAGCTTCCTACGAACAACTTTATTTCGGTAACTCATTTATTCGTTACGGAACTAGTTATTATCGTTTCAAAGACCTGAAAACCTTTATGGATCATGTAAATGGTGTTGCCGGTGCTAATCCACTTGCTTTTGCAACTACTTATTCTTTGATTCCAGGTGGTGAAGATCCTATTGCTGAATTGACTTTCGGACAGTTCTCTTCTTATCTTCAGGATGAATTTAACTTGAACCAAAAGCTGAAACTGACTGCCGGTGTGCGTATTGATTTACCTTTGTATTTGAACGATCTGATTGACAACCCATCGGTTTCGGCTTTAACATTTGGTAATGGCGAAAAACTGAATTTAGGTTTGTGGCCTGAATCAAAAATTTTGTGGTCACCACGCGTTGGTTTCAACTACGATGTGAAAGGCGACAAATCATTGAAAGTACGCGGAGGAACTGGTATTTTTACTGGTCGTTTGCCGTTTGTATTCTTCACCAACCAGCCTACCAACAGCGGTATGATTCAGAATACAGTTGAGGTTACTGCTGCTGCCAGTCTTACCGGAATTAAATTCAATCCTGATCCAAAAGCCAACCTGACCAATACCACTTTGTTTCCGACTACCGCCGGAACAAAAGCTCCTGGTTCATTGGCTGGTGTAGCAACTGATTTCAAAATGCCACAGGTATGGAGAAGCAATCTTGCTGCCGATATTAAATTACCACTGGATATGGTTTTAACTCTCGAAGGTTTATATACGAAAGATATCAATGCTATCGTACAGCGTGATGCTAACCTCGATCCAAGCGGTGCAACTGACCATTATTTAGGCCCAGATCAACGTCCGGTGTGGCAAACTGCTAAACGAAGAGTTGTTTCCACCATTTCAAATGCAATGGTTTTGGATAATACCGACGAAGGATACAGTTATTCTTTCACTGCTCAGCTGACTTTCCCATTGATCAAAAACATGAATGGTATGATCGCTTATACCAATTCAATGGCAAAAGATATTTCGGGTAACCCTGGATCACAGGCTTCTTCAGCATGGTCAAACAACCCATCGGTTCGTGGCCAGAATGATTTGGATTTGAGTTATTCTCAGTATTTAACTCCAAATCGTGTAGTGGGAAGTTTGTCATACAAACTCGATTATGCCAAGAATTTTGCATCTACCTTCTCATTGTTCTACTCTGGTTACAATGCAGGTAATTTCTCCTACATTTATTCAGCCGACTTCAATAACGATGCGGTCAACAGTGACCTGATCTACATTCCGAGAGATGCTACTGAAATTACTTTTGTTGACATTCTGAATACTGATAAAACAGTTCGTCATACTGCCGCTGCCCAAACCGAAGCTTTCGTGAAATATGTAGAACAGGATAAGTATTTGAGCAAACACAAAGGTGAATATGCCGAACGTAATGGTGCATTGAACCCATGGTACAACCGCTTTGATTTCAAATTTATCCAGGATTTCAAAATCATGGTGAAAGGTCAGAAAAACACTCTTCAGTTTAGCTGCGATATTTTGAATGCCAGCAACCTGCTGAATTCTGACTGGGGTGTTGCCAAACAGCTTACTGTTAGCAATGCTGCAATTTTGAAACCAGTATCGCCGGCTGCCAATAACAGTCCTAAATTCCAATTGGCTGAAGTGAACAGCAAGTTACCAACTTCAACGTTCACAAATACTCTGTCAACAAGCAGTACTTACCGTATCCAGATTGGTTTACGCTATATTTTTAACTAATCGGTGCTGATGATGACTAGTCCTAAATAATCGTTACAGATTTAAAGGACTAAATTAACAGATTCACCGACCGTTTCAAAGCTAGCTTTGAAACGGTCGGTTTTTTTATAGCT
>Ga0172367_10006089_pt1 | contig 14344 bp, 11 predicted proteins | sample Lak10m_FD_114542 | JGI IMG/M metagenome (GOLD analysis project Ga0172367, IMG submission 114542) | Freshwater microbial communities from Kabuno Bay, South-Kivu, Congo - kab_022012_10m | ecosystem: Environmental > Aquatic > Freshwater > Lake | place: Democratic Republic of the Congo: South-Kivu... | reverse complement strand
TAGCCCGCGTAGGGCGCAATGATTATTGCGCCGAATGTTTGATACCGTCATTTTCCAGCCGCGCAAGTCTAATCGGTTTCAATCACGATACGGCAAATTGCTTTCTCCGTTGCCGCCCCAATCGGCAGGATAAATACCCGCATCCACACTGCGATGAAAAGTCGAATGCGGCCAATCCGCTACTCGCTGCACCCAGCCATGTTTGTAAGGGTTGATATGCACATAATCAACATGCGCCTGAAAATCCCGTTCGTCGCGGATCAGGTGTTCCCAATATCTGCGTTGCCATATTCCGCGCTCACCTCGCCGTTGCCTGACTGCTGAAATACTTTCGGTTTTGGGAAGCGATTTTGAGAAATTCATTTTGATGAGCCGCCAACGCAGGGCAAAATCGGCATCGCCTTCGGGTAATTCGATAACGCAGTGCAGGTGGTCAGGCAAGACGACCCATGCGTGGATGATGAGGGGGTGGTGCTTGCGCACGGAAGCGACAACTTCACGCAACAAGTCGATGTGTCTTACCAACAAATCATTGCCACTACGCTGGAGCAGGTTGACGGTGAAGAAATACGTGCCGCCGGGATGCCAAGCGCGTCGGTAGTCAGGCATCGCAATATGCTTTCGTTTGCAAACATCCGGCGCAATAAAAATTGCGCCCTACTTCAATTACAACCTGTTTGCCTTGGTAATAGTAGGGTGCAATAAGCGTAGCGCATTGCACCATGGACTTCGTGAACATCCGGCGCAATGCCCGTTGGTTATTGCGCCCTACTTCAGTTTCCATTGCATTTTTTCTCCCGCTCTCAACGGCACCAGCTGATGTTCCCCAAAGCCCACCGACGCAGGCACTTGCCACTCTTCCTTACGTAAAGTGATGGTTTCTTTATTGCGCGGCAGTCCGTAGTAGTCCGCGCCGTAGAAGCTGGCGAAGGCTTCGAGTTTGTCCAGTGCACCCGCTGCTTCGAAGGCTTCGGCATACAGCTCGATGGCGGAATGTGCGGAGTAGCAACCCGCGCAGCCGCAGGCGTTTTCCTTGGTGTGCTGAGCGTGCGGGGCGCTGTCGGTGCCGAGGAAGAATTTTTTGCTGCCGCTGGTGGCGGCTTTCACCAGTGCTGCGCGGTGCGTCTCGCGTTTCAGGATCGGCAGGCAGTAGAAGTGTGGGCGGATGCCGCCGACCAGCATGGCGTTGCGGTTGTAGAGCAAATGTTGCGGCGTGAGTGTGGCAGCGACGTTGTCCGGCGCGCTGGCGACGAATTCAGCGGCATCTTTCGTCGTGATGTGCTCGAACACCACGCGCAGCTCGGGCAGGTCGCGCAGCAGCGGCTGCATCACCCGTTCGATAAACATGGCTTCGCGGTCGAACACGTCGATGTCGCTATCGGTGACTTCACCATGCACCAGCAGCGGCATGCCGCATTCCTGCATGGCTTCCAGCGCGGCATAGGTCAGGCGCAGATCAGTCACGCCCGCGTCGGAGTTGGTGGTTGCACCGGCGGGATACAGTTTCACGGCGTGCACGATGCCGCTGGCCTTGGCTTTTTTGATCTCGGCTGCGCTAGTGTTGTTGGTCAGATACAAAGTCATCAGCGGCTCGAATCTCATCCCGGCGGGCAAAGCCTTGAGGATGCGCTCGCGGTAAGCCACGGCCTGTTCAGTGGTGGTAACGGGCGGGCGCAGATTGGGCATGACGATGGCGCGGGCGAATTGTCTGGCGGTGTCGGGCAATACCGAAGCCATCAATGCGCCATCGCGCAGATGCAAATGCCAGTCGTCGGGGCGGGTAATAGTGAGTTGTTGCATGACAGATTCCAAGTAGTTCAACGGGCGGGATTGTAATGGATAAGCAGGCATCATCCTCAACATGACAAGAGCCCACACCGTCTCCGATGTGGGCTCTCGCGTTTGTTGCTGTGACTTATTTTGCTGCGGGTGCTGCCGCTGGTGCAGCTGCCGCGCCAGCGCGTTTGTAACTGATGTGCTTAGTGCCGCCATCGCAAGTGCCTACGGTCTTACCCGAGTCTTCCTTGCCGTTCTCGACCACTTCCAGCGTGTAGTTCTTCACGCCTTTGGCCTGAAACTTGGTATCGATCTCGGACTTGAGTTCTTCGCAAGGCTTGGCCGCGAACGCGCTCATGGACACACCCAACAGACATACTGCCAATAATGAACCGCCAGTTTTCTTAGTAAACATGTGAACCCCCAGAATTGAATTCGGCTTGCGCCGCAGATGACCCGGACCTTGCGACCCTGCTATGCAAAATCGTGTGGCAGTCTCTACGTTAGTCCGGTGGCTGTCAATCTCGGTATTGCCTATGCCTTGCTGGCGATCTGCGCTATCCCGGCCAACGAGAATGCGGCGATATGTGCGGCCACGGCCTTGATCTCTTTTTGATCGTAACGCAGCTTGGGATGCATGCGCTGCAACACCGGCTGCGAATTGCGATAGTACAGGCACTGGCCGAGGATGCTGCCAACCATACGGCGTCGTTCGGCACTGCCCAGACGTCGCCCTGCCACCTCGCTTATCAGACTACCCAGATAGGCGTGCAACGGCGCAATGGCATCGCGCACAATCTGGTCGAGTGCAGGCGTGGGATCGGCCAGCTCGCGCGCCATAATCTGACATTGTAATGAGGCTTTCTTTTCGTCCAGCAACATACGCATGAAGTCGTGGATAAAGGCTTGCAGCCGCACCTTAGGGCAGCTATCCAATGCCGCATTGGTGTGCTGCAAAGCTTGCAGCGGGGCGAAGTTAAGCGCTTCGGCGAGCAGACCATCCTTGCCGCCGAAGTGGTAGTTGACCGCCGCGATATTGGCTGCGGCGCGCTTGCATATCTCGCGCACTGTGGCCGACTGAAAACCCTGCTGCGAAAACACCTCACGTGCGGCGACGATGAGCCGCTCGCGGGTCTGCTCGCTGTTCGAACGAAATTCTGCTTCGTTCATTTTGCCGCCACCTGTTGCCCTGGCGCGCCGTCTTCACCCGCCAGTGCTTTGTACAACTGCGTGGCCGCTCCCAGCCAGGCGCGGCGCGTCTGCAACTCGCTCTGCTCAGCCGCATAGGCATCGCGCTGCGCATCCAACACTTCCAGATAGTTGGAAATACCGGCCTGATAACGCGCCTCGACCAACTTCATGCGCTGCTGTTGCGCCTGCGTGTTGACGGTCTGTGCGCTCAGTTGCTCGGCGAGTTTCTCGCGCGCACTGAGCAAGTCGGCCACTTCGCGGAAAGCCTGCTGTATGGTCTTCTCGTAATCGGCCACGGCGATGACCTTGCGCGCCTTGGCCAGATCGAGATTGGCCTCGTCGCCACCGCCCGCGAACAGCGGTAGCGTCAGTTGCGGCTGGAAGCTCCACGCCGCGCTGCCCGCACCGAACAAACCAGCCAGATTACGGCTGGCCGTTCCGGCATTGCCAGTCAGGCTGATACGTGGAAAGAACGCCGCGCGTGCTGCGCCGATATTGGCGTTGGCAGCCAGTAAACGCTGCTCGGCAGCCAACACGTCGGGGCGTTGCAACAATACTTCGGAAGGCAGTCCGGCCATCAGGTCAGACTGTATGCCCTGCTCGGCCAAGCTGCGTCCGGCGGGCAGGTCTTTGAGCTGCTCGACCTGCTTGCCGACCAGACTATCCAACAGGTTTTCAGCTGCCGCCAGTTGCCGCTCCAGACTGGCTTTGTCGGCCAGCACCGTTTGATAGGCGATCTCGGCTTGCAACTTGTCCAACTCACCCGCCGCACCCAGCTCATAACGACGCAGCGCCATGTCGCGCGCTGCTTGCCTGCCTTGCAAGGTGGATGCGCTCAACGCCGTGCGTTCGCGCAACTCCAACACCGACAGATAAGCGTTGGCCACATCGCTGATAAGCGACAAACGGAACGCGCGCTGCGCCTCTGCGGTGGCCAGATAACTGGCCTTGGCGGCATCTTTCAAACTACTCACACGTCCCCAGAAATCCAACTCGTAACTGACTATGCCGAGGTTCACATCGTAACGTTGCATATGCAGTTTATTGCCAGTGAAAGAGGCGCTGGCCGGGGTGAGCGAAGCGCTACGGCCCGCATTGAGGTTGATGCTGGGGAATGCGCTGGCGCGCTGTATGCCGTATTGCGCTTGGGCTTCCTCGACGCGTGCAGTCGCGATGCGCAGGTCGCGGTTGTACTCCAACGCAGCGGCGATCAAGGCTTGCAAACGCGCGTCAGGGAAGTAGTGCGGGAGGTCGCTGCTGCTTGCAGGCACGCCGCTGGCCGCGACCGGCCAGGCATCGACCACCGGCAGCGCAGGCCGCTCGTAGCTGGGCTGCATGGAACAGGCCGCGAGTATCACGGTAAGTAGCATCGTTAGCGTTCGTGCTGAGCCTGTCGAAGCTCCTCCTAGTGTACTCACCCGTAATGCTTGCACTTCGACCAGCTCAGTGCGAACGGCCTTTACGTGCTTCGCGATTGTGTTACTCATGTCCGTTCTCCTTATGGCTGCGCGCATGGCCGGGGAAGATCTTGCGTACCACGACGAAGAACACCGGCACGAGGAACACCGCCAGCAGCGTCGCCGCGATCATGCCGCCCATCACGCCGGTACCGATAGCGTGGCGGCTCTGTGCCCCAGCACCGCTCGAAATCGCCAGCGGCAACACGCCCACGATGAACGCGATGGAAGTCATCAGGATAGGACGGAAGCGCAAGCGGCACGCTTCCAGCGTGGCATCGAGCAAGCTCATGCCTTCATCCTGCAACTTGCGCGCGAACTCGATGATCAGAATCGCGTTCTTGGACGACAAGCCGATGATGGCGATCAGGCCCACTTTGAAATACACATCGTTGGGCAACTCGCGCAAGGTCACCGCCAGCACCGCGCCGAACACCCCCAACGGCACCACCAGCAACACCGCGAACGGGATCGACCAGCTCTCGTACAAAGCCGCCAGACACAGGAACACCACGAACAGCGAGATGGCGAACAACAACGGCGCCTGCTGGCCGGACATGCGTTCCTCGAAGGAAGTGCCCGACCACTCGAAGCCGAAACCCGCCGGCAACTTGGCCGCGATCTCTTCCATCGCGGCGACCGCTTCACCGGTGCTGCGCCCGGGCGCAGGGCCACCGGAAATCTTCATCGAGGGCAAGCCGTTGTAGCGGTCCAGCTTGGGTGCGCCGACCACCCAGCGCACCTGCGCCAATTCAGACAGCGACACCATGCCGCCTTTGTTGTTGCGCACCGACAAACGCAAGATGTCTTTGGGCGTGCTGCGCATGTCGGCCTCGGCCTGCATCTGCACGCGCAGGATGCGTCCCTGACGGATGAAGTCGTTGATATACGCCACGCCCAAGGTGGCCTGCAACGTGTCGTTCAGGTCGGTGACCGACACGCCCATGCTCTCGGCTTTGACGCGATCTATATCCAGCAACAACTGCGGGCCGGCCTCCTGTCCTTCTGGCCGCACCCCGGCGAACACCGGATTCTGCGCGGCCATGCCCAGCACCATGTTGCGCGCTTCCAGCAATTGCTCACGACCATTACCGCCTCTGTCCTGCAAACGGAAATCGAAACCGCCGGTAGCCGCCAGCTCGGGGATGGGTGGCGGGTTGATAGCGAAGATCATGGCTTGCTTGATGCGGAACAGCGCCATATTGGCCTTGCCCACCAGCGCCACCGAACCACTCTCGGCAGCAGGCCGCGCATCCCAATCCTTAAGGCGCACAAAGGCAATCGCCATATTCTGGCCGCGTCCGAAGAAGGAGAAGCCGGCCACACCGATGACGCGCTCCACCTCAGGCTGCTTGAGGTAGTAGCCCTCCACTTGCCCCAGCACTTCCAGGGTGCGCTCTTTGGATGCACCGGAAGGCAGCTGGATGACGTTGATAAAGTAGCCTTGGTCTTCCTGCGGCAAGAAGCTGCCCGGCAGTTTGCTGAACAACCAACCCATGGCGATGAAGATCGCGGCATACACCAGCAGATAACGCGTGGTCTTTTTGGTGACCTTACCCACGCTGCGCACATAGCCGCTGGTGGTGCGCGCAAAGAAGCGGTCGAACCAGCCAAAGAAGCCGCCACCGCCCGTCAGTTGATGCGGATGATGTTTGAGCAGCGCGGCGCACAAAGCCGGTGTCAGCGTCAGTGCCATCAGCGCAGAGAACATCATGGTCAACACCAGCGTCACGGCGAACTGGCGATAGATCGCGCCGGTCGAGCCGGGGAAGAACGCCATGGGAATGAACACCGCCATCAGCACCAGCGTGATGGCGATGATTGCGCCGACGATCTGGTCCATCGCTTTGCGCGTCGCGTCGCACGGCGACAAGCCTTCCGTGCTCATAATGCGTTCGACGTTCTCCACCACCACGATGGCATCGTCCACCACGATACCGATGGCCAGCACCATGGCGAACAGCGTCAGCACGTTGATGGAATAGCCCAGCAGATACAGGCCGACCAGTGCGCCGGTCAGCGCGATGGGGATGACGATGGCGGGGATCAGCGTGGCGCGCCAATTCTCTAGGAACAGATACATCACCAGCACCACCAGCAACAACGCTTCGGCCAGACTCTTCAACACTTCCTTGATGGAGATGTCGATGAACTGCGAGGTGTCATACGGCACGGCCCAGCTGATGCCCTTGGGGAAATACTTGGCCATCTCGGCCATCTTGGCTTTCACGTCCTTGACGGTATCCAGCGCGTTGGCACCGGGCGACAGACGGATCGCCACCGCCGCAGTCGGTTGTCCGTCGATACGCGCGCTGCGCGAATAATCCTGCGCACCCAGCTCGACACGCGCCACATCTTTGACGCGCAACGAGGAGCCATCGGAATTAGTACGCACGACGATGTTGCCGAACTCTTCCGCCGTAGAGAGCCGGCTCTTGGTGACGATCACCGCATTCAGCTGTTGCCCCGGCAGGGCGGGTACTTGCCCCAGCTCACCCGTGGCAAGATCGGCGTTCTGCGCACGTACCGCCTTGGAGATGTCGCCCGGCGTGAGTTTGTAGTGCTCCAGTTTTTTGCTGTCCAGCCACAAGCGCATCGAGTACTCGGTACCGAACATCAGCGCCTCGCCCACGCCCTCCACGCGCCGGATGCCATCCAACACATTGGCGGCGGTGAAGCTGCCCAAGGCTACGTCGTCCAGACTCTTGTCCGGCGAATACAAGGCCACGAACATCACATAGTTGCGTGCCGTCTTGGCCACCGTCAGCCCAAGTCTGCGCACATCCTCGGGCAGACGCGCTTCGACGCGCTTGATGCGGTTCTGCGTCTCCACCGAGGCAAGATCGAGATTGGTACCGGCTTCAAAGGTCAGGGTGATGCTGCCGCTGCCCAACTCGGATGCCGACTCCATATACAGCAGATGCTCGATACCGTTCATCTCTTGTTCGAGCAGCGCCACCGTGGTGTTCTCCACCACCTGCGCCGACGCGCCGGGGTAAGTGATGCTGATGGACAACGCGGGCGGCGCGACCGAGGGATATTGCGACACCGGCAGGTTCTTCAGGGCCAGCACACCACCCAGCAAAATGATGAGCGCGATGACCCAAGCAAAAATCGGTCTGTCTATAAAAAATTTGGCGAACATAGCGGGCTCTATTTCTTGTCGTTAGCAGTATCTGCTGCGGGTGCTACGGCTAGCGGCACAGGCTTGACCACCGCACCGGGGCGCGCTTTCTGCAAGCCGTTGACGATGACCTGCTCGCCACCCTTCAAACCCGAGGCGATGATGAAATCCGCACCGGCCATGCCGCTGGTCGTCACCGGCAGCGGCATCACCTTGCTCTCCGCCCCGACCACCAGCACGAACTGGCCTTGCGCGTTGGACTGCACAGCGCGCTGTGGCACGGTCAAGCTGCTATCGGATACCGCCTGCGGGAAGCGGATATGCACGAACATACCGGGCAACAACTCATGCTTGGGATTGGGGAACTCGGCGCGCATCGCCACCGCGCCAGTGCTTGGGTCTATCGCCATATCCTGAAAGAAAATCTTGCCGCTGACCGGATAAACGCTGCCGTCTTCCAGCAACAACTCGTCCTTGGCGGTATCACTGTTCTTCAACTTACCCGCCCGTATCGCCTGCTGCATACGCAACAGATTGCCGCTGGGCTGGCTGAAGTTGGCATAGATGGGATCGATCTGCTCGATGGTCGCCAGCGGCGTCGCATCCACCTTGCTGACATACGCACCCTCGGTGACCATGGCGCGACCGATGTGGCCGGAGATCGCCGCTGGGACTTGCGCGTTGGTGAGGTCTTCCTCGGCTCGGATCATCGCCGCCTGCGCCTGCTTGGCGCGTGCCTTGGCCAGATCGTAATCCTGCTGACTCACCGCCTTGATCTCCAGCAAAGACTTATAACGATCCACATTCAACAGCGCAGCGTCCAGATCGGCGCGTGCCGCATCGCGTGCCGCGCGGTTGGTGCGCGCATCGATGCGATACAGCGAGTCACCCTCTTTCACATCGCTGCCCTCGCGGAACAAACGCTTCTCGATCACCCCCTCCACGCGCGCGCGTACCTGCGCGGTGCGGTAGGCCTGCAAGCGTCCCGGCAAGTCTTCGGTCAACGTCGCCGCCGCGCTACTGACCGTGATCACCTCCACCTCCGCTGGCGGTGGTGCCTTGCCCGCAGCGGCAGCCGGAGCAGCAGCGGGCTTTTCGCCGCAAGCGGCGAGTGCAGCAAGGAGTAATAGGACGATAGGCTTTTTGTTGGCTGTCATGATGAAGTTCCTGTGAAGTCCGCACGCGTCCCGTGCACGGTAGTGGATGTTGAATAACTGTATCGATGGCGATTGAAGCAAGAGCACCCGGCACAAACTTGAGCCGCTCAGTCAGGAATGGAGGCTATCAAACGCCTGTTTGAAAGTAAAGAAAAGTATCTAGACAATTTGTGTGCATTGCGAATACAACAGGGTTTGCTTATGCTGCGCAACTTTAGCGGCACAAAAGGAAAAGCCCGACAGCTTGCGCTATCGGGCTTTGGATACAGAATCTTTCGATTCTTTATTGTAGCAACGGCTCTCACCCCGGATGAACTACTACAACGGGGCGGATTATCGGGGGAATACGCATGACTAGCAAGCATAAAGATTTGGGTGCACTGACTTTCGGACTGGACATCGGCATCGCTTCGGTGGGCTGGGCGGTGCTGGGTGAAAAGCGCATCGTCGATTTGGGCGTGCGTTGCTTTGACAAGGCAGAGACTGCTAAGGAGGGCGAGTCACTGAACCTCGCTCGGCGCACCGCCAGACTATTACGCCGCCGCTTGCGCCGCAGGGCATGGCGGCTCACCAAGCTGGCGCGACTACTCAAACGTGAAGGGGTGATTGCAGATGCCAATATTTTCACAAAGCCATTCAATCTGAAAGATGCCAACGGCAAAGGCCTATCCTTTTGGCAACTCCGCGTGGATGCACTCGACCGCCAACTGACCTCGGAAGAATGGGCACGCGTGATCTATCACCTGTCCAAACATCGCGGCTTCCATTGGATCAGCCGCGCCGAAGCCAAGGACGAGGAGGATGGGAAAAGCGAGAGTGGCAGAGTCAAGAAAGGCTTGGCTGGCACAAAAAAACTGATGGCGGAGAAGAAGTATCGAACTGCCGCCGAAATGGTGCTGGCTGAATTTCCAGACGCGCAACGCAACAAACAAGGCGATTACAGCAAAGCCCTCTCGCGTGTATTGCTCAATGATGAATTAACCGAGCTGTTCAAACGCCAACGCGAATTAGGCAACCAGCACACCAGCGCAAAATTTCAAGCACAGATACTCGGCAATGGCGACAAGAAGAGCGGCTTATTCTGGGCGCAAAACCCTGCCCTAGCTGGCAACGATTTATTGAAGATGCTGGGGCACTGCACCTTCGAGAAAAACGAATATCGCGCCCCCAAAGCCAGCTTCACCGCCGAACGCCATGTCTGGCTTACCCGGCTCAATAACCTGCGTATTGTGGTCGATGGCACAACGCGCGCACTCACTGAAGTCGAACGCAGCGTGGCTTTGCCCATGCCCTACCAGCAAGCAGGCGACCTGACCTATAAGCAACTGCGAGCCGCTCTCTCCAAAGCGGGCTACTTGCCCGACTCGTTCAAGTTCACAGGAATGTCCTACCCTTCCGAACTCAAGCCAGACGATAAAAAGAAAGACCCCGAAACTGCCATCTTGGTAAAGATTCCCGCTTGGCAAGAATTGCGCAAAACGCTGGAGAAGAAAGGTCTCGGTGACGAGTGGCAGAAGCTATCCAGCGCCGCATTGGAAGGCAATCCCAAAACGCTTGATGACATCGCGTGGGTGTTGAGCGTGTACAAGGACGATGCCGAAGTGGAAACCGAGTTGGGCAAGTTGCCCTTGCCCAATGCCGCAAAAATGATTGATGCCTTGCTGGACATTCGTTTCGACAAATTCAGCAACCTCTCGCTCAAAGCGCTGCGCCAGATCGTGCCATTCATGGAACAAGGCCAACGCTATGACGAGGCCGTCGCCAACATTCCCGAATACGGACATCACAGCCAGTTGCACCAGGTCGGCGCAGGTGAACACAAATACTTGCCGCCGTTCTATTCCGGGCGCGACAAGGATGGACGCATGGTGTTCAACGACGACATGGACATTCCGCGCAATCCAGTCGTGCTGCGCGCACTGAACCAAGCGCGCAAGGTGGTGAACGCGCTCATCAAGCAATACGGCTCACCGCATGAGGTTCATATCGAAATGGCACGCGACCTGTCGCGTCCGCTCGATGAACGACGCGAAGTGGAAAAATTGCAAAAGGAATTCCGAGATACCAACGAAAAACACAAAGCCGAATTTGCCAAAGACTTCAATATCGTTGGTGCAGTCAAAGGCAAAGAGTTTGAGAAATACCAGCTCTACCGTGAGCAGCAGGGCAAGTGCGCTTATTCCATCGAGGCGATAGACCTGCATCGTTTGTTCGAGACCGGTTATGTCGAGATCGACCATGCCTTGCCTTACTCGCGCAGCTTTGACGACAGCAAAAACAATCGCGTGCTGGTGTTAGCCAAAGAGAACCGCGATAAAGGCAACCGCACGCCTTACGAATATCTCGGCGGCAAAGACAACAGCGAACGCTGGCGGCAGTTTGTTGGCTACGTTGAGGGCAATAAAGCCTATCGCCTCGCCAAACGCAGCCGCCTGTTGCGCAAAGATTTTGGTGAGAAGGAAGCGAAAGAATTCCGTGACCGCAATCTCAACGATACGCGCTACATCTGCAAATTCTTCAAGAACTACGTCGAGCAATATCTGCAACTGCATGAGGACAGCGAAGCCAAGCGCTGTGTGGTGTTGAGCGGGCAGATGACCTCATTCCTGCGCGCCCGCTGGGGCTTGGTCAAAGTGCGTGGCGACAGCGACCGTCACCATGCACTGGATGCCACCGTGGTCGCTGCGTGCAGTCATGGCATGGTCAAGCGTTTGTCCGACTACTCCCGCCGCAAGGAACTGGAACAGGTGCGCGAAGGCTTTGTGGATATAGACACTGGCGAGATACTCAACCCGGCAATGTTCGAGCAAATCGAAAAGCACTTCCCCAACCCGTGGCCTCACTTCCGCAACGAACTGGAAGCACGCCTCAAGCTGGATGACCCCGCATTGTTGCGTGAAGAAATACAACGCCTCGGCACGTATTCGGAAGAAGCATTACAAACAGTGCGTCCGCTGTTCGTCTCCCGCGCACCGCAACGCCGCAACAGTGGAGCGGCACATAAAGACACCATCTACGCACAACCGGAGCAGCTCAAGGCTCAGGGGGGCGTGACGCAAAAAGTTGCGCTCGCCAGTCTGACTTTGAAAGACATTGACAAGCTGATAGATCCACATCGTAACGAGAAACTCTATGCCGCCATTCGCACTCGGCTTGAGCAGCATGGCGGCAAAGGCGACAAGGCATTCCCAGCCAGCAACCCGCTGCACAAACCAGACAGCGCAGGCAATCCGACCGGGCCGATCGTGCGAGGAGTAACGATGGTCATCGACAAACTCTCTGGCATTCCGATACGCGGCGGCATCGCCAAGAACGACAGCATGGTGCGAGTGGATGTATTCACCAAGGCAGGCAAGTTCCATCTTGTGCCGGTGTATGTGCATCACGGCGTACTTGGCCTTCCAAATCAAGCTATTGTGGGCGGTAAAGATGAGAGTGAATGGACAAAAATTGATGATTCTTTCGATTGGCATTTTTCAATATATCCAAATGATTTAATACAAGTCTCATTAAAAGGAGAAAGTCGCTTCGGTTATTACGCTGGGTGTGATCGCTCAACAGCTGCCATTCATCTTTGGGCGCATGACAGAAGCCAACAAATAGGGAAGGATGGATTGATTCGCAGCATTGGAGTCAAAACCGCATTAAGCCTTGAAAAATTCAACGTTGATGTCCTCGGCAACATTTACCCCGCACCACCGGAGATCCGTCGTGACTTGGCGTAGCGTCGTCATCTCACGTCCTGCCAAGCTACGACGTGAGCAATTCCGCCTTGCCATCGAGCAGGAGCAAACGGCCTTCGTGCCGTTCGAGGACATCGCGGTGATCGTGCTTAATCACCGCGAGATAACACTGACCCATCCAGTGTTATCTGCCTGCGGCGAATACGGCATCAGCCTGTTCGCCACAGGCGACACGCACCACCCCAGCGGGGTGTTCATTCCCTTCCTGCCCCATTCACGCGCCACCAAGTGGATGCGTTTGCAACTTGATTTGCCGCGACCTGTTGCCAAGCAAACCTGGGCCAGCATCGTGCGCCAGAAGATCACTAATCAAGCGTTGTGCTTGCAGTTGAACGGCTGCGATGGAGTGGACAGGATGCAATCCTACGCACAGCGGGTGCGTTCTGGCGATGTGGGTAATCTGGAAGGGCAAGCGGCGGCATTTTATTTTGTGCAGTTGTTTGGCAAGGGCTTTCGTCGCGAGGATGCACGCTTTGCCAATGCCGCAATGGACTATGGCTATGCCGTGTTGCGCGGCACGATAGCGCGCGGCTTGGTGGCGCATGGCTTACTCCCCTCGCTCGGTATCTTTCATTCCAGCGAACAGAATGCGTTCAATCTTGCCGATGATGTGATTGAGCCTTTTCGCCCGGTGGTGGATTTGTTCGTTGCCAAGCACATGTCTTTGGCAGGTACGGAACTGAATCCGCAAGACAAGGCTTCGTTAGTCGCGCTATTGAATGTGGATGTGGAAATGCCGCGCGGCAAGATGTCGGTGCTATCCGCCATCGAACACACCATAGAAAGCTTGGCGCGTATCTACGATGGCGGCAATGAATCGCTGCTTGAATTGCCCACTCTCATTCCGCTGCAACAACATCGCCTAGAGTGCTGACATGGGCGAGGAGACTAGACGATTTATGCGCTTACTCGTGTTCTTCGATCTGCCCGTCGTCACCAAAGCCGAGCGTCGCGCCTATACCCTGTTCCGCCGTTTCTTGATAAACGATGGCTACGACATGATCCAGTTCTCGGTATATGGCCGCATCGTGAACGGCAACGACGCACTTGAGAAACACATGAAACGGCTAGTGAATAGCTTGCCACCTGATGGCTCGGTGCGCTGTTTGAGCGTGACCGAAAAGCAATATGCCAGTATGAAACTCCTCGTTGGCCTGCCGCTTTTTCAAGAAAAAGCGCTCAAGGTCAACCAAATGCTCCTGTTTTAGACACGGATTTTTCAAGCAGAACGCCCGTCCAGCCTAAGCTGGACGGGCGTTTGCGTGAGGCCTAGTGTAGTTCATCCGGGGTGAGAGAGGGAGCTACAACATACATGCAGATATTGCAGAAACGCAATTTAGTGTAGTTCATCCGGGGTGAGAGAGGGAGCTACAACGGCAGAGCCTGCGCTGGGGCGGTTAAATTGAGTGTAGTTCATCCGGGGTGAGAGAGGGAGCTACAACCCTGGGATTTGATATAGCTACCATAAATCAAGTGTAGTTCATCCGGGGTGAGAGAGGGAGCTACAACTGCTGCACCTGTTGGAAGTGGATCAACACCAGTGTAGTTCATCCGGGGTGAGAGAGGGAGCTACAACGTGATACGCGATCTGGCGTGGACGGGCGGAAGTGTAGTTCATCCGGGGTGAGAGAGGGAGCTACAACCGCGGGTATTGCGCACAAGGCGAACAACTCAGTGTAGTTCATCCGGGGTGAGAGAGGGAGCTACAACGCATGATGGTCTCCTAATGCCCCAGCGTTAAGTGTAGTTCATCCGGGGTGAGAGAGGGAGCTACAACGCTGGCAATGCAAGGTAAGTTATCTACTGAAGTGTAGTTCATCCGGGGTGAGAGAGGGAGCTACAACCCAATTCGCGACCCACAAGGGGTCACTAATTAAGTTGCCGCTACGCGGGTTA
>Ga0172367_10006088_pt1 | contig 14347 bp, 17 predicted proteins | sample Lak10m_FD_114542 | JGI IMG/M metagenome (GOLD analysis project Ga0172367, IMG submission 114542) | Freshwater microbial communities from Kabuno Bay, South-Kivu, Congo - kab_022012_10m | ecosystem: Environmental > Aquatic > Freshwater > Lake | place: Democratic Republic of the Congo: South-Kivu... | reverse complement strand
TGAGCGCAATAGAATCATTTTTTGACGAATTGAATACATATGGTGGAGCTAAACACCGTCGTGCAGCCAAGAAATCTCCACGCCGTCGCAGCCCAGCTCGCGTAGTTTATGTTCCTCGCAGACCTTCATTTGAAGAGGAAGTGGCTGATGCAATTATCCGCGAGAAGCTTTATCGTCCTGTAGTAAAGAAGGTCTATAAAACACCAGCACCATCAAAATCACCATCACCTGCACCATCCCCTTCTGCAACAATTACTATTGGTGGAAAGAAGAAAAAGCGTTCCCCCAAGAGACGCTAATTTTTTGTAAAAAAATTGAATATTTAAGGGTTATTGAATATTTAATTATTAAGTCATGTCGAAAGCATCCCAAGCATTTGCAAAGAAAGAAGAGGAAATCATTTCCTTTTGGAATAAGAATGATATTTATAAGAAAACTTTATCTAAGGAAGGTCAAGAATATACTTTTTATGATGGGCCGCCATTCTGTACTGGTACCCCCCATCATGGTCATTTACTTTGTAGTGTTTTAAAGGATATCAATGGGCGTTACCAAACAATGAAGGGTTTTAATGTTAAGCGCCGTTGGGGTTGGGATACTCATGGTATTCCTATTGAACAACTGGTAATGAAGAACCTTAATTTGAAGACTAATGTAGATATTCTAAACTTTGGAATCAAGAATTTCAACGACGAAGCTCGTAAGCTTGTAATGCAATGTAAGGATGATTGGCGTTATACAATTGAGCGTTTGGGTCGATGGGTAGATTATGAAAATGACTACAAGACAATGGACGTTGAATATATGGAATCAGTTTGGTGGGCATTTAAGACACTATGGGACAAAAACCTTATTTATCGAGGTGTTAAGGTGATGCCATATTCTAATGCTTGTAATACAGCATTAAGTAATTTTGAAGCCAAATTAAATTACAAAGAACGCGAAGACCCATCAGTATATGTAAAGATGGGAGACTTCTTAATTTGGACGACAACACCCTGGACATTACCAGCAAATTTAGCGATTTGTGTTAATCCAGATATGTTATACGTAAAGACAGACCAATTTATTGTTGGAAAGTTCTTTGCAGATAAGCATCAGATGCCTTACACAGAAATTTTTAAGGGTTCTGCTTTGATAGGAAGAGATTATACACCTTTATTTGAAGAATATAAAGGGAAGTATCCAAATGGTCATCGCGTACTTGGAGACTTTTATGTTACTGCGGAAAGCGGTACAGGATTAGTTCATCTAGCACCAGCATTTGGTGAGGATGATTATCGCGTTTGTATGAAATTTGGTATTATCAATAAGGAATTACTTCCTCCTTGCCCATTAGATGAAAATGGTATTTACACAGAATTCCAGATGAAAGGAAAATATTGCCTAGATTGTAATAAGTGGATTATCAAAATTTTAGGTGACAAAGTATGGAAAGTGGAGAAGTATACCCATAATTATCCATATTGTTGGAGGACAGACACACCATTAATTTACCGAGCGGTAGATTCATGGTTTGTAAATGTAGAAAAAATCAAGGAAAAATTAATCCAAGAGAATAAGAAGATTAACTGGATTCCAGAAAACGTTGGTTCAGGTCGTTTTGAGATGGGACTCTTAGATGCCCCTGATTGGTGTATTTCTCGTAATCGTTATTTGGGAACACCATTGCCAGTTTGGGCAGCAGAAGATGGTGAAATGTTAGTATTTGGTTCAATTGAAGAATTGAGTATGGCTACAAATACAACAATTACAGATCTCCATCGTGACTGTATCGACCATTTAATTATCCGGAAGAATGGCAAAGAGTTCCGCAGGATTGAACCCGTGCTTGATTGTTGGTTTGAATCTGGAAGTATGCCATTTGCAAGCCAGGGATTGCGTTCAGCACCACCTCAAGCGGATTTTATTGCGGAGGGTATTGACCAATGCCGAGGATGGTTTTATACACTACTAGTTTTGGGTGTGGCATTATTTGACGAATCACCATATAAGACAGTAAAAGTGAGTGGCTTACTGTTAGGTAGTGATGGTGAAAAGATGTCAAAGAGTAAGAAGAATTATACAGAAGTGAATGCACTATTAGAGAAGTATTCATCCGATGCAGTTCGTTTATATTTGGCATCATTACCGGCTTCACATGGTGGGAGCTCAGCATTTGAGGACAAGCGTTTAGCTGAAATTACAGCAAATGTATCGTTACCTATTTATAATGCAATTAAATTTGTAAAATTGATGCAAACTGAATTGGGAAGTAATTTTACAGTCTTCCCAAGTTTTAGTGAAATCGATTCATGGATTATTCAAAAGACGCGAAACTTTTACCAAGAATGTGAAAAGCATTATGCATCTGGAGAATATCATTTAATCCATTTGGAATTGACGAAGATAGTAGATATCTTTTCAAGATGGTATATCAAATTAATCAAAACCAAGGCAAGTGCAATTTACAATAAGAACATTCCAGAGGTTCAAGGAAAGATTGTAACATTGATTAGTGTTTTACGTGCAATTGCTGTAACTATTGCTCCAATTTGTCCGTTTATTGCAGAGTCAATTAATTTGGAATTCTCGAATGAAAGTATTCATTTACAGAAGTTTGAGATTGACCTACCGGAGATTGATATTCAGAGTAATATGGATACAATGATTGAGATTATCAATCAAATCCGTTATATCCGAGGTACAAATGGAATTGCTCACAAGCAGCCATTAACTGATGTGAATATCTATTCCCCTAAGATGTCAGAAGAAACTTGTGAAATCTTAGAGAATGAAATTAATTGCTTAGACATCAAGTATCACGAAGGTTCAATTTTAAAGGTGTTATATTCAACAGAATTAACACCAGAAGCAAAGAGAGTGTGGTATACAAAGAATGTGGCCAGAGAAATCCAGGCATTTAGAAAGGACTTAGGTTTAATTCCTACAGACCTTATTGAAGTAGGAATTACAGGAATCCCAGAAAGTGAGATTTCACCGGAGTTGTTGAAGGAGATTATTCATTCAGAGTATTCCCTTTCAGAAATTGCTGATGCAGAAAGTAAAAAAGTGAATATCTTAGAAACATATGAAATGAATATTACTATCAAGCGTATCTAAGTTTAGTGCAGAGATAGTATCCATTTGGACAATAAGAAGTCCCAGAATCAAAAATAAAGAAAATTATTTCTGAATGGCAGGAACCCAGTGTGTAGTTCGCTTGTCTTTGGTAGTTTCAGATACAATAGGATTTCCAAGTGGGTCTTTATCCATTTGATAAACCTGAAATTGGTAATCCTTAGTGGGTTTTTTAATTCCTAAAAATTTAGGAGTAAGTGCGCGTTTTTTACACTCTTTTTCTTTACTTTTTTCTATTTTGATACCAGTTAAATCGGCAACAGCGTAAAAGTTACCTCCAAAATAGGCAGTATAAACGACATATTTAATTTTATCAAATAGTTCTTTCTTTTCAGCAAGAGAAAGCGAATTAACAATCCGATGAGGATTTAATTTGGCGCGATAAAGACATTCAGATTTGATATAATTGCCAATTCCTGAGAATAATTTTTGGTCCATCAAAACTTCAGGTAAGGTTTTTTTAGGGAATTTATCTAATTTCTTAATAAAATTGGATTCATTAAATTCGGCTGGATTGAATATATCAAGGCCAAGTGTATCAATTTTCTTTTGAAGAATCTTGAAGTCATTAACAAATTTGAAGGTACCAAAATTACGCATATCACTGAAATAAATATTATTTTCATCAAGTTTTAGAACAACTCTAGTGTGAGCATCTGATTTAAATTCCCAAGAACCAGTTAAACCAAGGGTATTAAATATGTACCAACCACCTTTCATAGTAAAGTAAATAAACTTGCCTTTGCATCCTACGGAAAGAATTTTAAGTGGCAAAGCTTTTTCAAAATTCTTGAAACCATCAGGAACACCATGGGTGACGTATCTCCCACTAACAAATGATATACTATTAATTTCTTTACCAACAATTATTTTGTCTAAGCATTCGGTTAATATTTTAACTTCAATTCCTTCAGGCATTAATAATTTAGTATATATATTTTTAAGCTTTTTTTATCTAAAATATTAATATGGATTATACAGATGTTATTTTTCAGAATGATATGGATGGTGCTGGATTTTTAGATGATGCAAAGGTAAAGGCTCAGGAATTAGCAAGTAAAGCAAAAGAACAAGCCCAAAAGATGACAGCGGAATTAAGTGAAAAAGCTAAAGTAGAAGCAAAGAAGAGAGCTGAGGAATTAAAGGCCGAATCTGAAGAAATGTGGAAAAATCGTGAAGCAATAATGGCAAGACTATCTGAAAATGCAAAGGTTGCTTATTTAGAAGCAGAAAAAAATGCCAAAGAAAAGTTGGATCTTGCAAAACAAGAATATGAACAATTAGTTGAAAAAATGGTTCCAGAAGTTAACAAAGTAGTTGAAAATATAATTACAACTTCAAATGAATATAAAGATTTAGCTGAAGATAAGTTAGAGGAAGTACGTGCAAAATTAACAGAGGAAAATCTTAATAAAATACGTGCTGAAGCTGAACAAAAATTTCGGAATGCAGTAAATGAAGTTAATAAAAAATTAAATGAAGTTATTCAAGGTGGCGACTACTATTCAAAGTATCTTAAATATAAGACAAAATATTTAGAATTAAAGAAAGAAGTTAATCAGTAAATGCACGGAAGGTAATTAGCTCAGGGTCCTGAGGATTAATTTCCCTAATTTTGCGTAAAGCATCTTTAAATTCTTTTTCAGTATAACTTTCATTAGATAGATATTTTTGCATTAAGGAATGAACTTCTGGAATATATCTATACTTCTTCAAAAGTGCGGAGGTAGAATATAAAGTAGCTGGTATTTTGTATCCAGAATCAGCTGAAATATCTTGATAGTTTTCAAGATATGAATAACGATAAGCGAGATATCCAATAAATAATATAATTATGAATGCTAAAGGTTCCATTAAATAATTAGAAGAAAAAATTCGCTTGAGATTTAAAAAAAGTTTAAGCAACTGGGCCGCTCATCATATCAGAGAATTTTTCAAAGGATTGTTTGTTGGTGACAAGTTCATAAGAAATAACACCAACAACACTGAGCACAATAAGAGGATAGGCGCGGAAAAGGAAGTTTACAATTGGATTGATATAATCGACGAAGACTTGGTCAGTACCATCTAAGGGTTGATTTTCAGTAACTTTCTTTTCGATACGCTTGTCCATTTTTTCAAGGATAAAGTATCCAACGAGAGCAAGGATTAAACCATACATAGCTTTTTCTTGAAGTTCCATATAATTAATAAAAACAAAAAAAATTGAAAAAAAACGATTAAATATATTATTAATAATTATGCCGATTCCAAAAGAAGAATTAAATTTTCTCCCAACCTTAGGAGATACAGAATTAATTCCATATTCAATTTATCAGCAATATTATCAGGAAGATGAGATATATTCATTTCCAGTTATAATGTTAGGTGGTCATGAAGTTTTGCAAGGAGGAATGTTAATTGAAATTGACAGAGAAAAAATAACGGCGGGGAGGCCGCCAAATAAATATACAGAAGAAGAGTTATATGGGACACATATTTCTAAGGTAGAACCTCATTATGGTGAAATCGATGAAATATGTGATGACCTCTTTATAACTAAAGAAGATTATACAACTCAAAGAATTACAAACGAAATACCTTTAGAATTTATAGAAAAAAAGGGATATCTTTATTATCACCAATTTGCAGTAAAATTAAATAAGGAGTTATTCGGTTATCTTTGCCCTGAGGTAGTAATTAATTTATATACCTTAGAATACTCTTTAATGGAATCAGACCAATAAATTGAAATCGGGATTATTTTTTTCTTCATCAATTTCTTGATGTAAATTAGTAATTTGCTTAATTAAATTTTTGATTGTAGAAGTAAAGTTTCTAACAATTTGAATGTAAAGTGTCATCTTTTATTGTTTAATTATTTCAAATTGAAAAAAAATCAATTTTTGTTGAAAAAGATAATTAATGACAATATATATTTCATTAGGAAAAGACTGTAGTGTAGGATGGAATATCAAGAAGTTTATTGGACAAAAGTATTTACCATTTGACTACCTTAGGATTTATGATATCGAATGGGTATTAGAATGGATAATGAGAGGTATGGATTTGGAAGATTTTTTTGAGGGAATAACATTTGAGAGGGAATCAGATAAATTTGGAAAAAACGCTAGAATACACAAAACGCAGCGCCTTGGATTCTTTCATGATTTTTATCCGGGGACAACATTAGAAGAAGTAAAAGAGAAATATCAAAGAAGAATTGATAGACTAAAGGAAATTCTAACTCAACCGTCATTAGAATATATACATTTTATTAGGAATGGAACGGAACCAAAGAATTGGAAGAAATTCAAGGAATATTTTAAGGTACCGTGTAAATTTACTGTAGTCAATTGGAAGAATAAGGAAGATTGGAGAATACCAGATAAGCCATGGGGTGATATTTTTGGAATAACTCATTATAGAAATTTTGTTGAGCAAGATACCAGAGCAAATGCGGATACAACCTTATGGCGTCATGAATTGATTGAATATTATGAAAAAATAAAGGAACCCGGAAATTATAAGATGTATTTATCTGATTCCGGCGTAACACAATTAGAAACGATTATTCATAATTATACTAGATTGTATCCATATAAAGAAATAAAGATTAATGTTACCCCGGGTGGATTTGCACAAAGTAATATCCCAATTGCGAATGAATTGTATACTTTTGTGGCAAATTATGTAAAAGGTAAGGATTTAGTATCTATATATGGAAGGAATAGTCATCACTACTTATCTTTTATATCAGATTTAGTTGGAGAATGTAGAGGATATAATCCTTGTCCAATATGCGTAAAGGATAGTAATAATTCAGTAATGTTATCAAAAAATCCTGAATTAGAGGGACTTGGAATTATTTCCCCAGGACGCCAAGGGCTAAAGTTTGAGGTGAAGTTAAAAGAATACCTTTATATTAGCTGTAATGAAAAAACAGCGATTAGAGACTTGAAAGGAAAGAACTATAAAGAAATAAAGAAATTTAATTTATTCCCTGGAACAGGTTATACTGAGATTGTATTTTTAATCTATCAATAAATTATGGATTCAAATGAAGAAAAAAAAATTTTTCAATTTATAATTAATTCTAGGGTCTGGACAATAAAGGAAATTTCAAAATTAAAGTACCCTGGAATATCAAGAGCAATTTTTTTGAGTTTACTAAGTCAAGTATTAACCCAACATATAATTTATAATAAAACAAAGGTAGAAAAAGAGTTAGAAGAAACTGAAAAGATTAATCCAATTGTATTATCAAAAGAATTAAATTATTCGCCGTATAGTATAGCAAAAATGATAAAATATCCTGATTTGGACAAAATAAAAAAACAAGATTATTTATTCAACAGTGAAAAAATTCAAAGTTCTGCAGAGAATGCGAATAAATTCGAGAAAATAATAGAGGAAATATTGATTAAAAAGGGAATTAAGTATAAAACCCAGGAAATGTTAACAAAGCAGCAAAAAGAGAAATATGGTAGAGCAGTCAGTACTCCTGACTTTTCGATTGAACATCCAGTGTATAAATGGATAGATGCGAAGAATTTTTATGGAACAGATAACTTGAAATTTTTCTGGAAAAAAATGCGTGAGCAAATAAAGAAGTATCCAGGTAAGGGAATATTAGTATTTTCTTTAGGACATCGTAAAGGGCTAAATGAAATTGATAATGCAATTGTGACAGATATTGATACTTTTGAAGAAAAAATATCTTTTGAATAAATATGGAAAAGAAGACAATGTTATGGATAGGCGCAGGAGTAATAGTAGTAATTTTGGTTTTAGTAGTTGGTGGTATAAATAAAACACAGGAATCATTTTTTGAATTAGAAGATACGAAGAAAATTATGGCACGTGCAGCAGAAATCCAGAAGGATATTGATTCATGTTACTACAACTTAGATTGCAAGAATATTGATTTTTGCCAGAAGTTAGATGGAGTACGTACAACTTGTAATGAAAATAAGTATTCAACTGGAACGGGTAAAATAACATATATGGATTTAATGTTCCTCCGTCCAGATTACGTTGAGCGTTTAAAGAATGTAAATGACCGTGTATTAAACTTTACATGCAACTTTGAATGTAATAATGGTGTGGCTCAGCCAATTCAGAGAATAACAGCAAATAACGAACGCGTAGCTTAATTTTTAACAAGACCAAATTTAATGCATGCTTTATGAGCGGCAACTTGTTCAGCTTTCTTTTTATTTTTTTCAGTTCCGATACCATAAACGGTACCATTAGAATCTTGAATTTCAACAGTATAAATCCTGTCATGTACAGGTCCTTTAACTTCTTTTTCAACGAATTTGGCATGTCCCATTTTATTTCGTTGGAAGCATTTGACAATCATATCTTTGTAGTTATTGTCGTGCATAATAAGTTCCGAGAAATCAACATTATCTTCTAGAATATTTTGGATAAATTTTTCACAGAATGGATAACCGAATTCTTTGAATGCAGCACCAACGAATGCTTCAAAGACATCTTCGAGAATTTTATCATTACCGCGTCCTTCTTTGAGTTCAACATGACGACTCATCATAACATATTTAGACAACCCAAGACTTCTTGCATACTTTGCACCCATAAATTCACCGGAGACTACTTTGGTTTTTAAGTTAGTGTAGAAACCTTGGCCTTGAGTGGGGAAACGTTTGATAAGATATTGTACGACAGCGAGGTCGGTAACACGGTCACCTAGAAATTCATCTACTTCGTAGTCATTATATTGAAGGTCGGGTGCATTTCCATTATTATCTTCAAGGGTAACATTAGCTTCTTTGAATTTTTTGAGAGAATAACTTTTATGAACGAAAGCTACTTGAAAATAGTCTAAATTTTTGATATCAGATTCTTTAATATCAACACGCGATTTTTTAAAGATATCGACAACATCTTTTTTGGTAAGTAAGACATTGTTTTTATTAAATGGGTCGTATTTTTGATTAACACCAAGTTGTTCTAAATCCATAAAATAAAAAAGAGTGGTAACCTTAAATAATCAATTTTTTTACTCAATGTGGAAATTGAGGTACCTTTTACTCAATGTGGAAATTGAGGTACCAGTCAACATTTTTGAATTCGAAGCCAAAGTAATCGCAAGCTTTTTTAAGATTTGCGGTGTCTACTTTTAATTCATCTGGGAAGACGCGATATGGTTTAGTGTTACTAGTTTGAATAGTTTTAGCCGAAAGATAAAGATAGAAGTGTTCCCATTGTGCATCTTGATATGGACAAATGATTTCTAAAGAAATCCCAAATGTTTCAAGACTAACAGCTCGGAGTAATTCCCCAAGTTTGCGAAGACCGCTTCTTTTAAGTGTATCAGGAAAATCTTTCATAAATTCAGGGTTTTCCCACTTAATTTTATCGGCATCAGCCTTAATACGTTGATAAAGTTTATTAGCTTCTTCAATTGATAAATCATTAATATCAATAGGGATACCAAAAATAAGATAACTGTAAAAATCCATAATGATGTAATTAATACATCCATTTAAAAAAAAATCAATTTGCTTTACTTCTTAGCAACAGTAGGCTTTGGTGCTGGTTTTTTTTGAGTTGCTGGAACTACTGGTTCTTCATCCTCAGATTCTGATTCAGACTCGGATTCAGATTCATCTTTAACTGGGGGAGCACTTTTAGTTGGAACTGGTGCGGGCGAAGTCTTTACTGGTGCTTGAATAGTTTCACGGATTACATTATTAACAAGTAAGCAAATCATTTTACCACCACCCGGGGCACGAATAGTAGTCTTGCTGGTACGAATACCAAGACCACCGAGCCAATCAATGAGGTCACGCATTTGTTCCTGGTCCTCAGTAGTTGAGTCAAAAGTGAAGCAGGTCATAGAATCTTGTTCATCACGGTCGTATTGAATATGCATAATCTTTATTATAATTTATTCTTTAAGTTGTTTTTGTTTATACCTAATGAAGGATTTTTCAATAACAAGGACGGCTTTCCGCAACTCATTTTTATGGTTATCAAGTTCTTTTACTTTTATGGAATTAATTTTTTGTTTGTGAAGTTCTTTTTTGATATCTTTAAAAAGCTCACTAATAGCATCAAAAGTACTAAGTATAAAAGAATCATTACTCTTTTCGAGCTTTGAGAAGGTAATATTTTTAATATTATCAAATTCTTTGGTAAACTCTATATAATTATTGAGACTGGTGTCTTTAATGGCTGTTTTATTAAATCCGAGATAATCGCCGTGACAGATTAAATTTTCAGCTTGTTTGAAAACGGGAAATAGATTTTCTTTTTGATAAACCGTTAGGAAGTCATAAAGGTCATATTTTTCTTGTATTTCTTGGTTAATAAGGTAAATAAAATTGGATAAATAGAAGGCGGTATTAATAGTGTCAGAAAAGTTGATGTTATTGATAATATCAATAATTTTGTGATGTAATTCAGTAAATTTTTTAATATTTTCTTTTAATAATTTTTTCTTTTCATTGCGTTTATTGTAATAATGTTTGGTGAGGGCTCCACCGACTGCCGCTACAGCCCCAATAGTAGTAGTAATAATGGCAATAATAATTTCCATAATATAAGTATTCATTTTTTTTTCCTTTTGAAAACTATGAGTATAAAATTTTTAGGAAAAAACGAGGCATTTCAGTACTTGGTATCATCAGATGGATTTTACCCGAATTTAACATTAAATAAGCCAAGTATGTATCAAGTAAAGTATGGATTTCCAGCTAATACAAATATAAGTGCAATTGTTGCAAATTCAGTTAGAGATTTTACACCATTGGAGAAAGAAAGATTGATAAAGATAACAGAGCAAGCAGAGACAATTATGAGCAAGCACCCAGTATTTCCCAGAACTGATTGGACTTTTATAAAAGTTGGTAATAATTATGAATTTGGATATCCACACACAGTGAATAGTGCCATAGTATTACCGGAGAGAGTGATAAATAGTTTAAGTTTGGATACTTTAATTCATGAAAAAATCCATGTTTTACAGAGACTTTACCCTGAGATATTCAGAAAATTTTACATTGGTAAATATAAGTTGTTACCTCATAAATATAAAATAACAGACCCATTGATGGTGGTAAATCCAGATGGTACAAATAATAATTGGGGATTAAAACTTAAAAATGGTGACTTTGTAGTGCCATATTGCAGATTGTCAAATTTAGGTCTACAAACATATGCAGGTATTTTTAGAAATGACAAATTGATATATCAAGGGCAAGCGCCAAAGGAATATACCTCGGCATTTCCAGTGTCACAAACTTATCATCCAAATGAGATATCAGCAATAGATATCACAAATTATATATTAAAAGGGAAATATTTAATTTAGATTTAAGAATTAATTTCTAAAGTATGGATAGTGACGGGGGAATTTTTACAGATGTTAAATTTCGGGCAAACTGAGCAAAAAAAAAGTGGGGAATGCGGCCTCGCGCCGCTAGCCTCTAATTTTTTTGCTTTTAATAAATTCTTCAATAAAATGTTTTTTGAACAACCAAACCAGATGACAATGACCAGAAGATTGGGTTATTGTTTTAGAAAGTAGTTTAAGGATACTTTTTTATAATTAGGTATATGAAATTCATTAACATACCTGTATCACAAGTCAGTGCCTTGATAGGGCTAAATCGTTATGCTTCTCCGTCGGAGACATTATTGGACCTTTGGAAGAAGGTAGACAGTGAAAGAATAAAACAGATCCAAGATTTCTATGATTCGAAGGTTGAATCTTTGGAGGAAGAGGTAACAACGTTACTTTCGGAGAAGGAGAGATTACAAAAGACAATCAGTAATGTTCAAGAAAAGTTAAGAAAAACCCCCAGCAGCAGCGCTGCAAACGTCACTTTGAAGAGAGCATTATCTGAACTTGAAGAAGAATTAGCAATTGTTGAGTTTGGTTTAACGACAAACGTAACAACAATAGAGTTAGCCCGAAACGTGAAGCGAACACGTACAGCACGTGATATAGAGAAAGATTTGGTATCAAAAAACAAGAATGTGGTGAATCAAGATCGGAGTATAGAGGAGAACCTAAGTAAGGTTTCAGAGACAGTCAGTAAGATTGTAGACCCGGAGGAGCAACGTATGACAAAGGCAGCCCTCACATCGGCAGTGAATAAGTCGCACGGAACTAGGACCGAGACGAGTGCGATAGAATTGTATTGCCGCGAATTCAACACCCACATTGTACAACCGAAGGAGAATATTTTATATAATATTTTAAAAAATTCAGAAGTCACGATAAATTTGATCGGACGCATTGATGGCATTTGTGAATCTAGTGATTCATTTTCATTTATAGAAGTAAAAAACAGAACAAATAGGTTATTTAAAGTAATACCAGATTATGAAGAAATTCAGGTATTACTTTATAAGATGATGTATAATCAACATTTAAATAAAAAATGTATTTCAGCAGAGTTAGTCGAATGTTACAAGGGTAAAATAAACGCAATGAAGTGCGAAGACCCTGACAACTCTAGAACGAATTTTATTTTGCATCGTGTATTAAAAATTGTGTTATTTATAGCAGATATATTAACAAATGATATAAAAGCAGCGGATTTCTTAAAACTAAGTAAAGAGCAGAGAGATGGTTTAATGCTATCTTTATTTAATTAGAAACTTGGTTTCAATTCTTTTTCTTGATATATACTAATGAATTTTAGTAAAATAATCTGTCAAATATCAAATATTAAAGGTGGTGTATACTCGAGTTTTATTAAAGATTTTTTTGATCAAAAAATAAATAAATATTTAGATACAGGTTTATATGAAAAATTATCAATTTTAGATTTAGGGGGAATATATTTTATAGAAGGTGATTTTAGAAGTGTATTAGGTGAATATTATAAAATAGGAATGTCTTCAAGTATATCAAAAAAAAAATTATTAAGTAGAATAGATTCATATGGCACATATTATCCTTTTGGTATAAAATTAAGAGGAATATCATTTACACTAAAAAGTAAAAATATAAATTATAATGATAAAATAATAATAAGCATTTTGAAAAAACTTACATATTTTCATTCCTCAGAAAATAAAGATGAATTATTAAAAAAACAAAAAGATAAAATAAAAAATGAAGAATTAATAGAAAATGAAGAATTAACAGAATATATTGAGAAAATAGTATATAATTATATGAAAGATACGATAAATGAAACAAAGATAAATTATAGTATATTAAATAAATACTTATTAGATATGAATATAAAATCATTTGAAGATGCAATACATTTTAATATAATAAATTTAGAACCAAATTCAAAAAATTTTAAGTCTTTAGTAAAAACAAGAGAAGATTTTGGAGAGTTCTTTAATATAAAGAGTGATGACTTACTAAAAATTTATTTAAAAACATCAGAAGATACTAATCAATTACTAATTTATTTTCCTGATGAACCTTTATTATTTGGTAAATATGCAAAACCCGGAAAAATTCCAAAATATGAGATATATTTAGGTAGAAGCTTAGCTTCTAAAAAAATATGAGATATATTTTTCTTGATATATACTAATGAATTTTAGTAAAATAATCTGTCAAATATCAAATATTAAAGGTGGATTATACTCAAGTTTTATTAAAGATAATCTAAATAATATCTTATTAACAATATATAAACTAAATGAAAATATTTATAAAAAAATACCAATAGAAAAATTAGGTGGATTATATTTTATAGAAGGAGAATTTAGAAGTGTGTTAAGTGAATATTATAAAATAGGTATGTCCGAAAGTAGTTTATTGAATAGAATAAATTCATATGGAACATACTATCCCTTTGGTATAAAAGTTAGAGGAATTGTTTTTACATTACATAATAAAAAAATAGATTATAAACATATTTTACTAAAACATATGATTATAACATTAAAAAAATTTCATTTATCAAATGACAAACAAAACTTTATTAAAACTTTTGAGAAGAATCCAGAAAATAAAAAATACGAAGAAAATGATGAAGAAGATGAAACATTTATTCAGCTTCTAAATAAAAATATGATAAAATATATGAAAGAAGCAATTAAATATCAAGAAGTAAATTATGAAATATTAGATAAATATTTTCCAAGTATGGAAACTAAATCATTAGAAGAATTCTTACACTTAAATATAATAGAGAAAATACCAAATTCAAAAAAATTTATCTCAAATTTAATTCAAGATTTAATGACTAGAAAAAATTTTGGTGAATTTTTTAATTTGAATCAAAATGAATTATTAGAAATA
>Ga0172367_10006086_pt1 | contig 14351 bp, 14 predicted proteins | sample Lak10m_FD_114542 | JGI IMG/M metagenome (GOLD analysis project Ga0172367, IMG submission 114542) | Freshwater microbial communities from Kabuno Bay, South-Kivu, Congo - kab_022012_10m | ecosystem: Environmental > Aquatic > Freshwater > Lake | place: Democratic Republic of the Congo: South-Kivu... | reverse complement strand
GCTCGTCGGCCTCGCAATCGCCCTCTCGCAGACGATCGTCGTGCCGCGTATGGCGCGAGTTCTGCGCGACCACCAGATCCTGAAGTGGTCGTACTTCGGCCTCGCCTTCGCGATGTCGGGCTACTTCCTCGCCGGGTCGAAGTGGCAGATGTACGCCATCATCCCCGTGTTCACGTTCTTCAACGGACTGAACATGGCGAACCAGTCGAGCCTCATCTCGCGGTCGGCCGAGCCCGGCCACCAGGGCGAGGCGATGGGCATCAGCTCGAGCGTGATGAACCTCGCCCAGGTGCCGGCCAGCATCCTCGTCGGCTACATCAGCGGGTCGATCTCGTCGAACACGCCGCTCGTGGTGAGCACGGCCTGCATCGCCGCAGCCGGTCTGGTGTTCGTGCTGTTCTTCCGCCCCACCTACGTGCACGACGGCCCGATGGGTGGCGCGGGCGGTCACGGTGGCCCGGCGGGTGAGTCGAGCTCAGGCGCAGGGCACGTCGCGCAGGCGCACTGACAGGCAGGTCACGCAGCCCTCGAGCTTGATGAACTCGCCGATGTCGACCGGCACCGGCGTGTAGCCGCGCTCGCGCAACAACTCGATGCTCCGCACGGCGTCGGCCTGGATGAGCAGCTCGGTGTCGCTCAGCAGCACGACGTGCGCGCCGTTCTCCTCGGGCATCGCCACGAAGGAGGGGAACGCAGCGACGTCGTCGACGGCATCTTCCCAGCCGATGATCGTGCCGTCGGGGAGTGCGGTGACCGCCGACTTGAGGTGCAGCACCTTGCTGAGCGGGATGGTGACCACGGTTGCGCCGAGCGGCTCGAACGCAGCGGCGAGCTGGCGGATGCCCTCGTCGTTGGTGCGCAGGCTGCGGCCGACGTAGATGGTGCTGTCGACCTTGAGGATGTCGCCGCCGTCGAGCGTGCCGGGTGCCTCGATCGGGATGCAGCGGTAGCCGAGCGCCGCCACGGCCTCGTGGGCCGCCGTGACCTCGGGCTTGCGCTCGTCGGCGCCGGGTCGGGCGATCACGGCGACGTCCTTGTAGACGACCATCGTGTCCTCGATGAACACCGAGTCGGGGCAGTCGTCGGCGAGGGCGACCTCGATGGTCTCCCAACCGTGGGCGTGGAGCACGTCGACGTAGTCGTGCCACTGGCGCAGCGCCAGATCGGTGTCGAGCGGCTCGCGCTCGATGTGCGTGACGATCCCCTCGGTGAGGCGGCTGCTGGGACGGCGGACGAGAGCGAGGCGGCTCATCGATCCCTTCCTTTCAACGAACGCCCGAGCGCCTTGGCGATCTCGAGCTTGGAGTCGCGTTCGGCCATCGCCTGACGCTTGTCGGCCTTCTTGCGGCCCTTGGCGATGCCGAGTTCGACCTTCACCCGGCCGTCCTTGAAGTACAGGGCGAGCGGAACGAGAGCCACGTGCTCGGTCTTCACCTGCTGTTCGAGCTTCTCGATCTCGCGGCGGTGGAGGAGCAGCTTGCGGGCGCGGTCGGGGTCGTGGGCGCCGACACCGTGGGCGAACTGGTAGGGCGGGACGTGGATCCCGTCGACCCAGACCTGGCCACGGATCACCCGAGCGAACGAGTCGGCCATCTGGGCGTGGCCCTCGCGCAGCGCCTTGACCTCGCTGCCGCTGAGCACGATGCCCGCCTCGAGCGTGTCGAGGATCGAGTAGTCGTGCCGGGCGCGACGATTGGAGGCCACCACCTTGCGGCCGGCCCCTCCGTTCTTCTCGCGCTGCGGTGCCATCCACCCGAGGGTACCGCCAACCCCTCCGATGAGAGATGAGGTCGCCACAGCCACTCATCTCTCATCGGAAGGGGGGTACGGTGGGCGGGGATGGACGAGGTGCTCGAGTTCCCTGCGGCGGCGTACGCCGAGATGATCGCCCACGCTGAGGCCGGGTACCCGCTCGAGGCGTGCGGACTGCTGGTGGGGCAGGGCAACCGTGTGCACCGCTTCGTGCCGTGCACCAACGAGGCCGCCTCGGCCCGGGTGTACACCATCCCCGGCAAGGAGATGCTCCGTGCCGAGCGTCAGGCCGACGACGACGGCCTGGCCCTGATCGGCGTGTTCCACAGTCACACGCACAGTCAGGCCTACCCGAGCCCCACCGACGTGGCCCAGGCCCCCGACCCCGACTGGCACTACGTGATCGTGAGCCTGCGCTCGGTCGAACCCGATGCCGAGCCCGAGACCCGGTCGTACCGGATCGTCGGCGAGACGATCACGCCCGTGGCCGTCTCGATCGCCTGACGGGTACAATTCCTACCCCGCTGATCGGATTATGGCGGAATAGGTCCGACCCGACGGTGGTTGGCGCTGACGGTCCCGTCCGGTCCCCCCGCCGCACGACGACCGAAGAGGAGGTGTCCGGTGGTCATCAACGAGAACGTGCTCGACATGATCGGCAACACGCCGCTGGTCGACGTCAGCCGGCTGTCGCCGAACCCCAACGTCCGCCTGGTCGCCAAGCTCGAGAGCCAGAACCCGTTCGGCTCGGTCAAGGACCGCATCGCCAAGCAGATGATCCTCGACGCCGAGAAGAACGGCCGTCTGCAGCCCGGCCAGACCCTCATCGAGCCGTCGTCGGGCAACACCGGCATCGCCCTCGCCGCCATCGCCAAGAGCCGCGGCTATCCGATCAAGATCCTGATGCCCACGAGCGTCAGCATCGAGCGCCGCCAGATGCTCGAGGTCTTCGGCGCCGAACTGATCCTCACCCCCGGTGAGGAGGGCTCGAACGGTGCCGTCATGCGGGCCATGGACATGGCCGCCGAGCACCCCGAGTGGTGCTTCCTCTACCAGTACGGCAACGAGAGCAACCCGACCGCCCACTACGAGGGCACGGGCCCCGAGATCTGGCGCGACTGCCCCGAGATCACCCACTTCGTCGCCGGTCTCGGCACGAGCGGAACCCTCATGGGTACAGGTCGTTTCCTCAAGGAACAGAATCCCGACATCAAGGTGATCGCCGTCGAACCGCCGCTCGGTGAGCGCGTCGAGGGCCTGCGCAACCTCGACGAGGGATACGTCCCGCCGCTGTTCGACATGTGGCACGGTTTCGACCTCCTCGACCGCAAGCGCGTGGTCCGTCCTCGCGAATCGATCGAGTGGACCCGCCGGATCGTCGCCGAGTGCGGCATCTTCGCCGGCATCTCGTCGGGCGCGGCCCTCGCTGGCGCCGCCAAGGTGGCCTCCGAAATCGAGAGCGGCACCATCGTCTTCATCGTCTGCGACGGTGGATGGAAGTACTTGAGCACCGGTGCCTACACCGACGATCTCGACGCGGCCGAGGCCAAGGCCGAGACGATCATCTACTTCTGACGAGCACGAGCCTGCAGACCCGCAGGCCCAGCGATCCGGAGAACTGCGACTCGGAGGCTCGAGACCGGTGGCCCGAGACCCGTCGGCCGTCGCCTGAACGTCCGGTCGCGGCGTAGCCTCTGCTCCCGTGAACGGGACATCACGCACCAAGGCCGCCCTGCTGCTGGCCCTCTCCTTCGTCGCCGGAGTACTCGCGGTACCGCGGGTCACCGACGCCGCTCTCTCGTGGGGTCTGTGGACCACCGGGTACTACGAGCCGGTCGAGCCGACACGCCTGATCGACACCCGCTCGCCGGGCGTCTACGAGTTCAAGCGCCTGCCGGGCAACGTGGTGCGCGTCAAGGTGACAGGTCCCCATGCCGGAACCGTCGACGTGGTGCCGAGCGACACCGTGGCCGCCGTGGTCAACATCACGATGATCAACCCGGTCTCCAAGGGCAACGTGGTCGTGTACCCCGCTGGCGAGACGGCGCCCACCACGTCGAACGTGAACGCCGATGCTCCCGGTCGGGTGATCGCCAACATGGCGCACGTCAAGCTCAACGCCAAGGGTTACATCGACCTCAAGTCGAACGTCTCCACCGGCTTGGTGGTCGACCTCATCGGTATTTATCGCCGCACCACCGAGCCCGTCGCGGCCGGACGGCTCGTGGTGCGACCGAAGGGCACGTTCCGCGCCTACGACAGTCGTATCTCGGCGGGTCCGATGCGCCGCAACGCCATCCGGACGATCGACCTCTCTGCCGCCGGCATCCCCGCCTCGGCGTCGGCCGTCGTCCTCGCCTTCACGGCCGTGAAGGGTGTCGACCGCGGGTACTTCACGGTCTACGCCGACGGGTCTCCGACCCCGCTCGTGGGCAGCACGGTCAACATCGACACGCCCGGCCAGACGCGCGCTGCGCAGGCCATCGTGCGGCTCGACGGCGCGCCGCGGGTCAAGGTCTTCTCGAAGTCGGGAGGCGACGTGTTGGTCGATGTCGTCGGGTGGTACACCGGCGCGGCCGACCCGGTGAGCGAGGACGGCCTGTTCCTCCCGCTCAGCCGACCGCGCCGCGCCCTCGACACGCGCACGCTCCGCAGCGTGGCGCCGTGGGCGGGGAGCACGTACGAGTTCGTCGACGGCTCGATCCTTCCCAACGTCGCCGCGGTGGCCGCCAACCTGACCGTCACCCAGGGCTGGCAGAACGGCTACGTCACCGCGTATGCAGCCCGCACGCGGCGACCCACTTCGTCGAACATCAACGTCACGGCGTGGCCCCAGACCATCGCCAACCATGCGGTGATCCCGATGAGCACCAAGGGCGGCGCCGTGTACACCTACGCGGGTGCGCACATGATCGTCGACATCGCCGGTCTGTTCACCGGAACCCCTGCCACTCCGCGTCGCTCGAGCCCGGTGCCCAACCCCGAGTTCAAGCGCAACAAGGCCGTCGCCGTCTCGATCCCCAAGATCGGGAAGTACGTGCCGATCGTCCACGGCACGTCGGGCACGCTCACGGCCACCGCCGACAGAGGGATTGCGACCTCGTTCAGCGATCTGGCCGACGTGGCCGCCCCTGGCAACCTGATGGTCTTCGCGCACCGCACGTCGGCGGGCGGACCGTTCCGCTACCTCAACAACCTCGACGCCGGTGACACCTTCTCGCTGATCGGCGCCGACGGGCATTCGTACAACTATCTGGTGATGAACGAGGCGGTCGCGACGCCGTCGTACTGGAACATCTACGGGCTGTCGACGTTCTTCCCGCCGATCACGGCGCAGTTGATCGCGTGCTCGAAGGCCGACGGGACACCGACGAGCCTCTCGTACCGGCTCGTGATCACCGGTCGCCTCGTCAGCATCACCTGACGGTCAGCGGCCGACGACGAGAACGAGCAGGCCGGCGAAGACGACGGCCGCTGACGCAATGCGTCGACGGTGGTCGCCCTCTCCGAGCAACTTCCACCCGGCGAGAGCGGCCAGCACCACGCTGCTCTCGCGCAGCGCCGTGACGTAGCCCACCGGGGCGCGTTGGATGGCGACGAGTACGAGTCCGTAGGTCACCAGCGAGGCCGCGCCGGTGACGACCGCGCGCCGCCAGTTGGCGCGCATCATCGCGACCATCTCGGTCTTCCGTCCGGTGGCGAGAGCGAACGCGGTGTTCGTCGTCGCTGTGCCGACGAAGGTGGCGAAGACGTAGGCCATGCTGCCCGTCGCCCTCGCGCCACGTGCGTCGAGCACCGTGTAGGTGCCGATGGTGAGCGCAACGAGGAGAGCCATCCGGATGTTGGCGGCCGTGGCTCGCAGCGCGAGGAGCGTGAGGCCGGCCACGACCGTGGCGATGCCGAGCACCTCGAGCGCAGTCAGCGAATCGGAGGCGAACAACACACCGCCGAGCGCGGCGAGTGCGGCGCCACCGCCCCGGGCCACCGGGTAGCTGACCGAGAAGTCGCCGTGGTGGTAGGCGCGGGCCAACAGCCACGTGTACGGGAGGTGGATGCACCCACTGGCGGCGGCCCACGCGTATCCCTGCCACGGCATGCCCCACACGACCGCGTGCACGACCAGCAACGGCAGCGCCAGCAACCCGCCCGCCAGGAACTGCGCCCACAACACGAGATAGCGGTCGCCCTCGGCGCGTTTGGCCACGAAGTTCCAGCCGGCGTGGAGCACGGCCGAACCGAGGGCGAGGAGGGTGGCGAGCAGCATGCGGGCCGAGCGTAGGCGGCGGGGAAGCGGCGCGACCGTGAGGGCGGTGGCCGTTAGCCTGCGGGCGATGGAGCGGCCGATCGGGATGTTCGACAGCGGGTTCGGCGGGCTCACCGTCGCCCGGGCCGTCATCGACCTGCTGCCCGACGAGCACCTCGTCTACATCGGCGACACCGGTCGCTACCCGTACGGCCCGCGCCCTCAGGCCGAGGTCCGTGAGTTCGCTCTGCAGATGGCGTGGAGTCTCGTGCGCGAGCACGACGCCAAGGCGATCGTGGTCGCGTGCAACACGGCGTCGGCTGCGGCGCTCGACGTGCTCCAAGACGAGCTCCCGGTTCCGGTCATCGACGTCGTCCAGCCCGGCGCTCGGGCGCTCGTCACCGCCACCCGCAGCGGCGAAGTCGGTGTCATCGGCACCGTCGGCACGATCGGCTCGGGCGCGTACGAACGGGCCGTCGCGGCCACGGGTGCGACGGTGCACCTCACGGGCGCAGCGTGTCCTGGCTTCGTCGAGTTCGTCGAGCGTGGCCAGACCAGCGGCGACGAGGTCACCATCCTCGCCGAGCGACTGCTGGCGCCCGTGAAGGCCGCAGGTGTCGACAGCCTGCTCCTCGGCTGCACGCACTACCCGTACCTCGCCCGGGTGATCAGCGAGGTCATGGGGCCCGAGGTGACCCTCGTGAGCAGCGCCGACGAGACCGCGTTCGTGACCCGTCAGATCCTCGAGGCCGCCGGTGTGCTGCGGACGCCTGGTGGAGCGCCTGCGGAGCACCGCTTCCTCTCGAGCGGTGACATCTCGTGGTTCGCCGACCTCGGCCGTCGCCTCCTCGGACCCGAACTGCGGCAGGCCGCGCACTGGGCTCCGGCCTGACACCGGGCTCGCACCTCGCCACCGCACACCGAACACCACTGCACCGACGCTCCCGCCCCGAATCCGACACACTCGACCGCACTCACGCTCGCCACAGGAAAGAGATCCACCATGCCCCGCCTCGACGGACGTCACGACGACGAACTGCGCCCCATCACCTTCGAGCGCGACTACACCGAGATGGCGGCGGGCAGCGTGCTCGTGACCTTCGGCAAGACCCGCGTGCTGTGCACCGCCTCGATCGACGAGGACGTGCCGCGCTGGATGCGCAACAGCGGCAAGGGCTGGGTGACCGCCGAGTACTCGATGCTGCCCGGCGCCTCGCCCGAGCGCATCGACCGCGAAGCGGCGAAGGGCAAGCAGAGCGGCCGCACCGTCGAGATCCAGCGTCTGATCGGTCGTTCGCTGCGTGCCGCGTGCGACATGCGACTGCTCGGCGAGCGACAGGTCATCGTCGACTGCGACGTGCTGCAGGCCGACGGCGGCACCCGCACCGCGAGCATCTGCGGCGGGTACCTCGCTCTGCACGACGCGCTCACCCGACTCGTCCAGAACAAGGCGATCTCGCGGCATCCGCTGCACTCGTACTGCGCCGCGATCAGCGTCGGCGTGGTGGGTGGTGTGCCCGTGCTCGACCTCCCGTACATGGAGGATTCGACGGCCGAGGTCGACATGAACGTCGTCGTCTTGGGCCAGCCCGGCGAGGAGCCGCGCTACGTCGAGGTGCAGGGCACAGCCGAGGGTCAGGCGTTCAGCCGGAGCGAACTCGACTCGCTGCTCGGACTCGCGACCAAGGGCCTCGCCGAGATCATCGACCTCCAGGCCCTGCTCGTCGCCGATCCGCCCGCGCCGCGCCCGCTCGGTCGATGACCGGAGGGTCGCTGCCGGTGCTGGCGTGCGCGTCGGCGAACCCGCACAAGGTGGCCGAGATCGCCGCGATCCTCGACGGTGTCGTCGATCTCGTGCCGCGGCCCGACGGCGTGCCCGACGTCGTCGAGGATGCCGGCACGCTCGAGGGCAACGCCCGCTTGAAGGCATCGGCGATCGCTGCGGCCAGCGGCCTCCCCGCCGTCAGCGACGACACGGGTCTGTTCGTCGACTGCCTCGACGGCGATCCCGGTGTCGACACCGCGTACTACGCCGGGCCGCAGGCGACCTACGCCGAGAACCGGGCCAAGTTGTTGGCAGCGATGGAGGGTTGCACCGATCGGAGCGCCCGCTTCCGCACGGTCGTGATGGTCGTGTGGCCCGACGGACGTGAGCTCGTGGTCGAGGGCGTCTGCGAAGGACACATCGCCGAGGCCGAGCGTGGTGGACGCGGCTTCGGCTTCGATCCGCTCTTCGTCGCCGCGGACGGTGACGGTCGGACGTTCAGCGAGATGAGCGACGAGGAGAAGAACGCTCTCTCGCACCGCGGGCGGGCGTTCAGGGCACTCGTCGCCGCGCTGTCGACCGAGAGCCACGATCAGGCCTGACGTGCGGGCCATGGCTCCGGCTGTCGGTCGGGCCGTGTGCGAGGTCGTGAGCCAGTACGACGGTGAGGAAACAGGTTGTCTGTGGTTCAGGGCGTGCCGAGCGGCTCGAAGTAGCACAGGATCAGTCGGTCGATCCCGAGTTCGTGGGCGCGCTCCTGCGACGCGGTGTCGCGGGCGTTGGCCCAGCCGCTCGTCTCGAAGGGACGGTCGCCGGCCTGCTCGCGCGCCGCGGCGAGATAGCGGGTGGCGTGGGGGCTGCTGAGCCGCACGTTGACACCGTCGGCATGCTGACCGGCGAGGCGGGCGAGACGTTCGCTGTTCACGCCGACGATGATCGGCACGTGACCGGCGTGGCTCTCGGCGGCGCGGACGAGTCGGATCTGCTCGACCACGACGTCGTGGCGCTCGTGCAGGTGTTCGCGCAGCGGGATCCCGCGCTCGCGATGCTCGCGGGCCCACGGACTCGCCGGGTCGGCGCCGGCTCCGAGACCGAGGGTGAAGCGTCCGCCGCTGAGACGGGCGATCGTGCTGACCGCCGTGGTGGTGACGGCAGGGTGACGGTTGGCCGCGTTGAGGACCAGCGTGCCGATACGGACGCGGGTGGTGACGGCGGCGAGAGCACCGAGCAGTCCGAAGCACTCGAGCATCTCGCGATCGCCGCCGAGCACGGTGCCGTCGAAGTGGTCGAGGACCCACACCGTGTCGACTCCCTCGGCCTCGGCCTGGAGTGTCGCATCGCGGATGGCGGCCCAGTCGTTGTGGGCGGCGGAGTGCTGACGATCGACGATCACGGCCCCATCCAACCACCGATCCGTGGCGTCCGAACGCCGGGTGCCGTCGCTCCCGTGCATCGAGCAGGCCGCATCCCGGAAGAGGATCGCGACCGGGCGTGACGGCCGAGACTGGCAGCCGACCATCACCGTGACGTGTGACGGCCGAGGGGGACGGCCGTGCGTGACGGCCGGGCGTGACGGCCGGGTGTGTCGGCTGAGGGCGCCGGCGCGATGTACAGCCGGCGCCACCGGTCGACGTGCCGGTGATGGTGCGGGCGGAGGGGGTCGAACCCTCACTCCGAGGAACAGGAACCTAAATCCTGCGCGTCTGCCAATTCCGCCACGCCCGCGTGGTCGACACGCTACCGACCCGTGTCGTCTGCCGAGTCGTGCGGCCTCGCGAAGCCGCAGTCGGGACGGTGCTCCGACGAGCGGCCGAGAGAGCGCGCGAGTGTGCGGGCCAGTCGACGGCCGTCGGTGGCGCACGTGCCCGATGCCTTGGCCGGGTGGACCAGGTTGCCGATCGCGTACGTCTGTGGCCGCGACGTGGCGAACACCCCGTCGACGGCGACGGCTCGGCGCGTGGGGTCGAGAGCGATGCCGGCGGTCCGGGCGACCTCGTGCTCGCCGATCCAGTCGCCCGTGAAGACGACGGTGTCGCACTCGATGGTCGAGCCGTCGGAGAGTTCGACGTGCTCGACACGATCGCGGCCGACGATCCTGACGACACACCGCGAGGTGAGCAGCGGCACGCGGGCACGGCGGGCGGTGGCCAGCACCAGCAGCGGGTGGCTCTCGTGCGCGGACGCCTCGGTGACCATCGCCGCGACCTCGCAGCCGTGCGACCGCAGCGTGAGGACCGCCGACATGCTCACGTGCTCGGCACCGACGATGACGGCCCGACGACCGGGAACGACTCCGAGGAAGGTCGTGATCTGCTGAAGCTGTCCGGTGGTGTACACGCCGGCCGGTCGATCGCCCGCCACGAGCCGAGCCGACCGTGGTCGCTCGCGGACTCCGGTGGCGAGGATCACCGCGTCGGCATCGATCGAGAAGAGGTCGTGGACCGGCGACCCTACGAGCAACCGGGCACCGGAGTCGGCCGCGATGCTGGAGAGCCGACGTGCGTACTCGGGGCCGCTCAGCACACGGTGCAGGTCGCGCATCCCGAACCCGAGGTGATCGGTGTGGCGAGGTGCGCCACCCGTCTCGGTCTCGCGCTCGTGGACGATGACCTCGTCGACGCCGAGGTGTCGCAGGGCGACGGCGGCCGAGAGCCCCGACACGCCGCCGCCGACGATCACGACGCGACTCGTCATCGCCCCACCACTCCGGGAGCGCGGAGCCATGTCGCCGGGTCAGTACCCGAGGCGGCGGCCGTGGAGCAGACACCTGCGATGCACCCGAACCCCTGGCAGCGGCCGTTGGTCGCTCGCGTCCGGCGGCGGATGCCGTCGAGGTCGGCAGCCGGAACAGGGCCTCTGACCGCCGCAGCGATCTCGCTGGCGGTCGCCCGTTCGCAGTGGCACACGATCAGCTCGCCCGTCTGCCACGGTCGCGGCGATGCATCGCCCAGCGGTGTGAGTCGGGCGTCCGCGGCGACAGCGGTGGGGATGGTCCGGTCGGGCTCGCGGCCGAGGTTGATGGCGGCGAGCATCGACGCACACTCCTCGGCGAGCGCCATCGATGCCGTGAGGCCCGTGCTCCGGATGCCGCCGAGGCACACGTAGCGGGCCCCCGAATCGGACGACAGTTGATAGTCGGAGTGCTCGGTCGCTGTTCGCAGCCCTGCGTAGGTCGCGGTGACCTCCTCGTCGAGGAGCGACGGAAGGATCTTCCGCCCTCGTTCGAGCAGCGAGGCGAGGCCGTCGACCGTCGTGCCGGTGGCCGTGCGGTCGTCGATGTCGTCGGCGGTGGGGCCGAGCATCACGTTGCCGAACACGGTCGGGGCGACGAGCACGCCCTTGGTGTGTGCGGTCGGCACGGGGAGGATCGTGCGCTGCAGAAGCCTGCGGGCGAATTTGTCGAACACGATCAGCTCGCCGCGTCGAGGACGGATGGTGAAGCCGTTGAAGCCCATCAGTCGGTGGAGCGTGTCGCCGTGGAGTCCGGCGGCGTTGACCACGTATCGGGTGGTCAGTTCGCGTCCGTCGGCAGCGACGAGCACGGTGGCATCGGTACCCACCGAGACGTGGGCGACCTCGAACCGGGTGAGGAGTGTGCAACCGGCGACCACGGCCTCGCGTGCGAAGCCGAGCGGTGTCGACCACGGGTCGATGATGTGCTCGCCGCGGACCAGCATCCCGCCGGTCACGCCCGGGCCGAGGTGCGGTTCGGTGAGCCGGACAGCGGAGGCGTCGAGCAACTCGACGTCGTGATGGCCGTTGGCCCTCGACTTGTCGGCAAGGCGCGGAAGGTTCGCCGCCTGCTCGTCGTCCCACGCCACGAGGATCGCGTCGGTCTCCTCGATGGTCACGCCCGCCAACGGGGCCCACGCGCGGAGGAGGTGGTACCCGCGGGCGACGAGACGTGCCTCGGTCGAGCCGGGGACCGCGTCGAACCCGGTGTGCAGGATGGCGGTGTTGGCCTTGCTGGTTCCGGCACCGATGTCGGAGCGGGCCTCGAGCAACGCGCATCGGAGCCCTGCGAGGGTCAGGTGACGGGCGACAGCGCACCCGACGACGCCAGCGCCGACGATGGCCACGTCGACCACCCCGGCCGGTGTCATCGCACTGCTGGACGTGGTCGAGCCGGCCGCCGTCGCTGCACTCGACCCGGCCGCGGCCGACGCGGTCGGTGCCTCGGCCGGTGTCATCGCTGTGCTGGACGTAGTCGTGTCGGCCGCCGTGGTCGTGCTGGTCAGCGGCGCCGTGCTGGTCGCCGGTGTCGCCGTCGCGTCCGCCGGTGCTGCGTCGTCGGCGGTCATCGGCGGGCAGCGACTGCGTCAGCGGCCGTCTCCCAGAGGGCGAGGCGGTCGGATGCCTCGTCGGCGCCGATCGCCGGTTCGACCACGCGCTCGACGGTCGGAGGGGCGTCCCACCCGAGCCCGATACCGACGGCGGCCATCTCGGCCACGCCGAGGGCCGTGGCGTGCGGCGACGGGTAGACCTCGACCGGGCACTGGAGGAGGTCGGCCTGCACCTGCAGAAGGGTCGTGCTGCGGGTGATGCCGCCGTCGACTCGCAGGCGGGCGAGTGGCGCGCCGAGATCGCGCCCGACCGCCCGGGCGAGCAGGGCGACCTGCGCGGCGATGCCGTCGATCGCGGCACGCGCGATGTGTGCAGGCCGGGTCGAGAGGCTCATGCCGGTGAGCGAGGCACGCGCCGCAGGTTCCCACCACGGGGCGGCGAGACCGGCGAGCGCGGGGACGAAGATCACGCCGTCGGAGTTGTCGACGCTGCCGCCGAGCGCATCGAGATCGGCAGGGGAGGAGAGGATGCCGAGTTCGATCAGCCACGAGATCGCGGCGCCCGCCGTGAACACCTGACCGTCGAGGCAGTAGTTGGCCCCGTCGCCGACATCCCACGCAGGGCAGGCCACGAGTCCGTTGTCGCTGCGGCGCGGAGAGCGTCCGGTGCTGGCGAGCAGGAAGGCCCCGGTTCCGTAGGTGCACTTCGCCTCACCCGACTCGCGGCAGCGCTCGGCGAAGAGGGCAGCCTGCTGATCGACGCACAGTCCGCTGACCGGCACCGACCCACCGAACACCGAGCTCTCACCCACGACACCGGCGTTCGGTACGACCGTGGGCAGGGCGGCGGCGTCGAGGCCGAAGATGTCGCACGCTTCCTCGCTCCAACGGAGTGCGTCGAGGTCGAGCAGGAGGGTGCGCCCGGCCGTGGCGACATCGGTGACGAAGGCGCCGCAGAGGCGGTGGAGGAGCCACGTGTCGGAGGTCGTGACGGCGATGTCGCCACTGCCGTGGAGGGTGTTGCCGCTGGGGAGCGTGTCGCTGCCGTGGCGGTCGTGCCACCACCGCAGCTTCGGAGCGACGAAGTAGGGGTCGAGCGTCAGGCCGGTGAGGGTTGCGAGCCGGGGGCCGTGGGAGCGGAGGGCGTCGCACACACCGGCCGAGCGTCCGTCCTGCCACACGACCGCTGGTCCGAGCGGAGCGCCCGTCCGACGGTTCCAGGCGACGATGGTCTCGCCCTGGTTGCCGAGACCGATTGCCGAGAGCGCGGGATTCCCAGCCGCAGCCAGAGCAGAGGTCCCGGCGTGCAGCACGCTCTGCCACATCGCCTCGGGATCGAACTCCACGGCCCCGTCGGTCGTGGCGACGACGGGCACGGGTGCCTCGGCGAGCCCGAGCACCTCGCCAGCGGCCGTGGCGACCACGGCCTTGGTCGCCGACGTCCCCTGATCGATGGCGAGGACGACGCCGTTCATCGGCTACTCGGCCGTCACGACGTAGGCGCAGCGCTGACCGCCGTCGAGCAGGTGTTGCTCGCGTTCGACGGCCACGGTGGGCCCGAGGGCGGTGCGGAACAGGTCGAGTTCGGCGGCGCAGAGCGACCCGCACGATTCGGCGGCGCCCTTGATGGGACAGTGGTGCTCGACCAGCATCAGCCGACCGTCGACCGTGAGGGCTTCGGCGAGGTACCCCTCGGCGCTGCGCAGGTCAGCGAGCCGCCGGACCTTCTCGCTCACGCCGCGCGCCCCGCGCAGTTCGGTCTCGTACTGGGCCAACTGCCGGCGGGCTCGGGCGTTGACGACGGTGTCGAGGGCCTCGTCGCCCAGTTCGGCCCGGATCGTCGCCAGCAACTCGACCGTGAGTTCGGCGTGGCGGTCGGTGAAGAGGCCGTCGGAGGCGGCCGCGAGCCGCCAGTGCACCGGCGGACGGCCACGACCCTGGCGGGGCATCTCGACACGCTCGACGAGGCCGGCTGCTGCGAGGGCCTCGAGGTGCTGGCGGATGGCGGTGTCGGTGAGGCCGAACTCGGCGGCCAGTTCGGGGGCGGTGACCGAATCGGCCCGCTTCAGGCGGTCGACGATGCGCCGCTTGGCGCCCGAGAGGTCGACCGACTCCGTCATGGGCGGTGAGCCTAGTCATTTCACAAGGCCAACCTTGGGGAAACAGAGACGCCGGACGGGCTGTGGCTTTGACAGAATGTCAACATGACGTCCGCCACCGGCACCGCCGACCCGATCGCCCACGCCCTCGAGAACCAGTTCGGTCTCGCCGACCGCGTGGTCGACGAGGCGGCACTCGCGAACAGCGC